>WNGI01004500.1_pt1 | contig 12484 bp, 19 predicted proteins | sample 5400621 | NCBI WGS metagenome assembly WNGI01 (sample SAMN13153374, study PRJNA577476) | soil metagenome | isolation source: 20 cm soil or saprolite under Garry oak tree replicate 1 | place: USA:California | collected 2016-06-15 | reverse complement strand
CCGACGACGCGATGGTCCTGCCGCCGAACCAATCGATGGTCACATCGAAGACTGGCATTCGAAATTTGTGGAAAGGATTTCTCGACAGCTTGACGGATATCAGTTGGAAAACCACTCGCGTGGAAATGGCGAAGTCCGGCGACATGGGCTATTTGATCGGCACCTACGCGATGACGATGAAAGACGGCACCAAGGATACAGGCAAGTACTGCGAGGTTTGGAAAAAACAAGCCGATGGCAAATGGAAAGTCGCCGCCGACATGTTCAGTTCCGATTTGCCGGCCACACCTGCATCATCTTCACTAGCGCCCGCGGCACCCGAGAAAAAGTAATCCGAGCCGAACGGGGAACCACAGAAGCTGACGCACAATAGGAGGACATATGCCAATCACTGCCTTCAGCAGTTTCACCGACGGCCTCGATGCGACTCAAAGGAGCCGCGAACACTTCATCACTAACATCAACCTGGAAGATGAGCGTCTCTGGGTGCCTTACGCGGATGGTGTCTGGTTCCAGCCCTGCTCCTTCAATGTCACATCTGGAGGATTCAGCGTCGTTCTCAAAGGGCTCCCAGGCTCTATGGTGGGAACCCACTACCACGTTGGCACCGTTCATGGCTATACCATGCGTGGGCACTGGCGATACTTGGAGCATGATTGGATTGCAAAGCCCGGAACATACATCTACGAACCCGCCGGCGAGGCTCACACGCTGGTGATTACCGAGGACTCACCAGAGCCGATGGTAACTCTGTTCGTGGTTGGAGGCGGCCTCATCTATCTGGACAAACCGGTGAATGGTAGCGTTGCTGCCTACGAGGATGGATTCACGCTTCTCGAGCTGACGCGGAAGTACTATCGCGAGGCCGGTCTGGATGCGCGACAGCTGGATCTGCTAGTTCGCTAAGCATCATTTGATGCATCTCGAGTTCGCTAACGTCCTCAATCTTATTTCAACCGTCACGTTGATCGGCGCGCTTGTCTTCACCGGCTTGCAGGTGCGCAAGTTCAGGAAAACATGACGAGCGGCTACATCTCAGTTGCACAAGTGCTGATCGATCATGCGGAGATGTTCCCCCGGGGAATTGCGGGCTACGTATGAGTCGTCCGCGTCGTTCTCCGATGCCGACAAACTGATCTACTTCGGGAAGCCGCGCTCGCGTTGCGAATGAATGTTCTCGAAATGCTGTGATTAGGCAGAAAGATTCCGTACAATCCTCCTTCGTAATGAAACCCATTATTCTAATGTCACTCCTGGCTGTCCTTTGCACGACCGTCCACGCCCAAGACCCAGTGAAAGTTTCTCCGCAATGCTACAAAGTTCTGCTGGAAAACGATCGAGTGCGCGTGCTCGAATACCGCCTCAAAGCGGGGGAAAAAGAGCCAATGCATTCGCATGCGGCTGGAGTCGTTTATGTGCTAAGCGGCGCCAAACTTAAGTTCAGTTATCCAGACGGCCGAACTGAAGAAAAAGCTGCTGCCAGCGGAGAGACTATTTGGCGTGATCCAACCACACATGCGGTAGAAAATGTAGGAAATACCGAAGCCCATGTCATAGCGATTGACCTGAAAACTCCGGCCGAGCATTAATACGACGCTTACAATGAAACGATCCACTTGCGTGTTTGCCGCTCTCGTTTGTCTGCTCACCATTGCCAAATTCACGCTTGCGTCTGAGACGATAAATCCAGCGCAAGAATCGAAGGACGAAGAAACGCTCTGGAACCTCGAGCGCGCATACTGGCGCTACGTGCAAGGCAATGATTTGTCGGCTTATTCAAACCTGTGGCACAAGGATTTCCTGGGTTGGCCGTCGGTGAACGCCGCTCCCGTTCACAAAGATCACATTACGGACTGGATCACTGCACAAACCAGCAAGGGTTTGGTATTCAAGACCGGCGAATTTAAACCCGCGGCGATCCACGTGACCGGCGATGTGGCGATGGTGTGTTACTGGATAACGTTTAAATGGCTGGACAAGGATGGGAGTGGAACGGCGCACACTCTGCGGATCACGCACGCGTGGCTTAGGACCGGAAGCGATTGGCGCATCATAGGTGGAATGTCCATGCCGGAGCCCGAGACGCCGCGAAAGTAACATCGCAGAAAAACTCTATGAACTGGGAAATGCTGGCAGCGATCGGGCAATTGGCGGCGGTGTTCGTCGGCATCCCGTCCCTTATTTATCTCGCCGTTCAAATCCGAGAGCAGACCAAAGAACGACGACAATCAGCGGTAAACTCTCTCACCGTGCAGTGGGGCGATCTGACATGCGCCCTGCACGATAACGCCGAGTTCAGCGCAATTTATCTCCGTGGGGTTCAATCGTTCGCCGATCTCGATCCGGTCTCGAAACTCAGGTTCAGCGCATTCTTCAACCGCTTCTTAAACTACTTCGAAGGAATGTATTTCGCCCATCGCGACGGCCTGCTCACGGCATCGGCATGGGGCAAGATCGAGCGGACGGTGAGCGATCTGGTTGCCTATCCAGGCATACAACAATGGTGGGTGACGCGGAGACATTGGCACACGGAAGAGTTTGGCCGTGTCGTCGATGAGATCATCGCGCGGGGCGATCAGCCCAAGGCGTACGCAACCTACAAGCTGAGCGAGATCATGAAGCAGAGTGACCCGCCTTCGCACAAGGCTACGGCGCGGCAAGCAAGTAACGAGTGATGAGTGACGAGAAGCTGAAAGAATTCGCGAATCGTTATGCGAAGGCGTGGTGCAGCCAAAATCCTGAGAGTGTGGCCGCGTTCTTCGCAGAGCGCGGCTCAATTAGCATTAACAACGGATCGCCCGCGGTTGGACGCGCAGCGATTGCCAGGGAAGCGCAAGCGTTCATGACAGCATTTCCGGACATGGTCGTGACGAAGGACAAGGTCATGCACGACGAAGAGGGAACGAAGTTCCATTGGACGCTGACGGGAACCAACACCGGACCGGGCGGCACCGGAAAACGCGTTCGCATCAGCGGATATGAACTCTGGCAACTCGATGATGACGGACTCATCGAGAACTCGAAAGGGCATTTCGACAGCGCGGAGTACGAACGCCAGCTCAAGGAAGGCGTCGACAGCTAAGTTCTAGTTAGGCGACAATTGCGTCCAGCCACAGATTAACACAGATGAAACACAGATGAAGAGAGGCACCAATTGTTCCACTCCGTGAATCTGTGAAAATCTGTGCTCATCTGTGGCTAAATCTGCCATCCTCTTCTGAACTGAAATTTGCATTCACTGCTAACCGGAAAGGAATCAAAATGAAGGGAAGTAAGATTATCTGCTTCGCCGTTGGCTCAGTGTTGGCTGCTACGGCGGCGTGCGCCGACGAAATCTCCATCGTCAGCAATCTCCTTGGACCCGAGGGTCCATTGTACGTTGACGGCAACCTTTACTACGTTGGCTGGATCTCCAACACGCTGTCGAAATGGGATGGCAAAACGACCACCGTATTGAATCATACCCCGGGTTGCGGCCATAACGGGTTGGCGCTCACGAAACGAAAGACGTTCCTCCTCGCGTGCACCGAGGAGCATGGCGCCATCCTTGAACTCGATATGACCGGTAAGCAGCTGCGCCGTTGGGATGCCGACAAAGACGGCAAGCCATTCGACGGCGGCATAAATGACATTGTGGTGACCGCCAACGGCAGCGCTTATGCCACAGTCTTCGGCCCGTACAAGGACGTGCCAACTTCCGTGGCGGGGAAAATTCTTTATCTGGCGCCTGGCAGCGACAAATGGGTCGAGGTAGCGGGCGAACTCAATTACGCTAACGGAATAGGCGTCTCTCCAGATCAAAAGACCCTCTACGTCAGCGAAACCGTCGGAAACTGCATATTGAAATTCAAGATCAATGACGACGGCTCGTTGAGCCACCGATCGAATTTTGCTCTGCTAAACCTTCTCACACCAAACAAGGTCGAATCCTGGTGGATTGGACCTGATAGCATGAAGGTCGACAGCAAGGGTAATATTTATGTTGCCCAATGGTTCGGCGGTAAGATTTTGAAGATATCTCCTGAGGGCAAGCTTCTACACGTATTCGAGATCGCCGCGGGTGATGGCACAACAAACGTCGCATTCGGCGAAGGCGAGAAAGAATTGTACGTGACTGTAGTGAAGGACCCAAAGGACTCGCAGGCAAAGGGCAGTATCGTAAAGATCACAAACGTGAAGTAACGGATTTTTGTTTGTGGGCGAACAACCTCGGTGGCGGCGACGCGTCAGGTGGAACCATTCGCGACGAACGTTTGCCACGCCAGATTATGAAGTGGCGTGCTCGGCGAATGGCTTTAGCCCCGTCGATTGTGGAATTTTTGCTGCCCATGTCGTAGGTGCGGGCCTTCTGCAATCACGCGCGATGGCGGATTCCAAACGCGTGGCCATTTCGGTTTCCTTGAGCCTTCCGATCGTGCGTCTATCGTAAGCGGCTTACGATATTCAGTCTGAGGATCGCAGTGATTTCGCCTGCGAATCACGCGCGGGTCCAGATGTTAGACTTCAGAGATCAGACGCTAGAGATTTTCGCGTCATTTTTGTGTGTTTCGTGGCGGATCTCACTTCTCGCGCTTCCGATTTTCAGGATTTCAAAAATCAGCAGGAGATTTTTTAAACGCTAAATATCGACTAAAAAGCGCCAAGTCATTCCGCCATAGGGCAGAACCCGGTGAGCGCCGCGCGAACACTAAGTACTCTCTGGTCGAAACGGCAAGGAGGCCATAAAGGAGCACAGCCGCTGTGCTTCTGTCTGGGTGAGATCAATGGGGAGTTCCAACAGGACCACGAGATCGGGTCGTAACTGAAATGTATGAGGCACCAATAATGTTTGGTCAGTTTGTCGCGTCTCGCTTCTGGGCTCTGGTTGACGGAGTGCACCCACACCATAGTTTCGCGTGCCCCGACCTGCATCTGCACTGGGTGAAACGCTCGCGACTTCAGTTGTGCCGGCGGAACCGAGCGAGGGAAAAGCTGCACGAATCAGCTCCGCAGGTGGATAATTCCAAACGAAGCGCGAGACGCCGCCTTTTCTGCCCACTTTGAATTCGCCTGCTCCGGCTTTGTCCAGGGCTTTAAACAGGCGTACCACGTCGGAACGTGACGCAGTCAAATGTTGCTGGAGCAATGAAAGCGCCCATTTGATCGGCGTCTCAGTGCGATGTGATGCTCGCACTGCGGGTAAGCGGAAGAACGCCCGCGCAACAGAATTTCGCTGATAGATTTCCTGAAGACGCTCTAGTACTTGTGAGTCGACCATCGACCGTTATGCTAGCCTTAAAGTCGGATAAAAGCAAATAAGATTTTCTGCACTCCGCGCGTGCCGATCCTGAAAATAAGCCCGCAAACTTATTAATAGTTATAATTGATTAAAATCCTCCATCCAGCGCCAGCGCACCCAATCATTGTCGATTCGTCCAAATGTCATGCCTTTGCTTTCCGTCCCACCCGCTTTGTTGTTTTTCTTCGGTGAGGCCCAGTGGAAATTTCGTTTCTTCCTGTGTCCACGACAAGCCATTCCAAATTTTTTGAAACTTTCGCTTGACTTATTTGTGTTTATTGATATGTTATAATCAATATGAAGCTAATTACAATTCTTAAAACGTTGCGCGAGTCACTCGCGAATCTTGACAAAACAAGGCGTATTATGAGCGTCGCAGGCATGAAACGACATGCCAAACGTGCGGGAGTCACGATAACCGACGTGGAGGCCAAACTAACGATGCATCATCTCGAAAAGTGCCGCTACGGACGCTATATACAGGGACGCCACGGACATCCATGTCGTTTTCACTTCGGCGGCGACATTGATTATATCCGAAACGTGTTAGGACACGAAATTGATAATACTGAGGACGTGACGGCACGGGCCTTCGTTCTCTCTGAGTTGGTCGAAGAATTGGGAAAAATCGTGGCGAAAATGAAAGGTGCGCTCGCTCAGTGCGAGGGCAGCAGTTCTTCTGCTCACGTTGATCCTAGTACCGACGGGGGCGTGGCAGGGGGCGAGATTGGTGAAGTGCAAGTGTTACCGGCGCAATCATCAGCGTCTTGCGAGCTTTGCGACCTATCACCGCACCTAGGAAGGCCACGCTGCCTCCATCGCTATGCTGCCTTCATACCAGCTTAATTAGAAAATCGAAAATTATGAAAAGGGAAATATTTTCAGAATCCGCGAAGCTTGGGAATCACGGGCATGAACTTGATCAGCTCACCCAATGCGTACTCGCGCAGATCCGCGGTGCCCTCATCGAAGAAGGTGTCCAGACAGGCTTCTCGCACGCTACAGCGGAAAATCTCATCGATTTTGCATGGCTCGCGCGCGGCTGGCCGGTATGCGAGGAACAGCGGGAGAAGATAGAACGCTGGTCGCTTAACTAGAAAGACTAGCCAATGAACACTGGCACGATTACCTGTCCGAACTGCAAAACGGAGATTCAGCTTTCACAGGCGGTGTCGCAGCAGCTTTTCGAAGATTTCAAGCAGAAATGGGCTATTGAGAAAAAGCAGTTGGTGGAAAGAGAGCGTGCCCGACTAAAGGCTGAGTTGTCCGAAGAGGTTGTGGACCTAAAGGAACGTCTTGAGCAACAGGATAACAAGTTGGCGGCGGCGCGAAGTAATGAGCTGAAACTGCTGAGACTCCAAAGTGAGTTGGAGGACAAGCGCCAGAACCTCGACCTCGAGGTGGCGCGGAAAATTGCAGCTGACCGGAGCAGAATCCAGAAGGAAGCAGAGAAGACCGCGGCGGAAAAGCAGCAGCTAAAAATCGCTGATAGGGAAAGAACAATTAGTGATTTGCAAGCGCAGCTTGCCATGCTTCAACAGCGGCTCGAGCGGCAGTCGCAACAGCATCAGGGCGAGGTGCTCGAACTTCAGCTCGAAGATTGCCTTCATGCGGCATTTCCGCACGATGACATTGAGCCGGTCACTCAGGGCAAAAACGGAGCGGACATTCTGCAGACCATCAAGACGACGGCGGGCAAGGTGTGCGGCAAAATATTGTGGGAAACCAAACGCACGAAAAGATGGAATTCTGCTTGGTTGGAGAAGCTGAAGAACGACCAGCGAGCCGCGGGAGCGGATTTTGGCGTATTGCTAAGCATCGTTTTGCCCGACGGCATGAAACATTTCGCGGAGCACGAGGGGCTTTGGGTTACTTCGTTCGATTGCGCCACGCCTCTTGCCGGCGCCTTACGCTGCGCGTTACATCAGATCGCGCGAGCCAACTCGCTTATTGTTGATCGCCGCAAAAAAGCTGACGTGCTTTACCAGCACATCTGTTCGCTTGAGTTCCGCCAAACTGTCGAAGCGATGATTCAGAGATTTCAGTCAATGCGGGCATAGTTGGAACAGGAAAAAGCGGCGGTTCAACGGATTTGGGCAAAACGCGAGCAGCATCTCAGCAGCATCATGTACCATATTGCAGAGTTGTTTGGCGGTATGCAGGGAATCGTCGGCGAATCAGCTCTGCCGACTCCCGCGCAATTGGTACTGCCCGAATAGAGAATCGAATAACGGCAATCGTTCACATCAGATGATTTTCGGCTTTCTTGTGTTACTTCTGCTTTTCATAACGTTAATTTATCCGACCGAAGATCAGCGATTTCTTTCCCGTGCTGGCGATTATTATTTACCTTCTGCTTTTTGTTTCGCGTGAAAATAGCTGCATCTCCGCCGTCGATTTCAGGAAAGCCGCCGCTTTCTGCCCGCGCAGCTTTACCGGAGTTGCGTTGAACGGTCTCCGCCCCCTAACCGGCATAATCAGCAATAGCTTTGGCCACGTCGAGGGTCGAAGCTTTGCCGCCCTCGCCACGGCGAGTCCGTGTCGCCGCGGCGACCGGACATGTCGTAAGTGCGCACTTTCCTTCCGCGGTCACCCATGATGACAGGGTTGTATCGACCCCATTGACTTACAACTCAGCGAATTCGAGTACCTCGGTCCATGTCACACCTCCCTTACCAAGCTTCTTCGGCAGGACTTTTAGGCAGTTCTCATCGCGCCATATTTCTACTTTCTGCGATATAGCTCCTCGGCAGCGGGTTTCATTGAATGGACTAGGATCTATCACGTACAGCGTATGTGGGGTTTTCTTGCTCATCCAGTAAGCGAGCAGCGTGTTGATTCCCTTATCTCCGAATCCGTACCCACAAACGATCAGATGAGAAGTTGTCTGCAGGAAGTGATCAAATTCTCCTAGCATCTGCAGAAAGACGGGAACCGAACACTGGAGAATTTTGTTGAAAGTCCCAACAAGGACGAGAGGCAATTCGTCCATTTTCTCGAACGCGCGATTCTCCTTTAGGCTAATTCCAAAAAATTCATCGCGCCATTTATCTCTCGCCGCGCGAGCCCGCAGGGGACGATATCGACGCCAGTTAACTGATCCGTGCAACTTTGTTACCGATAGACTAGCGCTTTCGAATAATGCTCTTGAAAAATGAAAGGTGCGGAAATCTGACGTTTCGGGATGAGGTTCAAAGCCATCATAAAAAGGCACCTGGTTACTGCGGAGGAAGCGTTCAAGAAGCAGGTCGTGATTCAACGAGAAAAACGCGAATCCGTAAGCGCCGCTTCTTTATTTCCTCATCGAGCTCGCCGAACGCTGCGGCCGGATCGGCTGTGCCGTCGCTTAGTCGAAGACAGATGCGAACGGTGATCTCATCACACAATGCTCGACACGTACGCGCGAGTTCGTCTTCTCCCGCACTGCCTTCAGAGACGCCTATCGAATGTAGGAGAGGCAGCAGCGCAGGATTTTCAAAATTTCTATCAATATGCTGGCAGATCTGGTCGGCTACAAAGTACCAGTCTTCATAAGAATCCCTTGCTTCACCATGGGTCCTCGACGTCAACCCTTTGACAGTTTCAAGAAGGGCCCGCTGGCCATTCGAAACTGATCCTGCGACTTCATCAGAAAGAGACTCGATTCCCGGCAGTCCAGCCGCGCAGGATAGGCCGGACCCTAACAAAATAGCGATACGTGCCGGTGCCGTTTCATTCATGTTTCAGATTTGCCGGTCTCGGAACGAGGATGTCGATCTTCTAATTTAAGAACTGGCGTAGTCGGCGATGGCTTTGGCCACGTCGAGGGGGAATCTTTGCCGCCTTCTCCACGGCAAGTCCGTGTCGCCGCGGCGACCGGACATGTCGTGGGTGCGGAGTTTGCTGTTTGGGAAATCAGGTGGCGTAGTCTGCAATCGCCTTCGCCACATCAAGCGTGGAATCTTTGCCGCCCATGTCGTAGATGCGCACTTTGCCTTCCGCGATGACGCGATCAATGGCGGATTCCAAACACGTCGCCATTTCGGTTTCCTTGAGCGCAAACGAGCGTGGCATCTATCGTAAGCGGCTTACGATACACAAATCGCTTGCTAAGAGACTTCCTTTCCGATCGGAAGCTGTTGCGCGTTTAGAAATGTTTTCACCAGATCGCCTTCTCCGCAGACAATCATCTCTGGAAAACGTTTGAACCATTTTTCGCTCGGCACTTCAGGCTCGGTGTCGAGCCACTCAGCAAATAACCCAAGTTGATCTGGCGAAATCTCGCGGGAACGAATCCGGTCGAGGAGATGATGCAGCAGCGCCGGGGGAAGATTCTGCCGCCGGATTCTAGGCATTGTCGCTGGCTTGTCGTCCGTAGAAGCCGCGAACAATGCTTTCACGGATCGTCGCCGCCTCCGCGGGATCATCGGTTTCAGTCATTCGCACTGCGAGGCTCGAAAGTTCTTTGCCGGTGAGTTTTCGCTCTGCGTCGAGTTGATAGGCAAATCGAATAATGCCCGCTTGATCTTTCGGATCGAGACGTTTGATCTCCTCGATGATCTGAGCAGCGGTCATGAACCGATTTTAACGCATACGGCGGCAACCTTCAATCTGGCGTCCGGATTTTTGCCCACGATCCCAAGCAAAAGCCTGTTTCGGCGCGACGCCGAAACCAACACGCGAGACGCGTGCGCTACCCGGCGTAATCGGCGATGGCTTCGGCGACGTCGAGTGTGGAGTCTTTCCTGCCCATATCGTAGGTGCGCACCTTGCCTTCGGCGATGACGCGGGCAATGGCCGTTTCAAGGCGCGTGGCCATTTCCGTTTCCTTGAGCCAGTCGAGCATCAGCTTCGCGGTCAAAAGCATGGCGATCGGATTGACTTTGTATTGACCGGCGTATTTCGGCGCCGATCCGTGCGTTGGTTCGAACACTGCGTACTTGTCACCAAGATTGGCGCTGGGCGCGAACCCAAGTCCGCCAACAAGGCCAGCGCACAGATCGCTCACGATGTCGCCGAACATATTTTCCGCCACCAGCACGGAGTAATCCTGCGGGTTCTTGAACATCCACATGCAGATGGCGTCGATGTTCGCGTCGTCCGCGCGAATGTCCGGGTAATTTTTGGATACGTCGCGGAAACAACGCATCATCAGGCCGCCTGTCTCGCGCAGCACGTTTGGTTTTTCGATCAGCGTGACGCGTTTGCGCCCGGTTTTTTTGGCGAACTCGAAGGCTTGTTTGCAAATGTTGGTGCAACCTTGCTCGCTCATGATGCGGGTGGAGAGCGCGACGTTCTCCAGTCCCTTTTCTTTCCACTTCTTCATCTTCGGATTGGCGCAGAGCGCCGTGTAAACCGATTCCGGCAGTGGGAAAAACTCGACGCCGCCGTACATGCCTTCGGTATTTTCACGGAACACGACCTGATCAATCGGGATGTCGGCGCCGCTGGGATTGGCGATCTTGTTGCCGCGATAATTCAACGGGTTGCCGGGATAACTTTTGCATGGCCGCATGTTGGTGTGCAGGTTGAACATCTGCCGCAGCCCCACGATGGGCGAGAAGTAGACCAGCCCTTTGCCTTGGAGTTCCGGAATCAATTCTTCCTTCGCTTTGTCCTGCGGCTTGCTGGTGATCGCGCCGAACAGACCGCAAGTGGTTCCTTTGAGCGCCTTCACTGTGCGATCGGGGAGCGCATTGCCTTCCTTGCACCAAAATTCCCAGCCGATATCGCAAGGCACATACTCGGCGTCGAGTTTCAGGCGATCGAGCACGAGACGAGCGGCCTCCATGACATCGTGGCCGACTCCGTCCCCGGGCATCCATGCGATTTTATATTTGGACATTTGGCTGCGACTTTATCGAGGAGCGTCACCGCCCGCAAGCAGCGGCCGCTGAATTCATTGATCTAGCAGGAAACCTGCTGTCTTCTGAACAGAAACGAGGCGAAATCTTTAAGAAGTTGGTCAAGACTCGGAAGGAGTTGAGATGAAGTGTGTCAGGCTCGATTTCATCCGCGATAGCGACGGTTATTTATGACGAAGAGATGCGATCACTGGATGTCGAGTACGGAGGCGGAGATACATATCGTTACTTCAATGTTTCGAAGTCAATTTATCGAGAGCTGTTGAAAGCGGAATCGGCTGGTGCGTAATGGAATGAAGTGAAGGATAAGTTCACGTACGTGAAGCTCGATTGAGGATCGAGCGGAGAGTCACGACAGCGAGGGCACCGTCGCCACCACACGAAAAATCTCCTAAAGATTCTGTTGGTTGCAATCGCCTTGGTCGCAAATCACAACCGCCGTAGAATATCTTCCTTCTCTATGCCCTGGACATTCGAGACGGCTCTCAAGATCGCATTCAGCGTTCCGATTCTAAGCGGCGAATGATCGGGGATAGAAATGCGGTGCTGCCGTGGAGTGTTCGTTTCGAGAATGACATGGCTGCCTTCCTGATTTACGCGACGGTAGCCATAATGCTTGCAAAGGATATTGATTAACTCCGCTGCGCCGAGATCGCGCGGCAGCTTCATCCGACGGCCAGCACTTCATCGCGAACGAGGTGCAAGCGAACTGCGGACGGTTTGGGCCGGTCGAAAAAGTAACCGGTCACGGCCTCGCGAACGTTCGCCCGCAATTCGTCCCAAGTCTCTCCCTCGGTGAAAATGTCGTGCGAAAGACATTCGGCCACGAAGCCGCCATCAGCTTCCTGGGTGACAGCGAAAACAAGCTCCATTTCCAAAGTATTGCAGAAAGCATTTGCGAAAACAAGACAGGGACGCCGAGGACACGAGAAAATCCTAGACTACGTGGTTTTTTGCGGCTTCGCACGAAGTCGGGCGGCGACCAGATTTTCGGCGCCGCCGGCGACGATTAATTCTTGAGCGGCGGGACTGAGCGGCGGGAAGACGAATGATTTTCCATCGATGGTCAGCAGAGATTTCGCGTAATCAATCGTGATCTCCGATGCTACCTTTGTAGGGGCGTCCGGCAGCTGCCGGATCGCGCGCAGGTGCGTAACCAACTCGGGGCACTCGAACACGACGAATCCGTTATTAAACGCGTTGCGCTTGTAGGTTTCCGAAAAACTGGCAGCGATCACGCAAGGAATTCCTTTGAACTTCAGCGCCGTCGCGGCCTGTTCGCGGCTCGAGCCGCTTCCAAAATTGAATCCGCCCACGGCGACGTCGCCCTTTTGATAAAGCGTGTTGAAGTTGGGATCGTAAT
>WNGI01007981.1_pt1 | contig 12485 bp, 14 predicted proteins | sample 5400621 | NCBI WGS metagenome assembly WNGI01 (sample SAMN13153374, study PRJNA577476) | soil metagenome | isolation source: 20 cm soil or saprolite under Garry oak tree replicate 1 | place: USA:California | collected 2016-06-15 | reverse complement strand
GCGCCGACCTCGGCTCGGAGGTGGCGGAACAGCTGCTCATGAGCCCGCGCGTGCTCTGGCTCGTGAGCGGGATCCTCGGTGCCTTCGCGCTGCTCCCGGGGCTGCCGTTCCTGCCGTTCATCGCGCTCGCGGGCGCGACGGGCGGTCTCGCGGCGGCGGGCGGCGTGTCGCCGGCGCCGGCGGCCGGGCAGGCCGACGAGGGCGGCGCCGCCGGTCCGGCACGGCCGAAGGACGAACGCGGCGAGGTGCTCGTGCCGCTCGACCTCATGGAGCTCGAGGTCGGGTTCGAGCTCGTCCCGCTGGTCGAGCCGGGGGGCGCGAGCGGCGGCGATCTCGTCGAGCGCATCCGGACGCTCCGGCGGAACCTCGCGCTCGAGATGGGCTTCATCGTCCCGCCGGTCCACATCCGCGACAACCTGCAGATCCGGCCGAGCGAGTACGTGATCCTGCTGAAGGGCGTGGAGGTGGCGCGCGGCGAGCTCAGGGCCGGCTGCCAGCTCGCGATCGACCCGGGCACCGTGCGCGCGCCGGTGACCGGCATCGCGACGCGCGAGCCGGCGTTCGGCCTCGAGGCGCTGTGGGTCGCGGCGCAGGACCGCGAGCGCGCGCAGCTCGCCGGCTACACCGTCGTCGACCCGGCGACCGTGGTGATCACCCACCTGACCGAGGTGATCCGTCGCCACGCGCACGAGCTGCTCGGCCGCCAGGAGGTGCAGCAGCTGCTCGACGCGGTCGCCAAGACGCGGCCGAAGGTCGTCGAGGAGCTCGTCCCGCAGCAGCTCACCGTCGGCGGCGTGCAGAAGGTGCTGCAGAACCTGCTCCGCGAGAGCGTCTCGATCCGCGACCTCGTGACCGTGCTGGAGACGCTCGCCGATCACGCCGCGCGCACCAAGGACGCGGACGTGCTGACCGAGCACGTGCGGCAGGCCCTCGGGCGCTCGATCACGAAGCGGTTCGTGGGCCCCGATGGCATGCTCGCGCTCGTCACGCTCGGCGCGAACCTCGAGCGCATGCTGATCGACGCCGTGAAGCGGAGCGACGACGGGGCGTTCCTGGCGCTCGAGCCGGCGCTCGCGCAGCGCCTCCTCGGGCGGCTCGCCGAGTGGATCGAGCGCTTCGGCACCCAGCATCTCTCTCCGCTGCTGCTCTGCTCGACGCCGCTCCGCACGCACATGCGGCGGCTCGTCGAGCGCGTGCTTCCTTCTCTTGCCGTCGTCTCGCCCGCGGAGATCGGCGCGAACGTGCGGCTCAGGTCGCTCGGGGTGGTGACGCTCGATGAAAGTTAAACGGTTCACGGCGCCGACGATGGCGGAGGCGCTGAAGCAGGTGAAGGGGACGCTCGGGCCCGACGCGGTGATCCTCGAGACCACTGAGGCGGCCGGGCAGGTGACGGTCACCGCGGCCGTCGACCTCGAGCCGCCCGCTGCGACGCCCGGCGCCGACCCCGCCGACGGCGCACTCGTGAGCGAGGTGCGCGAGCTCATGGGCATCGTCCGCGACCTGATCGACGAGCAGTGGCGCCGCCAGGCGCCGGCCGGCGGCCAGGGCATCCGCCGCCTGCATCGCGCGCTCGTCGCCCAGGGCGTCGACGGGGTGATCGCCGCGGCGTTGCTCCGCGAGACCGCCGAGCGCCTGGAGCGCGGCACGCGCGTCGACACCGCGCTCGCCGGGACGCTCGGCACCGCGCCCGCCGCCCCGGCCTCGAGCGTGCGGCTCTTCTTCGGCCCGCCGGGCGACGGCAAGACGACGACGATCGCCAAGCTCGCCGCGCAGGCGCGCCGCGCCGGCCGGCGGGTGTGCCTCGTCGGCGCCGACACGTACCGCATCGGCGCCGCCGCCGAGCTCGAGCGCTACGGCCAGGCGCTCGGCGCCGAGGTGCGGCGCGCGAAGGACCCGGTCGAGCTCGGGAATGCGCTTCGCGACCACGGCCACGCGGACCTCGTGCTCGTCGACACGGCGGGCGCGGGACCGGCGCAGCAGGCGGAGCTCGCCGAGCTGAAGGCGCTGGTCGAGGCCGCAGGCGCCGCGGCCGGCCGGACGCTCGTCATGAGCGCCGCCACCGGCGCTCTGGCCGCGGCGAACACGTTCCGTGCGTTTGCCGCGCTCGCGCCCGACGCCTGCATCGTCACCAAGGCCGATACCGCGCCCGGCGGCGCGGTCGTCGCGCAGCTCTGGCGCGAACGTGTGCCGGTCTCGCATGTCGCCGCCGGCCGCCGCATCCCCGACGACCTCGAAGCCGCCACGCCGAGCCGGCTGGCGCGCTGCGTTCTCGCTGCCTGACCCCGGAAGGAGACAGCCTGCATGTCCGAGACTGCCATCGACCTGTCCTCGAGTCCTGCCCGCGCCCCGCACGTGATCGCCATCGCGAGCGGCAAGGGCGGCGTCGGCAAGACCAACCTGACGGCCAATCTCGCCGTCGCGCTCGCCGGCCGCGGCCTCCGCGTCTGCGTGCTCGACGCCGACCTCGGGCTCGCCAACCTCGACGTGCTGTACGGGCTCTCGCCCGAGCGGAGCCTGCGCGACGTGGTGCGCGGCGAGTGCGGCTTGCCCGACGTCGTCGTGGAAGGGCCGGGCGGTGTCCGGGTGATCCCGGCCGCGAGCGGCTTCGAGGAGCTCACGCGCCTCGGCGCCGACGAGCGGCTCCGGCTGCTCGCCGAGATGGACGGGCTCGAGGATTCCGTCGACGTGCTCCTCGTCGACACGGCGGCCGGCATCTCGGCCAACGTGCTCTACTTCACGGCCGCCGCGGCGGACGTGCTCATCGGCCGCGGGCGAGGCCGACGCCGAGGCCGCGTTCCGGCGCCTCGCACGCGTCGCGGAGCGCTTCCTGCGCGTCCGCCTCGAGTACCAGGGCTACGTGCCCTACGACGACGCACTGCCGCGCGCCGTGCGTCAGCAGCACCCCGTGGTCCTCGCGGCCCCGGGTAGCCCGGCGAGTCAGGCGCTCGTCGCGCTCGCTGCCCGGCTCGCCGTCCGGCCGGCGGCCGGGCCGACGGGCGGGGTCCAGTTCTTCTTCCGGCGCCTGGTGGGTGAGGGGAGGGCGTGATGATGGGACAGATCGGATACGAGGCCGCTCGCCGGCTCGCGGGCAACCGCGCGGAGGCCGGCACGCCATGCCTGCCGCTCGACGGCAGCCGCGACGAAGTGCTGCGCCGCCACCTGCCGCTCGTGCGGCGCGTGGTGCAGCGGCTGGCAGCCCGCAAGCCGCCGCACATCGAGACCGACGACCTCGTGTCGTGGGGGATCGTCGGGCTGCTCGACGCGATCGTCAAGTACGACTCGAAGAAGGAAGCGTCGTTCTCGACCTACGCCCAGTTCCGCATCCGCGGCGCGATCCTCGACCACCTGCGCTCGCTCGACTGGGTGCCGCGGAGCGTGCGGCAGAAGGCGAGCCTGATCGAGAAGGTCTCGCGCCAGCTCGAGGGCACGCTCGGACGCCCGCCGCTGGAGGAGGAGATCGCGTCGGAGCTCGGCGTCTCCCTCGACGCGTACCAGGAGCTCCTCACCAAGGTCGGCGAGATGAGCCTCTTCAGCCTCGAGGACCTCGGCTTCGGCGGCGGCGAGGAGCGCTTCAGCTTCGAGCGCGCGATCGAGGAGGGCGACGCCGACCCGCTCGGCACGCTCCTCACCCGCGAGCGCGTGGCCATCGTCACCGAGGCGATCCGCCGCTTGCCCGAGCGCGAGCGGACCGTCGTGACGCTCTACTACCACGAGGAGCTGACGATGAAGGAGGTGGGCGGCGTGCTCGGGCTCACCGAATCACGCGTCTCGCAGCTCCACTCACAGGCCGTGCTGCGCATGAAGGGCTATCTGCGCGAGCTCTTCCAGCCGGCCGCAGAAGAGGCGTGATGGCGACCGCGCCGGTCACGCGAGACGGACAGGTGGCGCGGGCCACGGAGCGCGACGGGACGGGACGCGACCGCGCGTCCGGCCGCCGGCGGCCGCGCGCGGAGCGATCCGAAGAATCCGACGACACGTTCGAGCTCGGGCCCCCGCGGGGCCGGCTCGACGTCGTCGCCTGACGAAGGAGGAGGAAGCCATGATGCCGATCCACATCCCGACGGTCCTGCCGACGCTCGACATGCACACCGTCCTGCTCGGCTCCACGATCCTCGACCTCGCAGCCATCTTCGTGCTCGTCTGGCTCGTGCGGCGCGCCGGACGCGTGCGCGACGCGGCGCGCGCGGCGCAGCGCGAGGCGCTCGAGACGCTGCGGCGCGACCTGGCGACGCTGCTCGCCGACGCGGAGGACCGCGCGCGGGTGCTCGAGGAGTCCCTCGGCCGGCGCGAGCGAAGCCTCGGGGCGCTGCTCACCAAGCTCGAGCGCGCCGAGCGAAAGACGGACGCCACTCCGCCACGCCCGGCGGCCGCGGCGACCGGCGCGCTGCCGGAGCTGGCGCGACGGCTCGGGCTGCGCGGCAAGCGCGGTAGCGAGGCGCCGCCGGAAGACCCGGCCGAGGCACGCCTCCTCCGCGACCTCGAGATCGGTCTCGCACGGGGCACGCGGTGACCGGGAGGGCAGAATCTGCCGCCCGGCGGTCGGCGCGGGCGCCGGGCGCCGGCAGCGTGGGGCGGCTCCGCGTGGCACCTCGCTTGCTCGGAGTGGAGGCATGAACAGGGCCGTCTACACGCTCGCTTCGGGCGGCCTCGCCGCCCAGGCCCGGCTCGACGCGGTCACGCAGAACCTCGCCAACGTCGGCACCGCCGGTTACAAGGCCGGGCGGCCGATCTTTCGCCTGCATCCGCTCGACGTCTCGCAGCTCGGGCTGCCGGAGCCGCCCGAGCTCCGTGCGGCGGCGCAGGTGACCGAGAGCGAGACGATCCGCGACTTCTCGCAGGGCCCCGTGCACGCGACCGGCAATCCGCTCGACGTCGCCGTCGCGGGCGAGGGGTTCTTCGTGGTCGCCACGCCGCGCGGCGAGCGCTACACGCGGCAGGGTTCGTTCGGCCTCGACGGCGAGGGGTATCTCGTCACCGAGCACGGCGACCGCGTGCAGGGCGACAACGGCGACCTGCGCATCGGCACCGGCGACGTCGCGATCGGCGACGACGGGCAGATCAGCGTCGACGGCATCTCAGGCGGTCGGCTCAAGCTGGTCGGCTTCGGCGAGCACCCGCCACTCATGGCGGAGGGGAACGCGCTCTTCGCGCCGGCAGCCGGCGCGGTGCCGGTGCCGATCGACGCGACGGCGACGCAGACGCACGTCGAGCAGGGTTCGCTCGAGGCCGCCAACATCGATGCCGTGAAGGGCATGATCGAGCTGGTCGAGGTCTCGCGCGGGTTCGAACAGTACATGCACGCGATGCAGAGGCTGGACGAGATCGCCCAGCGCAGCATCAACGAGGTGGGGAGGATCGGATGATCCGAGCACTGTACACCGCTGCGACCGGCATGCAGGCGCAGCAGCTGAACATCGACGTCATCGCCAACAACCTGGCCAACGTGAACACCGCGGGGTTCAAGAAGAGCCGCGCGGACTTCCAGGACCTGCTCTACCAGACGATCCGGGCCCCGGGGTCGCCCACCACCAACAACACGCAGTCGCCGACCGGCATCCAGGTGGGACTCGGCGCGCGGCCGGCGGCCGTCCAGCGGATCAACGTGCAGGGCGACTACACGCAGACCGGCAACGCGCTCGACATGGCCGTCGAGGGCACGGGCTTCTTCCAGGTGACGCTGCCCGACGGCACGACGGCCTTCACGCGTGCGGGGGCCTTCAAGCTCGACAACCAGTCGCGCATGGTGACGTCCGAGGGCATCCCGCTCGAGCCCGCGATCTCGATCCCGAGCGGCGCCGAGGACATCACGGTCGGCAGCGACGGCGTCGTGAGCGCGATCCTGCCCGGCCAGTCGACCGGGTCGCAGGTGGGGCAGATCCAGACCGCGCGCTTCGCCAACCCCGCGGGGCTGCGCGCGCTCGGCAAGAACCTGCTTCAGGAGACGGAGACGTCGGGCGCGCCGCAGGTGGGCACGCCGGGGCAGGAGAACCGCGGCACGCTGTTGCAGGGGTTCCTCGAGAACTCGAACGTGAGCGTCGTCGAGGAGCTGGTGGCGCTGATCACGGGGCAGCGGGCGTATGAGGTCACGTCGAAGGCGATTCAGACCGCGGACGAGATGCTGCGGGCTACCAATGCGATCGTCAGCTAGGTCGTGGCGGGGGGGCGGGACGGGCGCGCCCCCGCGGCTCGCGGTCCTCGCTCCACGCGCGACTCGTAGGCCGACACGTCCCCCCGATGGCTGCACGCGCGCGCGGGAGCTGCGGGCTCGCCTCGGGGGCGCGCCCGTCCCGCCTCGCACCGCGATGCTGGCTGGCGTTCTCGTCGTTCCGATCTTCTTGAGCGCTGCGATTGCGGCGACGGGGCGCATCAGCGTGCCCGCTGACGTGACCGCTGTGGGCGCGGTGGTGCGGCTCGGGGATGTTGCACTGCTGGATGGGGCGGCAGCGGAGTTCGGGGATGTGTCGCTCGGGGCGGCGCCGGGGGCGGGGGAGAGCCGGAACCTCGAGGGGGCGCGCGTGCTGGATGCGGTCCGGCGTGCGGGGGCGGATCTGTCGGAGATCACGTACACGATCCCGGCGACGATCCGGGTGCGGCGGGCGAGCCAGGACGTATCCGAAGCGGCGGTGCGGCAGATCATCGAATCGTTCCTCGCCGAGGCGCTGGGGGCGGGGGCGGGCGATGCGGTCCTGCGCAGCGTCGAGCTGCCGGGGGCGATCCGGATTCCGGCGGGCGCGTACACGGCGCGGGTCGTGCCGCCCGCGGACCGGCCGCTGCTCGGACGGGTGCGGCTCGGCGTCGAGTTCACCGTCGACGATCGGCCCGCCAAGTCCATCTGGGTGACGGCGGACATCGGGGTCTACGGCTCGGTCGTCGTGGCGACGCGGGCGGTTGGCCGCGGCGAGACGCTCGGCGCGGGTGACGTGGCGGCCGAGCGCCGCGACCTCTCGCAGCTCGGCCGCGGCATCATGACCGACCCCGGCGAGGTGGCCGGCCGAATCGCGCGGACACCGCTGGTGCCGTACACCCCCGTGCGCCGGGAGCAGCTCGATCTTCCCGCCGACGTCCATCGCGGCGACGTCGTGCTGCTGGTTGCCGAGCGTGGATCCATGCGCATCACGGCGCCGGGTGAGGCGCGCGACGACGCGACCCGCGGCCAGCAGGTGCACGTGCTGAACCGCGTCAGCCGGAAGGATCTCGTCGGCCGCGTGATCGATGCGACGACCGTGGGGGTGGACTTCTGATGCGGCCCGCGGCGCTCCTCACCCTCGTGTCGCTCGCGGCGTGCGTCCGGCCGGCGTCGATCCCCGTCCCGCCGCCCGCCGTCGTCGTGCTGCCGCCTCCGCCGCCGCCGCCGAACGGGTCGCTCTGGCATCCGGAGCTCGCGACGAACTACGAGCTCCTCGACGTCCGGGCGCACTTCCCGGGCGATCTGCTGACGGTCGTCGTCTCGGAGCAGTCGCAGGGCAAGAAGGACGCCACGACGGAGACCACCGGCGAGTCGTCGATCTCGGCGAGCGTCGAGGACTTCTTCGGTATCCCGGCGGCAGCGGTGAAGTTCCTGCCGAAGGGCTTCAACCCGCAGAGCGTCGTCAAGGCCGAGACCAAGCGCGCGAGCAAGGGCGACGGCACGACGACGCGCGAAGGCGCGCTCATCGCCAACATCACCGTCCGTGTCACCGCGCTCGACCCGAACGGCAACCTCTACGTGCGCGGCGACAAGATCGTGAGCGTCAACCGCGAGAACCAGCACATCGTGCTGAGCGGCACCGTCCGCCCCGAGGACATCGCCTCCGACAACAGCGTCGCATCCTCCCGCCTAGCCGACGCCCGCATCGACTACTACGGCACCGGCGTAGTCGGCGACAAACAAAACGTTCCATTGACCCATAGACTCTTCGACTGGGTATGGCCGTTTTAAGGATACTGGGGGCCCGTGCGGTGCTCGCGCGCTTCGCGCGCTCCGCTCCTCCGCTGCCCCCAGACCCCGTCGGCCAAGACGGCACCTCTCGGTGCCGGCCTCCCTTTAAATGGGAAGACCGTACCGCCGATGCGGGGCGCGTGAGTTGCGGCGACGCGCGAGTAGCCGCGCCGCTGCAAGGCGGGAAGGGGGCGCCGCCGAGGCGACCTCCGCAGCTCCCGCGCGCGCGTGCAGCTTCGGGGGGACGCCACTTTTACGAGTCGCGCGTGGAGCGAGGACGCGGGAGCCGCGGCGGCGCCCCCTTCCCGCCGCCCCGCAGAGCGCTCTGGCTCACGCTCGCCGTCCTGACGGCAACCCCCGCAGACGCCGCACGGCTCAAGGACATCGCGTCGATCGAAGGTGTCCGCTCGAACCAGCTCTCCGGCTACGGCCTGGTCGCCGGTCTCAACGGCACCGGCGACAGCCAGCAGGCGATCTTCACCGTGCAGAGCGTGCTGAACATGCTCCGCCGGCGCGGCCTCACGCTCAACGTGAACCCGCGCCAGCTGCAGATCAAGAACGTCGCAGCGGTGAGCATAACGGCGGCGCTGCCGCCCTTTGCGCGGCAGGGGAACCGGATCGACGCCCAGGTCTCCTCGCTCGGGGACGCGAAGAGCCTGCAGGGCGGGACGCTCCTCAGCGCACCGCTCTTCGGACCCGACGGGCAGGTCTACGCCGTGGCGCAGGGGCCGGTCTCGCTCGGCGGCGGCTTCGCGACGCGCGCCGCCGGGGCGTCGGCGCAGAAGAGCCATCCGACGACCGCGGTCCTCACGGGCGGCGCGCTCGTCGAGCGCGAGGTGCCCGTCGCGCTCGGGAGCGAGGGCATCCTGACGCTGGCGCTCCATCAGCCCGACTTCACGACCGCCGGGCGGGTGGCCACCGCCGTCAACGAGGCCCTCGGGCGCTCCGCCGCCCGACCGGTCGACGCCGGCACCATCGCCGTCGACCTCGGTGCCGCGTCGGAGGCCGAAGCGGTCGCGACCGCCACCGCCATCGAGCACGTCGAGGTTGCGCCCGATACTGCCGCGCGCGTCATCCTGAACGAGCGCACCGGCACGGTGATCATCGGCAGCGACGTGCGCATCATGCCGGTCGCGATCGCACACGGCAGCCTGAACATCACGGTGAAGACGGACTTCGGCGTCTCGCAGCCCGCGCCGTTTTCGCAGGGGCAGACGGTGGTGATCCCCGACACCACGCTCAAGATCGAGGAAGGGGCGAAGCAGAACCTCGTCCTCCTGCGGCCCGGGGTGAGCCTCGGCGACCTCGTGGGCGGGCTCAACGCTCTGGGGGTCACGCCCCAGGACCTGATCGCGATCCTGCAGGCGATCCAGACCGCGGGCGCGCTGCAGGCCGAGCTGGAGATCATGTGACGGTGCCCGTCGTCCCCGTCGACCCGGACGACGTGCGCCTCCGCGCCCTCGAGCGCCAGCCCGCGGCCAAGGCCGCGCCGGCGGCGGCGAAGGAGGTCGAGGTCCTCTTCCTCACGCAGCTGCTGCGCGCCATGCGCAAGACCATCCCCGAGAACGACCTGCTGCCCCGTTCGCCGGCCCGCGACGTGTACGAAGGGGTGTTCGACCGGACCGTCGCCGCCGCCATGGCCGAGCGGGACCCCCTGGGCATGGTCCACAGCATCGGCGAGGCCCTAAAGCCCGGTCCCGAACCTGCCGATACAGCAGTGGGGGACCTCCCCGGAAGGGACAGGCGAGGACGATGAAGGTCGACGACAGGAAAGGCCTTCGGACGCCCAGCGTGGGCGCTCCGGGCGCCGTCCAGCCGGCGGCCGGGAACGCCGGCCCGTCGGCGCCCTCGACCACCGACCAGGTGAGCGTGTCGGACACGGCGCGCCAGCTCGCGCAGCTGAAGGCCGAGATCGGCGACGTCGGTCAGGTCGACGCCGCCGGGCAGGAGAAGATCCAGGGTCTCCGCGCCGTCATGGCGAAGGGGCAGTACAGCGCCGACATCGAGGACGTGGCGCGCAAGCTGCTTCGCCAGGTGGTGGGCGACCTTCTCGGGTAGTGCATGGGTGATCCGCTGGAGGCGCTCTGCGCGGTCCTCGGCGACGAGGCGCGAGTGTGCGGTGCGCTCTCCGGCGCGCTGCGCGCCGAGCGCGACGCGGCGATCGTCCTCGACGCCGACGCCATCGTGGCGAGCCTCGCCGAGCGGCGCGCGCTGAACGACGAGCTCGCGCGCCTGGCCGCGACGCGGCGCCATCTCGTCCGCTCGCTGGCACGCGCACGCGGGCAGACGGCCGAGGGCGTGACCGAGCTGCTGCCGCTGCTCGCGCCCGAGCCGGGGCGTCGCGTCCGGCAACGGCTGCGCGGCCTCCGGCAGGCGGTCCTCGACGCGCGCAGCCTCGGACGGCAGAACGCGCTCTTCGCGGCGTCGAGCCTCGACGGCGTCGGCGAGATGCTCCGGTTGCTCGCGAGCCTGCAGCCGGGCGCCCGCTACGGCGCCGACGCGCGCGTCGCGGCCTCCGGCGGCCCCACCAACCGAATCGACCGCCGCGTGTAGCGATGGCCATCTCGTCGCTCCTCGGGATCGCGCAGCGCGCGCTCCTCGCCAACGAAACGGCGCTCGGCGTGGTCGGCAACAACATCGCCAACGTCAACACGCCGGGCTACACGCGCGAGGTCCCGGACCTCGAGTCGGACCCGAGCATCGTGTCGCCGCAGGGCGTGCTCATCGGGACCGGGGTCCACGTCGCCGCCGTCCGCCAGGTGATCGACCCGCTCCTCGAGAAACGCCTCCTCGGCGCCGAGACGAGTCGCCGCGAGCAGGGCGCGCTCCGCGATCAGCTGAGCGCGCTCGCGGGCGCGCTGAACGAGCTCGACCAGCCGTCGCTCGGGGACAGCGTGAACGGCTTCTTCGACGCCGCCGACGCGCTGGCGCGCAACCCCTCCGGGACGGCCGAGCGCGAGACGCTCCTCGGCCGGGCCCGTGCCCTCGCCGACGAGCTCCAGCGGCGAAGCGGCGTCGTCGCGACGCTCCAGCGCGGCGCCGACGACGCCTACGTCGCGGCCACCACGCGCGCGAACGACGCGCTCGCGCAGATCGCCGATCTGAATCGCGCGATCACCGCCGCCGAGGCGGGCGGGCAGCGCGCCAACGACCTCCGCGACCGGCGTCGCACGGCGGTGGCGGACCTCGCCGGCGTGGTCGGGGTGCAGACGGTCGAGACGGCCGACGGCGCGCTCACGGTGTCGGCGGCGAATGGCGCCGTGCTGGTCGACGGCGGCGGAGTCGTCCACCAGCTCGCGGTCCGGAAGCAGGTCGTCGGCCTCGACGGGCAGGCGCTCCACGAGGCCGGCCTGGCGGACGCGTCGGGGAACTTCATCGCGGTGCCGGGGACCTTCGCCCATGGCGAGCTCGCGGCGCTTGCACGGGTCCGCGACAGCGATCTCGTCGGCGCCTCCGGCCAGCTCGACGGCTTCGCCAGCGCGATCATCACCGAGGTGAACCGCGTGCAGACGAACGGCGGGGCCGGCGCCGTCGATCTCGACGGCGGCTCGACCGCCGCCGTGCCACTGTTCGGTGGCACCGACGCGAAGACGATCACGGTCCTCCTCACGGGGGCCGACGCGGGTCGGCGGATCGGCGCCGCGCTGTCGGCGGAACCCGGCGACAACCAGAATGCGCTGGCCCTCGCCGACCTGCGGACCACAGCGCAGGGCGCGCTCGGCGCCACGACGTTCAGCGGCTTCCTGGCCGGGCTCACCGGGCAGGTGGGCGAGAGCGCCGCCCAGGCGCGCGACGGCGCGCAGGCGGCCGAGGCGCTCCAGCAGCAGCTCCAGAACCAGCGCGAGTCGTTCTCCGGCGTCAACCTGAACGAGGAGCTCACGAACCTGCTGCGCTACCAGCGCGCGTTCCAGGCCTCGGCCGAGGCCATCAACGTCGGCAACCAGGTGCTCGACGAGCTGATGCAGTTGGTTCGATGACGATCTCGCGCGTGAGCGACGCCCAATCCTTCGCGCTCCTCGTCTCGCGGACGGGCCAGCTGCAGGCATCGCTCCAGACGCTCGAGCAGCAGGTCGCGAGCGGCAAGCGGATTTTCAGCCCCGACGACGATCCGCTCGCGGCCGCGGCGTCGACGCGCGCCCAATCGGCGCTCGCCGCGCTCGCGCAGTATGGCAGCGGCAGCCGCTTCGGTACCGACGTGCTCGGCGCCCAGGACAAGGCGCTCGACGAGGGGGAGCAGATCCTCGTGCGGGCGGAGGAGATCGCCACCCAGCAGGCGTCGAGCCTCCTCTCGCCCGGCGAGCGCGCGGCCGCCCGCGAGGAGGTGCACGGTCTGCTCGAGGCCCTCACCGCCATCGGGAACACGGAGCTCGGCGGGCGGCGTGTCTTCGCGGGGCTCGCAGCCGATTCCACGGCCGCGCCCTTCGCGGCCGTCCCCGAGGACGTGAGTGCCTACGATCCCGCGACCGCATACAGCGGCTCGACGCAGGAGTTCTTCGTCAAGGTGGGCGGCTCGGCGGACGATCGCGTGCGGATCACGACCCGCGGCGACACGGTCTTCGGCGGAGCG
>WNGI01006018.1_pt1 | contig 12486 bp, 10 predicted proteins | sample 5400621 | NCBI WGS metagenome assembly WNGI01 (sample SAMN13153374, study PRJNA577476) | soil metagenome | isolation source: 20 cm soil or saprolite under Garry oak tree replicate 1 | place: USA:California | collected 2016-06-15 | reverse complement strand
CCATGGTGACCGCCGGCGTTTATATGACGGCGCGGCTGCATTTTCTATTTTCGTTGGCTCCGGCGACTCTGTCTCTCATCGCAACGATCGGCGCGGCGACCGCGTTTTTCGCGGCGACCGTGGCGCTGACCCAGACCGACATCAAACGAGTCCTCGCCTACTCGACCGTAAGCCAGCTGGGTTACATGTTTTTGGCCGTCGGCGTCGGCGCGTTCAGCGCGGCGATCTTTCATCTCTTCACCCATGCTTTTTTTAAAGCTTGTCTCTTCCTCGGTGCCGGGAGCGTGATCCATGCTCTCGAAGGCGAACAGGACATGCGCAAGATGGGAGGACTCAGATCGTATCTTCCGACGACCTACTGCACTTATCTCATCGCCGCTTTAGCCATCGCCGGCGCGCCGTTTACAGCCGGTTTTTTCTCAAAGGATCTGATTCTATGGCAGGCCTACAGCAGTCCTCTCGGATCGCACGAGCTCTGGCTTATCGCCTGGGTGACGGCAGGCATGACCGCCCTCTACATGTTTCGCCAGTTTTTCATGGTCTTTCACGGGAGCTGCCGCGCGGATGAACACGTAAAAGCGCATATTCATGAGTCGCCCGCGCTCATGACTGTGCCGCTGGTGATCCTGGCTATGGGTTCCATATTTGCCGGTTGGCTGGGAACGCCGGAGTACCTGTGGGGCAGCCGTTGGGATGAGTGGCTCAAGCCGATCTTCGGCGCGGCGGCGGAGACGCACGCCGGTTCTGCAGGCGACGAGATCTTATTGATGCAGTTAACCCTTGCCATCGTCGCGCTGGCTATTCTGCTGGCCTATTTTTCCTATGGCCGGGAAGGGAAGCTTCCTAGGCATCTCTCTTCCTTCGCTTGGGGCGGGCCCTACCGCCTTTTCTTCAACAAGTACTATGTCGATGAACTCTATGATTTTGTCATCGTGCGGCCGTTTACCTCTTGTTCGCGTTGGCTTGCCCTGGTTTTTGATCCTGGTGTCATCGATGGATTGGTCAACGGCGTGGCCAAAGGGACCAGGGGATTCAGCCTGATCTGGCGGGAAATCCAAACCGGCAACATTCAGCATTACCTGATTGGATTCCTCATCGGGATCTTGGGAATTTTAGCGTACTATCTCGGCCAACTATAATGATGTCTTTGCCCTCGCTCGGAACTTTGAGTCTGCTCCTAGCCATTCCAGTTATCGGGGCCGTGGTGCTCCTGTTGATGCCTCGACGGCAGACCAAGACTCTTTTTACTATCGCGCTGCTGGCGAGCTCGGCGAATTTTCTCTGGTCGCTCAGCATCTTGAATCAGTTCGACGGCAGCAAAGGCGAAATGCAACTCGTCGAGCGCCTTCCGTGGATGCCGGGTTTCGGCATCGAGTACATCGTCGGCGTCGATGGCATCAGTCTCTTTCTGGTTCTCCTCACCACGCTGCTCATGCCGCTCGCGATTCTGGCCTCATGGTCGGTCAAAGAGAAGATCAAAGAGTACCTCTTCTTCATGGGGATGCTCGGCGTCTTCGTCGCTCTGGATCTTTTCCTCTTCTATGTCTTCTGGGAGGTTAGCTTGGTGCCGATGTATTTTCTCATCGGCGTCTGGGGCGGCCCGCGCCGGATCTATGCGGCGCTGAAATTCGTCGTTTATACCATGGCGGGTAGCCTGCTCATGCTGGTCGCGATTATTTATCTGGCAACGCGCCATGCCCAGACGGCACAGACGATGACTTTTAATTTGTTACAGATTTATGATTTGCGCCTGCCTTTCAACGAGCAGACGTGGTTGTTCTTAGCCTTTGCCCTTTCTTTCGCCATTAAAGTTCCGGTCTTTCCTTTCCACACCTGGCTGCCAGACGCGCACGTCGAGGCGCCGACCGCCGGCTCGGTTATCCTCGCCAGCATCTTGCTCAAGCTCGGCACCTACGGCTTTCTTCGTTTCGCGATTCCGCTCTTTCCCGATGTGGCGCTCGCCGCCGCGCCCTTTTTCATGGCGCTGGCCGTGATCGGCATCATTTATGGCGCCGTGGTTGCCATGATGCAGGCCGATATCAAAAAGCTGGTGGCTTATTCCTCCGTCAGTCATCTCGGTTTCGTCATGCTCGGTCTTTTTGCGCTGAATATGCAGAGCATTCAAGGAAGCATCTATCAGATGCTCAACCATGGCCTTTCCACAGGAGCGCTGTTTCTTCTCGTCGGCATGATCTATGACCGGCGCCATACCCGGCTCATCGAAGACTTCGGCGGTCTGTGGAAGCAATTGCCGATCTTTTCCGCTCTGCTGCTATTCGTCACTTTTTCCTCCATCGGGCTGCCGGGACTGAACGGCTTTGTCGGCGAATTTCTCATCCTGCTCGGTTCCTTCGCGGTTACGCCGCACTGGGCCGCCGCGGCGGCCACCGGGGTTATTCTCGGCGCGATTTACATGCTGTGGATGTATCGTCGGGTGATCTTCGGCCCGCTCAATAATCCGGAAAACCAAAAGCTCCAAGACTTAAACAACAGGGAAATTCTCATCCTGGCGCCGATAGTAGCGCTCATCGTATTGATGGGCGTTTATCCCCAGCCCTTTCTCAGCCGGATGAGTGCCTCGGTGGATCTAACGCTCAAGAGAGTTTTTGCACCCCAGACCGCGCCAGTGGCCGGTAAAGAAGCGACCGCGGAAGAGAACGAGGAAGATGGACGTTAATCTAATACCGCTTCTCCCCGCTACCCAAGTGCTGCTGACGGCCTTGGTCGTCATGTTGCTTGATCTCTTTATCAAGGAACCGGAAAAAGGTTTGTTGGCGTGGACCAGTTTGCTCGGACTGGCGCTTGGCGCAGGGGAGACCGTGCTTCTTTGGGGTAGCCAAGAGAGCGCCTTTGGCGATACCTTGCTCTTGGATAATTTCGCGCTTTTCTTCGCGCAAATCTTTCTCGGCGTCGCGGCGCTTACGATTCTCTCGTCGATTCACTATGTCCGGCAGACGAAAATCCACGAGGGTGAGTTCTATGAACTGATTCTTTTTGCCACCGTGGGGATGATTCTCATGGCGGCGGCCAATGATCTGATTATTTTTTTCCTGGGACTCGAAACCATGTCCATTGCGGTTTACGTGTTGACGGGATTGTGGCGCGCCAGCAGTCAGTCGAGCGAGGCCGCCATGAAATATTTTCTCATGGGCGCCTTCGCCACCGGTTTTCTCCTCTATGGCATCGCGTTGATCTATGGCGCCACCGGCGCCACGAACTTGAACCAGATCTCCGCTTACCTCGTCGAGCAGCCGACCGATTGGCCGCTGTATCTCGTCGCCGGGGCGTTGCTGTTGCTCGTCGGCTTCGCTTTCAAAGTCGGCGCGGTGCCGTTTCATTTCTGGGTGCCGGACGTCTACGAAGGCGCGCCGACGCCGGTCACGGGATTTATGTCGGTCGCCGTCAAGGCCGCGGCCTTTGCCGGTTGGGCGCGGATCGTGCTGCACAAGCTCTCGCCTTTAGATACGGATTGGGCCGTTCCGTTGTGGGTTCTGGCGATTGCGACGATGACGATGGGAAATTTGCTCGCTATCAGTCAGTCGAGCGTCAAACGGATGCTTGCATACTCCAGCATCGCTCATGCGGGTTATTTGCTCATCGCCTTCGTTGTGGGTGAAGAGTGGGGCGGACTGCCGCTGCTTTTCTACTTGCTGGCTTACTCTTTCATGACCCTCGGCGCGTTTGCCGTCATCACCAGTTTGACCGATAAAGAACACCCGCGCGAAAGTTACACCGACTTCGCCGGATTGGGATTCAAGCGGCCGTTTCTCGCTATGGCCATGTCGCTCTTTATGCTATCGCTGGCCGGCTTTCCGCCGCTGGCGGGTTTCGCGGGGAAGTTCTATATCTTTCGTTCCGCGGTCCTGTCCGGTCACGTGAGCCTGGCCATCATCGGCGTGCTCAACAGTCTGCTTTCAGTGATTTACTATCTCCGCGTAATCGTGGCGATGTACATGGAAGAAGGCGGAGCGGAAGGTAAGAGATTTGGCCAATCGCCTTACCTCTACATCGCGGTCGCGTTCGCCGTCGCAGGCACTGTTTATCTGGGAATCGTCCCAAGCAAGGCGCTTGAATGGAGCCGGATCTCGTATTTCCCTCTGGACTAGACGCCCGGATACAGGCAATGCGCGATCCTTAAGGCGAAGGGGAGTGAAGAGTTGACAACGTTGATAGTTGAGTAGATGTGGGCCTCCGGCAGATACCGTCAGGTGTCTCGCCCAAAAGGCAAGCGTTGTTAGTTGGGCTTTTTGAAAAATCCAATGGCGACCGGAACCTCGGCGGTGCCGGCGATCATCTCCTCGAAATTGGCCGTCTTGACGTAGAGTTGCGCCGAACCGCCGCCATCTAGGTTGAGCAGATCTGTTGCCTGGAGCTGCCACTGCGGCGCAGAAAACAACTCCTGCAGCTCGACCCAGCTCAGCCCGCCGAGAATACTATCCGTTACGGCGATGAGAAGCCGGTTATCCTGATCGATGCCGATGACCGAGCGCCGGCTATACCGGCCAGCGCCGCGCGTGACTTCCAAAGTCGCGCCGCGATTTAGCAGCAACGGTCCGGATTGCAGCGCTTCGTCCGCTTGCGGCGATTGAAATCCGTCGCGGTGAACGATGAACGGAGAAAGACTCCGCATGCCGAAGATTCCCGAGAGTAGCGAGCTTTTGGATACGGTGCGATTGATCTCTTGAGCGTCGGCTTTGAGGAAGCCCAGGGGCTGGCCTTTTTCATCGAAATAGTTTGCGTTGATGGCGGCGATGGCGCCGCTTTTTTCCGCTAACATTTTGACGTTGGCTCCTTTGAGTTGAAATTGACTGCTGCGGATAACGCGGGGAATCACCCAGCGGGTATCGAAGCGGAGAACTTTGAAGTCAATCGCTTGGTTGGGCTCGCTTCGTTCGAGCGCGATCTTGCGAAATTCAATGCCGTTTTGAACAGTTTTCCAGCTGCCGAGGCCGCCGACTGCTAAAGTGTGGCTGTTCTTTAGCTTCGCAGGCGTGATGGGTTGTTGGGACAATACCGCAATTGGAGTTAGGAATAAGGAGATAAAGCCAATGAGGAGAGTCTGCCGGCGTGACATCAGCCATAAGAGCATAGCAGAAGCCTCGGAGAAGAAAAAGACAATAGAGCGCGAGCGCCGTGATTGGATTTGCGCATCCGATTCTGTTCCTGTTAAGTAAGTCAGATAAATTCACCTAATCAGAAGGAGACTATTTATGAAATATTTTGCTGGCCTGGGCGCAGCTTTGCTGGTGGTCACTATGTTGTACGCCTGCGGTAAGGACGATAAGAGTTCCGCTGAGCGGGACAAGGAAGTCCAGAAGGTGCTGCAAGAGGGGGCGCAGAAAGAGCAAAAGATGTACGAGGGAATGCAGAAGAATGTCGAAAATCTAGAAAAGAAGGCGCAGGAGCAGAAGGAAGAGACCAAGAAGTAGGAATCACGCCGAGCTTCCACCCACCTGCAGAGCAGCGGATCAGGTTCACTGCCGTCACTCGTCGGCGAGATTCCATCCCGATGGCAACGCACTATTTGGGCGCCATTTCAAATACGACGCGGTCCATGCGCGATGCCGAGTCACGCAGTGTGAGAATGCGCTGACGAAGTTCATCATCTGATACCTGCTTGGCCGTGCAGGAGAAATGTTCGCCTTTAACTGTTATCTCAATAGCAGGATTTTTGATCATGTTCTGACACCAGTGTTTGCCTGCGACTTTGCTTGACGACGCATAAAAGCGCCCGCCGGTGTAAACCAGCCGCAGTTCCACGGTTCGAGGCGAGCCGGATTTTCTTCCGATCGTCGTGAGGGTCCCGACGAGTAAAGATCCATCCTTAAGATTCATACGCTGTACTATAGGGTTCCACATCCCTCGGAGCAAGTTGACGAGTATCCCAAGCGTCAGTGACAGACTGTGTGAAAACACTTTGTGCGTGCTTCGGCTCGGCTCAGCACGAACGATCATTGAATGTCATTCTCCGCTATTTACCCGTTCACCCTGAGCGTTGGCGAAGGGCGAACGGGTACTTTTCACACGCTCCGGTGAAGCAAACGATCTGATTCCGTTCAGCTTGACTCTTTTGCGAAGGCGGGGCTAAGCTTGGCGCCGTCGCATCGGGAGAACAAACGCAATCAAGGTTTACCCCCAATTATAACTCGGAGGCTTCGATGGCAGGGAAAAAACCCACGGGCACCGCGCTTTCCATGATTACAATCGACAAACGCATGAGCGCGGCGCGCGCTCTTCCAAAAGCTAAAGGCAAGCGTCCGGCGGTCATTTTGCTGCATGAAAGATACGGCATCGATCAGCACACTAAAGATCTTACGGTGAAATTGGCTCAGGCGGGCTTCGTCGGCCTGGCGCCGGATCTGTTCTCTCGCTTCACGGGCGACCGAAAGGCGCTGCAACGGGGCGAAGTGCGAGTGGAAATACGTGACGACGAAGCAATTCAGGATCTGGATCAGGCCATCGATTACTTGAAGAAACTCGATAGCGTTGATGGCTCCCGCATCGCGCTCATCGGGGTCTGCCAGACCGGCCGTCAGCCGCTTCTCCTCGCCGCGCATCGAAACGACATTACCGCCGTTGTGGTTCTCTACGGCGCGATCGGCGGCAGGGAATGGTTGGCCAACGAGCTACGTCCGACGCCGGTGGATCAACTCGTCGCGCGCTGCTCTTCACCGGCCTTGGGTATCTTCGGCGAGGCTGATCACATTATCTCCATCGACGATGTCCTCAAGTTCCGTGGCTGCCTTGAACAGTCGAAGAAATCGTATCACGTCCGCATCTACCGGGACGCGCCGCATGGCTGGCTGAATGACACCATGCCGGGGCGCTACCGCAAGGAAGCGGCGAAGGACGCATGGAATCTGATGATGTCGCTTCTTAAAAAGAGTTTCAGCAACGGCTGGGATAGCAACCGGATCGCCTGGACCTTCGAGAGTGATTACTCAACCGAATACGACTTCAAAAAGAATGTACGGATGGAGTAGAGGTCCAATCATGGGGGCGAATTTTCCGTCGGCGCAACTGCTGGTTTTCTTGTTGGCTTCGGTTTTTTCGTGGGGTGTACCGGCACTTGTTGATGGAGCTGCGGCCGCGGAGCGAATCGTGATCGGCACACCGAGTCGCGGGCTGTTTGAGTTTCCCGCGGTCGTCGCCATCCGCAAGGGATTCTTTAAAGACGAGGGACTGGAGGCAGACAAAGTTCAAATGCAGCCGGCGATCGCCGTAAAGGCGCTCATCTCAGGGGATATCGATTATCTGCTCGCTTGGGGATCGGCAATTCGCGCCGCGGTCACCGGTGTTCCGATCAAAGCGGTGGTCGGCATGGCCTCTCGGCCGCTGCACGTTCTGATCGCCCGACCGGACATCAAAACTCCCAAAGATCTCAAAGGGAAAATCATCGGCGTCGATTCGGTCGCCGGGACGGTCGATTACCTTTCCCGCGTCGCGGTGAGGCACTTCGGTTTCGAGCCGGAAAAAGACGTCAAAATCATCGTCACCGGCGAGAGCCCGACTCGCCTGGCGGCGCTTCGAGCCGGCTCCATCGACGCCACTCCTATCGACGTGGCCTTTGCGATGAAGGCGGAAGACGAAGGCTTTAGGCGGCTCATCTACCTGGGCGATGTTATTGAGCTGCCGCTCTCGGGGATCGCCGTCATGGAGAAAAAGCTCCAGACCCAGCGCGAGCAGGTCAAGAAAGTCGTGCGCGCCTCTTTGCGCGGCACTCGCTTCATGAAGCAGAATCGCGCCGAGACACTTCAGATGCTTTCCGATTATCTCCGCATTACCCCATCCCAGGCGGCGAAGGCCTATGATGTCTCGATCAATTCCTTTAGCGATGACGGCATCATTTCCGATAAAGGCGTCAACCTCGACGTGCAACTCACGAAAGAACGGCTGAAGATCACCAAAGAAATTCCATTGAGCCAGTTGGTGGATTGGAGTTTGGTAAAAGAGATAAGGGCGGGCGGACAATAGGATTCGGATCCCGGGGTCAAACCATCCAAAAACCACCACGTCGGGTCGAAAGCGCCGTGGTTTACTATCACGGACGGCTTGCCTCAGTCCGGCTAGTAAAGGGCGTCGCGGCTTCTATCTTTTGCCGCTTCCAGCGATTGTTAAGCAGCAATCGGGAGAAGAACCGGCGACCCGCGTCTGTTATTTTTGAAGGATCGGTTGACGATACATTCAATCTCAAGAATCAGAAGGACAGTTCTTGCAATCACAGTTTCACGCAATATAAGAAGCTGGTATGAAATATGTTTACAATCCAGACGGGTCAATAGACGCACAAAAGTGGCTCAAGATAGACGAGAGTGAGCGGCTATACCTCGTTCAGCAATACCATCGGAAAAAGCGAGTCCGTCTTCCCAACGCTCGACTTCACGCTGTCATTCACGTGGTTGTCGAGAATCAAGTCGCAATGGGAGCCGAAATCCCTGTCGGAGGCACACTATCGAGATTAATGCGCGAGGGTCTCAGTCGGCATGATGCAATTCATGCTATCGGCACGATTCTAGCGGGCCATCTTTATGAGCTTATGAAGGAAGGTCCACAATCGACAGATGCAAATTCGACTTACTACCGTGAACTCGATGAATTAACCGCAGAGAGTTGGCTGAACAGCTTCAATAATGACGTAGACGACGAATAAACTATTATACATAGCAAATGGCGGTGTTCATGCCGCGGGAAATTTTTTATCCAATTTTTACAGAACTACCGATCAGCATCCGATAGACAAGGCGCGCTGCACAATTGGCTTGCGGTGCTACTTTTACGCCGTCCTGTAACCTGAACTAAAATTCCCTAGAAGATAGGTCACGGACAAACATCTCTGATCTATCGAGAGATCTCATGTCGGACCAAGAGAAGGACTTCGAAAGATTCATCGCGGATCAACTGCGCGAGGCCGGGATGAAGTTCGCTACGCAGAAGGCACTCGCCGGTCTTGCGCCCGATTTTATTGTCTACGCGCCGGATGGGCGGCAGTTTATCGTCGAGGTTAAAAACTGGGATTTTCCCGGATTGACGACGGAGGCGAGCCGGCAGGCGCAGCATTATCAGGAAGCTGTGAAGGCAGACGGAGCGTTCGTCGTCATTCCGGGTCTTAAGCGGAACTCACCTTCCAAGGGAGTTGTTACCCTCGATGGTCTGGTGCCCGCTCTCCGGGCTGAGTTTGAAACAACTAAGACGCGTTCAAACCCTCCCGAAGCAACGAACGTGGACAAGTTTGTCTTTGCAGCCATGCCGTTTGCGCCGCAGTACGAGGACGTGTTTTTCATCGCCATGAGGTATGCGGCCGAGCAGGCGGGGGCTGTATGCGTGAGGGTTGACCGGCGGGAGTTTCAAGGCAGCGTAGTGGACGAGATTCAAAGACTCATCCGCAAGTCGGTTGCTGTGTTCGTCGACCTTTCTGAGGCCAAGCCGAATGTTCTCTATGAGACGGGGTACGCCCACGCGCTGAAAAAGCCGTGCATCCACATTTGCTCAACACCTCTGGAGAAAGTGCCGTTCGACGTCCACCAATGGAAGACGACGAAATACCACCCGGGTCAGACTCACAAACTCGGCAAAGAGCTGGCCCAACGGCTTAAGGAAGTCCTCGCGTAGGCCGTGAAGATTCTCCGTTCGTTCTACGAGCAATCCACCGTTGATGTCGCCCGGCAATTGCTCGGTAAATATTTAGTTCGGAAGCATCCGGCCGGAACGACAATCGGGCGAATTGTGGAAACCGAGACCTATATCGGCCCGCAGGATAAAGCCTGTCATGCGTCGCGGGGGCGCACCCCGCGTACGGAGATCATGTTCGGCCTGGCGGGACATGCCTACGTCTACTTCATTTACGGCTTTCACTACATGCTCAATATCGTCACCGAGGGGAAAGACTTTCCCGCCGCCGTGCTCATCCGGGCGGTGGAGCCTCTCAGCGGCATCGCGTTAATGAAAAAAAGAAGAGGCACCGAGGAACCGCGCAATCTGGCGAGCGGACCCGGCAAACTCTGCGAGGCGTTTGCGATCGACCGGACCTTAAACGGCAGCGATATTTGCGGCAAGGTTCTCTACTTGCAGGATGCCGGAGAGCCGGCTCCGAAGATTATCACCACGCCGCGAATCGGCGTCGATTACGCGGCGGAGTGGAAAAATAAACCATTCCGGTTCTTGATTGGCGGCAACACATTCGTCTCCAAGCCGTGAAAAATAAATCCCCTATATTGCTTTGTCGGGAGATTGACTCGGGAGTACGACGCATCACTTATTTGTGCTGCTCGGAGCGGCTGTGAATCGCTCGATGACGTGACGGATCATGCCGACAGCAAGCTCGTGCTCGCCCATGAACACCTTGCCGGCGTTCTCTTTTTCTAGCAGCACCGCCTCTTCTTCGCTATGCGTGCGCACCACCGTCTCGATGCGCGGGTTGAGTGTGCGCGCGATCTCGATCATCCGCCGCACATCGAGCGTATCCGGAGTCGCGATCACCAACATACGCGCCCGCGCGACATGCCCCTGAATGAGAACGGCGGGTTCAGAAGCGTCGCCGGATACGGCGGGTATCCCGCTCTCGCGCAGCTTCTCGACGATCTCGCGATTCTCCTCGGCCACCACAAACGGAATGCCCTTCTCGGTCAGAGCTTCGCCGATGCGCCGGCCGACGCGGCCATAGCCCGCCAGCACCAAATGTCCGGTCAGGCGATTCAGGTCGACGGTCATCGGCAGCACCGCCAGTGGATCATCAGGGCGTTCCAAGGTTTGTGCAAGTTTCGAGCGGGAGCGAATCCAGGCTTGTACAGGCTCGATCGCGTGGAACACCAGTGGATTGAGTGCAATCGAAATGATCGCCCCCGCGAGAATGAGGCTCTGGCCTTCCGTCGGCAAGACCCCGAGGGAAACGCCGAGGTTAGCCAAGATGAAAGAGAACTCACCGATCTGCGCCAGGCTCGCCGATACCGTAAGCGCCGTGTTGAGCGGGTAGCGGAACAGAAGGACGAGAAAGAAAGCGGCTAGCGACTTGCCGAAGATAATGATTAGCACGACGGTGATCACTTGGAGCGGCTGGCGGGTAAGAACGCCGGGATCGAACAGCATGCCGACCGACACGAAGAACAAAACGGAAAAAGCATCCCTGAGCGGTAAAGACTCTTCAGCCGCCCGGTAGCTTAGAGGGGATTCCCGCATGACCATACCGGCGAAGAAAGCGCCGAGAGCGAAGGAGACGCCGAAAAGCTCGGCGGAGCCATAGGCGATCCCCACGGCCGCTGCAATGACGCACAACGTAAAGAGTTCCCGCAAGCCGGTGCGAGCGATTTGCCAGAGCAACCATGGAAACAGGCGCTTACCGACCACGAGCATGAGCGCGATGAAGACCGAAACCTGGCCGAATGTGAGGACTAGTGTTGTGAGTAAACTGCGATTTTCTGCTCCTTCGGGGACAGCATTTGGATTACCGCCGAGCCACAGCGCGAGTGGCGGCAGTAATACCAGCACCAATACCATTACCATGTCCTCAACGACGAGCCATCCGACAGCGATGCGGCCGTTGACAGTTTCGAGAAGACCCCGACTTTCCAGGGTCCTAAGGAGCACGACCGTGCTCGCGACTGAGAGCGCGAGACCGAACACGAGGCCGGCAGCCAGACTCCAGCCCCAGAGAGCGGCGACAGCGATGCCGAGCAAGGTGGCAACGGTGATTTGGACAAGCGCGCCGGGCAGAGAAATCCGGCGCACAGCCAACAGGTCGTCCAGGGAAAAATGCAGCCCGACGCCGAACATCAACAGCATCACGCCGATTTCGGCGAGTTGGGTAGAAAGCTCGACGTCGGCGACAAAGCCCGGCGTAGCGGGGCCGATGATTATGCCCGCAATGAGATAGCCAACTAGAACCGGCAGCTTAAGGCGCGCCGCGATAAAGCCCATAATCAGGGCCAGTCCCAAGGCCGCCGCAATCGTAGTGATCAAGGTAACGTCATGAGGCACGTATGGCTCCTCCTATCTGAGCCGGTATCGCTGTTCCGCCTCCATTGTAGTGTGCCGTGGCGAATGCGCTTGAGAAATGATAGCTAACCCGCCTCCAGAGTTTAGCACATGAAAAACAGTATTTTGGCGTATTGAAAATCCGGATACCGGCTGCGCTTGACTAAAGTTGCTTCCTTGCTCGGCAATTTTCGGCTAATCTGCAGGTGCTAATTCAGCCGATCGGGCATTTTAAAGTCTTGCATGAGCGGCAAGAAATAAACTTAGATGAAGAGCGGCAGACAGCGCCGAGAAGAAATTAAGGCACAGCGCAAACGGCGAAACGCGAAGCGTAACTCGCCGCAAGCAAAGCCGCGCCAGGCCGCGCGTCCCGTGGGAAACGTGCCGGTGAACGAGCAGGCTCTCGCGCCGTACAAGAGCTACGGCGCGCCTGCGTTTGCTGTGCGCGGCTATTATCAGGACATTGCTTTTCGTTGTCGTGGCTGTGGCCAAGAGGAGATCTGGAACAGCGAACGCAAC
>WNGI01019587.1_pt1 | contig 12488 bp, 11 predicted proteins | sample 5400621 | NCBI WGS metagenome assembly WNGI01 (sample SAMN13153374, study PRJNA577476) | soil metagenome | isolation source: 20 cm soil or saprolite under Garry oak tree replicate 1 | place: USA:California | collected 2016-06-15 | reverse complement strand
TTCGCCACTCCAACGAAGCCGGATTACCAGCCGATCGGACAGACGGGTATCAAGCGGGTCCATCACGAAGTCACGATCCCGATTTTTTGCATCGGCGGACTAAAGATCGAAAATCTTGGCCAATTAATTGCCACGGGCGCGCGACGCGTCGCCATTGTTTCCGGATTGCTCAAAGCGTCCGACATCGCGAAGTATGCGCGCGCATGTAAAGCTCTGTTAAGTCCCGAAGTCTGATGTCTCTGCTCGTTGTTGGTTCCATTGCCCTCGACACCGTCAAAACGCCGGTCGAAGAACATGGCGATTTGTTAGGCGGTTCGGCATCGTACGCGGCCGCAGCCGCGAGTTATTTTTCGCCGGTCCAATTGGTCGGCGTCGTCGGCAGCGATTTTCCGCAAGCCGAGTTCGATTTTTGGAAATCGCGAAAGATCGACAGCGCAGGTGTGCAGCGGGTGGACGGAAAAACCTTTCGCTGGTCGGGCGAATATTCGTGGGACTTGAACACCCGTGAGACGCGTTCGGTCGCCCTCAATGTCTTCGAAAATTTTAAGCCTGAGTTGCCCAAGTGGTATCGGCAAACCGATTTCGCTTTGCTGGCGAACATCGCACCGGCCCTGCAAGCGCATGTGCTCAAACAAATGGATAAGCCGCGCTTCGTTGTCGCTGACACGATGGATCTTTGGATCGAGACCACGCGCGCCGATCTCGATGCGCTCCTGCCGCAGGTCGATCTTTTGATCCTTAACGACAGCGAAGCGCGGGAAATGACGAAGGAGACCAGTTTGATTAAAGCCGGCCGCGGGATTCGCAAAATGGGTCCGCGTTATGTCGCGATCAAGAAAGGCGAGCACGGCGCGCTGCTTTTTGGCCAAAACGAATTTTTCAGCTGTGGCGCGTATCCGCTCGAAGATATTCACGATCCGACCGGGGCAGGGGATACATTCGCGGGCGGGATGGCCGGCTATTTGGCCGGGAACGTGAAGAAGGCGACCTTCACCGATCTTCGGAAAGCAATGATCTACGGCAGCGTGCTCGCGAGTTTTTGCGTGGAAGCATTCAGTCTCGAGCGCTTGCGCAATTTAACGATGGATCAAATCAACGAGCGCTACGAAACGTTCAAACTGATGAGCCAGTTCGAAGTGCCGGATACCTAGAGCGAAGCGGAGCTTGCTCGTTGGGTTTGATCTTGCTTTGATTTTTCGAGCGCGTTAAATCTTTGCTGCGTTGCTGGAGATTGAGTTGGGAAGAAAAGAAGAGTGTGACCGCGCGATGTCTTTTTGTTTGCACTACGCTGCTGCTGTTTGCCAACGGCGCGTACGGCGACGGCGTTTACCAGCATACCAGAGACAAGCGGACGCTCATCTGGAACAATTATCCCAGACGGGATGATGAGCCGACGTGGTCGGGCCAGCGAGACTCGAACGGATTTGCCACGGGATATGGCACATTGACGTGGTATCGAGTTCAGCGAGCAGTCGTGACCGGCTCCAATATTCCCTCCTCTAAAGGACGCACCGCCGGTGCCGTCGTCATCAACCGCTATTCCGGCAAAATGGTCCGCGGGAGATTTGATGGGCCCGTGGTTAATGTCGACGCGAGCGGGAAAATGTTTCACGGCACGTTTGTCAAAGGGACCAAGGCCAATGACTGGGTGGCCGGACCGCTGCCGCGCACTGATCAACAATTGAATGAACGTGTTTCCAAAGGCGGAGTCAACGCAGAGCCGCCAGCCGAAGGGCCACCGCGTTTTGCAATGGCGGCATCAATTCGACCGTTCACACCTGCGACTCCAGCACCTGCGACTCCAGCACCTGCGACTTCAGCACCTGCGACTTCAATACCTGCGCCTTCAACTCCGCCAGCCGTCGAACCTGAGGTAAAGAGCCGCATGATAACGGACTTTAAGGAACAAACCCAAGCTGTTTTGTCTCGAGTAGGCGATGCGACGGGGAATTTTCGCGAGATCGACCGACTCGATTCGGTGCGGCAGTTGCCACCGCCGGTATCGGAAAGTGTGGCGTCGCTTGTCGATCGGGCGCGTGACTTTCGGGCGAAGGTCGGATACGAAACTGCGCTGAGCGAATGCCGAAGCGAGACTGAAACAGTTGACGCGCTGTCAGCGGTTGATCAGAGCACACGCAACATTGCTGGCAACAACGCGTCTGCGGCGAACTCGGGACTAACCGATTTTCTGAAAGATAATCCCGAACCAATGGTCGACACTCAGAGACCGCTGTGGCGTTATCTGACTTCAATGCGGTTGTTGTGCAGCCGATTAGAAAAGGAGGCTGAGACCCACCTGGAGCGAGCAGGAGCATTTGCTTCGGCAGGCAGAACGGGGGACGCCATCCGCGAATATAAGGAAGCTTATCGGACATTCCCGAATCCGGCTACCGCCGAAAAGATCCGTCAACTCCAGAGGAACAGTCTCGGGCTGTGAAGAAACAATATTTCTTCGCCCGTCTTTTTGTCAGAGCGGCAAAAGGACTTGCTCTGCTCGTGATACTGATCGGGGTCGGATTTTGCGTCCTGCGATATTACCAAGCCAGCATTGCGGCCGGCGCGGTCGCCTATCAGCCTTCGTCCCATCTACAACAGGCACTCGATAGGTTGAAAGCTGCCTTTTCGGCTACCGAACAGATTATCGACTCGTTTAATGCCGGCAATCAATCAAAGACACCGAATGTTCAGGCGCCACGTTTTCCACTGGTGATTGAATCAGACAACGATTTTGCCCGAATTAGCGCCGAGCTCTCCAGAGTCGACCATGAGCGCCAACAGTTGAAAGAGTCAATTGTGAGCCGGTTTGAGAATTTGGTTAAGAGCATCGAGGAGAAACTTCATGCCTACGCAGCCGTGTTGCAGTCGTCGCCGTCGCCAACACCCGCAACCGATCAAAATCTCATCTCTAACGCGACGCCGACGCCGTCGCCGACATCTCGGGAAGAATCTTTGTTTTTATCACAGCTCGGTAGTTCCGACGCGAATGAGCGCAGCGCAAATCTGAAGGAGCGAAAGGAATTTCTTAAGGTGCTCGCGATGAGAGCCGAGAACGCCGACAATCGGGTGACACTCGGCGAGGCTGCAGATCAACTTGAACGATTGGCCAAGCTGCTGCCGGAAAAATTCGACGTATCAACCGCGGCACAACCGGACACGGCGACAGCTTCCTCGAAGGATCCACGAGCAGAGCAGCACGGCAAAGTCTTGCTCTCCGAGCGCGTTGCTCGCCAGCTAGAGCAGCTTCGCGGCGGAGTCCGCCAGATGTTGCTTACATCATGGACGCTTGATGATAGGTTCGAGCAGGTAGCCAACCTTGGTTCGGCCGAGCGCGATAAGTATCGCGCAGCGATTTTGGCACAAAGAAGCGTTTGGCTCTCAGCAGCTTCGCGGATCGTAATTGGATTGCTTGCTACAGGTCTTGTCAGTCTTCTGATAGTCGTCTTTGCCGACCTCGTTCAGACTCAACTTGATACCGCGACCAGCAGCGGCACCGTGGCTGACGCGGTTAATGCGCTGCGTGGACAGGTGGCACAGGTGTCCGACCCTGCGCAGATGACGATGGCCGGAGAGGATTGGCCAGCCGAAGGCGGTTCCTGAGAAAGCTCCGAGAATAGCAGCGGTATTCGGCGATCCGCGTTGCGAAGGACCGGGAAGCGCGCCCGAGAGGATTCGAACCACTAACCTTCTGATCCGTAGTCAGACGCTCTATCCAGTTGAGCTACGGGCGCCAAGAGAGCGTGTAATTTGCGAAGGAACCGGGTGCCGTCAACCAAGCGCTGGATCTTGCCCGCGATGGCGCGTTGGTTGTGCGGCGAAGTCTGACAATCTCTTGGTTTGAATAGAACAGTCGAATTTTTCGCACACCAAAATTCCGCATCTAACGCGTTAAATAAGGAGGAAGGATCACCTATGACGTCGCATGAATCGGATAAATCATCAAAGATCGAAAATCATCAAATTAGTCGAAGAAGTTTTCTCGGTACCACTGCCGCTGGCAGCGCGGCGCTGTTAACCGGCGGCCTCGCCACACTATTCAAAGACAGCGCGGTTGGCGGAAGCAGTTTTCCATTTGTCGAAGCGACGATTCCACAACTGCAAGCGGCCATGACGAACGGCCAACTCACGAGTCGGGATCTCGTGCTCGGCTATCTCAAGCGTATGCAATCACTTAACCCGACATTGCACGCGGTGATTGAAACTAATCCGAACGCGGTTTCGATCGCGGCTGGTCTCGACAATGAGCGCCGAGCCGGTCATGTCCGCGGCCCCCTCCATGGCATTCCGTTGTTGGTCAAAGACAACATTGCCACCGCGGACAACATGCAAACGACTGCCGGCTCAGTCGCAATTTATGGTAGCCAGGTTCCAGCCGACGCGCCGCTGATTCAGAAATTGCGCGCCGCGGGCGCAATCATTCTCGGTAAAGCGAATCTCGGCGAATGGGCAAACTTCCGGGACGATGAGGTTGAGACCTATCCTCTCGCAGTCGGTTGGAGCGCGCGCGGCGGAAGTACGAACAACGCCTACGATTTGAGTTACACGTCGTGGGGCTCGAGCTCCGGCTCCGGCGCAGGCGCGGCTGCGAATTTGTGCGCGGCGGCCGTTGGAACTGAAACCGACGGATCAATCACGGGCCCGTCGGCGGTCGAGAACATTTTCGGTTTGAAACCGACGCTCGGTTTGATTTCGCAGGACGGAATTGTTCCGATCAGTCATCAGCAAGATAGCGCCGGTCCGATGGCGCGGTCCGTCACCGATGTCGCCATCCTTCTCGGTATCATGCAATCTGCGCAAACCGATTACACGCCGCTCCTTCAGCGCGGCGCGCTTGCTGGTAAACGCATCGGCCGCGATATGCGCTTTTTCGATTACAGTTATTTCGGAAGCGGCATCCCGGGCGACGAAGAGACGGTCGCGTTCGCGGATGACGCCCTCCAAATGATGCAAAGTCTCGGCGCGACGATCGTCGATACCGACACCGGTGACGTGTTTGCCTACACCGGCGACGAATTCACCGCGCTGCTCTACGAATTCCGGGCGCAGATCGCGGACTATCTGCAAACGCTTACGCACACAAACATGCGCACGCTTGCCGATCTTATTGCGTTCAACAACGCGCATTGTCCACAAGAGCTTGTTTACTACGATCAGGACGTATTCCTATTGGCGGAACAGTTCGTCGGTTACCCAAACGACCCGAACTACATCGCCGCGCGTTCCCACGCGACCAACACCGCCCGCGCCGGAATTGATGGCGCAATCGCGCGCGATCATCTGGATGCGATCGTTGCGCCACATCTGACAAACTCAACCGGCCCCGCGGTCGCCGGTTATCCCAACTTTTCGATGCCGGTGGGAATTCGTTCCTCCGGCAGACCAGCTGGCATGTTGATGTACAGCACGGCCTTCCGCGAAGCGCAGTTGATCGCGATGGCCTACGACCTCGAGCAGGAGCTACAGCCGCGACGGCAGCCGATGTTCCTCGGCGCCATCACGCCGATCCCGAACGGAGGATTCTGCAGCGGTCATCAGCCGCAAGGCAAGCCACACCTGCCGCACGGACGGTTCTTTTAAGATCGCCATCTTCGAACTTGAGCACGCGAGCAGAATGACGACGCTGCTCGCGTGACGGTTTTCCTCGGCGGCGGGTTCGCGGCGAAATATCTGCAGGGTGGCGGCAATTTTTCGGTGCCACTGCAATGGATGCTCGGTCTGCGCCGATTGAAACAGGATGCGATCTGGCTCGAACATCTTCCGAGCGATGGAAATTTTCGCGACGACCAACGCAAGATCGACAATTTCCAACGCCAGCTGCGTCAGCATGGGCTCGGCAGCCACTATTGTCTGCTTTACCAGAAAACACCGGACAGCGCGCACGATCTCGACGCGCTTCAATGCATTGGAATTTCAAAGCGCGAACTGCTCGATCGATTGGCCGGCCCGAACGCACTTCTCAATCTCAGTTATTCGATTCATCCGCCGCTGCTTTTAAAATTCGAGCGCCGGATTTTTTGCGATCTCGATCCGAGCGAAATCATTTATTGGATGACGCAAATGGAAATGGGCCAGTCGTCTCATCATGAGTTCTGGACGATCGGATTGAACGTCAACGATCCGGATTGCAAACTCCGACACGGCCGCCTCTACATTGGAAAACATTTTATCCACTGGTGGATACCAAACTCTACCGGCCGCAGCCGCGTCCTCGCTCGCCGAAGTTCACCACGATCGGTCAGTGGTATTGGGGTGGGGCGGTGGAAGTGGACGGAACCTTCCCAGACCTTTCAAAGAAATACGCCTTCGAACGCTACCTCGATCTGCCCAAACGCGTGCCGGAAGCCAAATTCGAACTGGCGATGCACATAAACCCTGACGATCCGGAGCGGGAACGCTTGCGAAAGCGCGGCTGGGAGCTGGTCGATCCACACCGCGTCGCACGAACGCCGAAAAAATATCGTAGCTACCTGGCGAGCGCGCTGGGCGAATTCACCGCGATCAAGGGCGTCGATGTCAGCTGGAAAACGGGTTGGTTAAGCGATCGCGCCGCGGCTTTTCTGGCAATGGGGCGACCAGTTGTGACGGAGGACACGGGTGCGGCAAAGTATCTGCCAGGCGCGAGCGGCTTTCATTTGGTTGGCGATTTGGAAGACGCGGCGGCGGCAACCGAAGATCTGCTGGCGAACTGGCCGCGTCGCTCCCGCGAGGCGCGTGCATCCGCCCTCGAGGTCTTCGATTCGGCGAAAAATCTCAGGAAAATTCTCGATCTGTGAAGGTGGATCGAGCACTCCGTGCTCGATGGTATTTCAAGCGGCTTCGCCGCCTAGTTTTTGGCATCGCGTTCGGAGATCGCGATCCACCGTTTGAAGCTTCGACACACATTCATTTCGCCATTGCAAAACGTTTTTCGGGTGTTACTCGTTGTCACCGTTATGGCCGACTTGATGAAAACCCCCGAGTTGAAAGAGCGCCTAAAGAAGATCCCGGAATGGGAATTAGAGAAGAAGCACATCGAACGCACTTTCGAGTTCGACGATTTTACCGATGCCATCGATTTCGTAAACGCGGTCGGGGAAGTGGCTGAGGAAGAAGAACACCATCCCGACATCGACATTCGCTATAACAAAGTGCGACTCGTCCTTTCCACCCATAGCAAGGGCGGACTGACCGAGCTCGATTTCGCGTTGGCCGAGCGGATCGATACACTTTCGGAATAGTGACCAGTGACCGGCCAAACGGTGGCACTTTGCCGTGGTGGATCGCGACGATCGCGGTAGTTCTGGTCGTGATCGCGGTCTGGAAATTTATCGATTACCGGCTGCGACCGCCCCTGCCGCCGAATAAGATTGTGATTCCAGTGCCAGCACCGACGCCCTGATTCTCCATCTGAACGACGAGCTGCCCGTCCCTTGTCACACGTCACTTCTGTTAGTCCGGCGCCGGCTGGAGCTTTTGGTTTCCGACCAATAAGCGGCCTTCGTCGGCGTCGATGAAGGTGAACATCGTCTGGATCTCGGAGCGGCCGGCCATACCAGCTTCTTTCTTCCGGCGTTTGAGGATCTCGGAAAGCTCGTCGTTCCAGCCCCGTTTCCGCATAAATTCATTCCACACATAAATCTCATCTTCTGTCGGACAGCGCCCCATGCCGAAACACCATTGCAGGATTTCGTCGTCCGTGCCGCCTTGGTCCACTCGGTTCACCAGCCGGTTGTAATCGATCCGCAAAAATTTCGTGCACGCGGAATCAAAGCCGCGGCCAAGATTTGCCTGATAATCGGAAGGTAACTGTCCTTTTTGGTGTTGCCGAATTTTGTCGAGCATCCGCCCAAAGTAAACAATTCCGGCGACTCTCGACGCCGGACTACGCAGGCCCAACTCCCTCATGCGGTGGCGAGTCTGTCCTGTTCTTACGTAAGTTTCAAGCCTGCACTAGCCCGCCTAAAAACCGCTCACGCAAACGTCCCGCGTCAACTCTGCGGGCGGCCCGTAGAGTGCGCGATTTACCGCGTCGTCAGTCAATTCGAACACGAAGACCGAATAGCCGATTTGGGCGGCGGGAGCCTGATGACGCAAATAGGCGCACAATCGCTCGAACCGGAGCCGCTCGAAGTCCTTGATCTTTTTTGCCCAGTTAAGCGCACCATCGTTTGCGATCATTGCCACGCGCCTCGTCGGGTCTGAAGCTGTATCGTAATAGCGCCGTATCTCTGCCGCTGCGGCTTGGTAATACTGTTCGTAAGGCACGCACCATTGACCGATTTCGCGTGCGTAGACGCTTTGCAGTGTCGTCGCACTGATGCAGTAAATGCCGCCGGTGAGCGGCGCAAAAGCGCGATCGCCCGATGAGTGATTTTCGGGGAGCAGTCTGGCGTTAATTTCATACGAGCGCGGATCGGCGGTGCCGAAGTAAGCGAGATAGAGGGGCTTTCCATTGACGATCGCCGGATGATTATCGAGCCATGTTTTCAACGCCGGTAGATCCTGGCCCCAATCAACCGAGCTGTCGGCCAAATGCTTGTAACCGTCACTCGGTCCGCCGGCGACTTCGTTGAAGTAGGCGAGATAATTTGGCCGGATCGCAAAAGATTCCCCGATCTGCCAAAACAAAATGATCCCGACCGTGGTGGTGAGGATTGCCGTGCGATTCTCGCGAGCGAGATGAACTATTGCACCACAGCCAATGAAGAGCGCCGGATAAACCGGAAGAAGATGGCGATGCCCGATGTTTAGGTGACTCGTAATTGCAATTGCGCCGTAAATAAGAGCAAACATCGCCAATGGATTGAGATTTGAAATGCGCGAGGAATGGCGCCGCGCGAGCGCGGCGTAGAACGCGAGCGCCACCAATAACAAGAATGGCAGCGGTGTTTTGTAAATGAACGCTCGCGGAAAGAATGATCGAAACCCGACGACGCTCCATTGATTGTCGAGAAACGCAGGGCGATCGATCTCGTGTTTGTGAACGTAAGCGAAACCATACAAGTACGCTTCCGGTAAGAGACGATGGGCGCGCGCGAACCTGACTGCGCTCTCGAACGTTCCGCTGTCTTCGAGCAGATAATTCCAATGCCAGGTTGTCTTCTCATGCGATGACTCGTTGTTCGTCCAGGCTGAGTAACGAAACGAGAAGGATAGCCAAATTGCGAAGAACACGGTGGCGGCGAGAAGCAGCCAAGACCCTGCGATAGCGCAGGCTTTCTTCCACGTTTCTATCCAACCAATTCGAAAGCGACCGAGTTTAAGGTTGATCTCGCGTCGATCAAAAATACGCAGGATCGACATTGCACCGATGACTGGCAGAACAATCGGCGCTGAAAATTTCGTCAGAAACAATCCGGCCAAACTGAGCGCAGCGATCGCCAAGGTCGCCGGAGAAATTTTTTGGAACAAACGCCAGCTCGTCCAAACTGCGGCCGTGAAGAAGAACGCCGCCGGCACGTCTGCTGTCACCAGCGCGCTATGCGCGAGAAAGTTTGGATCAAACGCGGCCACGGTTTCGGCAAGCAAACCGCCGCCAACTCCAAAGAATTCTCGCCCGCAGCGATACATTAAAAGACAGAGGGCTGCGCCAAAGATCGACATCATCATTCGCGCTTGGCCGAGCGTCCGATCGGGATCGTTGCCGACCTCGTAGAAGAATTGGTGACCGGTGCGTCCTTCCTCGGCGCGTTGCCAACCGCGGTCATTCAGCGGCACGAAATTCGGATGACTCAATAGCAGCGGAAGCACCGCCCAGCGCGCCGGTAGGTTTCCGTTTTCGGGATCGAGCCGGAAATCGTTTGTTACCCAGTAGCTGTAACCCGCGGTCAAGTGTTGGGGCTCATCGAACGTCGGCGATTTTGTATTTACGGCGGTCACCGCCATCGCGGCGTGCAAGAGGGCGATCAGAATGGCAATCAGCCAGACCCGTTGCGAGAAGAACGTGGGTGTAGCTATTTCCCTCGAGAGTTCCATCCAGGCTCGTAGAGAGCACGCCGCGTGCGAAAAGATTTAGAGATTTGCCGATTCGATGGTTAAATCGTTAACCGATGGACCGGATCGTCGGAATCGAAACCGAATACGGCTGCCTGATGAGCAGCGAAGAGTTGCGCTGCAACTCCGAGGTTTGGCCGGCCAAGGTGAAGAATTACCTCTTCAATAAAGCACGCGCCGGCACGATCGACCTCCACTATCGCGATTACGAGGAACCGCCCGGGAACGGCGGTTTTCTTTTAAACGGCGGCCGGCTTTATCTCGACATGGGCCACATCGAGTACGCGTCGCCCGAATGTTTGCACCTCCACGATCTCGTCAGCTACGAGATGGCCGGCGACGAACTGTTGCGCAGCTCGCTCGTCGCGCTCGAAGCCAGCGATCGCGTTTCATTCATCAAGAACAACGTCGACCATCACACCGGCGCGACATTTGGTTGCCACGAAAATTATTTGATGAAACGCGAGGCGCAATTCACGCCTTCGGTTCTTGGGACGTTGCTCACGTTTCTTGCGACGCGACAAATTTTTACCGGCGCCGGCAGAGTCGGGCAGGCTAATCCGCTCGCGTTCGATTTTGAGCCGCCCCAAGCGGAAACGCCGGTCGCGTTTCAGCTCAGTCAGCGCGCCGACCACATCGTCAACGACATCTACCAGTGGGTGCAGTTCAACCGCGCCATCATTAACGCGCGCGATGAACCGCTGGCCGATTACCGCAAATATCGGCGGCTCCATTTGCTCATTGGCGATTCGAACATGAGCCCGTTTGCCAACGCGCTGAAGATCGGCACCACCGCGGCGGTGCTCTCGCTCCTCGAACAGCGCCAGTTGCCGCGCAATCTTGTTCTCAACGACGCCGTCCGGAGCACTCGCGACATCTCGCGCGATCCGACCAGAAAGTGGATTGTCGATCTTGAGAACGGTAAAACTATTGGCGCGCTCGATGTCCAGTGGCAATTCCACGATCTCGCTCAGCGCCATCTCCGAAAAAGAGATCCGGAGACCGATTGGTTGCTCGAGACCTGGAGTTTTGTTCTCGAATCAATCGAGCAAAATCCGCAGGCGCTGATTGGCGGCGTCGATTGGATCACCAAGAAATGGTTGCTCGAGACTTTTATGGCCTCGGAAAAAGTCGGCTGGGACGATCCCTGGCTGCAAAGTTTGGACCTCGAATACCACAACATCGATCCGACTCGCGGGTTGTTCTTCAGCGTCACGCCCGGCAAACGCGTGGCCGAATGGAACAACAGTTTTCAACCCGCGACCGCAACACGCGTTCCACCCGCGAACACCCGCGCCTCAGGCCGTGCCCGTGCCGTCGCGTATTTTCAAGATCGACATCAACCCTACGTCATCAACTGGGACTCGATCGCGCACGACAGCCGCGACTTTCTGGTCATGGGCGACCCATTCGAAACCTACAACACTGAAGTTGACAAGTTCCTCGCCAAACCCCGGCCGCCTGCAACTACCACCGACGACTAGATTGAATGAGGAAGCGGAATAAGAGGGAGACAGGTGCAAATCTGAGCGCTGCCCAAGAGGTTCTACTCAAGCTCTGGGAGGAACATGTGCGACACGAGTTTACTACACACCACACCGAGGACACACTCGCTACGATGGTGGAGGATGCCTATGTGAATCACATTCCCGTGCTAACTGGAGGAGTTGGCAAGAAAGAGCTAAGAGAGTTTTACTCCAAGCGTTTCATCCCGCAGATGCCGCCTGACACGGAGATGGTTCCTCTCTCACGGACCATTGGCGACGATCAGCTTGTCGATGAAATGATCTTCAAGTTTACCCACACGATCAAGATGGATTGGATGTTGCCCGGAATTGCCCCAACAGGAAGGCGCGTGGAGATCCCGCTCGTCGCAATTGTCCGATTCCGCGATGGCAAACTGGCCCACGAACACATCTACTGGGACCAGGGGTCGGTTCTGGTTCAACTTGGCCTCCTCGATCCGAGGACGCTCCCCGTTGTCGGCGTGGAGAGTGCCAAAAAAGCAGTGGACAAACAATTGCCATCAAATGCTCTGATTGACCGGGCGGAGCAGTCACATTAAGCACCGAAGAACTTCGGCATGCAGCCAAACATTTATCGTCTGTTAGACTGGTTCGCAGTCGCGCGGCGTCGCAATAGAAATGGCTGAAGCCGCATCAGAAACAGCCGTGCCGCAGAAAAATAAATTACTGCGGATTCTTGGTTTGGGTTTTGGATTGGCGGTGGTTGTTGGCGGAACGATCGGTGTCAGTATTTTCCGTTTGCCTGGTCCGACGGCTAACTTGCTCGGGAATATGTGGCTGATTCTTGTGATCTGGACTCTCGGCGGAGCGTTTACTCTGTTGAACGCAAATTATACGGCCGAGCTTGCGACGATGATACCGAAGGCGGGCGGTCCTTACGTTTATGCCCGGCATGCTTACGGTGATTTTGCCGGCTTCGTCGTTGGTTGGAGCGATTGGCTGGGCAACGTTGCCGCGGTTGCTTTTCTGCCGATCGCTTTTGCTGAATATGCG
>WNGI01006432.1_pt1 | contig 12488 bp, 11 predicted proteins | sample 5400621 | NCBI WGS metagenome assembly WNGI01 (sample SAMN13153374, study PRJNA577476) | soil metagenome | isolation source: 20 cm soil or saprolite under Garry oak tree replicate 1 | place: USA:California | collected 2016-06-15 | reverse complement strand
TTCTGATCAATAGCCCCTTCAAGTAATCGCCCTCCGGAAAATTGAGCGCGACTGGATGATCGGCGCTCGCCGACAAACGTCCGACGATCGCCGCATCGGCATCGGCGTCGATCGCTGCGCCGGCAACGATCTTTTGAAAGAGATCGGCGGTCATTCCGCCTGAGCAGGAGAAGGTTGCGAGCAACCCGCCCGGCGCGAGCAATTTGAGCGCCCAGAGCTTGATGTCCTTATACGCACGCGCCGCGCGCTCGACGTGCGCAGCGGTCGGGGCGAACTTCGGCGGATCGAGCACGATCAGATCGAATTGCGCACCGGTATCGCGTAACTGCCGTAACTCCGCAAAGACGTTGGCCTCGCGCCATGCTGCGCGTTCCACAGCCAACATCGGATTGCGGGTCAAATTTTCGCGCGCGAGCGCGAGCGCGTCCGCCGCGCTGTCAATCGATAGAACCGACGCCGCCCCGCCGGCGAGCGCGGCGAGTGTAAAACCACCCGTATAGCAAAACGCGTTCAGCACACGCTTGTCTTTGGCAAGTTTTCGTACGAACGCGCGGTTGTCGCGCTGATCGAGATAGAAGCCGGTCTTCTGACCACCGACCACGTCGACGGTGTAGCAAATCCCGCCTTCGAACATCGTGACGGTTCGCGGCAAGACGCCGGCGACGAGCCCCGCTCGCGGCGTCAATCCCTCCAGCGCGCGGACCTCGACATCGGAACGCTCATACACCGCACGCGCGCCCGTGACAGACATGAGCGCCTGCGCGATGACATCGCGCCAACGCTCAGCGCCGGCAGAAAGAAGCTGTAGCACGACGACATTGCCGTAGCGGTCGGCGATCACGCCGGGCAAGCCATCGGATTCGCCGTGCAGAATGCGAACGCCGGTATTCGCCGCGTCTTGCAGTGCGGCGCGCGCCGCCCAAGCGCGCTCAATGCGCTGCTCGAAAAATTGCGCGCCGATTCCTTCGCTGCCATCGAACGACCAGACGCGTGCGCGGATTTGCGACGTCGGCGAGTATGCACCGTATGCCAGGAACGCGCCGTCGGCATCGACGACCTTCACCGTCTCGCCGCTGCCGGGATGGCCATCGATACCCGCGACCGCGCCGGAAAACAGCCACGGATGGCGAAGGCGCAGCGACTTGTCTCGCCCCGGCTTGACGACCAGCACGGGGGTCACCGCGGACACGGCAACACTAGCCGAGCGCGACGCCGAAAAAGTGCCCGATCGCGAACGTCATGCCGCCGGCGATGGCGCCGAGCGCCAGCATCCGCGCGCCCGAATAAATCGAACTGCGTCCGGTGAACAGCGACAGCGTCGCCCCAACGCCGAAGAGCGCCACGGCGGTGATGCTGACGACAGTGGCCAGCGGGCTACCATTGGGCGCGATCAGGTAGGGTAATAGCGGTAATAGCGCACCCGCGGCAAACGAAACGAACGAGCTCGCCGCTGCGCCGAGCGGCGAACCGAGCTCATCGGGGTTGAGACCGAGCTCTTCACGGGCGAGCGTGTCGAGCGCGTGCTCCGGATCCGCGACCATCCGCTGCGCGAGCCGGCCGGCCTCTCTTTTCGGCAAGCCCTTCGCCGCGTAGATCAGCGCCAGCTCTTGCGCTTCGGCTTCCGGGTATTGCTTGAGCTCGTCGCGCTCGAGCGCGATTTGGTGCTCGTAGAGCTCCCGCTGCGATTGCACCGAGACGTATTCGCCGGCGGCCATCGCAAAGGCGCCGGCGGCCATGCCGGCAATGCCGCTCAGCACGACGACATGCGGATCGGTTGTCGCGCCGGCGACGCCGAGAATCAGGCTTGCGTTCGACACCAGTCCGTCGTTTACGCCGAATACCGCCGCGCGAAGATTGCCGCCGCCGCCGAGACCGCGGTGGCGCAGCTCGAGGCCGCCGATTACCGGCGGGACGTGGCCGGGCTCGCGCGCTGACGCCGTTCCGTACACGGCCATTCCTCGCACCTTCATTGCCGCGAGGATGCCGCGGAGCCGGCGCGGTCCCAAGCGTGCCACGAGCCAGGCAACGAGTCGCGTGCGGGTGTCCGGTGTGAAAGGCGCCGGGGCCGGATGGCCCTTCGCCGTCAGCTGCGCGCGCCAGATCGCCGCTTGCGCTTCGGCCTCGCCGGCAAGACGACGAAAGAGCTCGGCGCGAACGGTGCCCGTCTCTGCTTCCGCACAGGCGCGATAGAGGTAAGCAGAGCGTTGTTCCTCGGTCCAGCTTGCGAGCGGATTCATGACGGGCCTGTTGTACGGCGTTTACGCAGAGACGATGGCGTCGATGCGCGCCATCACGTCGGGGGAAAGCTTCTGCACCACTTGTTGCGCTTGCATGTTTTCCTTGACCTGCGACGGGCGGCTCGCGCCGGTGATCACCGTCGACACATGCGGATTTTTCAGGCACCACGCAAGTGCGAGCTGCGCGAGCGAGCAGGAAATCTCGCGCGCAATCGGCGCCAGAGCACGCACCTTGGCGAGCTTCGACGTGTCCTGGACGCGCTCAGCGAGCCATTCATAACCCTTGACCGCTGCGCGCGAGTCTGCCGGCACGCCTTCGTTGTATTTGCCGGTCAAGAGCCCGGAGGCGAGCGGGCTCCAGGTCGTCGTTCCGAGACCGAGGTCCTCGTAGAGACGCGCATATTCGTGTTCCACCCGCTCGCGATGGAACAAATTGTATTGCGGCTGTTCGGTCACGGGCTTGTGCAAATGATGGCGCTCGGCAATCTGCCACGCCGCCATGATATCGGCTGCGCTCCACTCCGATGTGCCCCAATACATCGCCTTGCCCGCTTCGATGATCGAATGTAGCGCGGCGACCGTTTCCTCGATCGGAGTGTCGGGATCGGGACGATGACAATAGACGAGATCGACGTAATCGAGCTGCAGGCGCTTGAGCGAGCCGTCGATCGCCTGCAACAGATATTTACGATTGAGCGTGTTGCGTTCGTTGGGACCGTCGTTCAAGCCCCAGAAGAATTTCGTCGATACGATATACGACGAGCGCCGCCACCCTAACCGCTTCAGCGCTTCGCCCATGATCGACTCCGCGTTGCCCTTCGCGTAGACCTCGGCGTTGTCGAAAAAATTCACGCCGGCGTCGAATGCAGCGGCCATGCACTCGCGCGCGGCGCTTTCACCAAGCTGATTGCCGTACGTAACCCATGAACCGAACGACAGTTCGCTGACTTTGAGCCCGGATCGTCCGAGCCGGCGGTAATTCATCGTGATCAACCGTGGGGAGTCGTGCGCCGGTCCGACGACGGAGGACGCTAGAATCGCGCCTTCGATTGTAACCGCAAGGATTTTTTCATGCCCGCACTTCGTTCGGCACGCCGTAGCAAGAAACCACTTGACGTCGAAGCGTTATGGGCGATCAAGCGCATCGGCGCGCCGACGCTCTCGCCGGACGGCCGCTACGCGTGCGCGCCGGTGACGTCGTACGACATGGACAAGAACGAGGGCGTGACCGAGCTGTGGCTCTTTCCAACGGGATTCGGCGCGAAATCAACATTTGCGAAGCCCCGCAAGCTGACCGCAGGCGATAAAGACAGCGATCCCCGTTGGTCGCCGGACGGCAAATGGATCGCCTTCACCGCGAAGCGAAAAGACGACGCCGAACCGCAGGTCTATCTCATCGCGCCCGACGGCGGCGAAGCGACGCGCCTCACCCAAATCGCGACCGGCGCGTCGGCGCTCAAGTGGTTTCCCGATAGCGGACGCATCGCGTTCGTGTCTTGGGTCTGGCCGGACCTCACGACCGAAACTCTGCAAGGCAAGCGGATGAAGGAACGCAAGGAGGCGAAGGTCAAGGCGCATCTGACCGAACGCGCCGAGTACCGATTTTGGGATCACTGGCTGACCGACGGGCTGGAGCCGCATCTGCTCGTCTGTGACATCGCCACCGGCCGCGCGCGCGATGTGCTCTCCCGCGCACGGGTCGCACTCCAACCGTGGGAACCGACATCCGACCACTACGACATCGCGCCGGACGGGCGCGAGATTGCGCTGACGATCGATCCCCACGACGAGCCCGGCATGATGAACCGCTGCGACATTGCTGTCGTGAGCCTCGCTTCCGGAAGGGTGAAGAACCTGTCGTCGACAAGCGGCCTCTCCGACGAGCATCCGCGTTATTCGCCAGACGGCCGTTACCTCGCGTGGCACGCGTATGACACGGCGCGCGCGTTCAGCGACCAGGGACACCTGCGGCTGTACGATCGTCGCACGGCGCGTGTACAGCCATTGATGCCGCAATTCGATCACGCGACGCACCATGTCGATTGGACGCCGGACTCGCGCGCGTTGCTGTTTCTCGTCGACGATCGCGGTCGCGTCGGATTGTGGCGTCTCGCGCTCGACGCGAAGCTGCCTACGCCCGTTATCCGCGGCGGGACGATTGCCGGTTATGCGCGCTCCTCCGACGCGAGCGTGCTGGCGTACACGCGTGCGAGCGCGATGCATCCGCCGGCGGTCTTCGCGTCGCGCGGCGACGGCAGCGGCGAGCGCGCGATCGAGACGTTGAACCAGGCGCTGCTCGCACGCCATGCGCTCGGCACGGTCCGCGAATTCACCATCAAAGGCTGGAACGGCGAGCCGGTGCAGATGTTCGTCACCTATCCGCCGAACTTCGACCCTGCCAAAAAATGGCCGCTGATGCATTCGATCCACGGCGGGCCGCACGCGGCGCACCAGGACGGCTGGCATTTTCGCTGGAACGCGCAGGTTTTCGCGGGGCGAGGCTTCATCGTGCCGCAGGTCAACTATCACGGCTCTTCCGGTTTCGGGCAGAAGTTTCTTGAAACGATCACCAAGCGTTATGGCGAAAAGGAATTCGCCGATGTCGAAGCGGCGACCGATTACCTGCTGCGTCAAGGCTACATCGACCGCGCGCGGCTCACCGCAACCGGCGGCAGCTACGGCGGATTCATGGTGGCTTTCATGAACGGCCACACGAACCGGTACAAGGCCTACATCTGCCACGCCGGGTGCTACGACTGGGTGAGCATGATGGCGACCGACGGTTACCGCTTCTTCGCCAAGGAGCTCGGCGCCTTTCACTGGGACGATCCGCCGCGCGTCATGCGCCAATCGCCGCATCATTATGTGAAAAGCGCGCGTACGCCGACGCTGGTTGTCCACGGTGAGCTCGACTACCGCGTTCCGGCAACGCAGGCGTTGCAGTACTACAACTCGCTCAAGGCCAAAGGAGTCGAGGCGCGACTCGTTTACTTTCCCGACGAGAATCACTGGATCCTGAAACCGCAGAACTCACGGCTGTGGTATGCGGAATTCTTCGAGTGGCTTGCGCGATACGCCGGTAAAGGGACAAGCCGAGCGCACGCGAACAGATCGCGGTCACGCTTAGCGGGTCCCGCAACGGGCTAGCGAGGAGGACCGCTGCGGCGTAGCAACGCTTCAGCGATTTCCTGGCAACCGACGCAGCGCATCGCCGCCGGGTAGGCGGACAGCCGCGCGTAGGGGATCGGGACGCCGCAGTCGATACACTCGCCGTAGCTGCCATCGGCGAGACGCGCGAGTGCTGCCTCGACCTCGGTGAGAATGGCGAGCACCCGCGACACCGACGCAATGTCCATCGCCGCCATCGCATCGGCGACGGCCCAATCGTCGGTGTCCTCCATCCGATTGCGCAGGCCGACGAGTCGGGGGTCGTCCTGATTCTTGAGCTGCGCCGCGATCTCGCCACGGAGCTCGTCGCGGCGGACGCGCAGCTTCGCCTCGAGCTCCGCGCGCTCGGATGCTGTCAACGGCGTATCAGCAGCGCTCATCGCCTTCGTGTCCCCAAGGGGCTTGAATTGCCCGTCGCCACCCGCAGATTGCGGAATGCAGCCATCGGACAGTGCTCCCGCGGGGAGGCTTCGGTGTGCATCTATTTTGACAGACAGGAGAGCGAAAATGACTACTTTGCAAGTTTACGACCCGTTTGCCGATACGGGGTTCGACGAGCTGTTTCGCGGCTTTTTCCGCCCGGTAAGGACGGCGGAAAAGACGTCGCCGGTTCCGGTGCGGATCGATGTCGCCGAAACGGACGACGTGTACACCGTCCAAGCCGAGATTCCGGGTGTCAAGAAGGACGACATCCATGTAGCAATTGAAGGCAACCAGGTGACGATCTCGGCCGAAGTCAAACGCGAAACGGAAACGAAGGACGGCGAGCGCGTTTTGCGCAGCGAGCGCTATTACGGCGGTGTGTATCGCAGCTTCACGTTGCCGACGGAGCTCGATGAAACCGCGAGTGAGGCCAAGTACGACAATGGCGTTCTTCTGCTCAAGCTCGCGAAGAAACCGGCCGTCGCCGGCCGCAAGCTGACGATCCAGTAACGCGCGTCAGCGACGTATTGTTCATCATGACGGCCGAGTACGGGGATACACCGCGATTCCCGCACTCGGCCGCTGCTTTTCTCATCAGCGCACCCGCTTGGCCGTGTATTCCTCTTCGATGTTGTCGCGGTAATAGCTCCACGGCGACGACGCACCGGAAAAGCGCCGCCACACCTCGGAAGGCACGCCCAGATATTCGTAAGTGCCCGACGTCAATTCGATGACAAGCTTGCGCGCACGCTCGTCGTATCCCGCCGCGCGCAGGTTTCCTCCAGTTAGACGCTGCATGTCCATCATGATCGCTCCTGCGGGAAGGTCTTAATGCGCTGACGACCCCCACAACTGTTTCAAGCGGCTGTCGCGGCCGCAGCCGGTGCGATAGTAGTTGTAGCGCACGGGGTTCTTCAGATAATAGTCCTGGTGGTAGTCCTCTGCAGGCCAGAATTCCGCGGCATCGACAATCGGCGTCACGATCGGCTCTTTGAACGTCTTCATCTTCTCCAGCGCAGCCTTCGATGCTTCGGCGAGGCGACGCTGTTCAGCGTTGTGGACGAAGATCGCCGTGCGGTATTGATTGCCGTGATCGCAGAACTGGCGGTCGGTCACCGTCGGATCGATGTTGTGCCAGAACACGTCCAGCAATTTCTCGTAAGAAACCTTGGTGGGGTCGAAGACGATCTGCACCGCCTCGGCGTGCCCGGTCGTGCCGCTCGAGACTTCCTCGTACGACGGATTGCGCTTCATGCCACCGGTGTAGCCCGACGTCGTCGAGAGGACGCCCGGCGTCTTATCGAAAGGTGGCTCCATGCACCAGAAGCATCCGCCCGCGAATGTCGCGACCGCCTTGCCGGGCGGGACGGCGGCGGACTGCGCCTGCGCCGCAGCGGTGACGACGAAGCAGGAAAAAATCGCTGCGAGCGCGATCCATTCAAACCGAAGCAGGTACTTCCGCATAAGGTTCTCCACAGATGATTTCGAGCGCCGGTATCGGCGCCTCATCGGTCGCGTTCGCGACTGTGCGCCTTACGCGCGTGCCGGGCAAGTGTGCGGCGCGTCCGAACCGCGCGCAACGTCGGCCTGATACGATTTGACCGCCGTCTCGTCCGTCAGGCTTCTCTTGTTCGCATTTAGATTTGCCCACTTTTTTGCTGCGCTGCCGGTTGCCGCGCTCCTCTGCGCTTACCCGGTTACAACGGTTGCCGCCGACCCGGCCAAGACCCTGCGCGTGGCCTTCTCGATCGCCGAGACCAGCTTCGATCCAGCCTTTGCGACCGACGCCGCATCCGACGGCGTGATCGGCAGCATCTTCGACGCGATGCTCGACTACGACTATCTCGCACGGCCGGTGAAGCTCGTGCCGCGCGCGCTCGAAGCGATGCCGACGGTGGAAGAGGACGGGAGGTCGTACATATGCCGCATTCGTAAAGGCGTCTTTTTCACGCCGGATCCTGCGTTCAAAGGCAAGGCTCGTGAGCTGACGGCCGCGGATTTCGCGTACTCGTTCAAACGGGTGCTCGACCCCGCGGTGAAAGCGGGCTGGCTCTGGCTTCTCGAAGGCAAGCTTGAAGGCGGCGACGAAGCCCGCGCAAAGGCGGCCAAGACGGGAAAGTTCGATTACGACGCGCCGTTGCCCGGTCTCACCGTCGTCGATCGCTACACGCTGAAAATCAGGCTCAATAAACCGGACCTACGCTTTCCCTACGCGCTCGCCGTTCAGAACATGGGCGCGATGGCCCGCGAAGTGGTCGAAGCCTATGGTGCCGACATCGGCGCGCATCCAGTTGGCACCGGACCGTACATGCTGGGCGAATACCGGCGGAGCGCGCGGATCGTCTTAACGGCGAATCCCGACTTTCGCGCGGTGACCTATGTTCCTGCGGGCCCCATTCCCCCGGCTTCGCAACCGGTCGCGGATGCATTGAAGGGCCGTAAGTTGCCGCTCGCGGGCCGTGTTGAAATCATGATCATGGAAGAAGGGCAGTCGCGCTGGCTCGGATTTCTGAACCGCGAGCTCGACTTTCTCGACATCCTGCCGGTCGATTTCACCGAGCAGGCGCTCGACAACGGCAAGCTCAAGCCGAATCTTGCGGCACAAGGCATCGTTCACGACGTGTTGCTGCGTCCGAATACATGGTGGACGTACTTCAACATGAAGGATCCGGTGATCGGTGGCTATGCGCCGGAGAAGATCGCGCTGCGGCGCGCGATCGGCATGGCTTACAACGTCGATGAGTTGATCCGCGTGCTCCAGAAAGGACGCGCGACGCCGGCGAATGGACCGATCCCGCCGGACATCGCGGGATTCGATCCGAACCTGCGAACGCAGGCGCAGATCTACGATCCTGCCGCGGCGCGCGCGCTGCTCGACCGATTCGGCTACAAGGATCGCGACGGCGACGGCTATCGCGAAATGCCCGACGGCAAGCCGCTGATTCTCGAGCGCTGGTCGACGCCCGACTCGCGCGGCCGGCAGGGCGACGAGCTGTGGAAGAAGAACATGGACGCGATCGGCCTTCGCACGACGTTTCGGCAGGACCGCATTCCCGAACTGCGCAAAATGGCCCGCCTGGGCAAGCTGCAGCTGCGCTCCGACGGCTGGAACGGCGATTATCCGGACGCCGAGAATTTCATGCAGCTTCTCTACGGCCCGAACATCGGACAGGAGAACAATGCGCAGTTCGATCTGCCTGAATTCAACCGTTTGTTCGAGCAGGCGCGCGCGCTGCCCGATTCGCCGGAGCGCACGAAGTTATTCGACCGGATGACCGAGATTGTCATCGCGTATGCGCCATTTCGCCTCACGTACCACTTGCTCGAGGACAGCGTGCGGCATAAATGGGTGAAGACGTACGTCCCGCATCCGATCCGGTCGGAATGGTGGCAATACATCGATATAGATTCTACGGAGCGAAACGGGAGATGAGAAAAAGCATTGCTCTTTAGCGGACGCTGAACGGCGCGGAGTACGGCCGGCCAAACGCTATCCCGGCCGATACCGTCTGCACGGGTCGCAACGACACCTTTCCTGTGCGCTTGTTGTTTCGCGTGTCGACAAACTCGACTGGGCCCTCGACCAGCTCGAGCATCGTGACGTCACCCGGTGCGCCGACTTGAAGCGTACCGAGCTTCGGCACGCGGTCGATTACCCGCGCCGCGTTGACGGTCGCCATCGTGATGACTTCCTCAAGGGAGAACCCCATGTTGAGGAATTTGCTCATCACCCACGTGAGAAACGGCATGCCCGGTGTGTTGCCCGAAAACACGTGCATGTCGGACGAAATTGTATCGGGTCTCACGCCCTGTGCGATTGCGGCTTCCGCGATCGTGTAGTCGAAACTGCCGCCGCCATGGCCGACGTCGAAGTGGACGCCGCGTTTCTTCGCCTCGATAGCCGCGGGAAGCAGCTTGCCTTCCTGCACGATGTTTGTGAATTTGCCTGCGAGATTGGGCGCGCCAGAATAACAGTGCGTAAGGATGTCGCGTGGCCGCAGCAGATCGAGGATCTGCGACATCAGCTCGACGGTCTGGACACCGCCGATGTGGCACATGACTTTCGCGCCCGTCCCCGAAAGCTCGCATGCCTGAATGGCGCGTTTGAGCGGCTCGAGCCCATGCTGCGCGATGACGTTCTCCGACATGCGCACCTTGACCCCGAGAACGATGTCCGCGTTCTCGGCAACCGTGCGCGCCGCTACATCGGGCTGCGCAAAGTCGATGTTGTAGAGCTCCGCAACCGGAAATCCAGCGAGGCCGATGTTGGCGATATGCACGAATGCGTAAAGGTGCGTGCGCGTCGATCCGACGATGAAGCGTCGAAACGCCGCGAAGTTGTTCGCACCCGCATCGCCGGCGGAGACTGCGGTCGTCGTTCCCTGGAATGGTACGAGCTCGTCCGCAGGAATGCCGATCGCGGAGCCATACGGAAACACGTGGGCATGCAAATCCACCAGTCCCGGTATGACGATGCGTCCCGACGCGTCCAGGACCTTGAGCGCGCGTTCGGCGGGAATGTCCGCCTGCACCGCTTCGATGACGCCGTTGCGGATGCCGATGTCGCGCATACCGCGCAGGCGCTGGCTCGGATCCAGGACATCACCGCCTTTGATCAGCAGATCGAATTTGTCGTTGGGGCTCATGGCCGCACGCACGGCAGCCGGCAACGATCCCGCGGCCGCTGCCGCGCTTACGCCGAGCACGAAACGGCGGCGGTTGATGTCGATCTGCATGACGTCGAAACGGCGGCGGTTGATGTCGATCTGCATGACGTTCCTCCCCAGTTGTCGGTCCCCACCGCCATCGTGAACGGTCAAGCTGCAAATGGCCAGTCGACCTTAGTCGAAGTTCCTGCGCTGCGCATTTGCCGAGCATCGCCGTTGAAGGCAAACTGCCAATCGTCGATACCGCCGCCACGAAAATGACTGCCGAAGAATCGAAGCTCCACGCCGAAACGCTTGCCGCGCAGGGAATGGGGCGCGTGGCAACGCCGTACCACGACATCGTGCCGCCGATTCACGTCACGACGACCTATGAGCGCGGCGCAGACGGCGCGTTTCCGGGTGGACGGATCTATTCGCGCGCCGATAATCCTACTTACGACGCGACCGAGGCGCTGATTGCAGCGCTGGAAGGCGCGGCCGCCGCGATGGTGTTTGCATCGGGTCAAGCCGCCGCAGCCGCGGTGTTTCAGGCGCTTGCTCCCGGTGACGGCGTGCTCGCGCCGCGCAACATGTATTGGGCACTGCGCAAATGGTTGCTGCAGTTTGCCGCGCCGTGGGGCTTGTCGATCGAGTTCTATGAGAATGGGTCGATCGACGACCTCGCCGAAAAAACGCAAGCGCGACGACCGCGCTTGATCTGGATCGAAACGCCGGCCAATCCGACATGGGACCTGACCGACATCGCGGCGGCCAGCGAAATCGGGCGCAATATCGGCGCCGTTGTCGCTGTCGATTCAACGGCGGCGACACCGGTGCTGACGCGGCCGATCGAGCTGGGCGCGCACATCGTCATGCATTCCGCCACCAAATACCTGAATGGCCATGCCGACGTGATCGCTGGCGCGCTCGCAACGGCGAAGGATGATGAGCTATGGCAACGGATCGGCTATATCCGCGGAAGTGGCGGCGCGATCCTCGGGCCATTCGAATCATGGCTCCTGCTGCGCGGCATGCGGACGTTACATGTGCGCGTGGCGACGGTATGCACGAATGCGCAGACCATCGCGCTGCGCCTGCAAGAACATCCTAAGTTGTCGCACGTCCTGTATCCGGGATTGCAAAGCCATCCCGGACATGAGGTCGCGGTGAAGCAGATGCGGAACGGTTATGGCGGGATGATGTCCGTGCGCCTGCGCGACGGCGAGGCGGCGGCGATGTCGTTTGTCGCGAAGCTTCGCATCTTCAAACGGGCGACATCGCTTGGATCGACCGAAAGCTTGGCGGAGCACCGCGCCAGCGTCGAAGGGCCCGGAACGATGTGTCCCGCCGATCTCGTACGTTTGTCGATCGGCATCGAGCACGTCGACGACCTGATCGCCGATCTCGAGCACGCGCTGGAGTGACGGTGTCGCGCGATACCGGTGCGCCGGTCAATACGTTGCGCTATTCTTTTTTCGGGGGTATTTCGTACGGCTTGCACTGCATTTTCATCGTGATGCGCTCGCGCGACAATTGCATGTCGAGCCCCGTGCCGCGCAGCTCCATCAAGCCGTTCGTATACCGGAGGCCGGACGCTGCGGCGATCTGGTAAAGAACGACACGCGTCCCATCGGGCATCAACAGACGCGCCTCGCCTTCCGCGAAGCGGATCACGATCCGTTCTCCTCCGTGGTCGCAGTCGATCGTGTTCTTCGCTGCCTCGAGCTCCTCTTTCGTCGGGCCGCTGCTCTGGCATGCCGCGAGCAATAGCGTTGTTGGAATCAGCAGAAATCGGCGGAGCGAAGCCATGCGCATGAGTCGCGAAGCGTGGGTCGGCGCGAGCATGTCACCGGGCCTGCGCCCTCGGTGCCGTGGCGAGCTCGCTTGTGGGCGGCGGGTGAAAGCGGATTGAAGGCGGATAGGACAGGACTTCGGTCAGCGCGCCATCGACGATCCCGCGTTGCATGCTCTGCCATGCGCCGACTCGAAGCAAGTCGGCATGAAACGCGATGAA
>WNGI01004495.1_pt1 | contig 12488 bp, 13 predicted proteins | sample 5400621 | NCBI WGS metagenome assembly WNGI01 (sample SAMN13153374, study PRJNA577476) | soil metagenome | isolation source: 20 cm soil or saprolite under Garry oak tree replicate 1 | place: USA:California | collected 2016-06-15 | reverse complement strand
GCCGACGGGATCGCCGGGGCCGGTGACGATGTTCACGATGCCCTTGGGGATCTCGGGGATACCCTCGAGGATCTTCGCGAGCTCCACCGTGGACCCGGCCGTGTAACTGGCCGGCTTCACCACCACGGCATTGCCCGCGGCCAGCGCCGGCGCGATCGCCCGCGCCAGCAGGGCCAGCGGCGCATTCCACGGGACGATGATCCCGACGACCCCCACCGCCTCCCGCATGATCAGGCTGATGCTGTTGGGCTGCGGGATCTGCGAGCGTCCGAAGATCCAGCGGGCCAGCCCCGCGAAGTAACTGATCGTCTCCGCAAGCCGCAGCGCTTCCCCCCGGCTGATCGGGTACGGTTTCCCGCTCTCACGTGTCAGCAGGGCCGCCAGGTCCTCGTGGCGGCTGCGGACGGCCTCGGAGAACTTGAGGAGCGCCGTCGTCCGCGCGCTGGGATCGTCCCGCCACTCGGTGGTCTCGAACGCGGTGCGCGCCGCGGTGATCGCCGCCCGCATGTCGTCCACCGTGGACCGCGGCGCCCGGTAGACGAGTTCGCCGTTCCCCGGGCTGGTTACGTCGAAGAGGCCGCCGGATGAGTCCCGCCACTCCCCCCCGATATAGTTCTTGTAGGCCGTCACCTCTGCCATCGATGTGTCCCTCCCGTTCTCATGGGTCCGTCATCCCGTCCACAGCCCATCGGGATCAAATCGCCTGATGGCATCCAGTTCCGCACGGGTCGGCCCGGGCGTTTCCCGCAGATCCGGTGCCACCCGCACCGGCCAGCCGGTCTCCGCGCGGAGCTCCTCCAGCGCCACCCCGGGATGGAGGCTCTCCAGCACCATCTCCCCCGATTCGGGATCGAAGCCGAACGTGCCCAGGCTCGTGATCACGCGCCCCGGCCCGCCGCGGGTGAGGCCCACCGTCTCCCGCCATCCCCGGCCCGTCCCGAACCCCGGGGAGGTGAGATACCGGACCCGCTCGGGAAACCGCCGGCGCTCGTGGTGGACCAGCACCACGGTCCGCCGCGCGAGCGCGGCGATGTCCGCCGCGCCACCGCTGCCGGGAAGCCGGATGCGCCGCCCCCTGTCCTCTGCCCAGGTGGTGTTGAGGTTGCCGAACCGGTCGACTTCGGCCCCGCCGAGGAACCCCACGTCCACCCGGCCCCGCTGCAGGTGGCTCATCACGTCGACGAGCGTCGTGCACATGAGCGCCCCCGCGATGTTGGGCGGATCGCCCATCGTGATGATCGGCGCGGCCGGCGGTGAGGACCGGATGACGCCGTTCTCGAAGAGGCCGACGGCGCGCGGGGCGTGCAGGGCCCGGGCGAGGGCAAACCCCAGGAGCGGAAGGCGCATGCCGACAAACACGACCTCGCCATCCCGAATCTCCCGGGCCGCGGCGGCCACCATCACCTGGCGCCGGGTGATCGCGCTCGTCCGCATGATGCCGCCGTCCTCAGAAACCGTAGTTCACCGGGGCGGCCGGCTGCGGGGTGCGGGGGCGAAGCCGTTCCACCCGGTCCCCGCCCAGGCGGCTCAGGTACCCCGCGTGTCCGCGCGTGCCGAGCACCATCCGGTCGAGCCAGACCAGGAAGCCCGCCCGCGCGCGCGTCTCCTCGTGGTACTCGTCGTAGAAGCGGTCGTCGCGATTGACGTACCCCTGGGTGGGCGACGGATGGGATCCGAACGGCACTTCGGCGACCGCGCTCACGAGGAAGCCCGGCACGAGCGTCCGGTTCGGATCGCTGGTGATGACCGCATCGTCCACCAGTTCCTCGCAGGTGAGCAGCACCGTCTGCGCCGCCCGGGCCGCCTCGAGCGAAATCCCCAGGTTGCCCCACAGGTGCGCGTTGCCGTGGCGGTCGCACCGCTGCGCGTGCAGGATCGTGATGTCCGGCCGCAGCGCGCCGACCGCCAGCAGCCGCTCTCCGGTAAACGGGCAGGTCACCTCGCGCATTCGCTGGTGGTCGCGCACGATGTCGGTCCCGAGCGCGGTCCGGGCGGGCAGGTACGGCACCCCCATCGCCGCGGCCGAGACCGCGAGCGCCACGGTGAGGTTGGAATGGTCTTCCACCGTGAGCGGCCGGGGGATGCCCTCCTCGACGGCCCGCCGGAAGTTGTAGGCGATCCCGGCGCCGACGTTCCCCACCCAGGCGGCGATGACTTTGGAGACGCACCCGGCGCCGATGAGTTGATCGAACAGGATGTCGGAGATCGGTCCGACCAGCACGAGGTCTCGCCGGCCCTGGCGGATGATCTCGTGGCCGGCGGCGAACGGGATGCAGGACTCCAGCCCCGTCCCCATGGCGATGACCATCCCGTCCCGCACGTACCGGGACACCGCCTCGCCGAGCGCCATCACTTTCTGCACGCACCACCTCCGCCCGCCGGGGGCAGCGTGCCCCACTTCACGCGCTCGAACGACGACCGGCAGGCGCGGCAGTGGTACTGGGAGGTCAGCGACGTGGATCCGAACAGGCTGCTCAGCTCGGTCTGATCGGACCCGCAGAACGGACAGGAGGGGGCAACCTCTGCTAGTGGGTGGTCCCGATCCGGCTTGGGGGCGGCGTCACGCATGCCGCACGCTGCGCCGCGCCTCATCCCACCGGGACCAGGGCAGCGGTTCCGCGAGCACCCAGCGGCCGCCCTCGGCGCGGACGGGAGCCGCGAGCCCCGCCCCGTGCAGCAGCGGACCGAACATTTGCAAAAACCGCTGGCGCACCGATTCCCCAGCCTCCCGCAGCACACCGAGTGTGACCAGCGGCGCGAGCGCGCCGCCCGCATCGGGCCCGAACCAGCACAGCGTATCCGCCCAGGCCTGCCGGATCAACCCTTCGAGCCCCGCGCGGACCTCCGGCCCTTCCGCAGCCAGCTGCAGCAGCCACCCCTGCCCGTGGATCGCGTGGAACCGCTCCTCCTCGATCACCTTGCGGGTGCGCTGCCGGAGCGGCAGGTAGCGCGACTCCAGGGCGGCGTCCAGCATGAACGCCAGCGCCTGATCCAGCAGGACGTTGGCGACGATCAGGTGCGGCCAGCTCGACAGCGGCTGCTCGAGCAGCCCGACCGTGCGCGCGTCCTCCGCAGCCCACTCGTGTTCGGAGCGGTGGGGCGCCCCCGGCAGCTCCTCCAGCAGCCCGTACAGGACGCGGGCGTGCCCCAACTCATCCTGGGCCATGGCGGTCGCGGCGACTCCGGCCTCGATCGTCGGCCCGCTGCTGCACCACTCGCCGTACCGGAGCCCCAGCGCATGCTTGTTGTCGGCGAGGGCCACGACGAGGTCGACGAGCGGCGGAAGGGCATCTTGCGGGAGCGCCGAGGGCCGGTCCAGCAACGGCGCGCTCACGGATCCCTGCTCACGCGTGGGCGTCGACGGCTTCGGTGCGGACGGATTCGACCGGGATGACCGCGCGCCGTGGCACCACGAACATCTCGATCCACGACTCCTCGTCGTAGATGCTGCGCGCGTAGACGCGCGCCAGGGCGTCGTCGGGCGCGGCCACGCTGCCGACGTGCCGGAGCGGCTCGCCGTCCACCCGGCGCGCGAACACTTCGTAGACCGGCTCGCTGCCGATGGTCTTCACGCCGCCCCCGTCACACGCACACCCCGCACCGGCGCAGCGCCTGCCGCCCGCGCTCGCTCAGCCGGTCCTTCGTCCACGGGGGATCCCAGGAGACGGCGATGGCGACGTCCCGGACGCCCGGGACCCGCAAGAGCCGCTCGCGGATATCGTCCTGGATCATCTCGATGCACGGGCACGCGGTCGCCGTGAAGGTCAGAGTGAGCGTCACCGTCCCCGCCTCCACCACCACCCCGTAGACGAGCCCCATGTCCACGATGCTGACCGGCCATTCGGGGTCGGTCACCTCCGCGAGGGCCGACAGCACCCCCTCGGGGGTGAGCGCGGGGCGCTGCTCGGGCGCGGGGCCCTGCTCTATCGCGCGCATGCGTTGGGGCGTCAGTGCAGGCCCACGAATTGGCGCATCTGCCGGCGGCCCCGCTGGAGCATCTCGATGAACATCGCGTTGCCGGGGCCCCGCCGCTTCCACCGGACCAGCACGTCGTCCCACGTGATCGGCCGGTCCATCAGCCACCGGCGCTCGCCCTCGTCGAAGTCCACCGGGAGCGGATAGTCCAGAACGTAGGTGTCGGTCGCCGGGTCGCGGTGCGCGGGCACCGTGAACCCGAGGCTCTCGCACAGCGGCACGGCCGTGCGCAGCCACGCCTGGCGGAGCTGGTCGTTCGTGCTCCCCTTCAGCCGGTACCCGATCTGCCTGCCGTGGGTCTTGAGGGAATCGGGGAGGCCGAACCACTCCACCGTCATCGGAAACATCCAATCGATGGCCCGCTGGATCTCCTCCCGGTGGGAGGGGGCCAGCCGCCGCATCCCGTTCTCCCCGTGACGGAGGTGGAAGTTCTCTTCCTTGTCCACCTTCGCCAGGCCGCGCCGCCACGGGCCGTAGCTGCAGTGGCGGTAGACGTCCCCGAGCAGCACGTAGCCCGCCCGATCGTAGAAGGCGTTGGCCACGATCAATTCGATCCACGACCGCAGCGGGACGTCGAAGGCGTACGGATGCTTGAATTTCTTGGGGTCGCGGTCGTAGATCAACGCCTCGGTGTCCACGCCGAGGTCCTGGAGGATCCGGTAGCCGATGTGCGCGTGGCTCAGCTCGTCCTGGATGATCGCCAGCGCGGAAATGAGATTGTTCATCGAGGGGCTGTTCTTGGCCGCGGTGTAGTAACTGGGGGCGCTGATCAGCTCGGTGTCGGCCGAGACCGTGAGGATGTGCACGAGGGTCTGCCGGTACTCGTCGGTCATCTCATCGGGGCTCTCGACGATATGCCCCTGGGCGATGCGCTCGAGCAGCTGCGCGTCCGTCACGGCCGCCATCGCGTCCGGCCCCCCGTCCCGATATGACACGTTTCTTGCACGAACATGCAAAAAAGCGTGTATAATTATTATACGGCCTCGCAGCGGAGGGGTCAACCCGAGATGCGCGCGCGCTCGCTGCTCTTCACGGTCTACGGAGACAGCATCCGGCCGCACGGCGGGGAGATCGGGATGCGCAGCCTGATCCGCCTGATGGCCCCGCTCGACCTCTCCCCGCGCGCGGTGCCCGCGGCCGTCTCGCGGATCGCACGCCAGGGATGGCTCCGCACCCGTCGGGTCGGGCGCCGGGCGTTCTACTCGCTCACCCCGCAGGGGGCGTGGCGGGTCGAGCAGGGTGTGCGGCGGGTCTACCAGGTGGAGCCGGCGCCGTGGGACGGCCGCTGGCGCCTCCTGACCTACGCGATTCCCGAAGGCCGCCGCAGAGCGCGGGACCGGCTGCGGCGCGAACTGACCTGGTTGGGCCTCGGCCCGCTCTCGAGGAGCACCTGGGTCACTCCCCACAACCTCACGGATCTGCTGAGCGAGATCGCCGGCGCGCACGGGCTGGATGGCAACATAGCGATCTTCGAGGCGGCGCACCTGGGCCCCGGGCAGGACCGCGCGCTCGTGGAGCGCTGCTGGGATCTGGAGGCGATCGGCGCGCAGTACCGCGCCTTCACCGCAACGACCGGCCGGCGGGCGGCCGCGCTGCAGAGACGCCTCAGGAAGCGGGCGATCTCGGATGAGGCCTGCTTCGCCGAGAAGATCCTGCTCGTGCACGAGTACCGGAAGTTCCTCTTCGTGGACCCGGGCCTGCCGGCCGCGCTGCTCCCCGCTGACTGGCCGGGCCAGGCCGCGGCCCGGCTGTTCCGCGACGTCTATCAGATGCTCGCGGGGCCGGCGGCACGCTTCTTCGAGGCGGCGTTCGAGCCGCCCCCGGGGCGGCCGGGCGGTGCTATCTCCCCTTGAACACCGGCGCGCGCTTGGCGAGAAAGGCGTCGACGCCCTCCGCGGCGTCCTCGGAGGCGAGTACCCGGAACAGCGCCTCGCGCTCGTAGGCCAGCCCGCCGTCCAGGGGAAGCTCCAGGCCGCGGGTCGTGGCGAGCTTGATGAGCCCCACCGCGAGCGTGGCGCGTTTCGTCAGGGCGTCGGCATACTCGCGGGTTTTGGCGAGGAGTTCCTCCGCCGGGAAGATGCGGTCGACGAGGCCGATCGACAGGGCTTCGTCGGGCGGGACCGTCCGGCCGGTGATCATGAGGTCGAGGGCCCGGCCCTTCCCCACCAGGCGGGGCAGCCGCTGGGTGCCGCCGTTCCCCGGCAGGATCCCGAGCGAGATCTCCGGCTGCCCGAGACCGTAGGTGCCCGCGGCCGCGAACCGCAGGTCGCAGGCGAGGGCGATCTCCATCCCGCCGCCGAGGCAGTGGCCGTTAATGGCCGCGATGAAGACCTTGGGGGTCAGCTCGATCTTGCGGAGCACCTCGTGCATGCGGAGGATGAACTTTTCTTTCTGCGGCAGGGTCGACGCCTGGAAGAACTTCACGTCCGCTCCGGCGGAGAAGAACCGGGGCAGCGTGCTGGTCAGGACGGCCGCCTGGATGCCGTCGTCGGCGCGGACGGTCTCGACCGCCTCATCCAGCTCGAGGGCGAACTGCTGGTTGTAGGCGTTCGCCGGGGGCCGGTGGAGGGAGATCTGACCAACAGCCCCCTCCCGCGCAAGACTGATCATGTCTCCCACGATTCGTCACCCCCATCCCGTGCGGGCGAACCCGCCGGCCGCGCCGTCACGTCCCTCACCGGACGGGCGCCCGGGACTGGCGCTCAGCCAGCCGCTCGCGGAGCCGGAACCGCTGGATCTTCCCCGTCGCGGTCTTCGGGAGCTCGGGCGTGAATTCGACCCACCGCGGATACTTGTACGCCGCGATCTTGCCGCGCACGAACGCCTGCAGCTCCTCGGCCAGCGCGTCGTCGGCCCGGTGCCCCGGCTTGAGCACGACGAAGGCGTACGGCTTCACGAGCTCGTCCCGATCGGCTTTGCCGACGACGCCGCACTCCAGGACCGCCGGATGCTGGACCAGCGCCGCTTCGACCTCCGCGGGCGACACCCACTGGCCCCCGGCTTTGAGCATGTCGTCGGAGCGGCCGCAGTACCAGTGGTACCCCTCGGCGTCCCGGTAGTACTTGTCCCCGCTCACGAACCAGTCGCCTCGAAACGCCTGCGTTGTCCGCTCGTGTTTGTTCCAGTAGCCCGAGGCGAGGCTGTCCCCGCTGACCAGCAGGTCGCCGATCTCGCCCGGCGGGACCTCTCGGCCATCCTCGCCGACGATCTTGACCCCGTAGCCCGGAACGATCTCCCCGCTGCTCCCCGGCCGGACCCGCCCGGCGCGGTTGCTGATGTATATATGAAGGGCCTCGGTCGATCCGATCCCGTCGAGGATCTCCACCCCGAACCGCTCCTTCCATCTGGTGAACAGCGCGGCCGGAAGCGGCTCGCCGGCGGAGACACACAGCCGGACCGCGCCGAGGTCGGCAGGGCCGTCCGCGGCCAGCATCGCCGCGTAGGCGGTGGGGACGCCGAAGAACAGGGTCGGCCGGTACCGGCGGATCAGATCGAAGTAGACCCGCGGCTCGAACCGCCCCGGATACAGCACCGCAGCGGCGCCCACCCGAAACGGAAAGGACAGCGCGTTCCCCAGCCCGTAGGCAAAAAAGAGCTTGGCGATGGAGAGGCAGACGTCGTGCTCCCGGATCTCTAAGACTGCGCGGGCGTACTGATCGGCGGTCACGACCATGTCGTGGTGCAGATGTACCGTCCCCTTGGGCGCGCCGGTGCTACCGCTGCTCCACAGCCAGAATGCCGGTTCGTCGCGGTGGGTCGTCGCCGGAGCCAGCTCGGGGGACGCCGCGGCCATGAGATCCCGAAGCGCGTGCTGCCCCTTACCTTTGGTCCACTCCTCGCTTCGATCGGCTTTGCCGGGAGTGCCGGCGACGACGACGTGCCGGAGCGCGGGGAGGCCCGCGAGCGCCGGCGCCAGCACCGGCAGGAGCGCCTCGCTCACCACCAGCACCCCGGCCCGGCTGTCGCGCAGCATGTAGGCGTAGTCGTGCGTCGTCAGAGCGGTGCAGGTGGGCACCGCAACCGCCCCGATCCGGATCGCCCCCCAGAACAGATAGGCCAGTTCCGGGGAATCGAGCATCAGGAGCAGGACGCGCTCCTCGGCGTGGACCCCGAGCGACCGCAGGGCGTTCCCCGCCCGGTTCACCTGGGCCAGCAGCGTGCGGTAGGTGATCCGGTCGTCGCCCGCGTAGAGCGCGACCCGGTCGCCCCGGCCCTGCTCGAGATTGCGGTCGAGAAACGCGGTCGAGACGTTGAAGTCTTCGGGAACGTCGACGGCGGGGCTCATCGGCCCCGCTTTCGCGGCCTCCGCCTGACTCTCCTCTCAGACCGCAGCGGGCGCGCGCAGGGGATCGCGCGCGGTGCTATGGGCAGGGGGTGGTGAAGGCGGCGCTGCTGATCGCGAGGCCGGCAATGTCGCTCTTGGACTCGTTCCACGTGTACATGCCGACCACGCGGTCCTGTTCGTTGAGCACGGGGGAGCCGCTGCTCCCCGGCTCCGGCCGGTCTGGAGACTCAATCTCGAACACCGGGGTCCCGTCCGGCACGGCTTCGATCTTCGTGACCGTGCCGGTGGCGACGATCTTTTCCCTCGTCTGCGACATCCGGCCGTACCCGACGATCCGAACCTGCCCCCCCTTCTCCGGGCCGTCGCCAAAGGTAAAGAAGGGAAAGTATGGGAGCGGGCCGGCGTGCGGGGGCGCCTCGAACTGGATTTGCCCTTTCTGGGACTGCCCTCCCGGAGAGGGGGTCCCCCACCAGATATCCTTGCGCGCCGGTGGAGTAAGGCGGATCTCAGCCACGTCGCGACCCACCCGTGCTTCCGGGGCCTCGGCCGGATCGATATCAAGGTGGCTCGCGCAGACGATCTCCACTCCATAGAATTCTTTGTTGAAGATGGCGAGCAGCACATAATTTTTCGGATCGTGCTGCGCGCGGTAGACCACGTGGCTGTTGGTGAGAGCCAAGCCGCTCGGGTCGACAAAGAACGCCGTTCCGATGGCGACCGGCCCGCCTTCCTTGAGGATGAGGAGCTTAAAGACAGCGGGCCAGGAGGATCCTTCCTCCCCCAAAGCGGAGAGCGGTCCGCAGAGCAGCGCCAGGACGGCGGCCGCCAGGATGACCGCCCATACGCGGATATTCGGGTCTCCTCGACCCCCCGCGGCACGCGCCGGGGCAACATGCCCCCGGCACTCACGGGCGCCGCTCGAGCGGCCGATCACATTGGACCCTCCCCCCGAGCAATGAACGCCGGTCTCTGGCTGCCCGGCGCCTCGAACTGACCACCGGGATTGTTATATACCCATCTCCCGCAGTCCTCGGCAGGCGCGTTGAGGAAGATCCCGGCCGGCCGTCGAAGACTCGGGCGCGCAACGCTGTGGGAGGTGACCAAGCATGCTGATCCTGCCCTACGAGGGCCGCACACCCCGCATCGCGCCGACGGCGTTCGTCGCGCCGACCGCGACGGTGATCGGCGACGTCACGATCGGGGAAGAGGCCAGCGTCTGGTTCGGCGCGGTCCTCCGGGGCGATGTCGGCCGGGTCGAGGTGGGCGCGCGGGCGAACATTCAGGACAATGCCGTGCTCCATTCGACCGCGCGGATTCCAACCGTGGTCGGCGAAGGAGCCACGGTCGGCCACGGGGCGGTCCTGGAAGGATGCACGGTGCAGCGGGGCGCGCTCATCGGGATGAACGCCGTCATCCTCCACGACGCCGTAGTGGGGGAAGAAGCCCTCGTCGCCGCGGGCAGTGTGGTCACCGATGGGACACAAATCCCGCCGCGCACCGTCGCGGCCGGCGCGCCGTGCCGGGTGCGCAAGCCGCTCTCGGGATCCTCGGCGGAGTGGATCGCCCGGGCCGCCGAAGCCTACGTCGGGCTCTCCCGCCGGTATCGGGCGGCGCAGGCGCGGATTGGGCAGGCCGGGACGGCGGCCGATGGCCCGGTCTCGGGCTAGCGGCCGGCCGGCGCCGGGCCCGGCGGTGGATTAATCGGGAGGACCAGTGGCGTGCGGGGCGGCTGGGTGAAGTCGAAGTCCTGGACGAGATTGCCGAGTTGCGGCAGGTTCTCCCGCACATCCGGCCGCCGGTCGGGACGGCCGTCGGTCTTTGGATCGATCCGCCGGCCGCCGAGGAAATCGTCCTCAATGAACTTCACGTAGGCGTCGAAGCTCAGGACTTGGTGGTCGATGTAGCCCCGCCGGGCGTACGGGCTGATGACCAGGCCGGGGACCCTCAATCCGTAGCCGTTCTCGTCGACGGCGGGCGGGACGACGTGATCATAGAACCCACCCCAATCGTCCCATGCGAGGAAGATCGCGGTGCTGCTCCAGTTTGGCCCCTGCATCACGGCGTTGATGAGGCTGGTCACATAGGCCTGACCGGCGCTGACGAGCGCGGGCGGGTGTTCGCTGACACGCCCGTTGGGCACCACCCAGGAGACCGCCGGGAGCGTGCCGTTCCTGGCCGCCTCGAAGAAGTGGGAGACGGTCTGGATGTTGCGGAGCTGGCCGTCCTCCCGGACCGTTTCGAACCAGGGCAGCGGGTTCCAGATCTGCGGCGTGCCGGCTCGCTGCGGCTTCTCAGGGCACGCCGCGGCGTCGTCGTCGCAGTCCGGCTGAGTCCCCTCGGCAACGTAGTAGCCCCAACCGATATTCGCCTTGTGAAGCAGATACGTCAGGTCTGTCCAGGCGTAGTTGGGCTTCGCGGCGCCCTGCGTCCCGCGCCGGATGAGCCGGTCGGGGCTCTGCAGTTCGTTCACGCAGCTCATCGGATCGGCGCTCGTGCAGCGGGCCGACCACTCCGAGACCATGAACAGGTGCTCGGGGAGGCTCCAGGAGGCGTTCGGCTCAAACATGCGATCTTGCAGGACGAACTCGCGGGCGTAGGTCCAGTAGTTCGGGATCTCTCGCGCGTCGTGATACCCCATCACATCGGGCTCTCCCGCTCCGCCCCCGCAGTTCGGGTCGAACGCTCCCACGCACCCTCCGCGCCGCCCGCCGACCTGACCGATAAACCCGTCCATCTTCCCACCGTTAATGTCGGCAACCGCGTTCTTGGCGCTGTGGGGCCCGCCGCGGTTCAGATCGTGCGGATCGTGGAAGGGCTTCACGCACCGACCGGAGCGCGGGTCGGTCACGCAGACCGTCGGCACGCCGTGTTGCATTGGAATGCCGTCCGCGCCCGGGAAGGTCCCGAAGTAGTGGTCGAACGACCGGTTCTCCTGCATGATCACCACGACGTGCTGGATCTTGTGGATGCCGCTCAGGTCGGCCGCATCGGCCACGAACGGCCAAGTGGCCGGAGGACCCCACGGGGTGAGAGCAACTGCGACAAACGCGAGTCCGCCCAGCGCCCACGCGCGGCGCCACGCAGCCGCCGCCGGCCACCGGGGACCGCCCCGATGAATGAGAAACCACATAAATCCTGACATGCGTCGCCTCCCACCTGCGGACCCGCCAGACGGGCCGCGGGACCCGGGGCGCTCAGCTCTGACTGATGATACCCGGTCCAGGGAGAGTTAGCGAGCGAAATGGTCCGCAAGTTCCCTGAGGCACGAGCCTCCTGAGTATAGTATAATCCATACTAGGATGGATGAAGGAGGATGAGCGCGTGCGGAAGATCCAGGTCACGATTGACGACGAGACAGTACGGCTCCTGGAGGCGCTGGCCGTGCCGAGGGCCAGCAACAAGAGCTTTGTCGTACGGGAAGCGGTCCGCCGGATGGCAGAGCAGGAAGGGTTCGAGCAGTACCTGGACTGGCTCGAGCAGCAACCCGATGTGCGCATGTCTCTCGAAAGGGCGCGGGCCGACGAGCGCGAGGGCCGGACCGTCTCACATGAACAGGTGCTCAGGCGCCTTCGAAAATCCAAGCACCGGTGAAAGGGCTTCGGTGGACGAACCAGGCGATCGTCGCACTGGCGTCCCTGACCGTGCGAGAACGGCAGGTACTGCTGGACCGCCTTGAGATGGCGAGCCAGTTCCCCGCGATGTACCCGGCCCGCCAGCGCGGCCGGTTTACAGGCCTGCGATATTTTGTCCTCAGCAGGCGCTGGGTCATCTACTATCGCCCGGAAGAGGATTTAATTGTCTTCGCAATTGTTCCGGCTCGGGCACGGCCGCGGTAAATCTCAGGATCCCTGCCAGATCCCCACGCCTCCGCCCGGCGCGCCCTCGAACGGCAGGCCCGCGAGTTCCCGCAACGCGCGGTCCACGTAGACCTTCGTCATCTTCTTCCGGTACCCGATCGTGAGATCGGCGTTGTCCAACGGCTTCGCCGGCTGGAACGCGACCTGCGCGGCGCGAGCGATCAGATCGGGGGTGGGCCGCTGCCCCCGGAGCAGCGCGGCCGCCTCACCGGCCACCACGGGGCGTGAGGCGACGGCCCCGAGGACGATCCGGGCATCCTCCACCGTGCCGTCCGGCGCGCAGCGCAGCGCCGCCGCCACCCCCAGGATCGGGAAGTCAAACGACCCGCGCCGGCGCAGTTTCCAGTAGGTCGTCTTCCAGCCGTCCGCGG
>WNGI01012196.1_pt1 | contig 12490 bp, 12 predicted proteins | sample 5400621 | NCBI WGS metagenome assembly WNGI01 (sample SAMN13153374, study PRJNA577476) | soil metagenome | isolation source: 20 cm soil or saprolite under Garry oak tree replicate 1 | place: USA:California | collected 2016-06-15 | reverse complement strand
TGCATTTTCGCTCGGCTTACAGGCTGTTCTAGGCCTGATCGGCGTGGTGACGCTAGCCGTGGGCGGCGTCGGCGTCATGAACATCATGCTGGTCTCGGTGACGGAGCGTACCCGCGAGATTGGCTTGCGCAAAGCCATCGGCGCGCGGCCCCGGCATATCCTCACACAGTTCTTGCTCGAAGCGCTGGTGCTTACATTTTTTGGCGGGATCTTTGGCATTCTGGTCGCCCTCTTCCTAACGTGGGCGATCCCCCCCATGCCGTTGTACAGCGAGTTCTACAAGACTGCCAATCACGAAGGCGACATCTTCCTGCGGATCTCGTCTGTGGTGGTGATGATCTCGTTCGTTCTGCTGTCGATGATCGGCATCATTTCTGGATTCTTCCCTGCCCTTAAAGCGTCCCGCATGAATCCGATCGAAGCGTTGCGTTACGAGTAGGGAGTGGCACGAGACGGGTTAACCTCAGCGGCTGAAGCCGGGGATCACAGAAGCCCGTGATCGCAGCGGTAAACCGCTGCGCCACCCAAAAACAATCTCCCTCGAAAGAATGCTCAATCCCTTGAAGTGGATCCAGCATAACGCTTCAGCAATCACACTTTCAGGGATCACAAATCAACAATCAACAATCGTCTAGACCAACGTTCCTTGACGTTCTTCGGCTCCCGGCTGATACTTTCGTCGGCCCCCCGACTCCACTTCGTCGAGGCAAAAGATTGGCACGAACTTCGATCATCACCCTGACCACCGATTTCGGACTCAACGATCACTTCGTAGGCGCGATGAAAGGAGTGATCCTCAACCTCGCGCCCGATGCCCAGATCATCGACATCAACCACTCGGTCCAGCCCTTCGATGTTCTGGATGGCGCGCTCACCGTTTCGCAGGCTTACTCCTACTACCCTTCCGGCACCGTGCACATGGTGATCGTGGATCCGGGAGTGGGAACGGCTCGGCGTCCGATCTTGCTCACCGGGGACCGCCATCAGTTCATCGCACCCGATAACGGCGTCCTGTCGCTGATCTATGACCGCGAAGAACGGCTCTCGGTGCGGCACATCACTGCCGAGCATTACTTTCTCCAGCCTCGCAGCAACACCTTTCACGCCCGCGACATTTTCTCGCCGGTCGCCGCGTACCTGGCCAAAGGTGTCGAGCCTGACCGTTTCGGCGACGAGATCACTGACTACGTTCGCTTTGCACCTCCACGTCCCAAGCCTGTTGATGAACACACTCTCCGCGGTGTTGTCCTGAAAATAGACCGCTTCGGAAACCTCATTACCAACATCACCCCCGAAGATCTGCCCGCACTATTCGAAGCGCAACCGCCAGCCTTCAAGATCACCGTCGGCAGCAAAAGTCAGGCTACCCGCATCTGCACCAATTACGCCGAAGGCACACCCGGAGAAGTCTTCGGCATCCTGGGGAGCATGGGTTTTCTGGAGATCGCCGCCAACCGGGGGTCCGCCTTTCAACTTCTGGGCGCCGGCAAGGGCAGCGAAGTGAACGTCGTGATGGAAGGGCGCTGAAACCATCAAACATACCGATGAAGCCCCACAATACCTGCCGGATGGCATCAGTGATCGATAGACCTGAGCGCCGGCTGGAGCTTCAACGTGGGGCTTGAAAATGGGTATATATTCAGTGCAGGCATGCCAGGTTTTCGAGTGCCGTTTTCTTAGCTCTGTTGTAGGTCCCGGTTCCGGAACGGGGTTTATCGTGAAAAACACAAATCCGAGCACTACGCGGGTAGGCTCAGATTTCGTCTCTCGCCACTTGCTTTTCTTCATAGGTCTCGGCGTAATTTTTTTCGGGACAACTGGGCTTCAGGCCCACGCCCTCCCGCAAAGCGAGTCGCAAGCCGCTTCGCAGGAATCGACTCCCTTTGACAATGCCTTTCGACAGCTAAGGGACGGGTGGCAACACAGGACCGTCGCGGAGCGGAAGAGTGCGGCCGCGATTCTGATCGCGGAGGCCGACAAGCTTCCGGACTCAAATCCCCAGAAAGCGCGCGCGCTCTTAATGGCGTCGGGGCTATACATCGACGACATTCCGGAAGAGATCGCTTTGGTAAAGCGTGTCGTTGCGATCGACGAGAAGAACCTCGGAGGCGACGACCCGCAGGTGGCATCCGACCTCCGTAACCTCGCGCTTCTCTCGACGCTCACGGGCGACGTGATCGAAGCCGAGAGATCCTACGGCCGAGCTGTAAAGATCGCTGAAGGCGCAGAACAGATGAGCAGCTTGGACCGGGCCATGGTTTTTGCCGGGGCGGCGGATTTTCATAAGCAACAGAAGCGATACGAAGAGGCTGAGCGGTTGCTAAGGCGCGCGGTAGAAGTCGCCGCGGGGTTGCCGCCGGGACAAACGTCATTGCGTTTGCAGGTTCGTGCCAACTTGGCCGAACTCTTGCGCCAGGAGGGTAAGGAAGACGAAGCCGAGCGTCTTCTGGCCGAGCCAGCGCCAGCATCAAACACAGCCCAGGCTAATCCTGACTCGACGGATGCGGAAAACGATTCCCTGCGGGCCCGGCAGTATAAAGAACAAGGAAAGCTGAGGGAGGCAGAGGTGTTTTACCGGCATGCCATCTCCGCTTTCGAAAGGGTTCCCGCTGCGGAGTTTTCGTTGGCTGGAGACTTGGACCAACTGGCGGATATTTACCACTCTGAGAAAAGAGACGTGGAAGCCGAAGAACTTTACCGACGTGCCCTCAGTATTCGGGAAAAAAGTCTCAGCCCGGAGACTGTCCTCAATGCACGCGTCATGAGTTACCCGTTTGCCCTGCAAAATTTCCTTCGGGATCAAGGACGGCTCAGTGAGATTGAGCCCGTTTATCAGCTAGCACTCGCGATTCAAGAACAATATCTGGGACCAAACGATTATTCGATTAGCCAGACGCTACAAATGCTAGCCGCGGTTTATCGCGAAGAAGGTAAGTCGGAGGCGGCGTTAGCACTCTGTCGGCGCGGCCTCCGAATAGCTGAACACAATCTTGGAGAGGATGACCGCCGCCTAGCCGGGATATTGGACGAATACGCTCGCAATCTCGAGCAACTCGGGCGCACACGGGAAGCGCTATCGGTGCGGAAGCGTGCGGAACAGATCCTTAACCGGAAAGCCTCGCTAAAGTAACCACCAGCGGCTTGCCGACTTTCTTTGAACAACTGGACAAACTCTTACTGTCGCAATCATCATTTCACCATTAACAAAGAGAGCTACTGACAAGATCAGCCGATCGGGATTAGAGACTCTTGGCCTTCGGATGAACGTAGCGATCCATCTCACCCGTCCACTTCAAAAACCGCCACAGGCTGTGCCGCTCGGTCCAGAGGAATTCCCAGAACTCCAGGAATCCGATCTGGGTCATTTTGACGCCGGTGAAGGTCTCGATGCGCCATAGAAGGTAGGGACTGCGCCAAGGCGCAATCCGGTGGCCGCGAGTGGAATTCCAGACGAAGCGCAGCATCTGCCGCATCGTCATTCAGTATAGCGCCCGTGCAAAGGCTGGTCCGCACCACGGTAACGCGACGCTTCTGCGGAGTTATCAGTCCCCCTGATTTCCATGTGCTTAAATGTTCGGAGGACCCCAATATTCAAGATGGCATCGCGGCCCACATTGGCGAGCCCACCGGCCACTTCGAGTTCGCACCGAAGTCTGATTTTGTGTCTGCTGCTCGTGACCTGCACTCTTGTCGTCTACAACTCAGTCAATCAGAACGGATTCGTAAACTACGACGATGATGTTTACGTCACCGCTAACCGTCACGTGCAGACCGGGCTGAACTGGGGGACGATTTGCTGGGCCTTCAGCACTTTCGACGCCGCGAACTGGCATCCCCTGACCTGGATTTCTCACGCCTTCGACTATCAGGTCTTCAAATTGAATCCCGCGGGCCATCACTACACCAACGTTCTGCTGCATTGCGTAAACGTCGTGCTGCTGTTTTTGTTATTGGTGGAAGCAACGCAACAATGGTGGCCGTCGCTGATCGCCGCGGCAATCTTTGCAGTGCACCCACTCAATGTGGAATCGGTGGCCTGGGTCGCCGAGCGGAAGAACGTTCTCAGCATGCTTTTTCTCCTGCTCGCGCTGTGGGCCTACCAGCGCTATGCGGCAAAGCCCAGCATTGCTGCATATAGCGCAGTCTTTCTGCTGTTCGCCTGCGGATTCATGGCGAAGCCGCAAGTCATCACGCTTCCCTTTCTCCTCCTGCTCTGGGACTACTGGCCTCTGCGCCGATTGCAATTCGGTTCTCCGCAGACCGGCAGCGCCGAAGAGAGCGTGCGCCCGCTCGGCCGGCTGATTCTCGAGAAGATGCCGTTGCTTGCGCTCTCGGTTGCTAGCGCGGTCGTGACCCTAGCCGCACAACAAGCCGGTGGTGCGGTTCGCACGGCCGTCGAGTACCCCACCGCGGTACGGATCGAGAACGCGATCGGCGCGTACTTCGACTATGTTGGAAGACTGCTCTGGCCCTTGCGTCTGGCTCCCATGTATCCGCATCCGGGAGACTCTCTGCGCGCGTGGCAGATCGGAATTGCCACACTCTTCGTGATTGCCGTGAGCGTGCTGGTCATACGCTTTCGGGGGAAGCGCTACCTGATCGTCGGCTGGTTCTGGTTTCTGGGAGCGCTCGTCCCGATGATCGGCCTCATCCAGGTGGGACAGCAGGCCACCGCTGACCGTTATATGTACTTGCCCATGATCGGCCTGGTTCTCATGTTGTGCTGGGGACTGGCGGATTGGGCGGGCGAACGGAAGACTCGCATTGTCGCTCTGATTTCTGTCGTCGCAGTCGCGCTCACCGTTCTCGGCGCGCTTACCTATCGCCAAGTGGGCTTCTGGCATGACAGCGAAACGCTGTGGACACACGCCGTCGCAGCCACGAAGGACAACTACGTCGCACACATAAACCTTGGAGAAACCTTCCTCAACCAGCAACGCACCGAGGAGGCTGCCGTCCATTTTCGCGCTGCCATACAGATCCGACCCGGCGATCCGGTCGCGCACTTGAACCTGGGAACATGTGAGCGCCGTAACAGAAACTTCGGCCCGGCGCTTCAAGAAGATCAAGCCGTGCTCCGCCTCACGTCTGACAAGAGTCTTCGGACCTATGCATTTGTCAACCTGGGAAGCGACTATCGCCGCTTGAAGGACTACGCTCGCGCCAGGGAAAACTATGAAGCAGCGCTGCAACTCACCCCAGAAACAGCTCGCGCTTTCGTTGGATTAGGAGTGCTGGCCGAAAAAAGTAGCGAGTTTGATGAGGCCGCGAAGAACTACTCGCGAGCCGTCGAACTGGAGCCGAGCGACGTTAGCTACCTGCTTCTATCCCAGGCGCTCCAGCGCAGCGGAAAGGCCGCCGCCTCGCGGTCCGCACTGGAAGCCGCACAACATATTTCGCCCGACTTCGACCGCGCTCAGCAAGCCGTCCGCGACTTGCTGGCAGAGTAATCCCGCCGCGCGCTCGTCACTCTTTCGTTGCGATGCCTGCTTCAGCCTAGCTTTTCTTTCCCGTCACGGCATAGAAGGCAGTCGCCTCCTGCTCAACGTTTCTGCTGCCGCATTTCGGGCATTTGATTTCGGTGTCGTGCTCCCGCAAGGTGAGAAGCAGTTCAAAGGTTTTGTTGCAGTCGTTGCAGACGTAGTCATAGACGGGCATGGGGGCCTCCCGCTTAATGCCATTAGAATTGTAGCGCTGAATTCTGACGATTTCAGCGATGAAAATACCAAGGGCCGACGCTACGCTTAAGCCCTTTTGGTCGAGATTTCGCTGCTACTTCGTTATATCCACGCTGGCCCGGGTATTTTCCCAGTCCATGTGCAGCGTGCATTTGCTGCCGGACTGATCGAATCCGATGGTAAAGTTTTCCACGGGCGCGCTGGTCTTGGAAACGCTCATCGGTACGCGCGCCAGATCTTCCCCTTCGCCCGGATAGTCCGTTCCCCACTCGCCCGTTTTCTTGCTGATGACGAGCGTCCACTTGTCAGCTTCCGGAACAGCAAAGATGGTGTAGCTGCCTGCAGGGACGTTCTTTCCGCCGACAACCACCGCGCTATCCGTGACGAATGTGGTTGCCTCATTCGCGCCGGCACGCCAGACCTTGCCGTAAGGAACAAGGTCGCCGAAGATCTTGCGGCCCTTCGCGCGGGGACTGGAATAATCAATCTTGATGGTCTTTCCATCCGAGAACTTGCACTCGGCACTGGCCGGCGGACTGGGCCGCTTCGATTTGTCCTGCGACATGCTCATCTGCGCAGGGGCAAGGACTGCGACGGCGAACATCACCATCGTAAGAAGAGCAAACTTCTTCATGACAATTCCTCCCAAAAATGTTTCCTGACCTTGGCTCCCCTAGTTCATATTTCGTAGCTGGTAACTCGGAACTCGGAGCCCGGGCTGCTCATGAATTATACCCACTCCTCCATCTACAATCTCTCTATGACCGTCTTCGACGAAAAGCAAGAAGAACTCGAACACTTCGAAACCCGCATGGGAATCCCTCGCGGGCGACTCGCCGTCACCATGGATCTGGTTACCGACGCCATGGCGCTCGTCGGACAACATGGTGTCTATTGCCAGAGCCAGCGCTCGCCCGGCAAGCCCGTCATGGACATTCAGATGATCATGAAGAGTCTTACTGACGCGAAAGAGCTGATTCAGAACGTGATGGAGGAGCTGCGCACTAAAGCCTGACGCCTAACGGCACCTGCTGGCGTGGCGGCTGCGTACTACAATTTTAGAATGGAGCGCAAAGTTTTCTGGATCGCCTTCACGGTCCTCGGATTGCTCGCCGATTTCCTGCTTCCGCTCTGGTGGGCGCTCGTCGCAACTATCCCCATCGTCTACGCTTCCTGGTGGGTCGCGTATCGCAGCGATTGGTTCTAGATTCCGGTAATAGCCACTCTCCTACGGGCGCACGGTGTATACTGCGACCCCATGCGAGGGTACCGTCGTCCCGATCTTGCCGGCCGCCTTCGCCACTTCTTTGTGCTGCCACAAATCGCGCACCGTCGCTATTAAGTGATCCGGATATCCAAGGTCTTCCCAGGTGACGACCATGTTCTGCTCGGCCGCGCCTCGGTTCAAAAAGACCACCGCCCGACTTCCGTCTTTAAGTTGCTTCGCCCACACTTCACGGTCCCCGCTTTTGGATACGCGTCTTCCCTGCATCCCCAGCGCATCCTGGTTGATCGCGATCACTTCTTTGTTGGTCAGGATGTCGCGAATCTCCGGACGCATGCTTCTGAGATCATTACCCGCAATGAGGGGTGCGGCGAGGATTGCCCACAGGCTGAAATGCGAACGGTACTCTACGTCCGTCATGCCTCCATTTCCCACTTCCAGCATGTCCGGATCATTCCAGTGGCCAGGACCGGCATAGGAATAGAGCTCAGCTTCGGCGTCTAAGATGTCCACAACGCCGTAGCTGCAGCAGTCGCCGGGCTTCCACTCTTTCTTTCCTGCCCATCGGTCCTGGATATCGCCGGTCGTCCGCCACAGATTGCCGCCCACTTCCTCTCCCCACAGCCAAGGCTGCGCCTTGCCCCATTCACAGATGCTCAACACAATCGGACGTCCCGCCGCATCCAGCGCGGCCCGGATATTGGCATACGACGCTTTCGCATCCTGCGTGGTGGTGTTGCACCAGTCGTATTTCAGATAGTCGACTCCCCAGGCGGCATACTGGAGCGCGTCCTGATACTCATGCCCCAGGCCGCCCGGACGCCCGGCGCAGGTCTTCGACCCGGCATCGGAATAAATGCCAAACTTCAGCCCCAGAGAGTGCACATTGACGTTGCAGGCAAACTTGTTCCAACTGTTCCATCCCATCGGCGGTGTGAAAGCAAGTTTGGCGGAGACGCTCCCCTGACCAAAGAGCGGCAGGGTGATGATGAGTAGCACCAACATGGCGGTAACGACTAGCTTCGTGGACATGGCGTTCTCCTGGAGATCGCGCTGATATTTGTATCAGAGGAAACAGAGCGAGAGAAGAACGGTCAGCAGCCCGAAAATGAATTCTTCTCGTGACACCTCTGCGGTTGCCGTTTTTCGCGCGCTCAGCGACAATTCCAGGACCACCCAACATTGGAGGATTGAATGCAACGCAGGTCACGTACCCTTCTGGCGGTTGCCGCGATTTTGCTGATCGCCGCCATTTCATCTCTCGCCCAAACGACCACTCTCACCGCCGAGGAACGCGAAGCCGCTCTCAAGCATCTGCAGGCCACACACGACGCTTTCCTGCAGTCCATCTCCGGCCTGTCGGAGAAACAGTGGAAATTCAAGCCCGCTCCTGACCGTTGGTCGGTCGCCGAAGTCGCCGAGCACATCACGGTTTCCGAGTCCGCGATCCTGGGGTTGGTGCAGAAGCAGTTCCTGGCGTCGCCCGCTGCACCGGATAAACGCGCCGAGGTCAAAGGGAAAGATGAACTAATTCTGACCGCAGTCCCCGACCGCAGCCACAAAGCGCAAGCGCCGGAATTTCTGAAGCCAACCAACCGATGGGCGACTGAGGCGGAATTGACCAAAGCGTTCGAAGACGAGCGGAAAACAACCATGGACTATGTAAAAACCACTAACGACGATCTGCGCGATCACTTCGGTCCACATCCCGTGTTTGGGACGCTCGATGCCTATCAGTGGATTTTGCTAATCTCCGCCCATTCCGAGCGCCACACCAAACAAATCGCGGAAGTGAAAGCGGATCCAAATTTTCCGAAGGAGTAGGGAATCAGACGGAACACTGCTTGCCACTGAATTGCAAGGTCCCAGAATTGTCATCCTGACCACGAGCTTGCTGAGGGGGAAGGATCTGCTTGTGTCGATTTGGAGCGGGTCCTTCAGATCGCCGAACTTCTACGCCAGCGTGTATTTTCCCCGTTCGATCGTCTTTCCCGCGATCTGCTGCCGGAGCGCAACCGTGTTGAACGGTTCGTGCTTGGAGAGCCGCCGGACAATCGCCAACTGCGTCCGAAGCATGTCGCCGTCGGCGACATCGGCGATGACCTTCTTCGCGGCCCCTTCGATTTTCTCCAGCGCCTGCGTCAGGTAAACGCGCGTCATGGCAATTGGCAGTGCAACCACGGACTCGCCTTTCTGCTCGGCGATTTTCTGGGCGCGCAGTACGGCGGACTCCATGGCGTAAATCTCGATCGTCATGTCGGCAATGGCGCCCATGACCTCCTGTTGATCCTGGATCGTCTGCATGTATTTCTGCGTCGCCGCTCCAGCCACAAACAGTCCCAGCTTCTTGGCGTTTGCGACAAGTTTGCGTTCTTCCGCCAGCGGGCCTTCGAAGTCTTCAACTGCCGATGGTCCGCTCAGCACTTCGTCCATTAATTTTTTGATGGCCGGCATCAGCGGCAGTTGCCCAGACATGGCCCGCTTCAGCAGAAATCCCGTGATGATGAGCCGGTTGATCTCGTTCGTGCCCTCGAAAATGCGATTGATGCGAGCATCGCGATATGCCCGCTCCGCCGGATATTCTTCGACGAAACCGTAGCCCGCGTAAATCTGCAAGGATTCGTCGACGACGTAGTCGATCATCTCCGAACCCCAGACCTTCAGGATTGAGCACTCGACCGCGTACTCTTCGATCGCCTTGCGCTGCTCTTTCGCTGCCTCGGGACTCGCCTTGTCGAGGCTCGAGAGCAGATCGTCCATCATGCCGACGGTGCGGTAGACGAGGGATTCGCCGACATAAATAAGAGTCGCCATGTTCGCGATTTTCTCCCGCACCAAACCGAAATCGGCAATCGGCTTTCCGAAGGCTTTGCGCTGTTTGGCGTACCCGACGGCATTCTCGATTGAGACCCTGGCACCGCCGACACACATCGCGCCTAATTTGAAGCGCCCAATGTTGAGAATGTTGAAGGCGATCACGTGGCCCTTGCCGATTTCGCCGAGCAAATTCTCGACCGGAACCTTACAGTCGTTCAAAATCAGTGGGCAAGTGGATGATCCGCGAATACCCATCTTGTGCTCTTCGGCGCCGACTGAAAATCCAGGGAAATTGCGTTCGATCAGGAACGCCGAAAACTTCTCGCCGTCAATCTTCGCGAAAACCGTAAACAGGTCGGCAAAACCGGCATTGGTGATCCACATCTTTTCGCCGTTCAGGATGTAGTGCTTACCGTCTTTGGAAAGTTCGGCACGAGTACGGCAGTTGAGCGCGTCCGATCCCGACGAAGACTCCGAAAGCGCGTACGCGCCAACCATCTCACCTGCGGCCAACCTAGGCAGATATTTCTTCTTCTGTTCCTCGCTGCCAAAATAAACAATGGGCAATGTGCCGATACCGCTATGCCCGCCCCAAGTGGTCGCGAACCCGGCGTACTTGGCTATGTGGTCGGCAATCACGGCGGCGGTAACTTTATCCATCTCGAGGCCGCCGTACGCCTCGGGAATTTCAACGCCACTCAGTCCGAGGTCTCCCGCTTTCTTGAGGAGATCGCGGGTGATCGAGAAATCTTTGTGCTCAATCTTCTCCGCGTTCGGCAAGATTTCATTAACTGCGAATTCCTCTGTCGTCTGCCCGATCATCTGATGCTGCTCGGTGAAATCTTCCGGAGTGAATACATCGGCAGTTTGCCGCTCTTCCAGCAGAAAGCTTCCGCCGAGAATCTTGGTTTTTGAAATCGCGGTTGTAGCCATGAATGAAAACCCTTCTGAACTCTGAAACGGCGCCGACTTTCCCTGCGCCGCTCTTACCTTTGACAGTCAAAGTGTATAAGCTAGGGGGGCAATTTTCTAGCTGAGGCGAACATCGCTATGGCAATCGAAAGTCCACGGCTGAATGAGACCAGAAGGGGCGTAGGCAGGCATCTCCGTGGTGTGGCGATCGCGACACTTTCGTTTGTTGCAGGATTGCTGATGGCGTTGCTCGCCCTTTTGATGGTCGGGCGGGCCGCACAGAGCCGGCCTGGCAGCTTGTTGGGCTCCTGGTTCCAGAGAACGACTCATACGGACCTGAGTCAACCCACTGTCGTCGACCGCATCCAGAAACTGCAGCGGCTCGAAAGCGTGGTTTATACCATGGACAAAATCGTTACTGGTGAAAAGGAGGGTGTAATTCTGCCAAACTTCCTCGCCGGGGATCGTCTGTTGCTCCTGGTGCACGGAGAAGTCATCGCCGGAATCGATTTCCAGACGCTCAAGCCGAACGACGTTCTGGTCAATGGCAAGAAGATCCGCATGCGACTTCCACAAGCGCAAGTGCTCGTAACAAAACTCGACAGCGCGAAGACCCGTGTCTATTCGCGTCAAACCGGGCTACTGGTCGCGACGGACCCTAATCTCGAATCTCAAGTCCGGGAAGAAGCCGAGCGTGATCTTCGGCGTTCGGCTCTGACGGACGGCATTCTGCAAAAGGCCCAGGAGAACGCGCGCTCCACGATCATTAGCCTCGTTCAGAGTATGGGGTTCGAGGACGTGCAGTTCGAATAATGTCGAGCACAAAGACTTTAACCACCGGAGACACGCAGGATCACGGAGGAACGCATTGATTCTTCCGTGATGCTCGGGGATGGTTAGAGGTTTTCGAAAATTCCCGCTGCGCCCATCCCTCCACCTACGCACATCGTTACCATGCCGAAGCGGGCTTTGCGGCGCTTCATCTCGCGGATCACGCTGGCGGTCAGTTTTGCGCCGGTGCATCCCAGAGGATGTCCTAGCGCGATCGCGCCTCCGTTCGGATTCACGCGCTCGGGATCGAGTCCGGCTTCTTTGATCACGGCGAGTGATTGGGCTGCGAAGGCTTCATTCAGTTCGATCACGTCGATGTCCGAGAGCTTCAGGCCGACCATCTTCAATGCTTTCGGGATCGCAAAGACTGGCCCTAGACCCATCTCTTCGGGCTTGTATCCGGCGGTGGCGAACGAGACGTAGCGTGCCAGCGGCGTGATGCCCAGCACTTTCGCACGGTCGGCTGACATGACAACGGTGGCCGCTGCGCCGTCTGACATTTGAGACGAATTTCCTGCCGTGGTCACGCCCTTCACGTGAAAGGCCGCCTTCAACGCGGCCAGCGCTTCGAGCGAGGTATCTGCGCGCGGACCTTCGTCTACTTTGAAAGTGATCTCCTGCCTCTTCGGCTTCGATCCGTTCGGCGTGGTGAAACTCACTGGGACGGGCACAGTCTCGTCTTCAAACTTCCCTGCCTTGATCGCGGCCAGCGCTTTCTGATGGCTGCGCAGCGAGAATTCATCACACTGGGCGCGCGTGATGTCGAAGCGCGTCGCCAGGCGTTCGGCCGTCAGGCCCATCGAAAGATAGGCGTCCGGGTAATGGTCGACTAGCCACGGGTTGGGCGAAATCTTGTTGCCACCCATGGGAAGCATGGACATGGATTCGGTGCCGCCTGCGATCATCACCTCGGCGCCGCCCGCCATGATGCGTTCGGCGGCCATCGCAATCGCCTGCAATCCGGACGAGCAGAAGCGATTGATGGTCACCGCCGACACCTCGACCGGCAGTCCGCCGCGCAACGATG
>WNGI01008492.1_pt1 | contig 12490 bp, 7 predicted proteins | sample 5400621 | NCBI WGS metagenome assembly WNGI01 (sample SAMN13153374, study PRJNA577476) | soil metagenome | isolation source: 20 cm soil or saprolite under Garry oak tree replicate 1 | place: USA:California | collected 2016-06-15 | reverse complement strand
AACAACAGGTTTACGTCGCGAACGTTTTCCGGCAGGACTTGATTTGGAAAGGCTACACCGGTGAGCTCACATTTGTCGGCGACTTCGACAATAACAGCCGGCATTACGACAAAAACGGATTCATTACCCGCCCGGCACCGATCGGCACCGTAGCCGATCATTACCTCCAAGCTTACTACCTCGGCTGGACGGGCGACGGACACATCGGCTGGCTCAACATCGATCACGCCTTCTATCAAGTGCTCGGAGAAGACGGCCTGAACGGCATCGCCGGCCAGCGCGTCGACATCAACGCGCAAATGGCCGCGCTCGAATTGTCAGTCGACAAGGATTGGATGCGCCACAAGTTGTCGATCTTCTATGCGAGCGGCGACAGCGATCCGGCCGATTCGCACGCGACCGGGTTCGACACCGTCTTCGACCGGCCGTTTTTTATCGGCGGCCCATTTAGTTTTTTCTCGCATCAAGGATTCAATCTCGCCGGCACGGCGGTTAATTTTAAACAGCGAGATAGTTTGGTAATTGATTTCCGGACGAGCAAATCGGAAGGCCAAGCGAACTTCGTCAATCCGGGCGCGCTCATCTTCGGTTACGGATTCGACGCTGATGTTTTGCCGAAACTCAAAACGTTCATCAACGTGAACTACATTCGCACCGTCACGACCGAAACGACTGAGCTGGTGCTGTTCACCAACAAGGCCAGCAATGATTTCGCGCTCGATTGCAGCGCGGGATTCGAATGGCGGCCATTACTGACGGACAACGTCATTCTCACCGCCGGCGCCGGATTTCTCGTTCCCCGCTGGGGTTACAAAGACATTTACCGCGCCAACACCGCGCCCGTTTTCGGTTTCCCCGGTCCCCCACCCGGCCATGTCGATCCGTTTCTCTACAGCGCGATCGTGACGCTGACGCTCACTTATTAATGCAACGCCTGCTCTTCCTTTTTATCTTAGTCTTCCTCTCCTGCGACGTAATCGCCCAGGATTCTTCCGGCTACGGCCCGGCCACTTCGATTCCGATTACAAGATCGACAATCGCGGGCACACCATTGCCGCCGCGAAATTGGATCGATCAGACGCAAGCAGAGGCGGACAGAAAGAGTGTCGGTTGTTTGCAATGCCATCAAGCCGTCGAGCCGATGCACAAGGCCGAACAAAATGTCGTGCTCGGCTGCACCGATTGTCACGGCGGAAATCCGGCGCGTGGCCTGACGAAAGAGCAGGCGCACATTTTGCCCAGGAACATAGAGTTTTGGAAAACCTCCGCCAAACCGCCCAATTCAAACGCCTGGCTCAATCATGAGTCGCCCGAGTTCATCCGCTTTCTGAATCCCGGTGATCTGCGCGTGGCGCAGCAATCGTGCGGTCTGTGTCACGGCGAAATCATCCGCAATGTCGATCACAGCATGATGAACCACGGCGCTATGCTGTGGGGCGCTGCTCTATACAATAATGGCGCTTATCCGGAGAAGAATTATCGCTTCGGTCAGGCTTACGGCGCGGACGGCGCGCCGCTGAAACTAATCAACTACACACCAGTCACACCCGAAGACACGGAGGTTCACGGCATCCTGCCGTTCGTCGAACCATTGCCGCGTTTTAATCTCAGTAATCCCGGCAATATTCTGCGTATTTTCGAAAAAGGGGGGCGCAAACAGCTTTCGTTAGGCCTGCCGACAAGCGAAGAGCCAAATGGCAAACCAGACCGCCGCTTATCCGAGCGCGGCCTCGGGACACTCAATCGCACCGATCCCGTTTTTCTCGGTTTGCAAAAAACGCGATTGCACGATCCGCTTCTCGGATTCTTCGGGTCGAACGATCATCCCGGCGATTATCGATCGAGCGGTTGCTCGGCGTGTCACGTTGTGTACGCCAATGATCGTTCGCCGACAAATTCAGGCTGGTGGAGCAAATTCGGTCATCAGGGCTTGAGTTTCACTGCCGACGAATCGATTCCAAAAACCGAGCGCGGCCATCCGGTCATGCACCAGTTCACGCGGTCGATTCCGTCGAGCCAGTGCATGAACTGCCACATGCATCAGGGAAATCTCTTCGTGAACCCGTATCTCGGTTACACCTGGTGGGACCAGGAAACGGACGGCGAGTTGATGTATCCGAAGGAACAGCACAATCCGACGGATACTGAGCTCGTCAGATCGACAATGGAAAATCCCGAGGCCGCCGCTGCGCGCGGACTTTGGGGCGACAAAGCTTTTCTCGACCAAGTCGCGGAACTGAATCCGCAGCTTAAGCACACCCAGTTCGCCGATTATCACGGACACGGCTGGGTCTTCCGCGCGATTTTCAAACACGATCGGAAGGGCAACCTGCTCGATCTCGACGACAACAAGATCGACAATGACGATTCGAAGAAGTTCGCGAAGGCCGTGCATTTAAAAGATGTGCATCTCGCGCACGGCATGCAGTGCGGCGATTGCCATTTCGACGTCGATGTTCATGGCAACGGCATGCTTTATGGCGAACCGCGCAACGCGACCGCGATCACCTGCGTCGATTGCCACGGCACGATCAATCAGCGGCCGACTTTGATCACCAGCGGCAACGCTGGACAAATTGATCTGGCCAATACCAGCAACACACCTTTCGGTCCACGCTTTGTTTGGGAAGGGAGCAAACTTTTCCAGCAATCAAGCATGTCGCCCGATATGCGCTGGGAAATTCCGCAAACGATCGACACGATCGATCCGCTTTCTCCGCACTACAATCCGAAGTCCGCTTACGCAAAGACTCTTCGGCGCGACGGAAAAACCTGGGGCGGCATCGTTCCGACTACTGCGAAGGCTCCTGAAAATAGGCCGGATTACAGCAAGGAGCGGCGCGTGACGCTCGCGCACGACAACAGCGCGATGGATTGCCAGATTTGTCATACATCGTGGGCGACGAGCTGTTTCGGCTGTCATTTGCCGATGAAAGCGAACCAGCGCGTACCGCAAAATAAATTCGAAGGCGTCACCGACCGAAATTTCACAACCTACAATCCACAGGTCGTACGCGACGACGTCTTCATGCTCGGCATCGACGGCACCGTAAAGAAAAACCGGATGGCGGTGATACGCTCGTCGAGCGCGGTCGTGGTCAGCTCCCAAAATCAAAACCGCGAATGGGTTTATTCGCAGCAACAGACCTTTTCAGCCGAAGGTTACAGCGGCCAGGCATTCAACCCGCATTTCCCGCACACGACGTCGAGCGTGGGCACGACCAAGAATTGCACCGACTGCCACTTGTCAGCGAGCAACGACAACAACGCGTGGATGACACAGTTGTTGGGATTCGGCACCGGCACGGTAAATTTCTTCGGCCGCTACGCTTACATCGGCGAAGGCCGCGAAGGATTGCACGCCGTGGTTTGGACTGAGCCGGATGAGCCGCAAGCCGTGATCGGTAGTCATCTCCATTCCATCGCTTACCCAGCCAACTACAAAAAGCATCTCGACGGCGGCTCGTTGCTGACCGAAGGCTACGAACACAGCGGCCACGACATTCAAGACATCGTCCTGCGCGGCGAATATCTTTACACCGCCAACGGCCCCGGCGGCTTTGAAGTTTTCGATGTCGCCAACATCGACCAAAAGGGATTTTCGGAACGAATCGTCAGCTCGCCCGTCTCGCCGCTTGGACAACGCACGCGGATCCACACCAGCTACGCAACCAGCCTTGCGCTGCCAAGCACGCTCGCGCTGGATCCCGCGCGCCAGCACCTGCCGGAAAACGAAGAGCAGCCGATCGATCTCTTCTACGCCTTTGTCTACATCTCCGACCGTGAAGAAGGACTCGTCATTAGCAACGTGGCAACGCTGGTCGATGGAAATCCGGATAATAATTTTCTCAAAGAAAGCGAGACGGTTCGTTTCAACCCGAACGGAGCGCTCACCGGCGCGACATTCGTCGCCGCGGCTGGGCATCGGCTTTACCTGACGACGCCGCGCGGACTTTACGTTATCGATGTTGGCGATCCGACACACCCGCGCATCGCCGGCGAATTGACGAACAGTTTTCTGAAAAATCCGCGTTGCGTCGCGATCCAGTTCCGTTACGGATTCATTACTGACGATGAGGGCTTGAAGATTGTCGATCTTACCGAGCCGACGCGGCCGATTCCAATTCCACGCGGGACCATCAGACTCAACCACGCTGAACGCTTATATGTCGCGCGGACTTACGCTTACATCGCAAACGGGCCGGAAGGACTCGCGATTGTCGATATTGAAAATCCAGAGCGAGCGCACCTCGCTCAAATGTTCAACGCCGGCGGCGAGTTGAATGACACGCGCGCGGTGCAGATCGGCAGTGTGAGCGCATCACAGTTTGCGCTCGTGGCCGATGGGCGGAACGGATTGCGCGTCGTGCAATTAATTTCACCGGACACGGTCGCTGGCGCGCAGGGATTCAGTCCGCGGCCGAATCCGAAGTTAATCGCAACTTATCCGACGAAAGGCGAAACGATTTGTGTTTCACGCGGGCTCGAACGCGATCGCGTGGTCGATGAGACCGGTGGGCAAACGGTCGTCTTCGGCCGTCGCGGATCGCGCCCATTTCATCTCGACGAAATGGAACGCTTCTATCGAAGATCGACATTCGCCGAAGGCAAGGATTTCGAGCGACGCAAAGGAGAACTCTATCGCGTTGAAGACGCCACCCTTTCGGGTGGCGTCCTGACGACCAAGGGCGGCGAAGTTTTGTCGCCCCTGGCGATACCAACGCCGTCGCCGCAGCCCATGATGTTGCCGGTGGAGCCGGAAGTGGAACCGAGCCCGATCCCGACTCCGACGCCAAAGCGATAAGGTGGATCGAGCAGTCCCTTGCTCGATGTTAATTTTAGGCGGCTTCGCCGCCAGTTTTTAGCTCGCGCGACGGAGCGCGCGATCCATCTCCACAAAAGAAATTGCCGCGCACCAATGAAGTTAGTAAAAGTGCGATATGGCCGACAAAAACAGCAAACAACCTTTGAATGTTCCCGGTGCCTGGTACGTCGACACGACCTGCACGATGTGTCGCACTTGTCTCGAAGAAGCTCCGAACCTTTTGAAAACGAACGACGACGAGACGGCCGTCTATTTTGCCAAGCAGCCGGAAGGCGACGCTGAAACGGCGGCCGCGCAGCGCTCGATGGAAGTTTGTCCGACCCTCGCGATCGGCAACGACGGCTAGCGAAGGTCAATATCGATTTCGTTATGGCGGGGCCTTACACACGCGCGAACCCTTTTCCGGCAAAGGTCGTAACCAATCGTAGTTTGTGCGGGGGAGGTTCGGAAAAAGACACGCGCCATTTCGAGCTCGATCTCAAAGGTTGGGGATTGAATTACGACGTCGGCGACTCAATGACGGTTTGGCCGACGAATGATCCGGCGCTGGTGGATGAGATCTTCAACAAGATCGGCGCCAAAGGCGATGAGACAGTCAAAGGACCAAATGGCGAAAAGCCTTTGCGCGAGGTGCTCTTTCGGGATTGCCGAATTACCCAAACGACGCCGAAATTTTTGAAGGCGATCGCCGAGCGCGCGGTCAACGGCGCGCCGTTATTGACCGAGCTCTTGAAACCAGAACGCAAACAAGATCTCGGCACTTATCTTTGGGGAATGGAAGTCGTGGATTTTTTGATCGAACACCCGTCGATCAAATGGACGCCGCAGGAACTGGTGGACACCCTCGCGAAATTGTTGCCGCGGATGTATTCCATTTCGTCGAGTCTGAAAGCGCACCCCGATCAGGTGCATTTCACCATCGACGTGGTGCATTACGAAAGCCGCGGCCGGAAGCGCAAAGGCGTTTGTTCCACCTTCCTGGCTGAACGCGCCGAGAAAACTCCGGTCCCGGTTTTTCCAAATGCATCGAAATTTCGATTACCGGAAGACGGTAACACGCCGGTCATCATGGTCGGACCAGGCACTGGCATCGCGCCGTTTCGCGCATTTTTACAGGAGCGCAAAGCGACTGGTGCAAAAGGAAAAAACTGGCTGTTCTTCGGATCGCAACATCAGCACTGCAATTATTTTTACCGCGAGGAGCTCGACAACTATCAGCGAGAAAAATTTCTTACCCGCTGCGACTGCGCCTGGTCGCGTGACTCGGCCGAGAAATCCTACGTCCAACACAAAATGCTCAATGGCGCAGACGAGATTTGGAAATGGATGGAAGGCGAAGGCGCGCATTTTTTTGTCTGCGGCGACGCCCGCCGAATGGCCAAGGACGTCGACGCAGCGCTGCGTAAAATCATTCAGGACAAAGCAGGTAAAACCGAAGAGCAGACGAACGAATACGTCGAAAAACTCAAAGCAGATAAACGTTACAAGCGCGACGTGTATTAGAAAATGACGAATGACGAAACCGCGATAAACTCGTTGCCTTAGTATTTTCGCCATTCTATTTATCCCGACTTCCTTCGTCATTTGTCATTGCCTCATTCACATGTCCGAAATTGTCGCACCCGCAAAGACAGCTGCCCCGGCCGGGCCTTGGACGCGTCAAAATCCATTTCCTGGAAAGCTTGTCGTCAATCGCCGCTTGAGCAGCGATGACTCAGAAAAGGACACACGCCATTTCGAGATCGAACTCACCGGCTGGGGGTTAAATTTCGAGCCGGGCGATTCGGTCGCGGTTTATCCGACCAACGATCCGAACTTGGTGAATGAAATCCTTCGTGCGCTCGGGGCGAAAGGTGACGAACCAGTGCCGGCGGCGAAAACAATGAAGCCGTTTCGCGAAGCGTTGCTGCGCGATTATTCCATCACCCAGCCGACGCCGAAGTTTCTGAAAGCGATTGCCCAACGCGCGTCCGCCGCGCCGATGCTGAAGGAATTGCTGCACCCGGATCGCAAACACGATCTCGAAAATTACCTTTGGGGTGCAGAAGTGATCGATTTCTTGCTCGAGCATCCATCCGTAAAATTCACGCCGGAGGAGTTCGTTGGCCTGCTCACAAAATTGCAGCCACGACTCTATTCGGTCGGATCGAGCTTGCGCGTTTTTCCGAATCAAGTGCACCTGATTGTCGATGTTGTGCAGTATGAGAGTCGCGGCCGTGTCCGGAAAGGTGTCGCGTCGACATTTTTAGCCGAGCGCGCGGACAAAGTTCCGGTGCCAGTTTATCCAAGCTCGGCAAAACATTTTCACATGCCGGAAGACCAGAGCCTACCGCTGATCATGATTGGACCCGGTACCGGGATCGCGCCGTTCCGCGCGTTTTTGCAGGAGCGACAAGCAACCGGCGCAAAAGGAAAAAATTGGCTCTTCTTTGGAGCGCAACGCGAGAAGTGCGATTATGCCTACAGCGAAGATTGGGAACGTTTCACCCGCGACGGCCTTTTGACGCGACTCGATTGCGCCTGGTCGCGCGATCAAGCGCATAAAATTTACGTCCAGCACAAGATGCTCGAAAACGCCGCCGCAATCTGGAAATGGATCGACGGCGAAGGCGCCCAGTTTTTTGTTTGCGGCGACGCGCGACGCATGGCGAAAGATGTCGACGCTGCGCTGCGCAAGATCATCCAGGAACAAGGCGGCAAGTCGGTGGACGAAGCGAACGCCTACGTCGAGAAGCTTAAGAACGACAAGCGCTACAAGCGCGATGTGTATTGAGAATGCCGGATTTCGAATGACGAATGACGAAAGGCACGCGAAGGGCGCGGGCTGTGTTTCGTGTTTCGTCATTGATTCGTCATTCGGCATTTGTCATTCGTCATTACATGAAGGTTCTGGCCGGCGGTGTGTTCCTGCTCGTCGCAGGACTAGCCAACGCCGGTCTCGAGAAATATTCTTCTCTCGTCGTTGCCGACAAGGATTCTGGCGAACGCGCGCCATCAAACGCGGTCCGTGTCACGTATCTTGGCGTTAACGGCTTTCAGTTTGAAACCAGCGGGCACGTTTTGCTGGTCGATCCCTATTTCACGCGGGTCGGACTTTCGTCGGCAGCATTGAATCAGCCGATTCAATCGGATGCCAATCGAGTCGGCGAAGGTTTGAGACATGTTCGCCCTCGTGCAGACGCGCTCCTCGTCACGCACGCGCATTTTGATCATCTGCTTGACGCTCCCGAAATCATGCGGCGCACGTATGCTCGACTCGTCGCCGGACCAACCGAGATTCGACTGGTTGAGTCGTTCGGAATTTCGCCTAACAAATTTCAGATCGTCAAACAAGGGAGCGTACGCAAAATCGGGCCGTGGACCATTCGTGCTTTTGCGGCGCAACACGACCGGCTTTTCGGAAAGGTTCCGTTCGATCGATGTCCACCAGCGCCACACGAGCGCGAAAAACCGCCGGTCAAAGCGTCGGATTGGTGTGTGGGTGAGCCCCTTGCGTCTGTGATCGAAGCGGCCGGAAAGCGAATTTACATCGACTCCGGCGGAGTCCCGGGCGCGCCGCCAGACCCGCGGATAAAGGACGTCGATCTTGCGATCCTTGGAGTCGCGCTCCCGGACAGCCGGGAGCGATTCGGAGAAGCCGTCCGACAATTACGGCCCCGTTACATATTGCCAAGTCATCAGGACGACATGTTCGGGCCCGTAGATCACGGATTCGTTTTTGGGAAAATGACAGATTTTCCGGCGTTGCTGAGCCAATCCAGAAATTTGCCCGGGCGTTTGATTCTTCTCGATTACTTTCGGCCATGGACGTTGCGTTGAAGCGACACCCACTGCTGGTCACGGCGTTGGCGCCGCTCGTCCCGCACCTGCTCGGGAGCGCTTTCAACATTTGGTACAACATGACGGTGATCGATCCGCTGCTGATCGCGGCGGGTTTGAAGGAGCGCTTTATCGCGACCGTCATCGTTTGGAACGTGTGCGCCTATCCTGCGGGGGTTGCGATTTGGCTGTGGCTCATTCTTTCGTTGCGTCCGGCATATCAACGGCTGCGCCGCGGCGAGAATGTTCCCGCCGACGAGCTTGATCACGTTCGGCGGCGGCTTGTTCACTTGCCGTGGTCCGGCGCGGCGATTTCCGGTTTGGCATGGTTGCAAGGGGCAATTGTCTTTTTGGTCTCATTGGCGCTGACTGGCCGGCCGATGAGCGCACAATTATTCTGGCATCTGCCAATTTCATTTGGCGTCTCTGGATTCATCGCGACGACACAGGGTTTCTTTCTGATCGAGCTGGCGAGTCATTGGGGATTGTTTCCTCTCTTTTTTCAGGACGCACGGCCTGATCGCTTGAAAGGAATACGCCCTATCTCGCTGCGGATGCGGGGATTCATGTGGCAATTGTTCGGCGTCTTTGTCGGTGTGATCGGCGCAGCGTTCGCATTGTTTTCCGCGCTCTTGATTGGCCGTTCGGTTGCAGAACCGGTCGATGAATTGCGCGAGGCAGCCCAAGCGGTGACGCAGGGCCGACTCGATGTGCAGGTGCCGTTGCGACGGGCCGACGAATTCGGCGCACTGATCGGTGAGTTCAACCTGATGGTAACGGGATTGCGCGAAAAAGAACAACTGCGACAAACGTTCGGCGCGCACGTTGGACGGAAGGCAGCCGAGGAAATATTGAGACATGACCCGGGACTGGGCGGAACGGAACAGGAAATCACGGTGATGTTTGTCGATATTCGCTCCTTTACGGCGCGTTCCGCGCATTTGTCGCCAACGCAAGCCGTCGGCTTATTGAATGAATTCCTGCGCGCGATGGTGCAAGCAGTGGAAGGCGAGCATGGTGGAATGATCAACAAATTCCTGGGTGACGGCTTCATGGCGCTTTTCGGAATTGGCAGCGACAGTCGCAATCATGCCGATAAAGCAGTGGCGGCAGCATGCTCAATTCAGCGCACAATGGAGCGGTTGAATGCGGAACGCGCCGCGCGCGGCGAGGATTCAATTCAGATCGGCATCGGCATCAATACCGGGCCCGCCATTGTCGGCAGCATTGGTTCGCCCGAACGCATGGAATTTACGGTGATCGGCAACACCGTAAACGTGGCATCGCGCATCGAAGCGCTGAACAAGACGCTCAGCACATCGTTGCTGCTGAGCAAGGACACGCGTGACGCGCTGCAACGAACGGTTGATTTACGCGCGCTCCCGCCGCAAGCGGTCAAGGGCGTGGATCAGCCAGTGGAGATTTTTACGGTGGCGGTCTAGGGCTCCCGCCAGCCGGAAGCCTCGAACAGGCCCAAACTTTCGAACCGATTGATACTCTGTCTCTCTTCAATTGGCAGATTGCGTCCGTGAAGTGCGTGATGTTCGACCCAATAAGTGAGCTCCGACTTCCACTGCGCGAGGTAAGGTTCCATTTGCCAGCCGAATGCGCTCTCGGGCGCGGGTGGAAAAGATTCAGGCTGGGTTGGTAGCGGTGGACCAAGTTTGCCGACGAGAAAAATTTTGTGGCCCGCGCGAAGAACAATCTCAGCGCGTGAAATCAGATCCGGCACGGGATCGGGCCTCGCCATTGCTTGTTTCAACAAATCCCAACGGTACAAACTAAAATCTTCAATTTGCGGGACTGCCAGCCATGGGGTTTGGCCATGATAGTAACGCTGAAAACTTACTCCGTACAAAAACGAAGTGACAATGATGAGATCATCGCGACCGGCGCGATGCTCGAGCACCGCGGCAATTTCGTCGCAATTTGTCATTCGCATGTTGGCGCGTTCGCCAAACGGGCGGAATCCGCTGACCTCGAAGGCGGCGATTCGTTGCGCCCATACGGTTTCGGTTTGATCTGGATTGCGCTAACGTTCGGTTTCAGAGCGGCCAAAGTGGCGCCGATTTGTCAATCAGGTAACAGCTGAGCCAGAAGGCACCGATCAACGACACACCAATTAGCAAACCCAATGCGCGCAATGCAAGGTCGTTCTCTCCGAGGCCAACGCCATGCCACAACCGCAACAAAAGAAAATAGCACGCCGGGAACGGATCGAAGGGCAAAGATCTCCAGAATTCCGCCACCGTCGGCTTGGTTCCCAGCGCCAAGCTGCTGATTTCGTCGCGCCAGAGCGAGCGCCGGCGCGAAGAAAGAGAACGGCGTGAAAGGCGACCAAGAATACCGTGAGCAAACTCGCAGCCGCCAATTCACAGCGCGTGAGTACTTTCTCGGACAGGAATCGCTTCATGCGAATCGCGTCCGCGCGGCTGCGCCAAAGCAGAGCAGCCAAATCATCGCGCACAAGATCGACAGTCCGCCGCCGAGAACGAGCCATGGCGGGCGATAAATGAGCATTAGCTTTCCGTGCGTCCCCGCCGGCACTTCGACCATTGGAAACAAGCTGCGGTAAGAATCAACTCGCAGTTTTTGATTCCCCAGCCGCGCTTCGTAACCACGGAAATAGGGCCGCGAAAAAGTCAGAAGCGCAGGCGCGCTGCCGCTCGGAACATCGACCTCCGCCGTCACGTAATTTCGCGAATCATCGATCTCAGAAACTGTCGTCGGGGCAAATTGCTCGCTCGGTTTGGAATCGATCGATGTAACCGAACGAACGCGCGCTAAGGGCGGTCCGATTCGATGATAAACGCCGCCCTCCCCGGTTGAAGCAACGAACTCCCAATCCGGACCCAGCGCCGGATCGATTCCAGCATCCGATGCAACAACGAGTCCATCGACACCGAGCTGCGCCAGTAATCCAGTCGAATTCGATTGCGCCCAGACGAGATATTCGGCTTCGTGGGGATTGATCTCGCCGTGAATGCGGAAATCGAATTCACGCGCGACGCCCGCGGGAAGAATTGGACTGTAACCATTGAGGAAGTGAAGGCCAGCCCACGTTGATGTGCTGCCCGGCCTAACGAGTTGCCCAACGGTCGCGGATTTTTTGTCGATCCGATAATTTGATTCGGCCTCTGGATAAACACTGAGATACAAGCGCTGCCGATCGAGCGGCGCCGGATCAAGCAATTGCTGGCCGAAATTGTATTTCGGCACGCCGCAATTCGGAGGAATACAAAAATAAGTGGCGAGCAGGACAGCAAACGTGACCGCTGGCGGCGCCCAAGCGCGTAGTCTCATACGCGGCAAAAACAATTCGCAAAACGCCCAGATGACTGCGATCTGAAAGTAGACCCAGGTGACCGCTGGTCCGTAGTTACCTGCGATGCCGAAGATCGGCATCGGAACGGTGACAAGGATCAGCACCAGGACGGACGCAGAGCCTGTTGGTGATCTCGGACGCAATTGCAGCACTTCCGCAGCGCAAAGTGCGAGGACCAGATGGAAGAGCGGCAGCCATCGAAAGCTCCATCGAAAAACGCCCGCGGTCGGACTCATTGCGAGTAGGAGCACGACCAAAAGCAGGATGAGCTCCCATTTCATTTGCCGGATCAGCATGCGCGGTCGCCAGATGAATCCTGCGATCAGCGCAGCCGGCGCGACTAGTCCACAGGCGAGCTCGGTCGCAGTGTGCGGAAGATAGTGAGTCGAAAAGTCGGCCCAGGTCACCGACCAGCACGGAAGAATGAGTCCCGGCAAAGCGCGCCACGGAACAATCCATTGCCAATGCGCGGAACTCGTCTGCAGTTCGCGCGCGGAGCCGTGAGCGTAGTCTAAAATCAC
>WNGI01024420.1_pt1 | contig 12491 bp, 10 predicted proteins | sample 5400621 | NCBI WGS metagenome assembly WNGI01 (sample SAMN13153374, study PRJNA577476) | soil metagenome | isolation source: 20 cm soil or saprolite under Garry oak tree replicate 1 | place: USA:California | collected 2016-06-15 | reverse complement strand
CCCAGCCGAGGGTGCCCGCCTGGCCGGCGAACGCGCCGAACTCGCCCGCCGGGCGCTGCGCACGGCGGGCATGGTCTCCGCGCTCGTCCAGGACGCCGCCACCCGCCGGTTCACCCTCATCCTGGCGTTGGCCCGGCAGGCCCGGACGGTGGTCTGGCAGGATTCGACGATCGATCCGAGCCGGCCGGCGGCGCGGACGCCGGGCTCCCCTTATCGCGAGCTGGACGTCGTGCTCTACCGCTCACCGGAGCCCCGACGTGACCAGATGGTGCTCACCACCACCGCGGACCAGTCGCCGTCGCCGGCGGTGGACCGCAGAACGTTGACGGTCGGCGCCGAGCGGTGGCTGATGCTGACTGCCGCGATCGGGCCGCTCGGCGGTTCGACCGCCTACCTGGTGTCCTGGACGATCCTGGCCGCCGGAATCGCGGCCGCGGTGCTGACGGCTTTGATCATCGACGTGTTCGCCCGACGGCAGCAGTACGCGCTGGCACTCGTCGAGGAACGGACCGGCGCACTGGCCCGAACCGTGAGCGAGCTGGAGACCGCGCGTGCCGCTGCGGACGCCGCCAACCATTCCAAGAGCGAGTTCCTGTCGCGGATGAGCCACGAGCTACGCACCCCGTTGAACGCCGTACTCGGCTTCGCCCAGCTGCTCGACCTGGGCGAGCTCGCCGACGAGCAGCAGGAGGCGGTCAACCTCATCCTCAAGGGCGGTAACCATCTGTTGCAGCTCATCAACGACGTCCTGGACATCTCCCGGATCGAGACCGGTGACCTGCCGTTGTCACCAGAGGCGGTGGAGCTGGACGCCCTGCTCATCGATGTCCTCGACCTGGTGCGACCGTTGGCGGCGCAACGCCGCATCCACCTGGTTGGTGACCGCCAGCGCGGCTGCTTCGAGTACGTCTTCGCGGATCGTCAGCGGCTCAAGCAGATCCTGCTGAACCTGCTCTCCAACGGCATCAAGTACAACCAGGACGGCGGCTCGCTCGCCGTATCCTGGGAGCGGTCATCGGCTACCCGGCTGCGTATCAAGGTCGCCGACACCGGACCTGGCATCCCGGCCGAGCAACTCGGCCTCCTGTTCGTCCCGTTCGAACGGCTCGGTGCCAACCGAACGGAGGTGGAGGGCGTCGGCATCGGCCTGGCCCTCTCCCGCGAACTCGCCCGAGCCATGGGCGGCACCCTCGATGTCGACACCGTGGTCGGACGAGGCAGCACCTTCTGGATCGAGCTGGCGCTCGTCGAGGGGCCGGTTGAACGCTACGAACGCCTCAACGGCGGCACGCCCCCCGCGCCCACCCAGGCGCCACCCGAGCCACGGCAGGTCGTGCTCTACATCGAAGACAACCTCGCCAACCTGAAACTGGTCCAGAACCTGGTCGGGCACCGGCCCACAATCAAGATCATCCCGGCCATGCAAGGCCGTCTCGGCCTGGAGCTCGCCCGGGAGCACCACCCCGTCCTCATCCTGCTGGACCTGCATCTCCCCGACATCGGCGGCGACCAGGTCCTCCAGGAGCTTCGCGACGACCCGGCGACCACGGCGATCCCGGTCGTGATCCTCAGCGCGGACGCCACACCGGGCCAGGTCCAGCGGCTCCTGTCCGCCGGTGCCAGCGCCTACCTCACGAAGCCGTTCGACGTCCGGGAGCTCCTGCGCATCATCGACGGCGTCGTCACCCAATGACCAGCATCAGCCGCCCCGGCAGTCATCGGACCCGCGCAACGTCATGAAGCCAGGCCCAGCGACTCATCAGCGGCCCGCCACCGTCGTCGTGGTGGACGACAACGAGACCAACCTCGCGCTCCTCCGGCGGATACTCGCTCTGCGGGCGGGCCTCGACGTTCTGTACGAATCAGACGGTCGGCGCGGCCTCGACCTGATCCGCCAGCGCAACCCCGACCTGGTCCTGCTCGACCTGCACCTGCCCACCATGGACGGCGAGACCATAGTTCGCGAGGTCCGATCCGACCCGGCCACCGCCGCAGTACCCGTCGTCGTGATCTCCGGCGACGCGAACCCAGAAACCAGGCGGCGGCTGCGCGAAGCGGGGGTGACCGACTACTACGAGAAGCCGTTGAACATCCAGACTCTCCTCGACGCGGTCAACAGTCTCCTGCGATGAACAGCTCGCGGGCCCGCCGGCCAGCGGCTCACCAACACTGACCGTGAGCTACTCGCACGATGATCTTGGCCAGGGTCTCGATCGGCATCGGCGAGCCCGTGGAGGTTGACGGGCTCACCGGCCGGGCGCAGAGTGAACGCGCTTCTGCGCGGACCGTGGTTGTTGTCCCATTCGCTGTACTGACCCGGGCTCAGAATGAGGTGGGCACCATGCACACCCTCCGTCAATGGCTGGGCCTCCGCCCCGCCGCACTGTCGGCGGCACCCGTGCTCAGCGCCGCGGTCCTGGTGCTGGCAGCAGCCACCCCAGCGCACGCCAACGTGCTGCTGACCCGGGTCAGCACCGACCCGTACAGCAACGGCACCAGCCAGCACCGGACCGAGGTGGAGCCCGACACGTTCAGCTTCGGCTCCACCATCGTCTCGGCGTTCCAGGTGGGCCGGATCTTCGGCGGCGGTGCGGCGAACATCGGCTTTGCCACCTCGACCAACTCCGGTGCCAGCTGGACCAGTGGCTTCCTGCCCGGTATCACCACGGTCGCCGGGGGCACGTCCGCGGCGGCCAGCGACCCGTCGGTGGCCTTCGATGCCCGGCACAACGTCTGGCTGATCTCCTCGCTGCCGATCAACGCCTCCGGCGGCACGGTCGGGGTGGTCACCAGCCGATCCACCAACGGCCTCACCTGGAGTAATCCGGTGACGACGACCACCGGGTCGGTGGACAAGAACTGGATCGCCTGCGACAACACTGCCAGTAGCCCGTTCTACGGCCGCTGCTACACCGAGTACGACATCACCAGCTCCGGGAACGCGGGCCAGCGTGCTGGTGGCGACCCCCACCAAGCACACCGTCGCCGGCGGGATCCGGGTGGGCGCCGATCTGCCCTCGGCCGAGGTCGACGCGGCCGGCACCGTCTACGTGGCCTTCTACGACTGCCGGTTCCGCTCCGGCTGCCCGTCCAACGACATCCTGCTGAGCAAGTCGACCAGCGAGACCACCTGGGCGGCGCCGGTGCGGGTGCCGGCCGATGCCACCACCAGCACGGTCGACCACTTCGTCCCCGGCATCGGGGTGGACCGGACAACCTCGGGGGCCAGCGCCCGGCTCGGGCTGACCTACTACTTCTACCCGACCGCGAACTGCACCGCGGCGACCTGCCAGCTCGACGTCGGGTACATCTCCTCGGTCAACGGCGGCTCGACCTGGAGCGCCGCCACGCAACTCGCCGGGCCGATGACGGTGTCCTGGCTCCCCAACACCTCCCAAGGCCGCATGTTCGGGGACTACATCTCCACCTCCGTGCTGCCCGGCGGCCGTGCGTTCCCGATCATCCCAGTGGCCAACGGTCCCAGCGGCGGGCTGCTCGACCTCGCCATGTACGTGCCCTCTGGGGGAATGCCGGTCAGCGGCGGTGCCGCCCGGACAACTGTCACGCCGCCCGCCCCGGCCCGACCGGCGGCCCCGGCAGCACGTACGTTGGCGACCGCCCGATGACCGTCCCCTGAAGGCCTCACAGCGTTCGGGCGAGTCGATCGGCCAGGACGCGGATGAACTGGGACGGGTCCTTCAGTTCGCCGCCCTCGGCGAGCAGCGCCATGCCGTACAGCAGGCGGGCCGTGTCGGCGAGCCCCGCGTCGTTGGCGCGCTCGGCGTGGGCTTGACGCAGGCCGGTGACCAGCGGGTGCGTCGGGTTGAGCTCGAGGATGCGCTTGATCTTCGGCACGTCCTGCCCGGTGGCGAGATACATCCGCTCCAGCGTCGGCGTGAGGTCGCGCTCATCGCCGACGATGCAGGCCGGCGACGCGGTGAGGCGGGACGACAGCCGCACCTCCTTCACGTCGTCCTGCAACTGCGTCGCGAGCCAGGACAGCAGCGCTGCGAAGTCCTGCTGCTGCTGGTCCCGTTCGGACTCGGCGGTTTCCTTCTCCTCCGCCGTGTCCAGGTCGACCTGCCCCTTGGCGACCGAGTGGAACCGCTTCCCGTCGAACTCGCCGACCGACTCGACCCACATCTCGTCGACCGGATCGGTCAGGATCAGCACCTCGACGCCCCTGGCCTGGAAGGCTTCCAGGTGCGGGGAACTCTCGATGATCGCCCGTGACCCTCCGGTCAGGTAGTAGATGTGGGCCTGCCCCTCTTTCATCCGCTCCAGGTACTGGCGCAGCGTGGTGGTCTGCTCGGCGTCGCGCGTCGAGGCGAACGATGCGATGTCGAGGATCGTCTCCCGGTTGTCGAGGTCGTTCAGCAGCCCTTCCTTGACCGCCGGGCCGAACTCCTTCCAGAACGTCGTGTAACGATCGGCGTCGCTGGTCATCAGGCCTTTCACCGTCGACAGCACCTTCTTGACCAGCCGTCGGCGGATCTGCTGAATCTGGCGATCCTGCTGGAGGATCTCCCGCGACACGTTGAGCGACAGGTCCTGCGCGTCGACCACGCCTCTGACGAACCGCAAGTAGTCCGGCATGAGCGCCTCGCAGTCGTCCATGATGAACACCCGCCTGACGTACAGCTGGACGCCGCGCCGGTGCTCCCGCATGAACAGGTCGAACGGTGCGTGCGCTGGAATGAAGAGCAACGCCTGGTACTCGAACCTGCCCTCCCCCCTCAGGTGGATCGTTTCCAGCGGATCGTTCCAGTCGTGGCTCACATGCTTGTAGAACTCCTTGTACTCCTCCTCGCCGACCTCGCTCCTGGCCCGCGCCCAGAGCGCCTTCATCGAGTTGATCGTCTCGGTTTCGCGAGTGGTCTCGCCCTCCTTGACGGGGCGCTCGACTTCCATCCTGACCGGCCAGGTGATGAAGTCGGAGTACCGCCGGACGATCTCTTTGATCTTCCACGGGTCGGCGTAGTCGAAGAGGTGGTCCTCCTTGTCCTCCGGCTTGAGATGCAGGGTGACCACGGTGCCCTGCGGCGCGTGGTCCACCGACTCCAGCGTGTAGGTCCCCCCGCCGCTGGACTCCCACCGGGTCGCCTGGCTCTCCCCCGCGCGCCGGGTCAGCAGCGTGACCTTGTCGGCCACCATGAAGCTGGAGTAGAAGCCGACTCCGAACTGCCCGATGAGGTCCTGCGACGCCGCGGCGTCCTTCGCCTCGCCGAGCTTCCGTAGGAACTCAGCCGTACCGGATTTCGCGATCGTGCCGATGAGGTGCACCACCTCGTCGCGGGACATGCCGATGCCGTTGTCCCGCACGGTCAGCGTGCGCCGCTCGGAGTCGACCTCGAGGTCGACGTGGAGATCGGACGTGTCCACCTGCAGGTCTTTGTTGAGGAACGCCTCCAACCGCAGCTTGTCCAGCGCGTCAGAGGCGTTGGAGATCAGCTCTCGCAGGAAGATGTCCTTGTTGGAGTAGATCGAATGCACCACCAGCTGCAGGAGCTCGCGCGCCTCTGCCTGGAACTCGAGCGTCTCGACCTGGATGTCCACGTGATCCCTCCCGGAAGGCGTCACACCGGCATGCCCGCGCTGCGACCGTGCCCGACGCGCGCGTGCGCGGGGCGGCCGGCGGAGTCAGCGCGTGCCATGCCGGCGATTATCGCAGCCGCGGCGCGGCCGGCCCGTAGGGTGCCAGAAGTCGTGCTGCCCGGATCGGTGGCGGCGGAGACTCGGCACTCCGCCGATGTCCCTCATCCCCCGGCGGACCTGCTCGGTGGCGGTGCAGCACAATCGGCTGTGGAGGTGATGCGGCATGGCCGGTCGGTTGGACGGTCGCAAGGTCCTGGTGCTGGTCGCCGAGGGCTTCGAAGACCTGGAGTTCTGGGTCACCGTGATGCGGCTGCACGAGGAGGCCGCGGACGTCACCGTCGCCGGTCTGGACACCCAACCGGTGCATGGGCAGCGCGGGCTGCAGGCGCGTGCTGACATCGAGGTCGACAGCGCCTCCGCCGACACCGTCGACGCGGTCGTGGTGCCCGGTGGGTGGGCGCCGGACAAGTTGCGCCGTTCCGACGCGGTGAAGGATCTCGTACGGAAGGCATATGACCAGGGGAAGATCGTCGGCATGATCTGCCACGCCGGCCTGGTCGGCATCTCGGCCGGCATCGTGACGGGGAAACGCGCGACTGGAAGCCTCGGCATCAAGGACGACCTCGTCAACGCTGGCGCCACCTGGGTGGACCAGCCGGCGTTCCGCGACGGCACCCTCGTCTGGGGCCGCGTCGTGTCCGACATCCCCGACTTCTGCCGCGAACTGGTCGCCGCGATCGAGTCGAAGCGAGCCCGGGGATGTGGTCAGGACTCACCCGTGACCACGTGGCGCGGGCGTCGCGCCGAGCGCGTGCAGGGCGGCGGTGTAGCTTTCGGTGAAGCCGGTGTCGGAGGTCGGGACGGGACTGTCGGGGGTGTCGGTGTCCAGGCCGTGACGCTGCCAGGCCCCCGCGAGACGGTCGAGGACCCGCGGGCGGGGTAGTCCCGTCGCCGACAGCCGCCGGGCCGCCTGCCACGCGGTGGCTGGTCGGTCGTTCCAGAGTTGTTCGACCACAGCGGCGTAGGCGGGGATGCGGCCGGCGTGGGTGCCATGGGCGGCCTGCCCGATCGCGGTGATCAGGTGCCGGTGGACGGGGTCGGCGGCGTCGAGGTCATCGACGTGGGTCTGCCCGGCCGGTAGGCCGTTGGCCGGTTCGGGAAGATCGATCATCCCGTCTCCGCGTTGGCCGGGGAGGTAGGGCGCGGTCGGGTTGAGTCGCCGGTCGCGGCAGAATGTCGGGAACGCGGTGAGCACGACGCGTGATGCCCGGCGCAGTTGCCGGTGCCCGGCGCGGGGCAGGTCCTGGGCGTCGATGCGCCACCGCACCCACGCGTGCGCGACCTGCTGCGCCTGGTCCAGCAGGGAGTGCGGGATGGCCATGGTGGCCGGCAGGACCTCCCCGAACAGGCGGGCCACACTGGCCTGCCCGATCCGGTCCGGTGGGTAGCCGAGCACGGCGAGGCTCGCGTCGACGATGCGTGCCGCGAACATCCGCGCCATCTCGGGATCGGCCCACCCGTCGGGGTGGGCCGCCTGGAACTCCTCGACCAGCGCCTGGCGCCGCTGCGGCGGCCACGCGGCGGCGACCTGCCCGCGCGGTGGCGCGGCCGACCGCCCGCCCGGCATCGCCGTCACCCGCCGCACAGCCAAGGGCAGGACCGCGGACAACGAGGCGTCGCGGCTGGCCGCGGTCCGCAGCGACGGCAACGCCGGGTCGGCGGAGGCGACCAGCGCCGAGTGCAGCAGCTCGCCCGCGTGGGCCGGCGGGACCCGCTCGAACCGGCCACCGTCGCGGCGGGCGTCGCGTTCCATGTCCGGGGCCACCCGGTCGAGGACCTTCGGCGTGGTCACCACGTCGATGCCGTGCATGACCCCGTGGAAGGCCAGGTCGATGGTGAACAGCAGCCCGTGGCGTCGGCCTCCGTCGGCGTGCACGTACTCGCAGTACACCTGCGTGTATTCGCCGTAGACGTCGGTCCACACGCAACAGTCACCGGCGACCGTCGTCGCACCGAGCGTGTCGACCCAGCCCGGCAGCCCCACCGTGCCGTCCGCACCGAGCGCCGCCCGGTCGGTCAGCCGTCGCGCCGCGCGCCTGGCCGGCTCGCCCAGCCCGTGCGGACCGGCCGCCGCCATCGTCCGCAGCAGGACCAGACACTGCCTGCGCCCGTCCCGTTCGGCCTCGTCGATCAGGTCGAGCATTGCGAGGTGGTACGTCTGCGTGTCCGGCGCCTCGGCCCGGATGGCGCACACGTTGGCGGCTAGCCACAGCTCGGCGTCCAGCGCGTCCGCCGCAGACTCCAGCTCGGCGCAGCCAGCGATCACCGCGTCGTACACCTCGCGCAGGCCGGGCAGGCGCAGCACCTGACGTCCCCTGCCGCGCGCCGTGGACCGCCGCCTGGGCGCAGTCCCGCCGCGGGCGCGGCGGCTGCGGTTCCTTCCACCCATGCCCGCGAGGATGTCATGAGCCACGGCGAACGAGCCCGCCGCCACGCCCAGGGCGGACGAAGCAGCCGTACGGCACGGATGATCCGCAACGATGGCTGTACGGCATCGTCCGTCGCGGCGCGGAGAGCGGGAACCCGGGGTTCGTCGAATACTGGGAGGGAAGCGCGGCGGAGCGGGCCGGAAGGGCGCGGCGATGGTACGTCCGGAACGCCCAACTCCTGCGGGCGACGCTGGACTGATGCGACGCCGCCAGTTCGGACACGAAGGGAATCGCCAGATGACACTGGTCGCCGGGATCGACTCCTCCACCCAGTCCTGCAAGGTCGTCGTTCGCGACGCCGAGACCGGCGCCCTGCGCCGGGTCGGCCGCGCGGCACACCCGGACGGCACCGAGGTGTCTCCGGAGGCGTGGTGGTCGGCCCTGCGAGAGGCGGTGGAGCAGGCCGGCGGGATCGACGACGTCGACGCGATCTCCGTCGGTGGCCAGCAGCACGGCATGGTCTGCCTGGACGCGGACGGCGAGATCGTCCGGCCGGCGCTGCTGTGGAACGACACGCGCTCGGCGGCCGCCGCGGCCGACCTGATCGACGAGCTCGGCGGCGGCGAGGTGGGCGCGCGGGCCTGGGCGGAGGCGGTCGGATCGGTGCCCGTGGCTGCCTTCACCGTCACGAAGCTGCGGTGGCTGGCCGAGCATGAGCCGGACAGCGCCAGGCGGACGGCCGCCGTATGCCTGCCGCACGACTGGCTGACATGGCGGCTGGCCGGCGGGGGAGACCCCGCAGGCCTGGCAACCGACCGCGGCGATGCCAGTGGCACCGGTTACTGGTCGCCGGCGACCGGCCAGTACCGGATGGACCTCATGCGTCGGGCCCTCGGGCGGGAAGCGGCCGTGCCGCTGGTTCTCGGACCGGCCGAGCGGGCCGGGCAGACTCGGTCAGGATCGGTTCTCGGCCCGGGTACCGGCGACAACGCCGCGGCCGCCCTGGGAGTCGGCGCCGGACCGGGAGACGTCGTCGTCTCCATCGGCACCTCCGGCGTGGTGTCCGCCGTCGCCGACGTGCCGGCGGCGGACCCCAGCGGGACGGTTGCCGGCTTCGCCGACGCCACCGGCAGATTCCTGCCCCTGGTCTGCACCCTGAACGCCGCTCGGGTGCTCGACGCGGCGGCGCGGATGCTCGGCGTCGACCACGCCTGGTTGTCCCGACTGGCGCTGGCCGCGCCGCCGGGCGCGGACGGGCTGGTCGTCGTCCCGTACCTGGAGGGGGAGCGGACCCCCAACCGTCCACTGGCGAGCGGGGCCGTCCACGGCCTGCGCCTGCAGACGTCGACGCCGGAGCACCTCGCGCGAGCGGCGGTGGAAGGTCTGCTGTGCGGGCTGGCCGACGGACTCGATGCGCTGCGCGAGCAGGGTGCCCACGTCGAACGGGTCATCCTCCTGGGCGGCGGCGCTCGCTCGGAGGCGGTGCGCCGGATCGCTCCTACGGTCCTTGGCTGCCCGGTCACGGTTCCGGCGCCCAGCGAGTACGTGGCCGACGGGGCCGCCCGTCAGGCGGCCTGGACGCTGGCCGGCGGGAACGACCCGCCACAGTGGTCCTCAACCATGGCGCACGTCTTCGACGGCGCCCGCGCGCCTCTCATTCGGCAGCGATACGCCGAGGTGCGCGAGCTCACCGCTACGCGTCCCGTCCCGTGACGCGGCCGAGCCACACCCGGATACCGGATCATGTCCGCACCTGGGACGGTCAGTCCGAGCCGATCTCGGGTTCGACAGAGCCGACGATCCAGATGTCGCCTCCGTTGTACCGGCGGCCGTGAACGTCGGCGGCCCTGCCGATCGACTCGTCGATGACGAGGACGTGGTCCGCGGACTCCAGGCGTCCGTGCGCGTGTCGCCAGCCGAATGCGGCGATGACGCATGATTCGGCGACCGTCACCGGGTCTCCCAGCCACGGCTGGTGGCCCTCGTCGAAGCTCGCCTGCAGGCCGGCCGGGTCGGCTATCGCGCAGGCCGGGGGCAGGGTCAACGCGGCACTGGCGTGGATGCCCACGACGGCCCAGATGCCGCCGGATCCTTGCCGCGCGGGTTGGTCGACACGCAGCCGGGCGCTGAGCCTGGAGCGGGGCTCGGCCGCGGTGAAGGTGCTCGAGTCGACTCTGGAGATTGTCCAGGCCGCGTTGCCGAGGTCGCTGCGCAGGCACTCGCGGACGACCTGGGCGGGGTCGAGCCGCCAGGGCAGCAGCCCGGCGTCGGCGGAGCGCTGCAGGGCCTCGGCTGGCGCGTCGAGCTGGCAGGCCGGTGGGACCGGCACCGGCCTCAGCACCGGCCTGGGCGCGGAGGGTGGTGAGGCGTGCGGAGAGGAGGCGGGCGTCCTCGGCCGAGGAGCCGACGGCGCCGGCGTCCGCCGCCGAGCCGTCGTGCTCACCGGAACGGGAACCACGGGGGCGCTGCTCGCAGCCGTGTCCCGGGCCGGCCCGGCGGCCGCCGGCGGACCGGACCGAGCATTGCACCCGGTGACGAAGGCCGCGATCGCCACGGACACCACGGCGACGGTGGGAGCGCGGCTCCATCCTGTCCCGAACACCGCACCGCCGATCCTCGACGTCCTGGTCCCGGCTTGCCGGACAAGAGCGGTCCGTGTCATGAGATGACCTCCCGAAAGCGATGCCGCGCTCGCGCATGTGACAACAAGACGCCGGGTCACCCCCGGAGGTTGTCGACGTTCGGCCGGCCGGCCCGATCGCGCACCCGGGATCAGGTCACGGTATGACCCCCCGGGAGAAGCCGTCGAGCCGGTACGACGCGCCGTGGCTCCGCCCGATGGACCGGGCACGGATGCTCCGGCGACCATGGGACTGGGCGGCCGGCGGCCGGACACTGACGGCATGACGACGCCTGAGATGGTCCGGCCCCACCTGGTCGGCACGCTCGCCACGGTCCGCCCCGGTCGCGCCGAGGATGTCGCGCCGCTGCGGGAGATCCTCGCGGAGCCGTCGGTGACGCGCTGGTGGGGCGAGCCGGAGCCGGCCGACTACACCGCTGCGAAGCTGCTCGGCGTCGACGCCGACACGGTCCTGCTGGTGATCGAGGTCGACGGGCTGGCGGCCGGCGGCATCGAGTACCACGAGGAGAACGAGCCGACGTACCGGCACGCGGGGATCGACCTCTACCTCGGCGGGCGGTACCAGGGCCGCGGCGTCGGTACCGAGGCGGTCGGCATGGTGGCGCGGTTCCTGATCGAGGGCCGCGGCCACCACCGGCTGACCATCGACCCGGCGGCGGCCAACACCGGCGCGATCCGCTGCTATGCGAAGGTCGGCTTCCGGCCGGTCGGGATCATGCGCCGGTACGAGCGCGGCCAGGACGGCACCTTCCACGACGGCCTGCTGATGGATCTGCTCCCCGAGGAGCTGTCGGGGGGCTCGTACCGGGCAGCCGGGACCTGAGCACCCGCCTGTCAGGCGGGACCGGCGACGTTCACGACGATGGTCACGGTCGACCCGCTGCGGGCCTGTTGCCCGCCGGCCGGTGACTGTGAGATCACGCGGTTGGCCTGGCGCCGCTCGGGGGTGGTCGTGTGGACGACGGCGACCGCGAAGCCGGCGTTGCGCAGCATCGTGGTCGCGGGGGTTTGTCGCTTGCCGACGACGTCGGGGACCGAGATCAGCGTCGGTGCGGGCGGCCGGGTGCGGGTCGCGGTCGCGCTGGGCGCTGCTGCGGATGTCGATGCCGGCGTGCTGGTCGGGCTGCGCGTCGGAGTGCCGGATGGGGTGCCGGTCGGCGTAGAGCTGTCGATCGCGGTCTGCGACGGTTCCGTACTAGACGTGTCGTCCGTCGGGGATGACTGGCTGCCTTGCGACGGCGGCGAGACAACCCGGCGCAGCGCGTTGGGATCCGGGATGCCAGCCAGCAACCAGATCATCCCCAGCACGCCGACCACTCCCAGCACACCCAGCGCCACCAGCCAGGGCCACCGCCGGTCGTCGTCCGGGCCGGTCGGATCCCGCCGGTGCGCCCCGACCCCGGGGTGCCGCCGCCGCTGCGGGCGGTCCGGCGGCACCGGGTCCATCTGGACACCGGGACCCCCGGGCACCGGCCCGAACGGAGCCGTCGGCTCGTCGCTCAGGTGCGACATGGCGGGACGCCCACTGGGATGGCGTCGAGCACCGCACTGCCCGACTGGTCGTCCCGCGGGGCCGCATCGGTCAGCACGTCAGCCGCCGGGCGAGGGTCGTCACGGCCCAATACCCTACCGCTGGGTACCGCCACCGGTTGCGCCAACCGGCCCACCGATCATCCGATCCGAGCGTCCGTCGGTGTGCCTGCACTCACGTGCCCGACACACCCCCACGCACCATCCCAGACGCGCGCTTGCGGCACATCCAGCGCCAACTGCTCGAACCGCGAACACGCCGGAGCCCTAGGGGGTGTCCCACAGGACACCCTCTA
>WNGI01004494.1_pt1 | contig 12491 bp, 12 predicted proteins | sample 5400621 | NCBI WGS metagenome assembly WNGI01 (sample SAMN13153374, study PRJNA577476) | soil metagenome | isolation source: 20 cm soil or saprolite under Garry oak tree replicate 1 | place: USA:California | collected 2016-06-15 | reverse complement strand
CACGCATGCGGTCGATGCTGCACTCGAACGTCAACAGGAGTGCATCATGTCCGCAGACTTCTCCGCTTTTCGTCGTGCGCGTCGCGCATGGTTGAAGACCGCGGCCGCCGCGATGGCGCTGATGCCCGCCGCTCCGGTGCTCGCCCGTGTCCCACCCACCACGACCGATGCGCTCGCACACGTTGCGTCCGTTTCTCCCGGCGACCGGATGACGCCCCACGCGCGACGCTACTACCGCAGCACAGTGGGTCTCTACGAATGACGCTCGCAAGGATCTCGCGACGCGGCGCCGTCGCGCGCAAACCGGGTGCTTCGGCACTGCCCGGTGTGATGGATCGGCGTGAGTTCCTGAGGCGATCTGGCCTCACCGCCGCGCTCGGCGGCGTCGCCGTGACGCTGCCGACGCGGACGATGGCGCCGATCAAGGCGGCGTCGGGCGCCGAGCCCCATCGGATCGAGTACAAGCGAACGATCTGTCCACATTGCGCGGTTGGCTGCTCGATCAATGCCACCGTGGAGAACGGCATTTGGACGCGCCAGGAAGCCGCGTTCGAATCACCGATCAACCTCGGCGCTCACTGTGCAAAAGGCGCCGCCGCACGCGACGAGACCAACAGCGATCGTCGGCTGAAGACACCGATGAAGCTCGAAGGCGGCAAGTGGCGCCGTGTGTCGTGGGATGAGGCGCTCGACGCCATCGCCGCAAAGCTCCTCGACATACGCAAGGAGAGCGGCCCCGACGCGGCGTACTGGATCGGCTCGTCGAAGCACTGCAACGAGCAGGCGTACTTGCTGCGCAAGTTCGTATCGTTCTGGGGCACCAACAACTGCGATCACCAGGCGCGCATCTGTCATTCGACGACCGTCGCGGGCGTTGCCAACACGTTCGGCTACGGCGCGATGACGAACTCGTTCAACGACATGCTCAACACGAAGGCGATGGTGTTCTTCGGCTCCAATGCGGCCGAGGCGCATCCGGTGTCGATGCAGATGATCCTGCACGCGAAAGAAGAAGGCGCGCGGATGATCGTCGTCGATCCGCGCTTCACGCGCACCGCCGCAAAGGCGCATCACCACGTCCGCATCCGGCCCGGCACCGACATCCCGTTGATCTGGGGCATCGTCCGAACGATCTTCGACAACGGCTGGGAGGACAAGGCGTACATCGCCGATCGCGTGTACGGCATGGACGAAGTGCGCAAAGAAGCGGCGCAGTGGACACCCGACCGCGTCCAGCAGGTGACCGGAATTGCCGACGATCAGGTGAAGCTCATCGCCGAGACGCTCGCGAAGAACCGCCCCAGCACCGTCGTCTGGTGCATGGGCATCACGCAGCATACGGTCGGCAGCGCGAACGTTCGCGCTCTGTGCGTCCTTCAGCTCGCGCTCGGCAACGTCGGTGTTTCCGGCGGCGGCACGAACATCTTTCGCGGTCATGACAACGTGCAGGGCGCAACCGACGTGGGGCCAAACGCGGACTCGCTGCCCGCCTATTACGGGCTTGCGGAAGACTCGTGGCGGCACTGGGCCGGCGTTTGGAACGTGCCGTACGAATGGATCCAACGGCGTTTTGCATCGAAGGACCTGATGGAGAAGCCGGGCATCCCGGTGTCGCGTTGGATCGACGGCGTGCTCGAACCCAACGACGCCATCGACCAGGGTCCGAATCTGCGCGCCCTGTTCTTTTGGGGACACGCACCGAACAGCCAGACGCGCGGAACCGAGATGGCGGAGGCGATGAAGAAGCTCGAACTGCTGGTCGTCGTCGATCCCTACCCGAGCGCCACGGCCGCGATGGCCGCGATGGTGAGATCCGACGACGTCTATCTCCTTCCGGCCACCACGCAATTCGAGAGCAGCGGCTCGGTCACCGCTTCGAATCGATCGCTGCAGTGGCGCGAGCAGGTCGTCGAGCCGGTGTTCGAATCGCGGAAGGATCACACGATCATGGTGCAGCTCGCTCAAAGGCTGGGATTCCGCGACGAACTCACGAAGGGCTACGAGATGCGCGGCGACGAGCCGGCGATCGAAGACGTGCTGCGCGAGATCAACCGCGGGGCGTGGACGATCGGCTACACCGGACAGTCGCCCGAGCGCTTGAAGCGGCAGATGGAGAACAAGCACACGTTCAACGTGCGAACGCTCCGCGCTGAAGGTGGGCCCTGCGACGGCGAGTATTACGGGTTGCCGTGGCCGTGCTGGGGTACGCCGGAGATCAACCACCCGGGCACGCCGAATCTATACGACCAGTCGACGCCGGTTGCCAAAGGCGGTCTGCCGTTCCGTGCGAACTGGGGCGTCGAGCGCGACGGCAAAAGTCTGCTCGCGGCCGACGATTCGGCGCCGGTCGGGTCCGATTTGAAAATGGGTTATCCCGAGTTCGATTCGACGCTGTTGAAGAAGCTCGGTTGGTGGAACGAGCTCAGCGAAGCGGAACGCGTTCAAGCAGACGGCAAGAACTGGAAGACCGATCGATCGGGCGGCATCATCCGCGTCGCGATCGCGCACGGTTGCGCGCCGTTCGGCAACGGCCGCGCACGCGCGCACGTCTGGAACTTCCCCGACCCGGTGCCGATCCATCGCGAGCCGCTTTACTCGCCTCGGCCGGATCTCGTCGCGAAGTATCCGACGTACGACGACAAGAAAACGTTCTGGCGGCTGCCGACGCTGTACCGCTCGCTGCAGGACGCGCGCGACTACAGCGCGACGTTCCCGTTGATCATGACGAGCGGACGCCTGGTCGAATACGAAGGCGGCGGCGACGAATCGCGCTCGAATCCGTGGCTCGCCGAGTTGCAGCAGGAAATGTTCTGCGAGATCAATCCGGCCGACGCGAACAACCGCGGCCTGCAGGCGCACGACTACATCTGGGTATCGACGCCCACCGGCGCCCGCATCAAGGTCCGCGCCGTCATCACGCCGCGCGTCGGACCGGGTCTCGTGTTCATGCCGTACCACTTCGCCGGGTGGTGGCAAGGAACGATCATCCGCGACAAGTATCCCGAAGGCGCCGCGCCCATCATCTCCGGCGAGGCGGTGAACACGGCCTGGACGTATGGTTACGACGCCGTGACGATGATGCAGGAGACGAAGGTCAGTTTGTGCCAAATAGCGAGGGCATGACGATGGCGAGAATGCGATTTTTGTGTGACGTCGAGCGCTGCATCGATTGCAATGCTTGCGTGACGGCGTGCAAGAACGAGAACGAGGTGCCGTGGGGCGTCAACCGCCGCCGGGTCGTCACGCTCAACGAAGGCCTCGAAGGCGAGCGATCGGTTTCGGTCGCGTGCATGCACTGCACCGACGCACCGTGCATCGCCGTCTGTCCGGTGAGCTGCATCTATCAGCAGTCGAACGGCGTCGTGCTTCATAACAAAGATGTGTGCATCGGTTGCGGCTATTGCTTCTACGCGTGCCCGTTCGGCGCGCCGCAGTTCCCGCAGACGAGCGCGTTCGGCATGCGCGGCAAGATGGACAAGTGCACGTTCTGCGCGGGTGGCCCCGAGAAGGACACGTCGGAGGCCGAGTTCCGCAAGTACGGACGCAACCGTCTCGCCGAAGGGAAGCTGCCGGCCTGCGCCGAAATGTGCTCGACGAAGGCACTTCTCGCCGGCGACGGTGACGTTCTCTCGGAGATCATGCGCACGCGTGCGGCCGCGCGCAGCGGGGCAGGCGCGCCTTCGGGATCGGAAACGGCCTACGGAAGGACGGCGAGCCGATGAAAACGATTGGTCTTCTCTTGTGCCTGCTGGTGCTTGCGGGCTGCGGCGAAAACCGGGGGCAACGAACCACACGCCTTTACGGTCCCAACGCGGCTCGGATCGCCGGCGACACGACGCCGTGGTCGAACCCGCCATGGAACGGCGACGAGCACGCGTGGCGACTCGACATCGACAATCGCGCGAGAAATCTCAATGAATACACGCGCACACACTAGAGCGCTGTCGTTGCTTGCCTTGCTGGCGACGCTCTTCATCGCGCCTTTGTCGTTCGCACAAGCGGACTACGCGGACCGCGCCGCCGCAGAGGCGCGTCAGGAGCGCGTGCAACCGGGCAACAATCAGCCGTTCTGGTTGGACGTGCAGTCGGGCCTGCTCGGCGATACGCCCGCCGTGACGATCGATGCCGGCGTGCTCGAAAACCCCGCCGGCGAAGTGTGGCGCAGGCTGCACGAAGGACCGTTTCCCTTCTGGGGCGCGCTATGGCTCGCCGGTGTACCGAGCGCGATCCTCGTCTTCTGGCTCATCACGGGACCGATACGTTTGCATGGCGACGAAACCGGCCGGCTGATTCGACGCTTCGCGGCCTGGGAGCGCGCGGTGCATTGGACCGCGGCGATTTGTTTCCTGATTCTCGCGGTGACCGGATTCACGCTGTTCTTCGGCAAGTACTATGTCGAGGCCTTGCTGACCTATCCGATCTACTCGCTGGTCGCCAAAATGTCCGTGACGCTGCACAACTTCACCGCGCCGGTGTTCACCGTGGCAGTCGTGTCGTTGTTTCTGGCATTCGTCAAGCGGAACATCTGGCGCGCATACGACTGGCAATGGCTGCGGCGGCTCGGCGGATTCGTCGGCAATGGCGAGCCGCCGAGTGGCTTCTTCAACGCCGGCGAGAAGCTGTGGTTCTGGTTTGGCGTGACGATGCTCGGCGTCGTGATGATCGTGTCAGGCGCCGTGCTGCTGATGCCCGTCTACAACTCGACGCGCACCGTGCTTGCGACCGCGGACATTGTTCACTTGACGGGCGCGCTGCTTTTCGTCGCCATGGCATTCGGCCACATCTACATGGGAACCATCGGCATGCGCGGTGCGTTCCGCTCGATGCGCGAAGGCGTCGTCGACGAAAACTGGGCGAAGGAACACCACGCGCAGTGGCACGAGGATTTGATGGCGGGACGCGCTCACGAAGCGAGCGATGCACCGCTTATCGCGCCAACGGCCGCTCCAAAATCATCGTAACGCCAAGCACGTGACGCATACGGGATTCCTCGAGCTCGAGCCCGCGCTACGCCGCTGCAGAACTCGTGCCGATCACTGAGGCTAGCGGCATGTAAATGGAGAACGTGGTTCCCTCGTCAACTGCGCTCTTCACGTCGATGGCGCCGCCAAAGTCGGTGACAATGCCATATACGAGTGCGAGCCCGAGGCCGGTACCGCGACCGACCTCCTTGGTCGTGAAGAACGGCTCGAATATTCGCGCGAGCGTGGCTTCATCCATGCCGCATCCGCCGTCCTCGACGCTCACACGAACGTAACCGCGTGGTCGCAACGTTCCATGCGATAGCGCACATTCTTCAAAAACGTCGAGTGCCGTGATTGCCACGCGCAACGGCCCGCCCGCCTTCATCGCGTGAATCGAATTGCTGAACAAGTTCATCAGCACCTGGTGAAGCTGCGTTGCGTCCGCCATTAGGACCAGCGGCTCGTCCGGAACCGTCGCATGCAGCGTGATCCTCGCGGGCAGCGAACTGCGAATGAGCTCGAGCGTTTCGACGACGGTCCGGCAAATGTCGGTGGGTTCGCGCTTGGCGCGCTGATTGCGCGTGTACCGGAGAATCTGGTCCACGAGATCGCGGCCGCGCGTCGCTGCGGTGACGACGTTCTGCGCATACCGCTTTCGGCTCGTGTTTTCGGGTGCCTCGTCGAAGAGCATTTCGCCGTACGCAAGGACGCCGCCGAGCACGTTGTTGAAGTCGTGTGCGATGCCGCTCGCGAATCGTCCGATCGCTTCCATCTTTTCGGCTTGCCGCAGCCGCTCCTGGAGCTTCGTCCGCTCGGCTTCGTCGCGTTTACGCTCGGTCAAGTCGAGGACGAAAGCGACACCTTCATTCGTGCTTCCGTCGAAGCTCGCGATACCGATCAGCACGGGGACACGGCTGCCGTCTTTTCGGAAGTACTCCTTCTCGAAGGGTTGCAAGCTCCCAATCATCCGTAGCTCAGGCACCCACCGTTGCGCGTCGCGGTCGAGCCATTCCGGCGGCGTCAAATCCCTCCAGCGCAGGCGCCCGGCGACGAGATCCTCGCGGTCGTATCCCACGATACGGAGAAACTCGTCATTCGCTTCGATAATCCGGCCTTCGAGTTCCCAGATGAAGATCCCGATGATGTTGGCGTCGACCAAGCGCCGGAACTTCGCCTCCCGTTCTTGAAGATCCGCTGTGGTCCGATGCAATTCAGCAGTCCGTTCCGCTACCTTCGCCTCGAGTCCATTGCGCGCCTCGCGCAACGCTTCTTCTGCGCGGCGGCGCTCGTGAAGGAGGGAAGCATTCTGGCATGCTGTTGCACCGTGATTTGCCGCCACTGACAGCAGCAATTGATCGATCTCGTCCGGAAAGTTGGTGCGATCGCTTGCAGCAGCGACGAGACCGCCCTCGGCGTCGACACCGATGGGAATGACAACACCGCGGCATGGCGGGCCGCGCGCGCCAACGTCGGGAACGATTTCCCTATGCGAAAGGTGGCCGAGGGCGGAGTAGCGCTGGAGCCATTCCGGAAACGATCTCCATGCGTCTCCCCGCGTCACTTCGACTGGGGCACCCCCTTTGGGATCGCACAGGCGCACGAAGGCGAAATCCAGGTACAGCGATCCGACCAGCACATCGGCCAGCCCGGCGGCGATGGCAGAGGGTTCTCTACCTACCCACGCCGCCGGCACGGTGGACAGCGCGACGAGATCTCTGAGCGCCGTTCGGAGCCGGACAGTGTCGAAATCCGGATCTCTCTGCATTCAGCTTGCCACCCTCGCGTTCTTGTCGACCGAGCGCCGCTCCCGGATCTCGAGCAGGAACTCGTCGGGAGAAACGAAAAACGGATTCTCCTGCAGCAAACCGCCGATGATGACCATCGGATGCGTGCGCATGATATCCATCGCCACACTCGAGCCGAATTTCGACAGATCGTACGTGCAGATGACCGGGTCGCCGTACTTCGGAAGTATGTAGTTGAGGCGCGTCTCGTATTCGACCAGGTCATCGACGCCGGGCTTGTTGAGCAGCGCCCATTCCATGTGCGCCAATAGCCTCGTAAGAGGATAGCCGGCGGCTGCGTTCGACTCGAGCGCCTGCTCGATGAGGGCGAGCATCGCGTCCTGGTCGAAGCGGTCGCCGCGGAGATAAGCGTCCTGCCACGGGCGCACCTCCAGCTGGCCGGTGTCCATTCGGCGTTGCACATCGACGCCGGCATTGGCAAGCCGCTTGATATGGTCGTCCCGCATCTCGGGATCGACGATGTGGAAAGCTTTTTCGCCGTGATCCAAGCCATCCTTGATGAACGAGCGAAGGACCCTGTGCTCTTCGTCCATGCCGTTGAAGAACGCGCAGATGTGTCGGTGCCGGCCGAGCGCACGGCCGGCAAATTGCACGGAATGATCAGTGTTTGTCATGTGTCACCTCTCGATAGTGAGAATCAAGCCTCAAAGCGCGCGCCACGATTATGCCGCGACGGTCGCGGCGATCGCGTCCGCCTGCGGTATGTAGATCGCGAACGTGCTTCCCTCGTCGGGCGCGCTCTTGACGTCGATCGTGCCGCCGACGTCGGTCACGATTGCATATACGAGTGGCGTGATGGCGACGCGCAACGGTCCGCCCGCCTTCATCGCGTGAATCGAATTGCTGCACAGATTCATTATCACCTGATGGAGCTGCGTAGCGTTGCCCATCACGAAGGCGTCGTGGACGAGATCGAGCAGATTCGCGACGGGCATCACGCGCTCCGCGCTGCAGGGCGTGGCTTCCAGCGGTTCGGCCGCGAGGGAGCCCGCCAGATGAAACGCGATGTCTCCGTGGTGTTCGTGTCGCATAGCGTCCCCTCATACACAAGCGAACGGAATCTGCGCGGCCGGGCTACGGGGGCGTTGAAAGAAGCTCCGCCACCATGCCCAGCAGTTCAGTTCTCTTAAACGGTTTCGCGAGAGCCCGCGCTGCGCCGAGCGCCACGACGTCATCTGCTTTCATTCCGAATCCGGAGTCGAACAGTCCGGAAATCGCGATGATCGGAATTTCGGGATGATGCTGTTTCAAGTGAGCGATGACGTACGCACCGCTGGTTCCGGGCATGTGAACATCGGCAACGACGAGCGCCGGCGCGCAGTTTTTCACACATACGAGTCCGGCATCGCCGCCGTCGGCCGTACGCACGCCGTACCCCGCCGCATGCAGCCACTCGGCCACAGCTTCTCGCATAATCGTGTCATCTTCGATTACGAGAATGTCTGCTGTGTTAGTCATTCGTCATGCCCGGTCTCGGACCCAAGGGGCGCTGCTCCATCCGACCACGCGGCGTGCGGCGCGACCGATCCAGCGCGCTCTCGCGAGAGTATCCTAAGCCGGTATTGCTCATAACGTCACATCTGTGACGCAATGCAGGGGCGACCTTCCATGACCCATGTCGTTGTGGTCGATGACGATGCGATCATCCGCGAAGCGATTGCCGACTATCTCGGCGAGCAGCAGTTTCGCGTCACGACGGTCGCCGATGGCGCCGCGATGCAGGCCGTGATCGCCGACGATGTGGTCGACCTCGTTGTGCTCGATCTCAAGCTCGGCCGCGAGGATGGAATGGCGCTCGCGCGCCGGTTGCGCGACGAATCGACGATTCCCATCATCATGCTCACCGGGCAGCGCGAGGAGGCTGATCGCGTGATGGGTCTGGAGTTGGGGGCGGACGACTACGTTACGAAGCCGTTCAGCCCCCGCGAGCTGCTCGCACGCATCCGCGCCGTGCTGCGACGACGCCCGGAACTGCAGCAAGGTCGACCCGAGGGCGTGCGCGCGTATCGATTCGATCGATGGGAGCTCAACCTGAACACACGGCGACTCAAGGCGCCGGACGGCCGTCACGTCGAGCTCACGAACGGCGAGTTCAGTCTGCTCGTCGTTTTCCTTTGTGCGCCGCATCGCATTCTGTCGCGCGACCAGCTCATCGACATGTCGCGGCTGCACAGCGACGATGTCTACAACCGATCCGTCGACACGCAGATCATGCGCTTGCGGCGCAAGCTCGAGACCGGTCCCGCGAAGCCGCAGTACATCCGGACCGAACGCGGCGCGGGATACATGTTCGGCGTTCCCGTCGAGACCGTTTATTGACGTTCCATCGGGTCGCATCACCTACCCTGCACGTCGAGCGTCTCGCGCTTGGTCAGTGTTGCGAAGCTCTCGATTCGGAGTGGGTGCTTCGGAAACACGGCAGCATAAATCTCCGCCCATTGTGCGGCGTCTTCGCAATTCCACGTTTGCTGAAGTTCCGCGGCCGCTATCGTAGTCAATCGCCAGCATCGCCGCATTGGCCGGTTCGATGAGCGCCCTGGTGCCACGAAAGTTCGCGGGTCCGCTCACTTGTGCGCTCCTTGCGCTTGTGCGGCGCGCCAGCTCGCTCGTGCCGTGACAGCCCTATGTACACGGAACCTGCGGATGAAACAGCGCAGCGACCGTGAAATGAGCGATCTCCTGGACTGCCAGATGAGCCAGCGTCCGCGCGCACGCCGAAGCTCATTTCGCCGCCGCGATCGAGGCGAGCGATGGCGATCTGGATGTTGGCGCGCGCTCATCCGTTGCCCTTTGCACTGAGCTGATCGCGGATCGGCAGCTGCCGGATTCGTTTACCGGTCGCGGCGAAGATCGCGTTGGCGAGCGCCGGCGCGATCGGCGGCACACCGGGTTCACCCACGCCGCCCAACGGCGCATTGAAGTCGGAGCCGATGAGATGCACGCGAATGTCGCGCGGCGCGACGTTCATGCGCGCCACTTGATAGTCGTGGAAATTGCTTTGCTCGACGCGGCCGTCCTTGAACGTGATCTGCGACAAGAGCGCGTTGCCCGCGCCCATCACGCAAGCGCCCTCCACCTGCGCGCGAACACGTTCCGGATTGATTTGCGCGCCGCTGTCGAGCGCTACGTCGACCTGCGGAATGGCGATCTCGCCCTTTTCATTCACCGCGACTTGCACGACTGCGGCGACGTACGTGACGAAGCTATAGTGCGCAGCGATGCCGAGTCCTTGTCCACCGGGAAGCTTCTTTCCCCAGCCGGCTTGCTGCGCGGCCGTGTCGATGACCCGCCGCAGTCTTCCGGTGTCAAACGGATATAGCTCGGGCGACTCGGTGTAATTCCACGAATCGTCGATCTTGCGCGGGTCGATGCGCCGCTCGGGGCCGATCAGCTCGAGCAAATAGTCCAGTGGATCGCGTCCCGCCGCTGCGGCGAGCTCGGCCACGAACGACTGGATCGCGAACGCGTGCGGGATGTTCGATACCGAGCGATACCAGCCGATTCGCGTATGCGCTTGCGCCGCCGGGTTTTCGATGCGCAGATTCGGAATCGCGAACGGAACGTTGACGAGCCCCATGCCGCGCTCGAACGGCGCTTCGTGTTTCGGATCGAGACCGAAGATCGAGCGGATGCTCGGCGCAACGCTGCGATGCAACCATGCGATCGGCTTGCCGCTCTCGTCGAGCCCCGCTTCCAGATGCTCGACCGACACCGTGTGGTAATAGCCGTGCTGCACATCGTCCTCGCGCGTCCATGTCAGCTTCACCGGCGCGCCATTCATCGCCTGCGACAGGAGCGCCGCTTCGACGACGTAATCGGGCTTCGATTTGCGCCCGAATCCGCCACCGAGCAATGTAACGTTGACGTTGACGCTGTCGAGCGGAAGTCCCAGCCGTTGCGCGACGCGTTGGCGCGTCGCCTGAGGTGCCTGCGTCGCGGCCCACACTTCGCAGCGTCCATTGACGATCCGTGCAGTCGCCGCGGGCGGCTCCATCGGCGCCTGCGCCATATGCGGGATGTAGTACTCGGCTTCGACGCGGCGCGCCGCGCTTTGCATCGCGGCCGCGACGTCGCCTTGGTTGCGCACGACGTCGCCGGGCGCACGCGCGGCTTGCTCGAGCGCGGCGCGATACGCCTTAGAGTCGTACTTGGCATTGAGTCCGTCGTCCCACGTGATCTTCAACGCTTTGCGGCCCTGAATCGCGGCCCACGTGTTTTGCGCAATCACCGCGACACCGCCGAGCGGTTGAAACTCCGACGGCGGCGGCGTGCCTTCGATTTCGACGACCTTCACGACGCCGGGCACCTGCAGCGCGGCCTGCGCGTCATAGGAAATCACTCGTCCGCCGTAAACCGCCGGACGTTCGACGACGGCGAAGAGCATTCCGTCGAGCAGCGTATCGATGCCGTATTGCGCGCGCCCGATGACGATATCCGGCCCATCGACCAGCTTGACCTCGCCTTTGCCGATGTAGCGGAACTGCTCCGGCTTTTTGAGACGCAGCGACTCGCGCGCCGGAACGCTCAAGTGCGACGCTGCTTCCGCGAGATCTCCATAGCCGACGCGACGATGGGTCGCACGATGGATGACCTCGTGGTTCACCGCCTCGACGTCGTCGACGGAGACACCCCACTTCGCTGCGGCTGCCTGCTCCAGCATCTGACGCGCAGCGGCGCCACAGCGACGCATCGGCTCGAAGAAGTGACGCATGCTGCGCGAGCCATCGGTGTCCTGATTGCCGAAGCGCGTTTCGTCGGCGTTCGCTTGCTGCACGCGCACGCGCGCCCAATCGGCTTCGAGCTCATCAGCCACCACCATCGGCAAACTCGTGCGCACGCCTTGGCCCATCTCTTGACGGTGACAGACGATCGTCACCGTTCCGTCCGGCGCGATGTGGACGAACACGAGCGGATCGTCGACCCAACCATGCGGCATCGAATCGGCGCCGTATTTTGGTGGGTCGGTGTGGGGTGCGGCGGCGTTCGATGTGGCAGTGACCGGCTCGCGACGTCCACAGCCGACGACAAGAACGAGGCCCGCGGCGCCCATCGCGCCAAGGAACGCGCGGCGGCTGATGTTCTCGATGATGACGGGTCGGTTGTCGGTGTTCATTGACCGGCCACTCGCTTGATCCCAGCGCGGATGCGCGGGTACGTGCCGCATCGGCAGATGTTGCCGCTCATCGCGTCGTCGATATCGCTGTCCTGCGGTTTGGGATTCTTCTTGAGCAGCGCGGCCGCCGACATGATCTGTCCCGGCTGGCAGTAACCGCATTGGGGTACGCCAAGCTCGAGCCACGCTGATTGGAGGCGTTTGCCGAGATCGTCCGATGCCATCGCTTCGATGGTGGTAATCTTTTTGCCCGCGACGGTCGACACTTGCGTGATGCACGCGCGCACCGGCTGCCCGTCGACATGCACGGTGCAAGCTCCGCACAACGCCATGCCGCAGCCGAATTTGGTTCCGGTCATCCGCAGGACATCGCGTAGCACCCACAGCAGCGGCGTATCCGGCGGCACGTCGAACGTGTGCGCCTGGCCATTGACTTCGAGTTGCACGGAAGTCTCCCGACGTAGTTGACGTGAGAAACGTTGGCGCGTGGCCATCACGCGCTCATTTCAGCTACGTTTCACTCGTAATCCGCGCGGCAGGGAGATGCCACGCGCGCGACACAGCGCGGGTCAAAACTGCCTAATCGCCCATCATGACCAACCACTCGGA
>WNGI01015844.1_pt1 | contig 12492 bp, 15 predicted proteins | sample 5400621 | NCBI WGS metagenome assembly WNGI01 (sample SAMN13153374, study PRJNA577476) | soil metagenome | isolation source: 20 cm soil or saprolite under Garry oak tree replicate 1 | place: USA:California | collected 2016-06-15 | reverse complement strand
AAGACGAAGCCGGTGCCCATGCCTCGCCGGGCGCGAGCCGGTCGCGCCGGCCATGGTCGGCGTGGTGGGGGTGGAGAATGCTCAATTGCGACACGACGCGCGGCACGGGCGATCTCTCAGCATGGTTTTTTCGCGCATCGCCGTGCAATCCGCAGGCCATCTCGCAGTTCGTGTGAAAGCCGTGTTATTTCAATGGCTTGATGCGAGACCCGGTGTGCGGCATCTGGCTCTTGAAGCCGTCCACTGCAGACTTTACGGCAACAACTGCCGGGGATGTGGCGGAAGCTGCCCGGGCACGGCGCACTGGCGGTGCGATCCGGTCGCGGAGTGCCTATAATAAGGCGACCGGCAACGTGAGCCCGAGCCCGTCTTTGCTCGGCGACAATCCAGGAGCGCGGCGCCGCCGCGACCGCGATGCGTAATTCACTCGACCTCGAAGGGCCACCGCAAGCGACTCGCGTGATCGTCGCCATGTCGGGAGGCGTCGATTCCTCGGTCACCGCGGCCTTGCTCAAGGCGGAAGGCTATGACGTCGTCGGGGTGACGCTGCAGCTCTACGACCATGGCGAGGCCACCCACCGCAAGGGCGCCTGCTGCGCCGGTCAGGACATCCACGACGCGCGCGCGGTCGCCGAGCGCATCGGCATTCCCCATTACGTGCTCGACTACGAGAGCCGCTTCAAGGAGCTGGTGATCGACCGTTTTGCCGCCAGCTATGTCGCGGGCGAAACGCCAGTGCCGTGTGTCGAGTGCAACCAGTCGATCAAGTTTCGCGACCTGCTCGAAACCGCGCGCGAGCTTGGCGCCGGCGTGCTGGCCACCGGCCATTATGTGGCCTCGCGTCCGCTGCCGGACGGCGGCCGCGCGCTCTATCGTGCCCGCGATGCCGAGCGCGACCAGAGCTATTTCCTATTCGCGACCACCCGCCAGCAGCTCGACATCCTGCGCTTTCCGCTGGGCGAGCGCACCAAGGCCGAGACCCGCGAATTGGCGCGCACGTTCGGTCTTTCGGTCGCCGACAAGCACGACAGCCAGGACATCTGCTTCGTGCCGACCGGCCGCTATACCGAGGTGATCGAACGCCTGCGGCCGGGCGCCGCCGAGCCGGGCGACATCGTCGATCTCGCCGACCGCGTGCTCGGCCGCCACGACGGCATCATCCGCTTCACGGTCGGGCAGCGGCGCGGGCTCGGCGTCGCCGCCGGGCATCCGCTCTATGTCTTGCGCCTGGATGCGGCAACACGCCGCGTCGTGGTCGGCCCCCGCGAGGCGTTGCGCACGAGTAGGCTGACACTACGCGAGGTCAATTGGTTGGGCGAGGGCAGCATCGATCATGCGTTGTGCGCTGGCTGGCACGAGGTATTCGTGAAGGTGCGCTCGACCAGACCGCCGCAGCCCGCTTGGCTCAGCCCTGGCGCCAGCGGCATCGAAGTCGATCTCGTGGCCGGCGAGGACGGCGTGTCGCCGGGCCAGGCCTGCGTGTTCTACGATGCCGCCGAGGGCCAGGCGCGGGTGCTCGGCGGTGGGTTCATCCAGAGCGCGGTTGCCGCCGTGGCGGCGGCGCCGGCGCGACCTTCGGTGGCTACGCGCGTGGCGGGATAATCGTAGCGGTGTGACCGGCCGATGGTGGGCGAGCTCGACCAGGACACGATCGCGAAGGCCTATGCGCGCTGGGCACCGATCTATGATCTCGTGTTCGGCGCCGTCTTCGACCGCGGCCGCAAGGCCGCGATAGCGGCAGCCGAGGAGATCGGCGGGCGCATTCTCGACGTCGGGGTCGGTACCGGCATTGCGCTTGGCGATTATTCACGCAAGAACCGCATCGTAGGCGTCGACTATGCCGAACCGATGCTGCGCAAGGCGCTGCACCGGGTGGCGGAGCAAAAACTCTCCCATGTCGAGGCGCTCGCGGTAATGGATGCGCAGCGTCTGGGCTTCCGCGATGCGTTTTTCGACGCGGTGGTGGCGCAATTCGTGATCACCGCGGTGCCGGACCCGGAGGCCACCCTCGACGAATTCGCGCGCGTGACCAAGCCGGGCGGCGAGATCATTCTGGTCAACCACCTCAGCGCGGAAGCCGGGCTGCGCAAGGCCTTCGATCGGTGGTTTTCCCCGGTGGCGCGCCGGCTCGGATGGCGCACGCAGTTCCAATGGGAGCGTCTGGCGCTGTGGGCGGCGCGTCACGGCGGTGTGCGCATTGTCGAGCGCCGGACGGTGCCGCCGCTCGGACACTTTTCGCTGATCCGGTTCGAGCGGGTGGCGGCGACTGCACTAACCCCACAGGCCGTGGCGGCGGGCGCCAGCCGCTGAAGCACGCTTAGCTTGCCACGCTTGCCACGATCGAGCGGCTTTCCGGATCAGCTACGACATTGTCGATGAACGAGCGGTCGATCTTGACGCGGGTGATCGGCAGCGACTTCAAGTGAGTGAGCGAGATAAAGCCAGCGCCGAAGTCGTCGAGCGCGATCGCGATCCCCTGCGCCGCCAAGCTGCGCAGGTTGCGGGCGATGGGGGCGATATTGTTGCCGAGATGGCTGTTTCCTAACTTCGATCTCGAAGCAGTCGAAGGCGACGCAGTGCCCGCGCAAGGCGGTGATGACCCGGTCGGAGTAGTCTCGACGCGCAGTTTCAGATTGGACACGTTGACGGCCCCTCTTCATGGCTTCCCGACGCCCATTTGTTGGGATTAGGATGTCGACATCGCCAATGGGGAGATGACGTTATGACACCGGATCCGGAAACGACTGCCGTTGTTGACGCCCCGCGCGCCCGCAGCGACGCCTTGACGCCTGCAGGCGACGCTCGCAGAACGTTTCTTTTGCGAGCGGCGGGCGCGACGCTCGCCGCCGGCGGATTGACGGCGGCGGCGAAACAAGCATCTGCCCAGGAATCGAAAGGCGCCGTTCCGCTCTTTGCCTATATCGGGTGCTTTACCACCGAGCGACGCCGCGCAAAGGGAAAAGGCATCAGCGTCTACCGAATCGATCCGGGCGGCGCCTGGACGCTCCTGCAGACGCTCGAGACCGTGCCCAATCCGCAATTCATCGCCTTCGATCGCGAGAAGCGGTTCCTCTATTCGGTGCACGGCGACGGAACCGAAGTCTCCGCCTATGCGATCGACAAGCCGAGCGGCCGGATCAGATTTCTCAACAAGCAGCCGACCCAGGGCAACAATTCGACCCACCTGACGCCGGACCCGAGCAACCGTTACGTCGTCATCGGCAACGGCCCCGGCGTGGCGGTATTCCCGATCAATCCCGATGGATCGCTGGCGCCCTTCACCGACATGGTCCCCGCACCGGGCGAAGTCGGCCCGCACCGCAATCAAACCGCGGCGGGGCCGCACCCCCATTATGTGTCGTTTGATCCGAGCGGGCGTTTTCTGGTGGCGCCCGACCGCGGCACCGACCGGGTCCTCATCTATCGGCTGGATGGTTCGAGCGGCAAGCTCGTGCCCAACAATCCGGCGTTCGCGACGACCCGCCGGGGCGCCGGGCCGCGCCATCTCGCCTTCCACCCGCAGAAGCCGTGGGCCTATGTGTGCGACGAGCTCGATTCTACCGTCACAGCCTATGTCTGGAATTCCGATCGCGGCGAGCTCAAGGCCTTTCAGGTGATCCCGACCCTGCCGGAGACCCACATGGGCAACAATTCGCCGGCCGAGATCGAAGTCGCGCCATCGGGGAATTTTGTCTACGTGTCGAACCGCGGGCACGACAGCATGGCGACCTTCGCCGTCGATCCAGGCAACGGCCGGCTCGCGCCGCTTTCCTGGGAGCCGACGCAAGGTCACACGCCGCGCTTTTTCGCCCTCGATCCGACCGGCGACCTGCTCTACGCGGCCAACCTGGAGAGCCACAGCATCGTCGCCTTCCGGGTCGATCAGAAAACCGGCAAGCTTACGCCGAGCGGCCAAGTGATTGAAACCGGCAGCCCCTCCTGCATCATTTTCGCGCGCGCTGTTTGATGCGGCTATCGCGTTACGTCGCCGCCATCAGAAGTCGGGCTTGTCGGCCTGCGGGATCGGAAACAGATTCTCGCCGAAATGATCGCCGTTGTTCTCGGCGCAGACCGTCTCCAACAGCGGGTTGGGTACCTTGCGCCAGCGCTGCACCATGTAGAGCGGCTCGTTGAAGGTGTCGGGATCCTCGACCTTCACCAGAACTTCCAGCCGCTGGCCGTCGGGGGTGAGTTTGTAGCGCTCGACCGCGTGCTCTTTTTCGGTATGCGGGGTGCGGTACCAGTCGAGATAGCTCTTTTGTGCGGACAGCCCGATGGTGTCGACCACAAAGGTGCCGTCGGCTTCATAATGGCCGATCGACTCGCCGAACCATGACGGTTTCACCTTCTCCGAATGCTTGTCGGTCATGAAAATGCGGCGCACCATGTGATCGCGTTGCCAGATCATCCACACCGTCTTGGGAGTCTGGATGAAATAGAACGGCTCGGCGGGGGTCAGCAGTTGCCCGGGCACGCCGCCCGGATGGCAGGTCGACTGGGCGACGAAGGGAAGCCCGCGTTTGCCGCTGAGCACTTCCTCGTTCGACTCCTGCATCTGCTTGGCGGCCCAGGGCTTGAGCACCGGGTCCTTGGTATTGCCGATGTCGGGCGTCACCTGCCCGGGACCGTCGGCATTGCCATGGAAGGGAATGGCCGGGTCCTGCCTGATTGGCCCGCGCAATCCGGCGGGCGGATTGAGCCAGTGCACGCCTTGCGCAAGCCAGGCGAAGCTGCTGGAGGCAAGTTCCGGGATCGTGCCCTTCGGTTGTTGCGCGAACGCCGGCGCGGCGAATGCCAGACACGCAATTCCTGCGCCGAGCGCCGTGGCAAGAGCGCACGCGCGCGCCCCGGCGAAGGCGCGATGGGGATGATCGTTCGATGCATGGTTCAACATCGGGATGCTCCTTGCGCCAGCGAGGACTCGAGACGACAATTACATCAATTTCCCATGCTCCTGGGAAGGGGTCGTGACTTTGGCCGACGGCGATTTCTGCTAGCATTCCATGTCGTTGACACGCCGGTTTGCTGCGTCCAGTATTCCAGTTGCAATGCTCGTTCGTGGCATGTCTGGCCGCGGCAACGAGGGATCAATGAAAATGAATCGGACTATCGCGCAGGCCTAACGGTGCAACCGCCCATGCAGTCGCGCGCCGAGCGCGGGCTGAGCTACGCATCGCGGGGCAGGGGCTTGATGTTCCGATTGTTCCAAACCAGGTCGGGAGGTCCATGACAATGATGAATCGGCGCCAGTTTTTCTGTTCAGCCGCTGCGACGGCTACGATGTTGGCCGCGGCCCCGAACGCGTTCGCGCAGAGCTTCGAATTGATCATTAAGGGCGGGCGCGTCATCGACCCTTCGATCGGGCTCGACGCGGTTCGCGATGTGGCGATCGCCGCTGGCAAGATCGTCGCGGTCGAGCCCAACATCACGGCCGCCGCCGCCGACACGCCGGCCGCAGCAAGGAAGGCCCCCCGATGTGCCTGGAGGACGGCGTGACCGGATGGGTCGACGCCGGCTCGGGTGGCGCGGATAACATGGATCAGGTCGCCGCCGTCTGCCGGGGCGCACCGCAAATCGGCCGCGCGCTCATCAACATCGCGCGCACCGGCGTCGCCCCCGGCGGCGAATTGCACGATCTTAACCGGGCCAATGTCGACTTGGCGCGCGGCGCGATTGCGCGCAATCGCGATGTCGTCATCGGCGTCAAGGCGCGCATGTCGGCCGACGTGGGCGGCGCCAACGATCTCGAGGCACTGCGGCGCGCGCAGGCGGCGGCCGGCGATCTGCCGGTCATGATCCATGTGGGACAGAACTACTCGCCGTTGCGCTCGCTGCTTGGACTGCTCAAGCGCGGCGACATTGTCACCCACATCTACGCGCCAAACCCCAACGGCCTCATCGATGAGAAGGGCAAGCTGATCCCGGAGGTGCTGGCCGCGCGCCGCCGCGGCATCCATTTCGACTTCGGCAACGGTATCAACGGCCACTTCGACTGGGCGACGGTCGAAGCCGCGACCAAGCAGGATTTCTGGCCCGATACGTTCTCCACCGACTGGAACGCGATGTCGCGCACCTCCGGCGTGATCGATATGCCAAACGTCATGTCGAAGCTGATCATGCACGGCATGCCGCTGAATGCGGTGATCGCGGCCGGGACCTGCAATGCCGCGCGGATTTTCCCCTCGTTCGACGACCGCGGCACGCTCAACGTCGGGGCGCCCGCCGACGTGGCGATCCTGGAACTACGGGAGGGGAACCACGAATTCCTCGACAACTACAAAGGCACGCGCACCGGCAAGCAGCGGCTGTTTCCGATTGCGACCGTGCTCAACGGCAAACGGACTCCGGCGCGCGCGTAGCCGCGATGCAAGACGAATTGGCGGCCTATGTCGTCAACAACTGGGCGCATGCTTGGGCGATGGCGAGGTCGGGCGAACTCATGCCAGGGAATGTCGCCCAGCCGCCCTTCTGGATGTAGGAGTCCTGCATCCACGAGTTGACTTTCTTGAACTCCGCCATGTTCAGCGCGGAATCGGAGGCGTTTCGGAACTTGTCGGCGCACATCGGCGCGAGTACCGCCACAAGGGCCGCACTGGTATCCTTCACAGCGCTCTGCTTCGCAGTGCTTTCCAGCATCCATCCGCCCCAGTTGAAGCCGATGAATGCGGTTGCAAGACCGCCGACGATGGCTCCTTGTATGAGACGCCTGAGCGACTCTCCTTCCAGGATTCCAGGTAATTGCATGGCTTTTTCCTTTCGCCCGACATCGTTCGGAGCGAGGGCAACGGACGCCCGAATGGGTTCCGGTCAATATCAAGTTGAATTGGAGGCCCGGCCGCTTTGAGCTGGCGTTTCGGTCACCTTTATGGTGCGCTCTTTGAGTGCCAAAGTCGATGCTTATTATTGACCGAGGTCAGAGCGTACCGAGAAGCTCACAGAACGGCAGCAAGTTCGTTGTGGCCGGAACAACAAGTCCCGCCCACCATGACGATGATTGGCTCAAAACTGCGAGCAAACGTCCTAGCCGTCCGTCAAGGCGTTGTTTTCGAGGCCGCTGATCTGCACGTCGTAGCCGAACGCATCGTCCATATGGAGGCTGTAGAGGCCGCCATCGCGCACGTTCTTCACGCCCATGGCGATCAGATCGGCCTTCGCCCGCTCGCGGTTGAAGTCGGCGACCGTGAAGCCGACGTGATCGATCACCGCATTCGGCTGCGGCCGTCCCGCCGTCCGGGGATTGGGCGGACCAGTGCGCGTGCGGCAGATGATGAACGTCACCGGCACGTCCTTGGCCGTGACGCCGTAGGGCTGCTCGCCCATCTTGCCGAAGGTCACCGCGAGTTCGTTATCCTTGAAGTTGACCTGTTCCAGGTTGAACACCTTGGAATACCAATCGCCGGCCTGCCGGAAATTGGGCACGGTGTAGGACAGATGGTTGACCAGCGCGACCTGAAGCTTGGGCGCGGCCTTTTGCGCCTTCGCGCTGTCGGCCGCGTAAGCCGTGGTGGCGGTCAGAGTGAGCGCTTCGATCAGCCGACGCCGGCTGATCTTGCCCCGCTCGAATTCATCGAGCTTGGTTGCGACAAAACCTTGCATGGCGGATCTCCCTCGCGCTATTTCCACGGATTCTCTTCTTCGATATTGGCGAGCTGCACCGGATAGTTGAACGGGTCGAGCACGTTCACGTTTCCGGGCCGCGCCACGAACGGCCGGCCGGATTCCTTCAGCCCCTCGTCGACGCGCTTATCGTCCCAATTGGAGATGGTATAGCAGACGTGATCGATGAAGCCGGCCGCCGGCGGGCGCGGATTGGCCGGCGTCGCGGCGTTGCGCGCGACCACGAACTGGCCGCCCTTGCCCGGCTCCGGGCCGAACATCAGGTTGGCGCGCTTTCCGTTGTCCTTGCCGGGCGTGCTTTGCATGCCGAGATGGGTGACGCACCAGTCACGCACCTTGGTGTAGTCGGCGCAGGTGTAGGAGATGTGGTTGACGCCGAGCATCTTGAACCCGCGCGGAGCCTGTGCCTGCGCCGCATCGCCGGCGGCATAGACGGTAGCGGCCAGCGCGACAGTCTCGCAGAATTCGCGGCGGCTGACGGCGCCGCTCTCGAATTTTTTGACCAGATCAGCGATGAAGCGTTCCATACTGGGGCCCTCCCTGGTTGAACGCGCGATCGATGCTACGCTTGAACGGCCAACCCCGCAACGCGGGCCGGTCGTGTGGCTCGCTTTTCAAATACCCGGCGTGTTCACTCGGATCTTGTAGATGCTGGTGCGCGCGGCGATGTAGAGCGTCTTCTTGTCGGCATCGCCGAAACCGATATTGGTCGATTGCTCCGGCGCGCGGATGGTGCCGAGGTGCTTGCCTTTGGGCGAGATGACCCATACCCCGCCGGGAGCGGTCTCGTAGAGATTGCCCTTGGTGTCGACCCGCAAGCCGTCGGTGATGCCGCGGTCGGTCTCCTTGCGCATGTCGATGAACAGCTTGCCGTTGGCGAGCGTGCCGTCGGCGCGTACCTCGTAGCGGTTGACGTAGTTGTCACGGCTGCCGTTGACGTAGAGGTATTTTTCGTCGGGCGAGAAGGCCAATCCATTGGTCGCCGGCATATCGTCGACGACGCGCGTGAGCTTGCCGTCCTTCCAGCGATACACGGCATTGAACATGAGCTCGCGGCGCGGGTCCTTGTCGCGCAGCCGGAACGCGCCATAGGTATCGGTGAAGTAGATCGCGCCGTCGCGCTTGACCACCACGTCATTGGGCCCGCCGAAGCGCTTGCCTTCGTAATTGTCGGCGAGCACGGTGCGCTTGCCGTCCTTCTCGATGCGCATGAGCGAGCGGCCGGCAAACGTGGCGATGATCAACCGGCCCTGCCGGTCGAGGGTGAGGCCGTCGGCGCCGATCATGGCGAATTCCTCGAACTTTGGATCGTTGCGGTCGTAGCCGTTGTTCTGGATGCCACCCCAGCGCCAAACCTCCGGCCCGTTGTAGCCGACGTTGGAAAGATAGACCGAGGCCTTGCCCTCGGGCGTGAGCTTCCAGATCACGTTGCCAGGAATGTCGGTGAACAGGAGGTAGCCTTCCTTGCCCTTCTGCACCCACACCGGGCCTTCGGTGAAGCCAAAGCCGCTCTTGACCGTCTCGACCTTGGCATCGGCCGAGACCAGCGCATCGAGCGCAGGATCAAGCCGCACGACGGCCTTATCACTTGCGGATTGGGCGGCGGCAAAGGTACTCGCGAAAATGCTCGCGATCGCCGCGATCAAAAACCTGATCATCTTCTCCTCCCCCGGTTATCGAATGAAGTTTTTGTTAACCAAGCCTACGCCAGTGCTACGCGCAAGAAAAGCTCATGACCAGCCTGCATCGTCGTATTATGTGACATCCTCCCTTCCGCGCCAGCGGGCAAGTGTTGTAGCTTGTCGCGGGGTTGCCCGGCGGCGGCGGGCTGCTCCGGCATTTCGAAAATTTGAGCGGAAATAAAGGGGCGATGCCAACTCCACGGGACAGCGGACCAGGCGTAGCTGCGCTCGACAAGTCGGCGCTGCTGCGCAACCATCCGCTTTTCCGTGAACTGGCTCCGCCGGTGGTCGAGCGGCTCGGCGCCTACATGACCAAACGGTCGGTCCCGCGCGGCTCCGTCATCTTCGCCAAGGGCGATCCCGGCACCGGCCTCATGGGCGTCGTCAGCGGCAGCGTCAAGATCAGTGTGGCGTCGACCGACGGTCGCGACATCGTGCTCAGCATCGTTCGCGAAGGCGAAATTTTCGGCGAAATGGCTTTGCTCGACGGGCATCCGCGCTCGGCCGATGCCACCGCCATTTCCGACTGCGAGTTGATGATGATGGAGCGGCGCGAGTTCATTCCGTTTCTGCGCAGCGAACCGGACGTCACGCTCCGACTGATGGAGATTCTTTGCGCCCGGCTGCGCCGGACCAGCGAACAGGTCGAAGAGGTGACGTTTCTCAATTTATCGATCCGGCTGGCAAAGACCTTGATCCGCCTCGCGTCGGTGACCGAGACCTCGAAGCCGGGAAGCAAAGTATCGATCACCCAACGCGAGATCAGCGAGATTGTCGGGCGGTCGCGCGAGAGCACCAACAAGCAGCTGCGCGCCTGGGCCAAGCGCGGATGGGTTCAGCTGCAATGGGGAAGCGTCACCGTCTTGAAACCCGACAAGCTCGTCGAGATCGCCGCTAATACCGAATTCGACATGTCGTGAGCTTGGCTTAGAGTTCGCGTATGCGATGCGATGTGGCATCGCGGACCGCCTCATCGTATGGGGCCGCCTAAAAACGGATTGGGTGTGATGCTCTGGGCGATCGTGTCGTAGATGGCGAGCGCATCTACGACATGTCCTTCGTGACAGACCGTTCGAGCGTGCATCATGGTCGACATGGCGTCGCTCAATCTTTCGGCGGAAATGGCGTTTTCGCTTTCGCTCTCTTCGATCAGCATGAGAATCTGCAGGTCGCGCGCCGCACACCCGCGCGTGAATGAGCCGGCTGTGGTGCTGGTGATCATCGTTCCAAAAAAGATCGCCGCGAGAATCCATCCGGCACAGGAAATGGTGTTGCCTTGCATGGCTAAATCTCCTTGTGCTGTGCTAATCTCTACCGTGCTGTTCAATTGCAATGGCATTTAGCAGAAGTGTCGATCAGAAAATCATTGGCGAATACGGTTGAACGATTCGCTCGATGAGGTGGCCCGAGGGTGGCGCGGCCGGTCCAGGGACCGGCTGCAGGAAGCCGAGCCCCCAGTTGGATTACTCGGTCGCGCCGTGGTCCCGCAGGATCTCCATGCGAACGCGCGCATCCGGGTCCGCGCCGATGAAGACGCCGCGGCTGTCGTACACATTCCATGCGGGGTTGGTGCTCTGCTGCTTGGTCGCCGCGAGCGCGCCGGACGTGATGCCGACGATCATGGCGAGCGCAATGGTGGTCTTGGTAAACATGGTCAAATCTCCTGTTGAAAACGATCACACCGTCGTGGTTGTGCCGGGACAATAGGTCGTGTCCGCTCAGGAAAGTGTGAGCTACTTCACATTTTTCGATTTTTTGACCGCCTCGGCAGCCTGCAAAGGGCGGGTTTGTCCGAGGTTAACCTCAGAAATCCGGCTTGTCCGCCTGCGGGATCGGCTCGATGTCCTGATGAAAATGGTCGCCGTTGTTCTCGGCGCAGACGAGTTCGACCATCGGGCCGGTCTCCACGCGCCGATAACGTTGGATGGCTGTCCATGGCGTCGTGAAAGCGCCCGGGTCCTCGACCCGGACATTCACCTCCAGTGTCTTGCCCTCGTCGATCATGCGGAAGCGTTCGACCACGTGCAGCTGCTCGGTGTGCGGCGTCTGGTAGTGATCGACATAGGTTTTGGTCGAGAGCCCAATGGTGTCGACGACCAGCGTATCACCCTCGTAATGGCCGACCGATTCACCGAACCAGGACGGCTTCACATTCGCCGAATGCGGCACATTCAGATAGACGCGGCGCACCTGGTGATCCTGCATCCAGGTCATCACGACCTCTTTCGGGGTCTGGATAAAAAACACCGGCGTTGCGGGGTAGAGCAGGAAGGTGGGGACGCCGACCGGCCAGCACCGTTCCTTGGGAATCGATACGATCTCGCCGGACAGCGAGCGCTCATTGACCTTTCGCAGTTCTTCCCGCGTCCACGGCTGCAAGATCGGATTGCTGAGGTCGGCGACCCGGAACGTCGGCTTTGGGTTGCGGGGAAACTTGTAGAAGCTGACGTAGGGGTGCGCCGGATCGGACCTGACCGGGCCCGGTCCACTCGGCGGCGGAATGAACTCGTCATCCTGCGCAAGCCAGCCGGTCGCGCTGGTGGGCGCGAAGTCGGGGATCGACCCGGTCTCGGCTGGGAGCGCCGGCCCCAGCGCGGCGACGTAAACAAGGCCGGCGAGCGCGCCAGCAATGAGACCGCGGCCGGATGAGCGTTTTGACCCAATGTTGCTCATGTGACGTTCCCTCTTCGTGACACCGGCGCCGCGATCTCGATGCTCGCCATAGAGCGAACCGCCAGCCGCGCATCCGCGGCCGGCGGCCCGTACAACGACTCTGGTAATCGCGCAGACCAGCGCGCGGCCTAAGCGCGGCCGACGATGGCCGAAGCTAATGCTCGCCCGCTTGTGCGGCCTACTGGCCGCCGGGAGCGCCGCCGGGGGCGGGACCGCGGCCGGCCGGGTTGCCCAGCACCTTGCCGTCGGGCAGCGTGACCGCCAGGAACTGGCCGCCGCTCTTGCCGTCGCGCAACGGATGGATCACCACCTTCACCGGCATGCCCGGCGTCAGCGTCTTGGGCAGCCAGCCCTGCCGCGCCAGGCCGGTGGGGCCGTTCATCTCGATCGCCCACTGCACTTCCTGACCTTCGGCATTTTTCGCCATTAGCAGAATCCAGGCGTGCGGATTGGTCCACTGGAATTCCTTGACGGTGCCTTCCAGGGTCGAGATCGTGCCGGCGTCGAACATGGCAAACGA
>WNGI01007565.1_pt1 | contig 12492 bp, 8 predicted proteins | sample 5400621 | NCBI WGS metagenome assembly WNGI01 (sample SAMN13153374, study PRJNA577476) | soil metagenome | isolation source: 20 cm soil or saprolite under Garry oak tree replicate 1 | place: USA:California | collected 2016-06-15 | reverse complement strand
CATCGCCGCAGGATCCCGCGCTGGCGTGGGGCCCACGCCTCTGGAAGCGCATGCCGGCACGTCTCGCGAGCGCGCTCGGACCGCATATCGTGCGCTGCCTGCCATGAGCCCGACCGCTCGACCGTGGCTGACACACGATAGTGACTAAAGTGTGGCCGGTGTGTGGCAAAGCGGCGTAGCCGGTGCGCGGTCCCTCCCGACCAGCCCTGGTAACAAGCTGTAGAGCTTTCAGTTACGTCTCTTGACCCCGCTGCCGGCGCAGGGGCGGCCCGGCACGAGACCTGATATACACAGTGGCATCGCGCCGCGCCGGCGCACACAACCCTAGACCAGCGTTTGGAATGACCTCGACCCAACTCGAGCTGGACCAACTTGCCCATCGGTTCGCCTGGCCGGTGCGGGCCCTTGCGTCGACGGCCCGCCTGCTCGACTCCGTGCTGCGCGACTCGACGATCCGGCGCCTGGTGAAAGCGGGGGTGGATTTCTGCTGCGGCGCCGGCGCGGTCGTGGCCGCGGTGGCGCTGGGCGAAGGAATTCGCGTCTTCGGCACGGATCCGACTGCCACGCTCGCCGTGCTCGTGGGGCTCCTCCTTGTGCTGGTCGAGGCGTGGAGCGGCAGCTACCGCACGATCTGGCGCTACACGAGCCTGGCCGAAGCGATCGTGACCTGCCTCTCAGGGACGCTCGTGCTGGGCGTGTTGTTCGGGCTGCGCTCGCTCGGAATCGTGCATCTCTCGTCAGCAACTCTGTTGCTGACGGCGCTCCTGATGCTGTTCCTGTGCGTCGGCGCCCGGATGCTGCGCCGCTGGTCGGTGGCCGAGGCGAAACAGCGGGAACGCCGGTCGGGCGCAACGCGCCCCGCATCGCGCCGGGTACTGATCGCCGGTGCCGGCGAGCACGGTCTCTCCATCGGCCGCGAGCTCGCTCGGGGGGCGGCGCCCGGCGTGGAGCTCGTCGGCTTCCTCGACGACGACTCCGCCAAGCTCGGCGCGGTCCTGAACGACGTGCCGGTCCTCGGGGGGCTGAACGACGCGCTCGCCCTCGCCGAGCGCCACCAGGTGCGCGAGGTGATCGTGGCGATGCCCTCGGCGGACCGCGACGTGGTACGGGTCCTCGTCCGCCAGCTCGAGGACGTCGGGATTCACGTCCGGACCGTCGGTGGGATCGATCGCTTCGTACTGGGTGGTGACGTCCATCGACCGGGAAGCGTCATGTTGCACGAGCTGCTCGACACGACGCTCGCGCCCCCCAAGTACCAAGGTGGCATGACCCAGCACCGACGCGTGCTCGTGACCGGGGGCGCGGGGTTCATCGGATCGCACCTCACACGAATGCTGCTGGAGCGCGGGTACCACGTCCGCATCCTGGACCGGTTCGACTACGGCCGTGCCGGCATCGAGGGGTTCAGCCACCCCCGGCTCGAGGTCATGCCCGGCGATATCTGCAGCAGCCGGGACGTGAGCCGCGCGTTGCGCGACGTGCACGGCGTGCTCGCCCTCGCGGCGATCGTGGGCGATCCGGCCTGCAACCTCGATCCCGAAGAGACGATCAACCTCAATTACACGGCGACCAAGGTGCTGGCCGAGGCGTGCAACTTCTACCGGGTGCGGCGCCTCGTGTTTGCCTCGAGCTGCAGCGTCTACGGGGCGAGCAGCCAGGGAGTCCTGACCGAAGAGTCTTCTCTCAAACCGGTCTCCCTGTACGCGCGGACGCGGGTGCTGAGCGAGAACATCCTGTTCGATCGTGCGGGCGAGGTGCAGCCGGTCGTGCTCCGGCTCTCGACGGTGTTCGGTCTCTCGCCCCGCATGCGGTTCGACCTGGTCGTGAACACGCTCACCGTCCGCGCGGTGGTGGATCGCAAGATCGCCATCTTCGGCGGCAACCAGTGGCGGCCGAACGTGCACTGCCGCGACGCCGCCCGCGCGTTCATCGCTGCCCTCGAAGCGCCGGCCGAGCGCGTCGCCGGCGAGATCTTCAATGTGGGCGGCGACGCCCTCAATCATCCGATCGCCGAGCTGGGGGACATGGTCGCGGAGATCGTGCGAGGAACCGAGGTGGTGCACGAGAAGGACGCTCCGGACCCCCGCGACTACCGCGTGAGCTTCGAGAAGATCCGTCGGGTACTGGGATTCGAGCCCGAGTTCACCGTCCCCGCCGGGATTCGAGAAGTCGCCGCGGCCGTCCGGGGCCAACCCGCGCTGCGCGATTATCAGAACCCTGCCTACCACAACGTCGAAGCGCTGAAGCAGACCTTCACGACACCCCGGCGCCGCAGCGGAGACTGGGCACCGCCACGCGAGCTGGCGCGAGCCTAGGTCGCGCGGCCCCCCCCCGCCCCCCGCCCCTTTCCCGTGACCGCAGCATCCACCACGGACTTCCTGGTCGTGGGCGGCGGAATCGTGGGCCTCACCCTGGCCCTCGAGCTCAAACGCCGCTACGGGGACTGTTCCGTCACGCTGCTCGAGAAGGAGCCCGCCTGCGGTCTCCACGCGAGCAGCCGCAATAGCGGCGTGCTGCATGCCGGCTTCTACTACACGGCCGACACGCTCAAGGCACGGCTCACCCTCCAGGGCAACCGGCGCCTCACCGCCTACTGCCGCGAGCGCGGCCTGCGGCTCAGTCGCTGCGGCAAGCTGGTTGTCACTACGGGACCGGCCGACCTCCCCGGCCTGGAGGAGCTGCTGCGCCGCGGACGCACGACTGGTGTGCCGCTGGAAGTCCTCTCGCCGGAGGAAGCTCGGCGCATCGAACCCCGGGCCAAGACCACCGAGCGCGCCTTGTTCTCCCCTTGCACCGCCACCGTCGATCCGGCGGAGGTCGTCGCGTCCCTGGTGGACGATGCGCGCGCGGCAGGGATCGCGGTCCTGACCGGAACGGCCTACCGGGCGCGCGGACGCGGGGGCGCAGTCACGTCCGCGGGAACCATCGGGGCAGGATACCTCGTGAATACGGCCGGGCTGTACGCAGACCGGATCGCCCTCGAGTATGGGTTTTCCGAGCGGTACCGCATTCTGCCGTTCCGCGGACGCTACCTCCTCGCCGAGCCCGGCGCCCCACGCATGCGCACCCACATCTATCCCGTCCCCAACCTCGAGAATCCGTTCCTCGGCGTGCACATCACGCGCGGCGTGGACGGCGGCGTGAAAATCGGCCCCACGGCGACACCGGCCTTGTGGCGCGAGCATTACGAGGGCTGGGGGAACTTCAAGCTCGGAGAATGTCTGAGCATCGCGGCGCAGGAGACGGGCCTACTGCTCCGCAACGACTTCGGGTTCCGCCGGCTCGCCCTAGCGGAGCTGCGCGACTACGGGCGACGCGCCCTGGTGCGCCGTGCCGCACTGCTCGCCGACGGAGTGCAGGCCGCGGGATTTCGGCGCTGGGGACGCGCGGGAATTCGGGCCCAGTTGTTCGACATTCGCGCGCGCCGGTTGGAGATGGACTTCCGCTACGAAGGAGACGAGCGCTCCTTCCACGTCCTCAACGCCGTCTCGCCCGCATTCACTTGCGCGCTACCGCTTGCCGAGCATCTCGCCGAGCGAATCGCCGAGCGTCTCCGCTAGTGCCGTTCCAACTTGTGGTCCCGAGTGTCGGCGAGTGTTGACTCAAGGCGGGCCTTCAGGTAACGCCCACCTCTTCCCGACTTCAGGTAACGCTCGCGTCGGTACGCGTCGTCAGCACTGAGACACGCTTCGTAATAGACGAGCGTGAGGGGCCTCCGATGCGCGGTCGATCGAACATGCCCGTCCGTGTGAAGCTTCATGCGCTCACGTAGGTTGCCCGTGGCTCCTATGTAGAGCCGTCCATCGAGTCGGCTTAGCAGGACGTAGGTGTAGTGCACTTGCCGAGCCTCGTTACCCCAAAACGAGTTGGAACGGCACTAGGATCCGAGGCGGGTCACGATGAATACGTCGAACGCCGGCCCGGTGACCGGCGCCGGCGAGCTCGCGAGGCCGACGGGCGTCGGCGGTAGGATCGGGGTCATCGGAATGCCGATGCGGCCTCCGCCGTAGGTCCCGCTCGCTACGGGCGCGCCGAACAGCGCCTGGACGCTGCGGACCTCGTAGTGGTCACCCGTCCGGAGCACGCCCGACAAATCCACCGGCACGGAAGGCTGCAGGCTCCAGTTGTACACAACGACGGTGCCCCGGCCGGCCTCGTACACGTTTGGCTGCACCGCTACGCGTGCGGCGAGCGGCGTCCCGGCAACCGCCACGTCCGTTCCGGAAAGTCCGGTGGCTCCCTGCCAACCGCTGAACGTGTAGTCCGTGGTCAGGTACCGCCACGCCGCCGCAAGCGGGTCCTGGTAGTAGTGATTACCGGTCCATGTCTGCCCGGCCAGATTCGAGTCGGTCAGTATCACAACCTGGTCCACGCCGATCAGGGTGTCGCCGGTCACGACCGACGAAGTCCAGTCCTCGACCGTCAGGACCGGATTCCCGCCGACGATATAGTTCCCGCTCACCGCCAGACTCCCGCTTCGCACGCCGCCATAGCCGAACCGCACATTCAGCTCGGACATGCTCGGCGCAGAGTACGTCATGTTGGAGAGCACGGTGCTGTTGTTCACCGGCTCTTCCCCCCCGATCTGCATGTTCCCCGCCCCGGACGTGCCGGGAAGCGCGAGGGAACCGTTGTCGAACGAGATATTCCGTTCCACGCGGATATTGTTGAGGCCGCCGCTACCCAGATCACTGTATTCGTGGACGCCGAACCCGTACTGGTTGAAGAGCACGTTCTCGCGCACCAGCTTCGTACCCGCGTCGTTCTTCACGTAGATCGCGTGCCCGTGGCCACGGTCGCCCGCGCCCGCCTGCCAACCATTGTTGTAGACGACGCATCCGTAGATCTCGACCCCCGGCGCCCCGGGCTCGGTATAGATCCCGGTACCGCCGTCGTGTACCACGAGGTTGATCAGCTTCACGTTTGCGGTGTAGCGCACGTACACGGCGTCCATCCGGGGATTGGTACGATCGGGCGTCGAGACCTGCACTTCCAACCCCCAGAAGTACGCCCACGCGCCATCGATCTTCAGCGTGTTGCTCGTGCCATCACCGGCCAGGATGGCCCGCTCGCCTGGATAGCGGCGCACCACGATCGGCGCCGCCGAGGTCCCGGTCAGCGCGCTCGTGAAGGTCCCCGGGTAGGTGCCGCCGCGCACCCAAATCGTGTCTCCCGGCTGCACCATCCCGTTCCCGCCCGCCAGCGCCGTGGCGAGGTCCCATGGACGGCTCGTACTGCCGTCGCCCGCGCCGCTTCCGCCGGGCGCAGCGTAGTAGCCGACGCGGCTGCCCGGCGGCAATCCCGCCGGTCCGCCCGACCGACAGCCGACGGCCGCCAACACACCGACGCAAGCCCCGCGAGTCCACCACCGCCGCCCGCGGAGTCCTTTGCCGAGCAACATGGCCTGCCTCTCTATCGGGGTGTTCGCTCCAACAGGAAGACGTTGAACAGCGGGCCTGTCACCGGTGCCGGCGACCGCGCCATCCCGATCGGCGGCGGCGGCGGGACGGCCGTCATCGGAAGACTGATCGGGGCGCCGTCGTAGGTGCCGCCCGCTGCCGGCGCGCCGAACAGGTCCTGCACGTTCCGTACCGCGTAGCGCTCCCCGACGTGCAGCACCTTGGACACGTCCACCGCCGCCGTCCCGAGCCCACCCCAGTTGTAGACGACGATGTTCGCCCGACCGGGCTCGTACGCATTGGCGCGAACGAAGACCGTGGTCCCAGTGGTCGGGGTGGGCGCTACCGGGGCAGTGGCGCCGAGGTCGGTCCGGGTATCGACCCCGCCTCCGCCCACGAGGGTGTTGCCGTCCACCACCGCATGGCGCCAATGGCCGACGTACAGGCTGGTGGATCCGCCGACGGCATAATTGTTCCGCACCGTCATGGACCCGTTGAGGAGGCCGCTCACCGGACCGACCTGGATATTCTTCGCCCCGTAGCGGGGCGGGTAATAGGTCATGTTGTCGGCAACCGTGATGCCGTCGGCGGGCGCCTGACCACCGCCCGCCAGGATGTTGGCCGACTCGGAGTTGTTCGAGAGCAGACCGCTGTTGAAGACGACGTTGCCCTCGACGAGGATGTTGCGAAGCTGGCCGCTGCCGGCGTCGGTGTATTCATGCACGCCGAACCCGAACTGATTGAACATGATGTTGTCGCGCACCAGCACGGGGCCCACGTCGCTCTTGATGTACATCGCGTGCCCGTGCCCCCGGTCGGACCCCTGATAGCCGATGTTGTACACGATCGAGCCGTAGATCTCCACGTCCGGGTACGTGGTGGAGACGAAGAATCCCGGTCCCCCGTCGTGCACGATGAGATTGACGAACTTGGTGTGCGGCGCGTAGTTCGTCACCATGTCGGCGCGGAAGTTCGAGCTCGTGCTGCAGCAGCGGGTAGCGTCGGTATTGACGACCTCGAACCCCCAGAAGATGGAATAGGGCCCTTGGACCACGAACGTGTCGTTGAGCGAGCCCGCTCCATCGACCATGGCGCGCTCCCCCGGATACTGCCGCACCACGATGGGCGCCGCCGCCGTCCCGGTCAGCGTGCTGTGGAACGGGCCGCGATAGCTACCGCCGCGCAGCCACACGGTGTCCCCCGGTTGGACCCTCCCGTGCCCGCCCGTCAGCGCCGTCGTGAGATCCCACGGCCGGGTGCGGCTGCCGTCGCCCGCAGCCGAGCCATGCGGGGCAGCATAGAATCCAACGCCCTGCTTCGGCGCGATCGACGCCTGCCCTACCAGTCGACCCGTCGACAGAGCAGTCAGGGCACACAGCGCTGCGGCGATTGCGTGAGCGGTCACACCCTTGAACCTACGGTGCCGCCAGGAAACACGCCGCCCCGGACGCGACACCGCGCGCCCGGGGCGGCCTCTCAAGACAGGGTCGGCTACGGCAACGTCGTCACGAGGAACACGTTGAAGTCGGGCCCCGTCACCGGCGACGGGGAGCTGGTCAGCCCGATCGGCGTGGGCGGCGTAATTCCCGCCATCGGGAAGCTGAGCGTGCCACCCCCGAACGTGCCGCTCGCCACCGGCGCGCCGAACAGATCCTGCACGTTCCGCACCTCGTACCGGCGTCCCACGCTCAGGACGCTCGACAGATCCACCGACACCGCGGCCTGACGACTCCAGTTGTAGATGATCACGTTGGCCCGGCCCGGCTCGTAGGCGTTCGGCCGCACGAACACCAGGGGTTGTGTCGGCTTGGTGCCGGACGTAATCACCGTGTTGCCGGTGATGATCGCGTTGGTCCACGTCCCCTGGCTCATGCCAGTGCCCCCGACCACGTAGTTACCGGTGGCCGTGAGGCCGTCCCCCGACCCCAGCAACCAGTTCGATCCGCCGATGCCCGGCGAGAAGAAGGTCATGTTGTCGATCATCGCCATGTTATTCGCCGGCGGCTGGCCCAGGTTCCCGATGTTCCCCGAGGTCCCTTGCGCCGACAGCGTCCCGCTGTTGAACGACACGTTCCCTTCGAGATGGATGCCGTTCAGGAGCCCGTCGCCCGTGTTGGTATAGGCGTGGATGCCGTAGCCGTAAGAGTTGAACAGGATGTTGTCGCGCACGACCAGCGGGCCGACGTCGTTCTTCAGGTACATCCCGTGGCCGTGGCCACGGTCGGAGCCATCGTAGCCGATGTTATAGATGATCGCGCCGTAGATTTCGACATCCCCGTACGGACTCCAAGTGTAGTAGCCGGGGCCGCCGTCGTGGACGATCATATTGATGAACTTCACATGCGTGGCGTGACTCACCATCATGTCCGCGCGGAAGAACGAGCTCGTGCTGCAGCACCGGACCGGGTCGCTGTTGGTCATCTCGAAGCCCCAGAAGACAGAATACGAACCGTCGGCGACGAACGTGTCGCTGGTCGATCCACCGCCGTCGATGATCGCCCGCTCGCCCGGATACTGCCGCACCACAATCGGCGCCGCGGCCGTCCCGGTGAGGGTGCTGCGGAACTGGCCGGCGTAGGTGCCGCCGCGCAGCCAGACCGTGTCGCCAGGCTGGACCTTCCCGTTACCGCCGCTCAGCGCCGTGGCCAGATTCCACGGACGACCACTGCTGCCGTCGCCCGAGCTGGAGCCGTTCGTCGCCGCGTAGTACCCCGCATGGACGGCCGGCGCGGTCACGGTGATCGCGGACGACCCGCTCTTCGCTTCGCTCGTCGCCGTGATCGTCGCCGAGCCGATCAGTAGTCCCGACACGAGCCCGGTCGTGCTCACCGTGGCGACCGTGCTATTGGAGCTCGCCCAGGTGATCGTTCGACCGGTCAACGTATTCCCGGCGCTGTCTTTGGTAACTGCCGTCAGCTGCACCGTCCCGCCGACCTGCACGCTAGCCGACGCCGGGCTGACCGCAACCGTAGCGACCGGCACGATCCGCACGGAGATCGCCGACGAGCCACTCTGCCCCTCGCTCGTCGCCGTGATCGTCGCCGAGCCGGCCGTCACACCCTTCACGGAACCGCTGGTGGTCACGGTCGCCACCGATGCGTTGGAAGTCGCCCACGTGATCGTCCGCCCGGTGAGCGTGTTGCCGTTGGCGTCTTTGGGCGTGGCCGTGAGCTGCACCGTTTGGCCGACCGCCAGGTTCGCCGATGCGGGGGTGACCGTCACCGTCGCCACGGGCACGAAGGTCACCGTGATCGCGGACGTCCCACTCTTGCCCTCGCTCGTCGCCGTCATGGTCGCCGTGCCCGCCGCCACGCCCGTCACCAGACCGCCGCTCGTCACCGTGGCGACCGATGGAGCGCTGCTCCCCCACGTCACCACACGGCCAGCGAGCACGTTCCCCGCGGAGTCCCTGGTCGTCGCGCTCAGCTGGACCGTTTGGCCCGTGTTCAGGCCGGCCGATGGGGGGGCGACCGTCACCGTGGCCACTGGGACGGTCGAAACCGTGATCGTCGCGCTGCCGCTCTTGCCTTCGCTGGTCGCGGTGATCGTGGCCGTGCCCACCGCCGAGCCCGTCACCACGCCGCTCCCGCTCACCGTCGCCACCGCACCGTTGTTGCTGGACCAGGTCACGGTCCTCCCGGTCAGCACGGCACCGGTCGAGTCCAGGGTCGTCGCCGTGAGCTGCACGGTTTGCGTCAGCAGCACACTGGCGGACGCCGGACTGACGCTCACCGAAGCCACCGGCGGGAGGGTCACCGCGACCGTCGCCGTATCCGACAGGTTGCTCCCCTGACCCCGGGCAATGACCTTCACCCTGCCTGTGTCCGGGCCCGCCTTGTACTTCCCGTAGTGGCGGCCGCCCTTGGTGCTCGTATCCGTGATGCTGCCGCTCGTCGCGCTCCAGGTCACCGCCGCGGCGGCTGTGTCACCGGCGCTCGTGAGGGCCACGGCCATGAAATCGGCCGTCTGGCCTGTGCGAACCGTCATGCTTTTTGGGTAGACCAATAGCTGCGCAACCGTGCCGCTTCCTGTATCGGTGAGCTGGACCGGTCTCTCGCAAGCGAACACGACTGCTGCCGCGAGCAGCGCCGGCGAGACCGCGACCACGCGGTCTTTCAGGAGCGCCAGACGGCACGACAACTTGTGCATGAAGGTCATAAATCCTGTCCCTTTATTCGGGTTCGCCTCACGGCGTGAAGAATTCGCTCATGTCGGGCGCGCTGGCCGCCGCGCCGGGGAAGACGTTCACGCCCAGCCCCTTCAGGATCAGCCGCAGCGTGCTCTGGTGCACGCCTGCACCGGGTCGTTCGCCACGTCCGAGAGCAGCGGGAAGATGTTGTGCTTCCGGGCGTAGTTCCCGGTATCGCCGCCGAGGTAGCACGCGTTCGGAATGCTCTCCGCATACGACTTCCACGTCTTCCCGGCCGCGAGCAAGCTGCGTACGACGTTCGGGACGTTCTGAACGGTCGAGAAGCCGTCGTTGTTCGAGATGATCTGGCCGGTCGACAGCTCGAAATAGTTGCCGATCGACGGGTGCGTGTTGGCGTAGTACTGCGTCGCCAGCCCGTACTGTTGCGCCAGGCCGTTCAGATACGGCATCGACGAGCTGCCGATCACGTCGACGTAATCGGTGTTCTCCTCGGTCACGATGAACACGTGCCCGAACTGCGATCCGCCTGTGGACGCGGTCACGGTGATGCTCGCGCTGCCGCTCTGCCCCTCACTCGTAGCGGTGATCGTCGCCGAGCCCGCTGTCACACCACTGACGAGCCCACTGCCGTTCACCGTCGCTACGGGTGTGTTGTTGCTCGACCAGGTCACCACACGGCCGGTCAGCGGATTGCCGCTGGCGTCCTTCGGCGTCGCGGTGAGCTGCACGGTTTGCCCTGCCACCACGCTGGCCGGTGACGGACTCACGGTCACCGAGGCCACGGGCACATGCACGACCGTGATGGCCGACGTCCCGCTCTGCCCCTCGCTGGTGGCCGTAATCGTCGCCGAGCCGGCAACCTTCCCGGTCACGAGCCCGCTCGGGCTCACCGTGGCGACCGCCGTGTTGCTGCTTCATTCACACTGGCCGGCGATGGACTCACGGTCACCGAGGCCACCGGGACGGGGGTGACGGTAATCGCCGACGTACCACTCCTGCCCTCGGACGTCGCGGTGATCGTCGCCGAGCCCGCCACCACACCGCTGACCAGCCCACTGCCGTTCACCGTCGCCACGGAGGTGTTGCTGCTCGACCAGGTCACCACCCGGCCGGTCAGCGGATTGCCGTTTGCGTCCTTCGGCGTCGCGGTGAGCTGCACGGTTTGCCCTGCCACCACGCTGGCCGGCGACGGGCTCACCGTCACCGTGGCCACCGGGACGTCGGTGACGGTGACGACAGACGTTCCACTCTTGCCTTCGGATGTGGCGGTGATCGTCGCCGAGCCCAGCGCCCCCGCCGTCACCAACCCGGTGCTGCTGTTTACCGTCGCGACCGTCGTGTTGTCGCTCGACCAGGTCACAACCCGACCGGACAACGGATTGCCGCTCCCGTCCTTCGGCGTGGCGGTGAGCTGCAGGGTCTGTCCCACCGCCAGGCTGGCGGGCGACGGACTCACCGTCACCGTCGCCACCGGCACCGTCGTCACCGTGATACCCGCGCTGCCGCTCTGCCCTTCGCTGGTGGCGGTGATCATCGCCGAGCCCGCGACGTTCGCGGTCACGAGGCCGCTCGTGCTCACCGTCGCCACCGTCGTGTTGTCGCTCAACCAGGTGATCGTGCGTCCCGACAGCGCGTTCCCGTTCGCATCCCGCGGCGTCGCCGTGAGCTGCACGGTCTGACCCGCTGGCACATTCGCCGAGGCCGGAGTCACCGTCACCGAGGCTCACCGTCACCGAGGCCACAGGCACGGGCGGCGTACTCGACGTGACCGCGAAGTTGCAGATCGTGTGTGTCCCGGAATCGGAGGACGCAGCCCAGTTGGCCAGCTGCGTCACGGCGCTTTGCTCGGTCCGGAACGCAAAGCCGGTGCCGATCGTGGCTTCCGCGCTCCCGGCCGGCGTCACGTAGGCCGAATACGTGTGTCGCGGCGGCGTACGCCGCGCCGTTCCGGGCATCGATCTGGCCGGCCACGTTGAAGCGCACGCCGACGGCGAGGTCCGTGTACCCGGCGGCCGCGCCCGCCGATAGCCCGGTGACGCCGTCGATGGACGGTCCGTTCGGCGTCGCGTCAAACTGGGCCGTAAAGGCGCCCGTTTGCGTGGTAAACGCGCTGTTCAGCCACGCGGGCGTGCTCGTCGTGCAGCCCGGCGGCGGTGACGCCGGAACGGTCACCACCGAGGTGCCGCTCTGGCCTTCACTCGTAGCGGTGATCGTCGCCGAGCCCGCCACTTTCGCGGTCACGAGGCCGCTCGCGCTCACCGACGCCACTGTCGTATTGTCGCTCAACCAGATGATCGTGCGTCCCGACAGCGCGTTGCCGTTCGCGTCCCGCGGCGTCGCCGTGAGCTGCACCGTCTGACCCACCGGCACGCTCGGCGAGGGCGGACTCACCGTTACCGACGCGACCGGCACGGTGGTGGTGGTCACCGTGACGCTCGCGCTGCCGCTCTGGCCTTCGCTGGTGGCGGTGATCGTCGCCGAGCCCGCCACGTTCCCGGTCACGAGGCCGCTGGGGCTCACCGACGCCACTGTGGTATTGTCGCTCAACCAGGTGATGGCCCGCCCCGACAACGGGATGCCGTTGGCATCCTTCGGCGTCGCGGTGAGCTGCACCGTCTGACCCGCTGGCACGCTCGCCGAGGGCGGACTCACCGTCACCGACGCCACCGGCACCGGTACTGGGCACGACACCGTCACCGTCGCCGTGTCACGCTTGTCCCCCGGGTGACTGGACGCGACGATCTTGAAGGTGCCGCAGCTCCCGTTCTTGTACTGGCCGTAGTGCCGCTTGCCGTTCGAGCTGGTGTCGATCGTCCCGCCCGTCACGCTCCACGTGACGCCGATGTCCGCGGTGTCACCGGTCGTCGTGAAGCCGACGGCCGTGAAGTCCTGCATCTGATTTTCCTGCAACGTGACGACTTTGGGAGAAACGACGAGTTGTGC
>WNGI01006767.1_pt1 | contig 12496 bp, 15 predicted proteins | sample 5400621 | NCBI WGS metagenome assembly WNGI01 (sample SAMN13153374, study PRJNA577476) | soil metagenome | isolation source: 20 cm soil or saprolite under Garry oak tree replicate 1 | place: USA:California | collected 2016-06-15 | reverse complement strand
AAAAGACTCCACCGCGCTGGTTGGAGATTAGCGCCGGCGGAGTCTTTTTTGAATCCTTGCGGAGATGTTACGCGGCGTCTAGCGCGGATCTCGCCTTCTCGGCGAGAGCGGTAAACGCCTCTGCATCGTTCACGGCGATGTCGGCAAGAACTTTCCGGTCGATCTCGACGCCGGCTTTCTTCAAGCCGTTCATGAAGACCGAGTAGGACATTCCGTGCTGGTGCGCGCCAGCGTTGATGCGGATAATCCAGAGCTTGCGGAAATCGCGCTTTTTGTTCTTGCGATCGCGATACGCGTACTTCCAGCCGCGCTCGACGTTCTCCTTCGCTGCCTTCCAGAGCTTGCTCCGGGCACCGAAGGCGCCGCGAGCGGCCTTCATCACCTGCTTCTTGCGCTTCAGTCGCGCGACATTCGATCTAACGCGTGGCATTGTCTATTCCTCTAGGCCTGCAGCAGGCGCTTGATGTGCTTCACTTCGCCGGGAGTGTGAATGAGCGTGCCCTTACGAAGGTGACGCTTTCTCTTCGACGACTTCTTGGTGAGGATGTGGCTCTTGAACGCTTTGTAGCGCTTTACTTTTCCCGAGCCTGTGATCTTGAAACGCTTTCTCGCACCTCTGTGCGACTTCATCTTCGGCATTGAAATTCCTTTTATGTCTACCCCGCGTTCTGTAACGCGAGAGTGGATTACGCGCTTCCCTCTTCCCTCTTCCCGCCCTACTTGGGCGCGAGGATCATAGTCATGAATTTGCCTTCGAACTTCGGATCGCTCTCGATCTTCGCCACGTCGGCGAGCTCCTGAGCGACTCGATTTACAACCTGACGTCCGAGCTCCGGGTGGGCGATTTGCCTACCGCGAAACATCAGCGTCACCTTCACCTTGTTTCCCTCCTGAAGGAACTCGCGGGCGTGGCGAGTCTTGGTCATGAAGTCGTGCTCTTCGATGCCAGGGCGGTACTTCACTTCCTTGAGGTGAATGACGTGCTGCTTCTTTTTGGCCTGGCGAGCCATCTTGGCCTGCTCGAACTTGAACTTCCCGTAATCCATGATGCGGGCCACGGGCGGCCTCGCCATTGGTGCGACTTCCACGAGATCCAGTCCCTGCTCGATCGCCGCGGCAAGCGCGGTTTCGACATCCATGATGCCAAGCTGCGCGCCATCGGCAGCGATTACTCTGATCGGACTGATGCGGATCTGTTTGTTGACGCGTACGCGCTTTGTGGTGTCCTGGATACGAGCCCCGTTAACTGAAAGAAAACAAAAACGCGGCCCCCTTTTTCGGAGTCCGCGCGAAGGGATGTTTCCCATGCTAAGGGAAATCCCCTGGCTTGAACTCCTGTAGCACGCCTCGAACATCGAGGGCCAGAGGGTGGAACGATCCGCCCGGATCGTCCGCTTATCGCATTGTGAGGACGTAAGATAGACGTGCCAGGTTACATCTGCAAGCTGCTGCGCCAGCTTCCCGGGGCTTCGTTCGCGGCCTAGATTCGCGGGATGGCGAAGAACGCGATCGGCGCACGCGTCGAAAAACGAGTTTCAGTGGACGGAATCGGCGGAGTGTTCATCTACGCCAACGACGCCAAGGGCCTGTCGAACTGGTACGCGCACCATTTCGGCATCAGGCTCGAAACCTACGAAGATGGAAAGGTTTACGGCACCGAGTTCAAGTACCGTCGCCTGGGCGATTCGTCGCAGGTGGACTCGACGGTTTTCTCGATTTCGCAATCGAAGACGACGCTGCCTGCCGAGCGGAACGAGTGCGTGATCAACTATCGCGTGCGAGATCTGCAGGCGTTTCTCGATCAATTGAAAGCTGACGGTATCGAGGTCGAGAGGATGGAGGACTTTGATTACGGGCGGTTCGCGTGGATAAGGGATCCCGAGGGGAATCGGATCGAGCTGTACCAGCCGCTCTCGTAACGCCCGGTACAGACTAAGACAACTGCCTGCTAACCGCTGACCGCTTTTACGCTGAGCGCTGACCGCTGCAGACGACCAGACAGATCACCTTGGCGCTCTAGGCAACTGCGGCAGTTTCCTCAAAACATGCAGCGGTCAGCAGTCAGCGATAGCAGCGGTCAGCGCCCAGCAGGCAGTTGTCTTATTGCCTGGGCCTACCGCGCTCCGTCCTTGAGCCGGTACGCCTTCCCATCATGCTCGACCCGCCCCCACCCAACCGACGCATCGTGCTCGAAGATGACCAACCAGTTCTCATCTACCGCCTGCTTGAGGATGCGACGCTTCGTCTCGAGAGTGACCAGCGGCTCGACGTCGTAGCCCATTATCCACGGCAGCGGCAGATGCGCGTTGGTCGGAACGAGATCGCCCAGGTAGAAGGCGCGCTCACCAGCTGACTCGATGAGGATGCTCTGGTGGAATGGCGTGTGCCCCGGAGTGGGAATCACCCGGATCCCTTTGACGATCTCCTTCTCGCGCGACACGAACTCGATCTTGTTGGCCGCCTCGAGCGGCGTGTAGTTGCGATCGAAGTAGCTGGCCCCGGTCCGCTCGTTCGGATGGGTGGCGTACTCGTACTCGCCGCGCTTGATGATGTACGTCGCGTTTGGAAAGCTGACCTCCAGCTGACCATCCGGACGCAACCTCGTATTACCGCCGGCGTGATCGAAGTGAAGGTGGGTGTTGATCACCAGCGCGACATCCGATGGACGAACGCCGACGCTGGCCAATCCGTCCTCGAGCATCGTCATGTGACCGCCGCCGCCGTTCTCGATCCCGTAAATGTCCTTGAACTTGGTGTCCTCCTTGTTGCCGGCGCCGGTGTCGATCAGGATCAGACCCGACGGATGCTCGACGAGGAGACAGCGCATTCCGAGCTGGATCCGGTTGCGCTCGTCCGCCGGGATGCGCTTTTCCCAGAGCGGTTTCGGCACGACGCCGAACATCGCGCCGCCGTCCAGCTTCTGCCCGCCGGCCTGGATCGCGTGCACGGTCAGTGCGCCGATCTTCAGCCGCTCGACGAGCGGGGTTGGTGCGGTCACGCCGTGGTGTCGCGAGTAACCGGCGTCGGCAGACCCGATGGCCGACGGTTTTTGCGTCGTCCCGGCTGCGTCCGAAGCAACGTCTGCAGCTCACCCCACGTGCCGCAGCCGCGATCGGCAAGATCAGACAGCATTCGCACCAGGCATTTCGCAGTCGCGATGGCGTCCCCGCCGGCCCGATGCCGATTCCGTATCTCGACTCCGTAATAGCGAGCGACGTAATCGAGCGAACGACGCGACAGCTGCGGCAGGACTTTGCGCGCCATTTTCACGGTGCAAAGCCGCCGGCCGCGGAGCTGGTGTCCGGTCGATCGCGCTACCTCACTGGTTATGAACCGCCAGTCGAAGTTCGCGTTGTGAGCGACGAAGACCCTTCCTTCGAGCACGCGCATAAGGTCGGGCGCAACTCTGTCGAACGTCGGCGCGTCCTTCACCATGTCCCAGGTGATGTTTGTCAGCCTGCTCACAAACGGTGGAATCGAACGCTGTGGATTGACGAGCGTCTCGTAAACTTCGACGATCTCGCCGTCTCTGACGACGACGGCGGCGATCTCCGTGATCTTGTCGTAGAGCCAGTGACTTCCCCCGGTCGTCTCAGTGTCGACGACTACATAGGAGAGACCGTGGAGCTGATCGTTCGAGCCCGCGGTCGGCCGCGAACGACCTGCTGTCTCGGAGTACGGCTTCGCTATAAGGTCGGCCAGCATCCAGCGACCGTCGGCGGCGCGCGAGAACTGCGGCCGCCCAGCAAACATCGCGTGTGCCATGTGCTCGGCGACGATTCGTGGCGCGCCGGGCAGGCTGCAGATGTGGCCGATCAGATCGACGACATCGGCCGGCCCTGCCGACAGATATTTTAGTGCGCGAGTTGTGAGGAGAGTCTCTTCCGGCTCGGAGTAGATCCCGCGCGTCACGTCCACGGATCGTCTCGCGTGATCGGACAAGTCATGCAGTGCGGGCCGCCGCCGCCGCGCACGAGCTCGCCACCCTTGAAGGTGATCACGGCTCGTTGATGCGGCGGAATCTCTTTACCATCGGCAAGAAAGTCCGACGCGCTAATCATCTTGAAGCCTGCTTTCTCCAATTCTCTCAAAGTCGTCTCGTTTCGAGCGTAGGAGGTCACTACACCGGGACGCAACGCCGTAAAGTTACACGCGGACGCCCACTGCTCGCGGTCCTGGACGATTCTTCGCGAGCCCCCGCAAAAAACCGGCTCCATCGGCAACCCGCACTGCCTGAGTGCGGCGAACAGATCAGGTTGTTCCTTCATGTGGCTCTCGCCCTTACGCCAATGAAGTATCGGTAGACGATACGGTCCGATAAAGTGGGGCGGATAAATCACACACAGCTCGCGATCGATGTGGGTGAAGATCATGTCGAGGTGGATTGCCGTCGCCTCCTGCGGCATGACGACAACGATGAGATTGGCGACTCCCGTCTGCTCGAAGACCAGCTTCGCCAGCCCGTCGATTCCGGCTGGGCTGGAGCGCTCGCTAAAGCCGATCAGCAGTACGTCCTCGCGCAGAGGATGGACGTCACCACCCTCGAGAGTGTGATTCAGGCGGCGCTCGGCCGATCCGTCGTAAAGAATCCCCTTGTTCGCCAGCTTGGGATGCGAGGTAAAGAGCGCTTTCATGATGAGCTCCTCGGTCCAACGCGCGTGGAATCGCATCGAACCGATCATCATGTTCTGATTTATCGCCATCGCGGAATCGCGGGTGAAAAAAAGATTGGGCAGTGGCGGGAGCGAGTAGCTGAACTCGTTGAGAGTGCGGGATAGGGGTCCCGGCTCCTCCTCCTTCCCTTCAATCAATAGATCGACGACCGCTCGTGGCGGCAGCGCCCGCAACTCAGCAGCGAGTGGCTCGGATGGAACGACGTCGAGCGTCTCACGAATGATCAACTCGCGCACGGCCGAGTCTTCGAGCACCTCGGTGAGAAGCTGGCGGACGTGGAGCACTTCACAGAAGCGCTCGAGCACCTGGACGAAGCGACGATGCTCGCGTTTGGCGAGGTCGGCATCCACGATGTCGTCGTACAGAAATTCCGCTCTTGTATTCGGGGTGACGGCGAGGAGCTCGTTGCCGGGGCTGTGCACCAGAACGGTGCGCAGCGCGCCGATTTCGGAGGTGACGTGAACTGGCATGCGGGGAATTTAGCGGGAGGCGGGAAGCGGGAGGCGGGAAGAGACTGAGGGTTGCGGACTAACACAGTAGTCCGGATTGCGGACTGATTGAGGATTTCGGATCGCGGACACGCCTGCGAAAGGCTTGGTATTAGTACGTAATCCTCATTCTGTCCGCAGTCCTCAATGAGTCCGCAGTTCGGAGCTCTGGCAGTTTGGTCCGCAACCCTCAATCCGCACCACCTCCCGCTTCCCGCTTCCCGCTTCCCCCTTTACTTTGTGAATTACTTCACAAGCACGATTTGAAGCGAATCGCGGAATCAACAGTCAGACGTCTCTCCCTTTATCTGAGCTTCCTCGAAGGGATCGAGCGCCAGGGCTTGAAGACCATCTCGAGCGACGAGCTGGCGCGGCTCGGCGGGACAACATCCGCTCAGGTACGCAAGGACCTTTCGCTGTTCGGATCCTTTGGCAAGCGTGGCCTTGGTTACTCGGTCCCCGAGCTGTCGGAGAAGCTGCGCGAAATACTCGGCCTCGGAAAACAGTGGAAGGTGTGCATCATCGGCGCTGGGAAGATCGGTGCTGCGCTCGCCCGGTATCGCGGTTTCGGGGAGCGCGGGTTTAACGTCGTCGCCGTTTACGACAGCGACGAGACAAAGATCGGGAAAAAGTGGGACGCGCTCACCGTAAGGCCGATTGCCGACCTGGAAAAAGACGCCGCGAAACAGGATTTCGACATCGCCGTCGTAGCGACTCCGGCGGAGAGCACGCCCGGCGTAGTGAAGCAGGTCGTCCGCGCAGGAATCAAGGCGATTCTGAATTTCGCGCCGGTGCAGTTGTCGGTTCCGGCTGACGTCACAGTGCGTAACGTGAACATGGCGATGGAACTCGAGGGGCTCTCGTTCGCGCTTTCGAATCGCGCCGACTAGTCCAGGCAAAGACAACTACCTGCTTGCCGCTGGCCGCTGCTATCGCTGACCGCTGACCGCTGCCAACGACGGGACAGATCGCACAGGCCTTGAGGAAACTGCTGCAGTTGCCTCGAGCGCCAAGGAGACCTGTCCAGTCGTCTGCAGCGGTTAGCGACAAGCAAGCAGCGATCAGCGGGTAGCAGGCAGTTGTCTTATTGCGTCGTCTCGCCCAGGAGCCCGAACAGTTTTCCGAATTCCTCCGGAGTAACCACCTCCGGCCGCGCGCTCGGCTCGATTCCCACCCGCTCGAGAATCGCAGTGGCCTCATCAGCAGAAAGTCCGCGCACCGATCGCAACACGCGCTGCATCTGCTTTCGCCGCTGTCCAAACGCGGCCTGCACGAAAGTGCGAAACGAGACGAGCGACTCGAGCGGAACGATCGGATGCTTCAGGGGCGACAGCCTCACTACCGCTGACTCGACTTTGGGCGGTGGACGAAATGCAACCGCGGGAACGGTCAGCACCTGCTCCACATTTGCGACCACCGCGACGTTGACCGTCAGCGCGCCGTATTCGTCGTCGCCCGCTTTCGCCGCCATCCGCGCCGCCACCTCGCGCTGGACCAGAAAAACGGAACGACGTGGCATCGGCGGCTCCAACGCCTTGAACGCGATCGGCGTCGTGATGTAGTAGGGGACGTTTCCAATCAGCAGATAATCGCTGCCGACTATGCTTCGCGGGTCGATCTCGAGAAAGTCGCCTTCAACGATCTCAACGCTCGATCGATCGCGATACTTCTCGCGAAGATTCTCGGCCAGCGCGCGGTCGATCTCCACGGCGACGACTTTCCCGCTCCGCTCAACCAGGATGTCAGTCAGCGACCCGCGACCCGGGCCAACCTCGAGCACCGTGTCGGCCGGCGTCGGCGCGAGTGCGTCGACAATCGCGGTGAGAATCTTTTTGTCGGTGAGAAAGTGCTGCCCGAATTTCTTGAGGACAGGCGGTTGTCGACCACGCCCGCTGGGCGTGCGAGGCACGCTCAGCTCCTGACCACCACGAGCGTGAGGTCGTCCCGCCGCGTTACCGCGCGGGTGTGAACTTCGAGCATCTTGAAGACTCTATCGACGATTATCTGGGTGTCGTTCTCCCGATTCTCCTTGATCAACTCCAGCACGCGCTCCTCGCCGAGTCGTTCGTCTCGCAGGTTGCGCGCGTCGCTGATGCCGTCGGTGAACAGCACCAGCAAGTCTTTTTGCTTGACCCAGCTTAGCGACGCCGTATTCGGCACGTCCGCGACTATTCCGAGCGGAGGATTGACCGCAGCCAGGCGGGTGATCGTTCCCTCCTGGCTGATCACGAACGCGTGTGGGTGCCCGGTGTTGGCGTAAGTCAGCTTCTCGTGATCAGGGTCGACCACCCCGTAAAAGATCGAGATGAACATTTCCGTCGACTCGAGCTCATCGCGCAACGACTTTAGCAGCGCGCCGAGCATTTCCCCGGGGTTGACGAAGTTCTGGGCGTGAATTGCAGATGCGCTCATCGCCAGCGCCATGATTAGAGCGGCGCGATAGCCATGCCCCGATACGTCGCCGATCATTACGCCCGTCTTGCGATCGCGGAGCTTGAAGAGCTGGTAGAAATCGCCGCCGACGCTCTCGGCTGGAACAACGCGCGCCGTCACCTCTGCTTCCGGAGCAACGCCGTCGGTCGACGGAAGCAGCTTCATCTGCAGGTCGTGCGCGAGATTCATCTCCTGCAGCAGCCGCTGGCGATCGAGGGAAGCGCTAACGAGCCGCGCGTTTTGAATCGCCGTCCCAATCTGCGTGGCGATAGCGGTGACGAGCTTTTGATCGCCGGCGGTGAATGGCTGGCGCGAGCGACGATCGGCAAGGTTCACGACGCCAAGCGGCTGTCCGCCGGTGGGAGTGGTCCACATGATCGGAACGGAAAGCATCTCACCACGTCCGTAAGGCGACTCACTTCCGAAAGTTACGCCCTTCCCGACGACGATCAGCGGATGCTGGGTGCGAAAGACCCTCGCCGACACGCTGCTGACGTCGTCAGCGCTGATCGGCAGAATCTTCTCCTTGGGCACGCCAAGCGCGGCGACAGCCTGCAGCGTGTTGGTGCGCGCGTCGTGCACGAGGATCGACGCTACGCGTGCGCCAACCGTCTCCGAGATCTCGGTGAGGATCGTCGCCGCCGCATCCTCCAGTGTAACCGTCCGTCCGAGAATCTCCCCAATGGTGTAAAGGAGGTTGATCTCCTCGTATCGCTCGGCGAGCTCGGTCGCTGCGTGTTCTACTTCGAGCGCGGCCTGCGTGAACTGCGTGACGACCGGCATCAACAGCTTGATGTGCCGGTCTTCCGGCGCGTAGGACGGGTCGCACGGGCCGACCGTCAGCCAGATTTTCTTTGGTGACGGAACGCGGGTGACGAGCTGAGTTCCGAAGTTGGTGGGGATGGATTGTCCGGGTTCGTCCGGCAATACGTCCGGCATCTGAACTTTCGGACTGGAGCGGGCGATTATCGTCGGAGTCGAGCGGCCGTCGCCGCTTCCCCACACAGCGGCCTCGCAGTGCGTCCCTTCGCGAAACGCAACGAGGACCGCCTCCAGCTCCTTCACGGCCGATACAACGTCAGGCGGACGACGTTGCCCTTGTCGCGGAAGCTCTCAACGCGGTCCATCAGCCGCCGCATCAGGAAGAGTCCGCGGCCCTCCTCTCGTGTGAGGTTCTCGTCGGTGGTGCAATCGACGGTGCACTCATCGAGATCGAATCCCGGACCTTCGTCGACCACCTCGAAGACGAGGTCGGTGTCGCTTATGATGGCGCGGACGCGGACCTGCTTGCCGCCCGTCGCGCCGTTGCCGCGCAAAATGGCATTCGATAGCGCCTCGGTGAGGGCTACCGGAATGTTCAGCGAGCATTTGGTGGGTGAGAGCTTGAGCTCGCGGCACCGCTGCCTCGCGAGCTCCACTACTCCTTCTATGTATTCAACGTCGCTGGGGATCTGGAGATCGAACGCGACGCGCGATTCCGCCATTAAAAACTCTCTAGCGCGCGCTCCCGTGTGTCGGAGATTTGAAAGAGGGTGTCGAGCTTCGTCAGCTCGAATAGCGTCTGGAGATCATCGTTGAGGTTGGCCAGACGCAGCTCCCCGCCCTGCTCCCGAATCTTCTTCGACAACGAGACGAGCACGCCCAGGCCAGAGCTGTCGATGTAGCCGGTCTGGCTGAAGTCGATCAGGAATTTCTTCTCGCCCTTTTCGAGCTCATCGAGGACCTTCTGCTTCAACTCCTGCCGATTTCCGACAATCAACTGACCTTCGACATCTACCACAACGACATCTCCCTGTTTCTTGATCGAGAAACTCATTCAGTTTTTCTCCAGTGTGGTTCCTGCTGCTAAGGCTTGCGATGCTCTGCTCACCCGGCCGATTGCAGCGCTGCAATTGCGGCCACGTTAATAATGTCCTCCCGGTCGGCGCCGCGCGAGAGATCGGCGACCGGATGCGCGAAGCCCTGAAGAATCGGACCCAGCGCGAGCGCGCCACCCACTCGCTGCACCAGTTTGTAAGCGATGTTGCCCGCATCCAGCGACGGGAACACCAAAACGTTGGCTCTGCCGGCTACCTGACTGGAGGGTGATTTCCGGGCAGCAACCGACGGAGCCAGTGCCGCATCACCTTGCAATTCTCCGTCCACCGCGAGGTCGGGCGCGCGTTCTCTGATAATCGCCACCGCTTCACGTACGAGATCCACGCTCGGACCCTTGGCGCTGCCGTGGGTGCTGAAGGAAAGCAGCGCCACGCGTGGCTCGTCACCCACGATGCGCCGTCGGTCGGCCGCGGCCGCGAGAGCAATGTCGGCGAGATTCTCGGCGGTCGGGTATGGAACTACGGCGCAGTCGGTAAAGGTGAGCACCTCGTCGACGTCGGCGCCCGAAGTAACGACCATGTAAAACGCGCTGGATGCGACGCGGACGTTCGGCGCCAATCCGATGTGGCGAAGAGCGCTGCGTAAAACTTCCGCTGTGGTATAGACCGCTCCCGCCACGCAGGCATCGGCCTGGCCTGCTGCGACCATTTGATGGGCAAACTCGAGCGCGGACTCGTCCGCGGCGTGAATCAAGTGCAGGCCGGACTGGCTGATTATATCTCCGAGCTGCGCGTTGCCGGTAACCAGAATCGGCACCGCCATGCCGGTACGATCGATCTCGCCAGCAGCGGCGAGAATGCGCTCGTCGTCGCTCTCAGGAAAGACTATCCGACATTTTTGATCGGCTGCACGCTGCCTTATCCGGTCGATGAACGTCACTGCAGCAGGTCTCCCGCGTCTCAGAATCACCGCCTGGGAAGCGATGCCCCGCTGGCAAACTTTTCGGCCAGCGCCTTTGCCACGGCTGGATGAACCAGCCCGTTGAGGTTGCCGTGGTGCTGGGCGACTTCACGCACAACGCTCGAGCTGATGTAGGTCGTCTCCACCGACGGAACCATGAAGATCGTCTCGAAGCTCTCGGACATGTGACGGTTCATGAGTGCCATCTGGAACTCGTATTCGAAATCGCTGACCGCGCGCAGGCCGCGGATGTTGAATTTCGCGCCGACCTTTCTGGCGAAATCAACGAGCAGTCCTTCAAACGACGTAACCTCGACGCCTTTATCCTCGGTCGTCGCTGCCCGAATGAGCTCGACTCTCTCCTCGGTGGTGAACAGCGCTTTCTTGGAAGAATTCACCGCAACGGCGACAACCAGGTGATCGACAAATTCGGAGCTTCTGCGAATCAGATCCTCGTGTCCGCGGGTGATGGGGTCAAAGCTTCCAGCATAGATGGCTGTGATTGCCACGTCACGCCTCACTGCGGTAGAAGGTGATTGCCGTCGAGCCATACCTACGCGTCACTCCCCCAGCAGGCATTTCATCCTTCGCCGCGTGCTCGACGCTGAGTACGCGACTGAAAGGAGCTGCCTTCCAGCACTCGGCCAATTTTGCCGCGTCGCCGGAGGTATAAGGTGGATCGGCAAAGGCGACATCGTAAGAAAGGCGTGGCAGCGATTCGGCGAACCCGAGTGCGGAGCGTCGATGGATAGTTGAGAGATCCGCGGCACCGAGCGCCGCGATGTTCTCCTCGAGCGCGCGCAGACTTTTCGGATTTTTCTCGACAAAGTCAGCCGTTGTCGCACCGCGTGACAGCGCTTCCAGTCCCAGTGCGCCCGAGCCGGCATAGAGATCGAGCACACGCGCTTCCGGAATGTCGAGCTGTAGGATGCTCATCCACGCTTCCCGCACTCGATCGAGCGTGGGCCGTACTTGCGATCCGCCAGGTGCGTTGATTCTGCGGCCGCGCCAACGGCCCGCGACTATGCGCACGTCAAGCGGGAGGCGGGAGGCGGGAGGCGGGAGGCGAGGGATGCAATCTGTCGTTCACGCCTCGGTGACTCTGACGTCCGCGATCCTCGCCTGGAGGTAACTCTCTCCCCGATAATTGTCGCGCTCCAGCCTGAACGCGACATCAACCTTTGTCCCCGATTGAAATTCTGCCGCGCGATCGGCAAGTCCCCAACCGAGCGCGTCCAGCGATCCCGTTCCGGTGTCAAGCACCAGCTTGAGACCATTCTCGCCCACGACGCGTGGTGGTCGGGCGATCGTAACGTTCCTCGCCAAAAGGACGGGCGTCGGATTTCCGATCCCAAACGGCTCGAAGTGGCGGAACAACGATTCGATCCGCCCGTCGAGTCCCTCGATGCTGACCTCGAGATCGACGCGAATCTCGGGGACGAGATCGGCGGGTGTCAGAACTGAGCGCGCCACTTCATTGAATCGAGCGGCGAAGTCGCCCACCTTGTCGCGGGCGATTGTTATCCCGGCGGCGGCGCGGTGTCCGCCGTAACGCAGCAAGTGCTGGCGCGATTGGCCAAGCGCTCCGTGCAGATCGAATTTGGGAATCGATCGTCCGGAGCCCTTTCCCTGCTCGCCTGACATCGCGATCAGCACCGTCGGCCTGCCGAATTCTTCGACGAGTCGCGAGGCGACGATACCGACCACGCCCGGGTGCCAGGTGTCGTCGGCGAGGACGATCGAGTACTGCTCGTCGAGGTCCATCGCTACGACCCGCTCACGCGCCTGCTCCAGGGTAGCGTGATCGATCTCCTGACGCCGCTTGTTCAACTCTTCGAGCTCGCGCGCTATCACGTTTGCCTCGTGTTCGTCCTCGGTCAGCAGCAACTGCACTCCGCGAATGGCGTGGCCGAGTCGGCCGGCAGCGTTGAGGCGCGGCGCGAGGATGAACCCAATCCTTCCAGCGGTCAGCTCCCTCCCGTCGAGACCAGCCGCGCGGAGGAGCGCTCGCATGCCGATATTGCGGGTCTCGGCGAGCATCTTCAGTCCCCAGCGGACGAACACCCGATTCTCTCCTCGCAGCGGTGCCACGTCGGCGACCGTTGCCAGCGCCACGAGATCGA
>WNGI01004492.1_pt1 | contig 12496 bp, 11 predicted proteins | sample 5400621 | NCBI WGS metagenome assembly WNGI01 (sample SAMN13153374, study PRJNA577476) | soil metagenome | isolation source: 20 cm soil or saprolite under Garry oak tree replicate 1 | place: USA:California | collected 2016-06-15 | reverse complement strand
GGTTGATCGCCATCCCGTGGGGAGCCTTGCCGACGTCGATGCTGCTCACCACGCGGTCGGTGATCGTGCTGATGACGCTCACCTTGGAGTCGCCATCGCTGCTGGCATACACGCGGAGCCCGTCCGGAGAGATCACCAGGCCGTGCGGGCCGGTGGGGATCGGGATGGTCGTGAGGACACGATTGGTGCCGGTATCGATGACCGCGACCGCGTTGTCGTTGAAGAGACCCACATAGGCCTTGGGCGCGCCGCGCATGGCGGCCGCGGCCGGGGCCCTGATCGTTCCGGCCCACATCATCGTGGCCAGGCCCGCAATCACCACGAGACCCGCCAGCCGCTTCAGCCGCTGCCAGGCGTGCCGGGCGGCCGGGTGTGACGTGTAGGAATGTGACGCATGTTGTCTCATCTCACTGTCCTCCAGTCGGCGTTCGCAGAAGTTGGACCGCGCCGCCGGCCGCCCGCGAGAGGCGAGCGGCCGGCGGCGTCACACGGGGCTTATCTGCTCCCCTCTTGCTCGTGCCAGCGCAATTCGTTGATCAACGGCGCTCCGGGGCCCGCAAACGTGCCCAGGGTGACCAGGTCGTTCTGGGTGGTGACCTGCGGAGCCGCGGGCTGCATCGGCACCGGTTCCACCGCGTCAGACTCGGCAAACGCGGTCGCGCCGGTGAGCGCGATGGACGCGCTCAGGACCAGTAGAGCCAGCATCTTGTTCATTGTCCTCCCTCCTTTCGTCGATGATGTCCTCATGAACCCGTTCGTCTCCTCATACACCGGGGCTCGGAGTCTGGATTGGAGCTCGTCGCAGGAACCGGGGGCATCACGGGTCGAAGACGCGCCCGGGACTCGATGCTCAAGAGGGGGACGATGGCATGACTCGGTCCGATCGATCGTCAGGCGCGGGGGTCGTGGGCGGGAAGCTCGACCGGCGGGGATTCCTCCGGACCGCCGGGACCGGATTGGCGGCGGCCGGCATCCTGGGAGTCGATCTGGCCGCGGCGCCGCAGCGCGCGGTCGCGGCCGGCGCCGGCGGAGACCAGGGCACGCTGATCGTCGGCGGGAGCGCACAGTTCCGCACGCTGGATCCGGGGCGCACCATCGAAGTGAACGGGATGATGGTCGAGAAGGTCACCTACGACACGCTGGTCACCTTCGACGGAGAAGACCTCCGGAACCCCCGGCCGCATCTGGCGACCGGCTGGAAGGTCGGCGCCGACGCCCGCACGTTCACGTTCACGCTGCGGCCCGGCGTGCGGTTTGCGAGCGGCAACGAGCTGACCTCGGCGGACGTCAAGTGGACGTTCGATCGGGTCCTCAACCTGAAGGCGAACACGATCTTTCTCTTCGACGGCGTCGAGTCGGTGGACGCGCCCGATCCGCGGACCGTGGTGATCCACACCAAGGCGCCGCAGCTGTCCCTGATTCCCATCCTGTCGCATCCGGGATTGGGGATCCTCGACAGCAAGGTCCTCATTCAAAACGGCGGGGATGCCGGGCCGGAGGCCAAGAATACCGATCACGCGGAGCCGTACCTGTTTCAACGCTCAGCCGGAAGCGGGCCGTTCATGATGCAGAGCTACACCGCCGGCCAGGAACTCGTCTTGGTGCGCAACCCGCGCTTCTGGGGCAGTCCCGCCGGGCTCGAGCGCATCGTCATCCGGAACGTCCCGGACCCGGTGACGCAGGCGCTGCAGGTGATCCGCGGGGATCTGGACATCGCCTCCAACATCGGACCGGACCAGATTCCGCCGCTCAGCCGCGTCCCGAACGTGGTGGTCAAGGCCAGCCCGTCGGCGACGACCTTCTACGTGCTGATGAACAACAATCCCGGCGTGGGCGGGCCGTTTGCCAACCTCAAAGTTCAGCAGGCGGTGCGGTACGCGCTCGACTACGACGGAATCATGAAGATCGCGGGCCGGGGCGCGGTGCGGCTCGCGGGCGTCATCCCGACGCTGCTCCCGGGATCGCTCCCCAGCACGGCCGCCCCGAAGACCGACCGGGAGCGCGCCAAGAGCCTGCTCAAGGAGTCCGGGCTGGGAACGGTCCGGGGCAAGTTCTCTTATTCGAGCGACGCGATCCAGTTCGGCATCCCGACCGCGCTGCTGGCGCAGAAGATCCAGTCGGATCTCGCGACCGTCGGCATCGACCTGGCGCTGGATGGGCTGCCGACCGTGACCTCGCTCACGCTGTACCGAAGCGGCAAGGACCAGTTTGGCGTGTGGGGGTGGGCCGCCGATTACGCGGACGCCACCGACTTTCTCGTGTGGGCCCCGGGCCGGGTGGTCGGGAAGCGGGCCGGCTGGCTCCCGGCGGCGTCCCCGGAAGCGGCGAAGCTGGCCGCCCTCGCGGACACGGCGGAGGCGGAAGTGAACGACACCAAGCGGGTCGCGCTGCTGCAGGAGTTCGAACGAACGCTCGCCCAGATCGGCCCGTTCGTGCCGCTGTTCCAGCCCGCCATCCCGTACGCGTTCCGGGCCAATGTCCAAGGCGTCGCCTACAACAGCGTCTGGGCCATCGATCTATATCCGATCCGGAAGACCGCGTAGCGCTCGTCACCGATGCGGCGCCGGACGTTCTTGACAGCGGCTGCGGGTGCGGCCGGGCTCGCGCTGGCCGGCCGGATGCGCGGAGCGGTCCCTGCCCGTGCGGCGCCGGCGGCGGACCAGAAGACCCTGATCATGGCGCCCAACTTCGTCATCCGGAGCCTCGATCCGGGGCACACCCTCGAGCCCGACGGCGAGATGGTCACCCATGCGTGCTACGACGCGCTGGTGACGTTCGAGGGCGCGGATCTGTCGACCCCGAAGCCGCACCTCGCCACGACCTGGAAGGTCTCCGACGGCGGCCGGCTCTACACGTTTGCCCTGCGCCCCAACGTCCGGTTCGCGAGCGGCAACCCGGTGACGTCGGCCGATGTGAAGTGGTCGTTCGACCGGGTCATCAACCTCAAGTCGAATCCGGCGTTCTTCCTGGCCAACGTTGACGAGGTCCTGGCCCCCGCTCCGGAGACCGTGGTGGTCCGCCTCAAGCAGCCGCAGCCATCGATCATCCCGATCCTCTCGAACGGCGCGCTCGGCGTCATGGACAGCAAGCTGGTCGCCACCCAGGGAGGGGACGCCAGCCCCGACGCCAAGACCAAGGACCAGGCCGAGGCCTGGCTGCAGTCGCACTCCGCCGGCAGCGGGCCGTTCATGATCCAGAGCTACACGCCGACCCAGGAGCTCGTGCTCGCCCGCAATCCGACTCACTGGCGCGGCCCCGCGAAGCTGGATCGGGTCGTGCTGCGCAGGGTCCCCGAGGCGTCGACGCAGGCGCTGCAGCTCGCGCGCAGCGATCTCGACATTGGGCTCAGCCTCGGTCAGGCGAACCTGCCGCTGCTGCGCCGCGTGCCGTCGGTCACGATCCAGTCGAGCGTCGTCGCGACATCGTTCGTGATGATGGTCAACATGGATCCCGCACTCTCCGGCCAGCTCGCGAACCCCAAGGTGCTGCAGGCCATTCGGTATGCCTTGGACTACGAAGGAATTCTGGCGATCGCCGGCCCCGGCGCGCAGCGCATGGCCGGCGTGATTCCGAACGACCTGCCCGGGGCGCTCGATCCGCGGGAAGCCGCCAAGACGGACAAGAACAAGGCGAAGGCGCTCCTCAAAGAAGCCGGACTGGCGGAGGCCAGGGGCCGGTTGATGTTCTCGAGTGACGCGACGTCCTACGGCATCCAGTACGCGCTGCTGGCGCAGAAGATTCAGTCCGATCTCGCGTCCGCGGGCATCACGGTCGACCTGGACGGGCTGCCGGGCACGATTGCGCTCGGCCAGTACCGCGCCGGCAAGGCGCCGGCATTGTTCGGCGGGTATGCCGCCGACTATCCGGACGCGACCGATTTCCTCGTCTACCTGCCCGGCCAGCTCGTCGGCAAGCGAATGAACTGGCCGGCGGACGCCAGCCCCGCGGCGCAGGAACTGGCGCAGTGGGGCGACCGGGCGACGCAGGAGGGGGATCCTGGAGCGCGCGCCGCGCTGCTCCAGAAGATCCAGCGGCGCTTGCTGGAGATCGGTCCCTACGCGCCGCTCTTTACGCCGGCCCTCCCTTTCGGCTACCGGTCGGACCTGCGCGGGGTCACCTACAACAGCGTGTGGGAAGTCGACTTCTACCCCATCCGGCGTGTCTGACGCGCAGGCGCTCACGCCCGCGGTCCTCGCCTCCGACGCCTTCCCGCAGGGACAATGATATGCCTCCGTAGCGCGCCGGCCGCCGGTCGCGCGGAGGCTGCGCCCCCATGAACCTGCTCGGGTACGTGGGGCGGCGTGTCCTCCTGCTCCCCCTGATGCTCGTGGGCATCACGGTGCTCAGCTTCGTCCTCTCGCACGCGGTGCCGGCGGATCCGGTGGCGGCCAACCTCGGCGATCGGGCCGCCGCGAACCCCGAGGTGGTGGCGGCGTTCCGACACCGGTGGGGACTCGATCGTCCGCTGCCGCAGCAGTACGTCATCTATGCGTGGAATCTCCTTCACGGAGACATGGGGGCGTCGATCTCGACGCACCAGCCGGTGCTGACGGACCTGCGCCAGCACCTGCCCGCGACGATCGAGCTCGCCGTGGCGGCGATGCTGCTGAGCCTCGCGGTCGGCATCCCCCTCGGCATCGTCTCGGCGGCGAGGCGCGACGGCCTGGTCGACCAGGCCGCCCGGACCGGGTCGCTCGTGGGCGTCTCGATGCCGGTGTTCTGGCTGGGGTTGATGGCGCTCGTGATCTTCTACGCCCGCCTGGGCTGGGCGCCGTCGGCCGGGCAGTTGAACCCCCGCCTGCCCACCCCGCCCTTCGTCACGGGGTTTGTGATCATCGACGCGCTGCTCGCCGGCCAGGGCAGCCTCGTCCCGGATGCGCTCGCGCACCTCGCGCTGCCGGCGCTCGTGCTGTCATCGTACAGCATCGGGGTCATCACCCGGGTGATGCGCGGCAGCATGCTGGAGGTGCTGGGCGAGGACTACGTGCGAACGGCGAGGGCGAAGGGGCTGTCCCGGCGGATCGTCACGCTGCGTCACGCCGCCCGCAACGCCCTGCTGCCGGTCATCACCGTCATCGGCTTGGGATTCGGCGGCCTGCTGTCGGGCGCCGTCGTGACCGAGACCGTGTTCGCGTGGCCCGGGCTCGGATCCTACGCCTTTCAGAGCGCCACCTCGCTGGACTTTCCAGCGATCATGGGGGTCGGCATCGTCGTGGCGTCTGTGTATCTGCTCGTGAATCTGCTCGTGGACGTCGCCTATGCCGTCGTGGATCCCCGGCTCCGGATGAGCTGACCGGTGGCGCTCAACGCCCGCGCGTTCCCGGTGTCCCGGCGGCCGTTCCTGTCGAGGCGGCTGCCGAGGGTGTTCGCCCGCTCCCCGCTCGCGCTTGGCGCGCTCGCCGTGGTGACCCTGTGGGTGGCCGTCGCCATGGCCGCTCCCTGGCTCGCTCCGTACGGCCCGCTCGCCCAGGACATCGGGGATCGGCTCATGCCGCCGACGTCTGCGCACTGGCTCGGGACCGATCCGCTCGGTCGAGACATCCTCAGCCGAATTGTCCACGGGGCGCGGCTTTCGATTCCCGTCGGCATCGCCGCGGTCGGCCTGGCGGTCCTATTGGGCACGCTGATCGGGAGCGTCGCCGGCGCGGCGGGCGGCGTCGTCGATGAGGTGATCATGCGGGTGACGGACCTGATGCTCGCGTTTCCGACCGTGATCCTGGCGATGATCATCTCCGCCGCGCTCGGGGCCGGCATCCGGAACGCCGTCATCGCCATCATGGTCGCCTGGTGGCCGTCGTACGCGCGGTTTGCCCGCGGGCTGGTCCTGGCCGCACGCGAGCGCGAATACGTGGAAGCGGCCCGGGCCGCCGGCGCGTCCTCGGTACGGGTGTTCCTCCGGCATATCCTGGTGAACATCGTCTCGCCGATCGTCATCCTGAGCATGCTGGACATCGGGCACGCGATCCTGACATTCGCCTCCCTCAGCTTCCTCGGGCTGGGACCGCCCCCGCAGATCCCGGAGTGGGGGTCGATGATCGCCGCCGGCAGGGACTACCTCGATCAGGCCTGGTGGATCGGCACGTTTCCCGGCCTGGCGATCCTGACGCTCGTGCTGGGGCTGAACGTGGTGGGGGACAGCCTGCGGGACGCCCTCGATCCCAAGCTGAGAAAGGGCTGAAGCCAGGCGGGCGCTCCACGTCCCGCCTGCCGGGCGTCCGGCCAATGGGGCGGCGGGGCGCGGAAAAGAGCCGGCGCCCGCCCGGGCGCGCCTCCGGCCTGTCTCCCGAGAGTTGATGTCAAGGAAGGGTATAAATATGTCTATATTGTCTATCTCCATCCTGTGACACAATTCACCACTCCTTGCTCCCGGGGAGGTCCGGATGCCCCTGCATCCTGGGCATTAGAGTGTCAAGGATCGCGGGAGGCGGGAGATGAGACTCGACGACCTCGATGTATCTGCCGAAGAGCTTCGCAGCTGGGGTCGTGCCATTCAGAAGACCCCGACCGAAGAGTTCTGCCTCGAGGAGCTCCCGTTCGGCAGGCAGGTCGTCGCGTGGATCGATCAGACGATTCTCGCATTCCTCGAACACGGCAGGGACGAGGCGCTGCATTACAAGCGGGCCGCGGTGATTGCGCGGCGGGCCACCGCGCTCGCGAAGATGACCCGGGATCCGGGCCCGATTGCCACCTACAAGATTGGCGAGCGCTGGCTGATCAAGCTCCTCTGCGAGTTCGGCTGCCGCATCTGACGGTTCGCCCGCGCCGGAAGCCACCACGCGCGGCGGTTTCGACTCCGAGCTGACCCGGCCTGAGCCAAGCCCACAGGGATCTCGCGCGCCCGAATGGAAGGAAGCCTCCATGGCGCGCACAGGGTCTCCGTACCCACCAATTTTCGACGGCCACAACGACACGGTCCTCAGCCTCGTCAAGACCGGCCGGTCGTTTTTCGACCGGAGCACGGAAGGCCACATCGATCTGCCCCGGGCCCGCGAAGGGGGGCTGGGCGGCGGCTTTTTCGCCGTCTACATCTACGATCCCGTCAACGCCGAGCATGCGAGGCCCGGTCGGGCCGACCCGGACGCGGGGATGACGATCTACGGCGACGAGCGGACGTGGCCGGAGCCGATGCCGCTCGACTACGCGCAGTCGGCGGCGCTCGACCTGCTCGGGCGGCTGCTCGAGACCGCCCAGGCGTCCAACGGACGGGTCGGGATCGTCCACACCGCCGCCGAGCTGCAGCGGTGCCTCGACGCGGGCATCTTCGCCATGCTGCTGCACTTCGAGGGCGCGGAGCCGCTCGATCCCGACGGGCACGCGCTCGAGGTCTTCTACGCGTCGGGGCTCCGTTCCGTCGGCCTCACGCACAGCCGGCGGAACCGCTTCGCCCGGGGCGTGCCGTTCAAGTTCCCGAGTTCCCCGGACACGGGCGAGGGCCTCACCGATGCCGGCAAGACGCTCGTCCGGCAGCTGAACCGCCGCAAGGTCATGATCGATCTGTCGCACATCAACGAGCGGGGGTTTTGGGATGTCGCCGGGATCACCGACGCCCCGCTCGTCGCCACCCATTCCAACGCCCACGCCCTGTCGCCGTCTCCGCGCAACCTGACGGACAAGCAGTTCGACGCGATCCGCGAGAGCCGCGGGATCGCCGGCCTCAACTTCCACGTCGGGTTCCTCAGAGAGGACGGCGGCCGGGAGTCCAACACCCCCATCGCGCGGATGGTGGATCACATCGAGTACATGGTCAAACGCATGGGGATCGACCACGTGGCCCTGGGCTCCGACTACGACGGCGCGACGATGCCGGCCGAGCTGAAGGACGCCGCCGGACTGCCCAGGCTCATGCAGGCGCTCCGCGACCGGGGGTTTGGGGAAGGGGACCTCCGGAAACTCGCCCACGGCAACTGGGTGCGGGTGCTGCGCGAGACCTGGGGCGCGTAGGCTCGGGATCCTGCGGGCCGGGGTCACCGGTCGATGGTGAGCGTTGCGATCCTCGACGACTATCAGGGCGTGGCGCTGGAGGTGGCGGACTGGCGCGCGCTCGGTCCGGCCGTTCATGTCCAGGTGTTTCGCGACCACCTCAAGGATGAGGATCGCCTCGCCGATCGGCTTGCGCCGTTTCATGCGATCGTCGCCATGCGCGAGCGCACCCCGTTCCCCACGCGGTTGCTCGAGCGGCTGCCGGCGCTCCGCCTGCTGGTGACGACCGGGGCGGCCAACGCCTCCATCGATCTCGACGCCGCCACGCGCCTGGGGATCCTGGTGTGCGGCACGCGGGGGCTGAAATATCCGACCGCGGAGCTGACCTGGGGGCTGATCCTGGCGCTGGCGCGCCACATCCCTCAGGAAGACCAGGCCACCCGGCGGGGCCGCTGGCAGACCACGCTGGGGGTGGGACTCCAGGGGAAGGTGCTCGGCGTCATCGGCCTCGGCACCCTCGGCTCGCAGGTCGCCGCGATCGGCCGCGCCTTTGGGATGTCGGTCATCGCGTGGAGCCAGAACCTGACCGCCGAGCGGGCCGCGGAGTGTGGAGCCGCTCTGGTGTCCAAGGAAGGGCTGCTGAGTCGGGCGGACATCGTGACGATCCACCTGAAGTTGAGCGACCGAACGCACGGGCTCCTCGGCCCCACGGAGCTCGCGTTGATGAAGCCAGCCGCCTTCCTGGTGAACACCTCTCGAGGGCCCATCGTCGAGGAGGAGGCCCTGGTGGAGGCGCTCCGGCGTGGGGCCATTGCCGGCGCGGCCCTCGACGTGTTCGACGACGAGCCGCTCCCGCCGGACCATCCCCTCAGGCGCCTGGAGAACACCGTGATCACGCCGCACCTTGGGTACGTGACGCGGGAAGGCTACGAGGTCTTCTACCGCGACGCCGCTGAGGACGTGCGGGCCTTTTTCGATGGGAATCCCGTGCGGGCGCTCAACCCCGATGTGACGTCCTCCCCCGGGTACCGGGGTGCCCTCCGCTGACCGGCGCTCCCGGCGTTACGCGAGCCGGTACACGCCGGGCTTGACCTCGGGGAATTTCTTCCAGACCTCCCCGTCGTGGCCCGGGCAGATGCGTCCCTCATCGCCGCCGGAGAGGCTCTTGATGCGCGCCATCGCCCCGAGGCACTCGGCGACGCTGTTGAGGTGGATCGCGGGCGGGACCCAGTCGCGGAGGTTCCGGTAGGTCGTCAGCGCATCGTTCCCGATGACAAACGGCCCTTTGGCCGTTTGGACGACGACGATCTGCATGCCGGGAGAGTGGCCTCCGACCCACTCGACCCGGACGCCCTCGACCAGCTCGAGGTTGCCGTCGATCACCTTGAGGCGCCCGGCCGACCGGATGGCCTCCAGGTCCTGGGCGAAGCAGTCGCTGAGAAACCTGCGCGTCCAGGGGTCCTGGCCTCCGAACCCGTGCCAGAAATCCAGTTCTCGGCGCTGCACCCAGAACGTCGCCGCCGGGAGGAATCCTTCGAGATCGAAGTGGTCCCAGTGCAGGTGCGTGAGGATCACCGTCTTGACCTCGTTGGGGTTGACTTCCGTGGTTTCGAGCAGTTCATCGCGCGTGCGGAGCTGCTCGACCGGGAGTCCCTTGCTCTTCCCGAGGCGGGCGCTGAACCCCGTATCGATGAGCAGCGGGCCGGCCGGGCCGCGCAGCAGCCAGAGGAAATAGGCCGAGGTCGTGGTCTTGCCGATCGGTTCCATGAAGAGCCTGGTGGACCAGTCCACCTGCCGCCCGCCCGGGCTGAGCGCGTAGATCTCATAGGTCGCGGCCATCTGCCCCTCCTCGCTCGTGGGTGTGGGATCCCGCGTTCATACGACCCGGTGCACGACCTCGCCTCCGGCGAGGTAGCGGGTGACGTTCTCGGCGCAGAGGTTGAGCCCGTTCGCGAGCGCCTCAGGCGTGGTGCCCGCCGTGTGGGGCGTCAGCACGACATGGGGGGCCTTCAGCAGCGGGTTGCCGGGGGAGACCGGCTCGGTTGCGAACACATCGAGCCCGGCCCCGAGCAGCCTGCCCGAGCGCAGCGCCCCGGCCAGCGCGGCCTCGTCCACGAGATCGCCGCGCGCCGTGTTGATGAAGATCGAGCCGGTGCGCATCCGGGCGAACTGCGGCGCGCCCAGCAGTCCCCGCGTGTCGGGGCTGGACCGGAGGTGCAGGGACACGACGTCCGACTGATCGAGCAGCGCATCCAGGGTCGGGACGTAGGCGAACCCCGCCCGCCCGGCCTTGTCCGGGTCGGGGTGCAGCGTCCAGGCGATGACCCGCATGCCGACGGCGCGCCCCAGTTCGGCGAAGCGGGTGCCGATGGCGCCGGTGCCGATGATCCCCAAGGTCTTCCCCAGGCACTGAAAGAGCGGAACGCGGTCCCAGTTCGCGCGCTTGACGTTGGCGTCCAGATCGATCATCTGGCGCGCCACGGCGAGGAGCAGGGCGAGGCAGTGCTCCGCAATCGCGTCGGTGGCCGTGTTGGGCGTGTTCGAGACGACGATTCCCAGCCGCCGGGCCGCGGCCAGGTCCACGTTGTCGGTGCCGGTGCCCCAGATGGCCAGGTGCCGGAGCGTGCCGCGCGCGGCCTCGAGCACGCGCGCCGGGAACTTGCAGTACCCGCGGATGTTCACCACCGTATGCGCGCCGTCGATCCGCCGGACGAGATCATCCTCGGACGCCGGTGGGGAGGTATGCACGATGACCTCGGCAGACGCGCGCATCCGCTCGAGCGCCGGCGTGCCGGACATCACTGGCGGGCTGTCGTCGGGAATCACGATCCGCACGGGCTGAGAGTTCGCCGGCGCGGGCGGCCGGCTCCTACCGGGGGAGGATTCGGATGCCCCCCGCGGAATGGGTCCCGGGGATCCTGGAGCACGCCTTCGTTTCAACCGTCATGGAGATCCAAAAAACGGCCGATACGGTCATCATCGGCGGGGGCATCGTCGGGTGCGCCGCCGCATACTATCTCGCCGCCAGGGGCGTTCGGGTGCTGCTCCTGGAGCGCGGAGCGATCGCCGCGGAAGCCTCCGGGGCCAATCTGGGGACGGTCGGGGCGTCGGCGGGGCTCCCCGGAGTGACCCTGGCCCACACCAAGAAGAGCCTCGACCTGCTGGCGCGCGACGCGGCCGAACTGGGCCGACCGGTGGAATTTGCGCGCGCGGGGCTGCTCCTGCTGGCATGCAGCGAAGCCGAACGGACGGAGGTCCAGGAGTTTGCCGCGACCCGGCGGCAGGAAGGGATCGAGACCCATCTCCTGCCTGCGGATGAGCTGCGGAATGTGGAGCCCGGGCTCGGGCCCGGCATGGTCGAGGGGGCGTACGTGCCGGGCGACGGCCACATCAACCCCTTCCTGCTGACCTACGCGTATGCGGCCGCCGCGCGGCAGCGGGGCGCGGAGATCCGGGAGGGGATCGAGGTGCTGCGGTGCGATGTCGCCGGCGGTCGGGTGACCGGGGTCATGACCCCGGCCGGCCGGGTCGACACGCGCCGGGTCATCGTGGCCGCCGGAGCCTGGTCGAGCACGCTCCTTGCCCCCCTCGGCGTCGAGCTTCCCGTGCGTCCCGGCCGGGGCCAGATGCTGGTCACCGAAGCGCTGCCGGCGCTCACCCCGCGCGTGCTCCGGACGTCCGCGATCAACCTCCGCCAGGATGCGCGCGGCCACGTGCTGATCGGGAGCAGCGTCGAATACGCGGGGTACAGCCGCGAGGTGACCCTGCCCACGCTCGCCCGGTTCGCCCAGCTGGCCGGCGAGGTGATGCCGGCCCTCAGGGACGCCAAGATCATCCGCACGTGGGCGGGCCTTCGCCCGATGACCCCCGACGGCCTGGCGATCATCGACACCGTTCCGGGCGTCGACGGGTTGATCCTGGCGACGGGGCACAGCCGAACCGGGCTCAGCTACGCGCCGGTCACGGCGTGGCTCCTCGAGCAGATGATCACCGGGGGGCAGACGGCGCTGCCGCTCGAGCCGTTTCGCCTTGGGAGGTTTACGGCGCCGACGGCGGATCACACCGTCTCGGGGCGGGCGTGAGCGGACAGAGGAGATGGCATGGTCGAGTGTGTCGTGATCGGGGCCGGCGTCATCGGGGCGTCGGTGGCCTACCGCCTGGCCCAGGCCGGGGTCTCGGTCACGGTGCTGGAGGCGGGCCGGGTCGGCGGAGGAACGTCCGGGGTGAGCTTCGCCTGGACGAACGCCAATAACAAGCCGCCGCGGGCCTACCACGATCTGAATGTCGCCGGCATGCGGGCGCACGCGGCGCTCCGGGACGAGTTTGGAGAGACGCCGTGGTGGCACGGCGGCGGAAGCGTCGAGTGGGCGATCGATGACGGGGTCCGGTCCGACCTGCGTGAGCGAGTCAAGCGCCTGCAGGCGTGGGACTATAGCGCCGAGTGGCTCACGCCGGGTCAGCTCGCGCAGTTGGAGCCCGACATCGACCCGGCCGCCGCGCGTGACGCCTCTATTGTGTACTTCCCGGACGAAGGGTGGCTGGACCCGGTCACCTACGCGCACGCCATGCTCGAGGC
>WNGI01004491.1_pt1 | contig 12496 bp, 12 predicted proteins | sample 5400621 | NCBI WGS metagenome assembly WNGI01 (sample SAMN13153374, study PRJNA577476) | soil metagenome | isolation source: 20 cm soil or saprolite under Garry oak tree replicate 1 | place: USA:California | collected 2016-06-15 | reverse complement strand
AGCGCCGCGGCGGCGAAGACCCACGCCGCGGGAACGACGTCGATGAACGTTCCGGCGACGGCAGCCGTCGCGATGCCCGCGATCGCACCGCCGATGCGGACGTTCGCCATGGCCGATGCCCGCTCGCGGTCGGGGTAGATCCCGCGCATGAGGGCGGTGTACGCGCTGATGTTCGCGACGCTGATCACGAACGTGACGACGGTAGTGACCGCGAGCATGAGCGGTGTCGCGGCAAAGAGGACCCCCGCGAGAAATACGGCGCGGGCCAGCGTGACGGTGCCGGCGACGACCCTTACTTGCGGAAATCCCATGAGCAGGTACGTCGAGATCGGTGACAAGAGATGCCCGACGAAGGGCGCCGCGATGACGATCGCGACGTCGGTCGTGGATCCGCCGAGGCGGCGCACGACGATCGGCATGAAGGTGACGAGAACGGCGATGTACACGCCACCGCAGATCGCGCTGAATGTGTCGATCCGGAAGTTACGGCGAACGCGTGGGGGCGACCAGTTCACATCCATGCGAGGAACCGAACGCTAGCGTGCCAAGAGGCGGTTCCGTAAGGCCCCCGAGGGGGCTATTTAGGGTCGATCTCGTGGACCGAAGTTCGAGCCCGGCCGGTATCCGCCCGGTCTCGGGCCGAACCCGCGGCGCGGTCCGTAGCGACCCGGCCCGCCCGACCCGGCGGGGCCACCGGGGCCGCGGAATCCACCGGGAGCTCGCGGACGGAACTGTGCCGGGCCGCGCGCGCCCGGCGCGGTCGAGCTGATGACCACGCGGCGATTCGGATCGACGCCGACCGACTCGGTCTTCACGCCCGGTGTGTCCTGCACCGCAAGGTGCACGATCCGCCGCTCGTAGGCCAGCATCGGCTCGAGCGTCACCGCCTGTCCGCTCGCCTTCACTCGGGACGCGACGCGGCGCGCGATCTCGCGGAGCTGCTCCTCGCGGCGCCGACGATAGCCCTCGATGTCGAGGGGGACGTGGACAGTACGCCCGACCCGCCGGGAGGTGATCGCGGAGGTGATCTGCTGTAACGCGACGAGGTTCTCGCCACCACGGCCGATGAGCGCGCCGAGATCGGGGCCAAGGACTTCGATTCCCTCGTGACGCGGGCCCTCGTCCAGCGCGACTTCGGCCTCGACTCCCATGAGCGCGAGCAGGTCGCGAAGTACGCCGACGCCCGCTTCGAGATCCTCGACGAGGGCGGGCGCCTGCTCCTCGCGCTCCACGTCCTCGCGCTCTTCGCGCCGCTCCTCCCGCTCGCGGATCGCGTCCGGGCGGCGCGGAACCTCCGCCTCGTCGATCACCGGCTCCGGCTCGGGTGGCGTGTCCTCCTCGACGAAGGTGATGAGCACGCGCGCATCTTCACCTCCGATGCCGAGGACGTTGGCCGGTTTCCCCTTCTCGAGCACCTCGTACTCGACGTCGGTGCGCTTCTTGCCGAGCGCCCGCAGGCCCCGCTCGATCGCCTCTTCCACGGAACGGCCCGTGAACTCCTCCCCACGAAGCGGACTCATCGCTTCCTCCTCCTCCCGCGGCGGCGCCCACCGCCGTTGGCGTTGCGGCGTGACCCCGCCGCAGCCATAGGTTCCTCCATATCGTGCTCGGCCTCGGCGATCGCCGCCTGCTCGCGTGCCCGCATCGTCTTGTCGGCGGGCGTCGGGATGTTCGCGAGCGGCGGGATCCAGCGAGGCAGCTGACCCCATCCCATGACGAAATACTGCTGGACGATCTGGAAAATCGTCGTCGTGATGTAGTAGATGAACACTCCGGACGCCAGCGTCCTAAAGAAGACGATCGTGATCAATGGCAAGTAGTAGGTCATTGATTGCATCGTCCGCTGTGTGGGGTCGTCGGTTTGTACGGGATTCCGCGGCAGCGCCTGGACCGACGCGACGAGCTGCAAGAGGGAGGAAATGATCGGCAACGGGCCGATGAGTCCGAACCACGAAAGATCTGGGTCGGCGAGGCTCTTCACCCATGGGAGCCAAGGGGCTGTCATCGGGATCGACGCATCCGGCGGTCGGTCGGCGACCGTGAACTGGAGGAACGGCCAGAGCACCATGTCCCTGAGCTGTTCGATCGTGAGCGCGTGCGTCCCCACGCCAAGGCCGCCGACCTGCTGGAACGCGGCATACATCGCGAAAAGGACGGGGAAGAAAACGAGCATCGGGAGGCACCCGCCGATGGGATTGATGCCCCGCTCCTTGTAGAGCTTCATCTGTTCCTGTTGCAGCTTCGCCCGATCGTTCCCGAATTTCTTCTTGATGTCGTTCATGGCGGGAGCGAGCTCCTGCATCGCCCGCGAAGAGCGCACCTGCGCACGGAAAACCGGGAAGAGAGCCAGCCGGATCGCGACCGTCACGATCACGACCGCGAGCCCGAAGTCGTGGACGAAGTAGTCCGCAAGGACGAGCAGGTTGATGAGCGGGTGGACGAGGAACGTGTTCCAGATGGGGAGCAGGAAGTCGAGCACTAGCGCCGCGCCTCCGGCACGGGGTCGTAGCCGCCGCGGCTCCAGGGGTGACACGAGAACAGGCGCTTCGTGGCGAGCCAGCCGCCGCGCACGACGCCGTACCGCTCGACGGCTTCCATCGCGTATTCCGAACAGGTCGGCGTGTAACGACAGGCTGGCGGGAGCAGCGGGCTCACGGCCGCTTTGTAGAAGTGGAGAGCAGCGAGAACGATGGTCTTCACGTCGCTGCCACGCGCTCCGCGACGGATCCGAGCGCCCCGGACGCAGCCTTGCGAAGATCGGCGAACGCCGCGGACGCGGTCTGCGGTCGCGCCACGATCACGATGTCGCAGCCGGGTCCGGTCGCGAGATCCCCGATGGCCGCGCGGAAAGCTTCGCGGAGCCGGCGGCGCGAGCGATTGCGCGCGACCGCGCGGCCAAGCGAACGCGGGGCGGCCACCGCGACGCGGATCTCATCGAGACCGTTGGGGCGAGCGCGCAACGCGAACATCGAATGCTGAATCTTCATTCCTTGGCTCCACACCGCGGCGATGTCCGCATTCCGCCGCAGACGCGCGGCGTCCACGAATGACGCGGCGCTAGACGACGGTGAGGCGCTTGCGGCCGCGCGCGCGGCGCGCGGCGAGCACTCGACGGCCGCCGGTGGTCCTCATGCGCGAGCGAAATCCATGCACGCGCGCACGTCGGCGGGTCTTCGGCTGATAGGTGCGCTTCAAGGTCGAGTCCCTTCTCCCGCTGCAGAAAACGATCAAAAACGACGATGTGTGCACATGAGCATAGCAGTAGACGCGGCGCGTTCTCCTTGGGGTATAGTTCGCGGGCTTCCGAGAGTCGGTCGGTCGGAACGTCGGTGTTTCCCTTCGGTGTGGCGCGGGCGGTCATCGCGTGATGTTCGTGGGGAGCGGTGTTGGAGCACGTGCGTAGAGAAGGGGAGCCGTTGAACCTCAAACAGCTTTGGACGGCCGCCCTTGGCGAGCTGCAGGTGGGACTCTCGCGTGCGCAGTACGACACGTGGTTCAAAGACACGCAGGTCCTCTCCGAAGAGGACGACGTCTTCCTCATCGGTGTGCCGAACGCGTTCGCTCGCGAGTGGCTCGAGAGCAAATTTCGACCGCAGGTGCGTGAAGCGCTCCAGCACCTCATTGGCCGCACCGTCGACGTGCGCTTCGTGACGTCCTCCGGTCCATCGGGGACGGCCGCGCGGACGAGCGCGGCCCCCGGAATGACTTCGTCGGCATCGGGTGGAGGCGGCCAGCAGCCAAGCGGGCAGGAACGGCGCGAAGCCGGCGCCCTCCTGAACTCGCGCTATACCTTCTCGACCTTCGTCGTCGGCTCGAACAACCGCCTCGCTCACGCCGCGGCCCTGTCGGTCGCCGAGCGGCCGGGCCACAGCTACAACCCGCTCTTCGTCTACGGCGGGTCCGGGCTCGGCAAGACGCACCTCATGCACGCGATCGGGCACGCGGTGATCGCGCGGCATCCGAAAAAGCGCGTCGCATACGCGACGAGCGAAAAGTTCACCAACGAGTTCATCAATTCGATCCGGGCGCAGAAGGGTGAGGAGTTCCGCGAGCGGTACCGGCGGATCGACGTCCTGCTCATCGACGACATCCAGTTCATCGCCGGGAAAGAGGGCACGCAAGAAGAGTTCTTCCATACGTTCAACGCGATCCACGAAGAGGGCAAGCAGATCGTCATGTCGAGCGACCGTCCGCCGAAGGCGATCACCCAACTCGAGGACCGCCTCCGGTCCCGTTTCGAATGGGGCCTTACCGCCGACATCTCCGCTCCGGATCTTGAGACCCGGATCGCGATTCTTCGGGCGAAAGCGGAGGCTCAGAATGTCGCGGTCCCTCCGCCGGTGATCGACTTCCTCGCGCAGCGAATCGTCTCGAACATCCGCGAGCTCGAGGGCGCGCTGACGAGGATCGTCGCGTTCGCTTCGCTCCAGGCCGTGCCGGTCACGACCCAGCTCGCGCAGGAGATGCTTCAGAACCTCCTCTACAACCCGCACCGCAAGAGCCTCTCGCCCGAGCGCATCGTTGAGACCGTCGCGAAGTACTACGGCGTCCCGCTCGACCAGATCAAGGGGAAGGCGCGCGATCGGCAAGTCGTCCTGCCGCGCCAGATCGCCATGTATCTGATGCGGGAAGAAACTGAGGCGCCGCTCCTCCGTATCGGCGAGGCTCTCGGCGGTCGCGATCATTCGACCGTCCTCCACGGCTGCGAGAAGATCGAGCGCGAGATGGCTGAGAACGACGACTTCCGGCGCGACGTCGGGACCCTTCGCGAGCTCCTGTACGCCGACTGACTCCCAGGGCCGTTACACGGGCTCCGGGCTGTCCCGGCGCGGTCCGGGAGTGTGGATAACAGGTCTTGCCGTGTGGATAAGAACGCCTGTTTGTGGACATGTCGGGGCCCATCGTGTTCGCCTGTGGTACTTATGTCCTATTCGGTGACGCCCCCATTCTTGCCCGTCCACGAGCCTCCCCAGCCCCTCCACAGCCGGTCCCAACAACTGCTGAGCACGAACGACGAGGGAAGCCCCATAGTCCACACCACTACTACTGCCACTACTAGTTGTATGAATTCTTACTGGGTACGAGCGGGGAGGGTCGCGTGAAGGTCGTTTGTCTACAAGAGAACCTGGCGCATGGACTCGGGATCGCCGGGCGCGGGGTCTCGACCCGTGGAAGCCTACCGATCCTCGGGAACGTTTTACTCCGTACCGACTCGGGACGCCTTCGGCTTACGGCCACCAACCTTGAGGTGGGCATCAATTGTTGGGTGCCGGCGAAGGTCGAGGACGAGGGAGCGATCACGGTACCCGCCAAGCTCTTCATCGACTTTGTGAACTCGCTCCCTCCCGGAAACGTGGAGCTCTCGTTGAACGTGCGGACGAAGACCGTCCATCTCAAATCCGGGCCCTACGAGGCCAACATCAAAGGGATGGACGCGGAAGAGTTCCCGATCATCCCGCAGATCCCGGAGAAGCCGACGACCCGGATGTCGCAGGGAACGCTGCGGCGGATGATCGGTGAGGTCGCATTCGTCGCGGCCACCGACGACAGCCGCCCGGTGCTCACCGGCGTGTTGACCACGTTCGCCGGCGACCTCGTCACCATGGCGGCCGCCGATCCTTACCGGTTGTCGGTGCGGCACGCGCCGCTCGTCGATCGAGTGGATCCCCAGATCGAGGTGATCATTCCGGCGAAGAGCCTCTTTGAGGTAGCGCGGATCCTCGAGGACAGCGACGCGACGGTCGACATCCTGGTGACCCCGAACAAGAGCCAGGTGATCTTCCATACCGACGAAGCCGATCTGGTCTCGCGGATCATCGAGGGCCAGTTCCCGAATTACCGGCAGGTCATTCCGACGAGTCACTCGACGCGCGTGCTCGCGCAACGGGAAGAGCTGCTCAAGGCCACGCGCCTCGCCTCCTATTTCGCGCGCGATGCGGCGAACATGCTGCGCTTCCAGGTGGACCCCTCCAACGATCCGCCGCTCGTGATCACGGCCAACGCGGCGGAGGTCGGCGACAACACCGGACGGATCGACGCGACCGTCGAAGGCCAGGCCACCACGATCGCATTCAACTCGCGCTTCGTCGCCGACGCGCTCTCGAGCCTGGTGGCGCCGGAGATCTCGCTCGAGCTCGGCGGTCCTCTCGCGCCGGGCGTCGTCAAGATCGTTGGCGATGAGAGTTATCTTCACGTGGTGATGCCGCTTCGCATACCGGCCTGACCGAGGGGCCGTCTTGCGCGTCGCCGCGATCGGCCTCGAGGATTTCCGGAGCTACGAAGACCGAAAGATCGATCTCGCGCCGGGCGTGACCGCGTTCGTCGGTCCGAACGGCGCCGGGAAGACCAACATCCTCGAGGCGGTGCATCTCATCGCGCGCGGCGAGTCCTCGCGTGCGGGCGACGACGCCGAGATGATCCGCTGGGGCGCTCCCATCGCGCGCGCGGCTGTCGATGCGTGCCGGGCAGACGAGCGCTCTCGTCTTGAGGTGACGCTCTTCGCGCCGACGGTCGATGCGCGCCGTCGTCCACGGCGCTACACGGCGGACGGCGCGCCGCGCCGAGCGGAAGACGTGGTCGGGAGGATCGCGGTCGTCGCCTTCTTTCCGGAGGACACCGACCTTCTGGCATCGGCGCCCTCGGCGCGTCGCCGCTACCTCGACGCGATGGTCGCGCAGGTCGACCGTACGCATCGTGCCGACACCCGCGCGTACGCGAACGTGCTCACGCAGCGAAACGCGCTGCTGCGCGCGGGACGTGACGACGAGCCGGTCTCCGAGAGCGAGATCGCGTTCTGGGACACGGAGCTCGTGCGCCTGGCGACGTCGATCTCGCTTCGGCGCGAGGCAGCCGTGCGCGAGCTCCGGCCCGCATTCCGGTCCGCGGCCGCGGCACTCGGCGCGGATCCGACTCCCGACGTGGCCTACGCCGGGCAAGTACAGGGCTCGACCGCGGAGGAGCGGGCCGAGGGCTACCGCCGGCTCATCGTGGAAAAACGCGATCGCGAGCGCTGGCAGGCGACGACGCTCGTCGGCCCGCACCGCGAGGATCTCGCCGTCGCCGCTGGGGAACGGCCGCTCCCGACGTTCGCGTCGCGCGGCGAGCAACGCTCGGCGGTGCTCGCGCTGAAGCTCGCCGAGGCGGAATGGATCCGAAATGCGGTCGGGGAGCCGCCCATCTTCCTGCTCGACGATGTCCTCTCCGAGCTCGACACCGCCCACAGGGAAGCGCTCTGCCGGGCGCTTCCAGAGGGGGCGCAGGCCCTTCTCACGGCGGCCGTCCTAACGAGCATCCCCGAAGCGCTGCGGCGAGGCGCGACGGTCACGGAGGTCACCCGAGGTCGATGAAGCCTCTCGCTGCCGCGATCGCCCGCGCTTTCCGCACGCTTCGACTCGATAGTGACGTCGCAAAGGCCGATGCGATGCGCGCCTGGAACGAAGTGGCTTGCCGGGTGATCGGCCCCGACGCCAACCGGACGACCGCGCTCCGCATGGACGAAGGCACGCTCGTCGTAGCGGTCCCGACCGCGCAATGGGCCGCGGAGATCCGCCTGCGCGAAGAGGAGCTGGTGGCTGAGCTCGCGTCGCGCGCGCCGCGGAGCGGCATCGCGAAGATCCGCTCGGTCCCCGGGTCACGCGCCGGTCGCGCCGCTCCCTAAACTCGCCAGCGATGCGACAGGTAGGTCTTGCGACGAAGATCGGCACGACGGCCGAGCTTCGACCCGGGACGCCCGATGTGATCGTCGCGAGCGAACCCACCCTTGGAGCGACGCTACGGACCAAAGGGCGCTTCTACTTTCTGTGCGAGGTCGCGCGCCAGCAAGGGAACGCCGGCGCGGACGTCGCCAGGGAGGTCGCCGACCTCGCTCGTCAGGAGTACTACTACGACCTCTCCGCGGGGATCGAGGTCTCGCTGCGAAAGGCGCTCCGGCAGGCGAATCGTCGGGCCGCGCAACGCCTTCGCGATCAGCGCGGACGCGTCGCCCTCCACTGCGCGTGCGCGGTGGTCGTGAACAACGAGCTGTACGCGGCGCGCATCGGCGCGGCGCAGGTGTTTCTGGTGCGACGCGCGCGACTGTTCCTCCCAGGCGATGAGCCGGGTGAGCTCGCGGACTTCGTCCACCGCACGACGACGCGTGAGGCGGAGTCCCTCGGTGGCATCGCCGACGTGCTGCCGGACGTGTGGCGCCAGAGCATCGAGCCCGGGGACACCCTCATCCTCGCCTCCGGCGCGCTTGTCGAGGGCTTGGGCGCGGAGGCGCTCAAGAACGCGGCGATCACGCTTCATCCGCGTGCCGCGGCGGAGCACATCAACAACCGCGCCGTGGCGGACGGCGTCGTCGGCAGCGCGGCCGCGATCTTCATCGAGGTGTCCGCCGCGACCGGGGCGTCCGGCCGAGTCGTCCCCGAGCCGGCGGCCCCCGAGGCCACCGAGGTGCTCATCGCGGACGGGATCCGCTCGCGATTCGAATCCATCTGGCGGCGGCGTCCCAAAGTCACGCAGGCGATCGGCGCAGCGGCGGTGCCCGCCGCGAAGGCGATGGGAAAGACGGTGGCGGTCGGCTTCGAGCTCATGCCGCGCCGAGCGCCTCCGCTTCCGCATCGTCCGGATACCGCGCGCGAGCGTTCGCGCCGCCAGCGCCGCGCCGCCTCCCTGCTCGCGGCGCTCCTTCTGCTCGTCGCCGGGGGGATCGGCGCGCTCGCGTACCGGGACTTTCAGCAGAACCGCGTCAGCGGCGACTACAACCTCGCCATCATCGCCATCGAGAGCGATATCTCCGCTGCGGATCGAGCCGCGGCCCGCAAGCCGCCGGACAACGAGCTGGCGCGTCAGAAGATCGATCACGCTCGCGTCGCTCTCGACGAAGCTGCGCGCTCGCCCGCCGCGGACCCGACCAAGGTGGCCGCGCTCCGCGATCAGCTCGTCGCGCTGGACGATGAGATCACGGGAGTCGTCGTCGACCTCGCGCGCGTCACCGGACCCGACGGCCGGCCGATCGCCCCGGGCGCGAAACCGACCGCCCTCGTCGGCACGGTGAACGGTCTCTACGTGGCCGACCCCGCCGCGGGCCGGCTCTGGCGGATCTTCGGGGAGACCAACCAGGTCGCCTCCATCCTCACGAGAGGAGTCGTGGGTGTCGGCGCGCCCCGCATGGTCGCCAACCTGAACGAGGTGGTCTATTCGTTCGACGACCAGAAACATCTCTGGCGCGCCGAGGGCACCGGCGTCGCCGACGTCACGCCAGAGGATGCGTCGATCTGGAAGAGCGTCGACGCGTTCGCCGTGTTCGTCGCCAATCTCTACGTCCTCGACGCCACGAGCGGTCAGGTCTGGAAGCACGAGTCATTTCCGGGGACCTCATTCCTCCGCGCGGTGGCGTATCTCACCGACCCGATACCTGCAGGAGTCGGGCGATCGATCGCCGTCGATCAGGACATCTGGATCATCACGACGCAGGGCGACATCCTCCGCTTCCGCCGTCTCACGACATCGTTCACCGCATCGCGCGTCGACTTCGTCCCGCGGTGGACCGGCGTTCCCATCAAACCCACGGCCGTGCAGGCCATCGACATCCAGCGCGCGATCTACTTTCTCGACGCGGCGAACAGGGTCGTCGTGCAGATGACGCGTGACGGCGGCGAGATGGCACGCTTCCCGCTTCCCGCGAACCTTCCCGAGCCGAGCGCGTTCTACGTCTCCGAGGGCTCTCGCACGATCTTCACGGTCCATGGATCGAAGGTGGTGGCGACGGAGCTCCGCGCGTGATCCCGCTTCGCGACGAGAACCCGACGAAGAAGACGCCGATCGTCAACCGCCTGCTGATCGTTGCGAACATCCTGGTGTGGATCTACGTCCTCACCCTGGTGCGCTCGCCGGGGGCCGTCTCCGCCTTCTACGACCAGTACTCGTTCGACTGGGCGCAGTTCGTGTCGCAGATCGCGCAGGGTCAGATCGGACTCACCACATTCCTGCCGCTCTTCTCGCACATGTTCGTCCACGGTGGCTGGCTGCACGTGATCGGGAACATGGTGTATCTCTGGATCTTCGGCGACAACATCGAGGAACGGCTGGGGAGCGGGCCGTATTTCGTCTTCTACATCCTGTGCGGCATCGTCGCCGCGATCGGCCAGGGCCTCGTCCAGAGTGAACCGATGGTCGGCGCGTCAGGCGCGATCGCGGGGGTCCTCGGCGCCTACGTCGTCATGTTCCCTGCGGCTCGGATCTCGACCCTCGTATTCCTCGGGATCTTCCTCACGATCGTGCAGCTCCCCGCGATCGTGGTGATCGGCTTCTTCATCGTCCTTCAGGCGATCGATGCGCTCGCGGAGCTTCGCCTGACCGCGCATCAAGCGGCCGAGAACATCGCGTACTTCGCGCACATCTTCGGGTTCATCGCCGGGATAGTGCTGCTCCTGCTGTTGCGGCAGCGACGCGAGCAGGGTCGATTCCGTTTCGGCTAGCTCACGCACGCCCGCCACACGGCTTGCGCGGCGGTTCGACCGGGTAGGCTTGTGACGATGCTCGTGCCGTGTTCTGTCGAGTCGGTGCGCGTTCACGTGCTCACGAATCAACACGTCGTTCTTCTGCAGGCCGAAGGGGTGCGCCGCCTCTTGCCGATATGGATCGGGCCGGACCAGGCCTACAGCATCGCGACGCGGATCGCCGGCATCACCAGCGAGCGCCCTCTGACGCACGATCTCATGGTCGACATGCTGACGAAGATCGGCGCCGAGATCACACGCGTCGTCGTGAAGGACCTTGTCGCGGACGACTCCGGCGGTGGCGTGTTCCACGGCAGCGTCTTCCTGCAGGTCGCCGACCGCGAGATCGAAGTGGATTGCCGGCCCTCCGACGCGATCGCGCTCGCGGTCCGGTGCTCCGCGCGCATCCTCGTGAGCGAGACCGTGCTCGATCGCTCCGCGATCACGGCCGAGTCGAACGACGACGACCAGCTCTCGGTGTTCAAGGAGTTCATCGAATCGCTGCCCGACGACCCGCAACAGAACTCTTGACGGCGTGATCGAACGCGCGATCTGGCCCCTGCGGACGGCGGTCGGCAGCGACGGTCACGTGAAGATCGGAACGCACGATCTCGCGGCGCTTGCCGACCGCTACGGCACACCGCTCTACGTCTACGACGCCGAGACGATCCGCGCGAGCCTGCGTGAGTACGTCGATGCGTTCTTCCGCCACCGGCCGGTGCGGGTCGCCTATTCGGTGAAGGCCTGCGCCCTCATCGGAGTCGGTGCGGTCATCGCGCGCGAGGGTGTGGATGCGAGCGTCGCCTCCCTCGGAGAGCTCGAGGCCGCGCGGCGGGCCGGCTTTCCCGTGTCGCGGATGGAGCTGCACGGCAACGCCAAGCCCGACGACGAGGTCGCAGCGGCCCTTGAGGCGCGCATCGGCCGCTTCGTCGTCGATGGCGCTCACGACATCGAGCGGCTCGCTCGGCTCACGCACGGCCGGCGCCGCCCGCAAGCGGTATGGCTCCGCGTCGCGCCCGGCATCGAGGTGGACACGCATCCGCACCTGATCACGGGCACCGTCGACAGCAAGTTCGGCGCGCCGATCAGCACAGGCGAAGCGCTCGGCCAGGCGCGCGAGATCGCGCGCGCGAAGGGGCTTGCGCTCGTCGGCATTCACGCCCACATCGGCGCCCAGGTCCGCGACGCTCGTCCCTACGGGGAGCTCGCGCGCGCTCTCGTCGCGTTCGCGAACGAGGTGCGCGCCGCGACCGGCGCGCCGATCACCGAGCTCGGGATGGGCGGCGGCGTCGCGGTGCGCCTTCGCTCGACCGAGGAGGCGCCCGAGCTTGCCGAGTACGCGCGAGCGGTCACGCAGCCGGTCCGGAAGGATCGCGCGTTGCGCGGTGCGACGGTCTATGTGGAACCGGGGCGTGGGCTCGTCGGGCGCGCGGCCGTTGCGCTCTATCGAGTCGTAGGGACGAAGCACGTGCCGAAGGTGCGCACGTTCGTCGCGGTCGACGGAGGGATGGGCGACAACATCCGCCCCGCGCTCTACGGGGCCGAGTACAGCGCGGTCCTCGCTGCGCGCGCGAACGAGAACGAGACCGAGGAGGTCACGGTCGCGGGCAGATACTGCGAGTCCGGGGATGTGCTCATCCGATCCGTGCGTCTGCCGACCGCACACGCCGGCGACGTTCTGGCGATCCCGGCGACAGGCGCGTACAGCGTCGCGATGTCATCGAACTACAACGAGACGCCACGGCCCGCGGTCGTCCTTCTCGACCGCGGCCGCGCGCGCGTGATTCGCCAGCGCGAGGCCGTCGCCGACATCTGGCGGCTCGAGCGCCGCTAGGAGCCGGGGCGAAGCCAGAGACGAGCGCGCAGGCGAAGGAGATCGCGGATCGCGCGCAGGATGACCCGGGGCGATGCGCCCTTCGGCTCGTGCGCGGTGCGGGGAAAGTGGCGCACCCCGACCTGCCGCACGCGGACCCCCGCGCGGCGCAGCGTGATGAGAAGCTCGGGTGAGAAGAACG
>WNGI01007293.1_pt1 | contig 12500 bp, 14 predicted proteins | sample 5400621 | NCBI WGS metagenome assembly WNGI01 (sample SAMN13153374, study PRJNA577476) | soil metagenome | isolation source: 20 cm soil or saprolite under Garry oak tree replicate 1 | place: USA:California | collected 2016-06-15 | reverse complement strand
GCTTGAGGTACGAAATGGCAAGCACCGTGCCACCGCTGAAACCGTGATATAAAAGGTAGCGTGCGGCTGTAGCTCAGATGGATAGAGCGCGTGCCTCCGAAGCACGAGGTCGAGAGTTCGAATCTCCCCAGCCGCACCATTTTCCCAATGAAAACGATGTTTTCCAGAAGGGCCGAGGGCGATTTGAGGTTTGGTTTTACCCTGGCCTTACCTTCTCGGGAGCGCTTTCAAAGATCGGCACTGCGGAGTCGTCTATTATGAGCAAGTCAGCGGTGGTGCTCGGGGTTCCCCATCAACTTCAAGGGCGTAGATTCCAGGGCTTCGTGGAAGACCCGTCCTACTCGATCTTCGTCAAGAGTCTAATGCATGATGTCGATTTCGTGTTCGAGGAAGCATCGGGACGTGGACCCTCTATCGCCGGGGAACTGGCGGGCTCGTTTCACAGGCTAGTCCAGTATGTGGACATTGATCCGCCCCGAGACGAGCGACCCAAGTATGGTATCCCTATGGAAGTTGCGGGAGGGGGTGCGATCGACCCCTGCAATTCCTCCGACGTATACGAATATGCGAGGATTGACGGACAAAGGCTTCGTGAAGAGCTGTGGCTGCATTGCGTTCTCTCGAAGCCCTTCGAAAAAGGGCTCGTGATCGTTGGGCTCGCTCATAGTCTAAGTTTCGGTTTCAGACTTCTGTCCGCTGGAGTCAGCGTGCACGACGAGATCTACCAGTACACCCCGTACAACAAACTCTGCACCAGGTCGCACGAGAGCTAAAAGCACCGCTCGGTCTGTTCGATCGCCCGCAGCCACAGCCACAACTCTTCCGACACTTCGCTTTCGAGGATGTGGGCCTCTTCCCACTCGGGATCGAAGGAATCTTCCGCGGCTTCCCGCGTCGAATACGCTTCGACCGCACCTTCCGTCTCCCAGATCACGAAGTACGCCTTCATTTCCTCGCCCTCTGCTCTGCGAGCGCCGCGCGACCGCCAGGGGAAGCTAGCATGCACGTCAAAGCGCAAGGAATAGCGGCGAGAAACCGAAAGGGGTATACTCAATTTATGGCCGAGCTTGACCAAGAAATCGCAGCGTACAGCGGGATGAGCGCCGAGTTGGAAGCCCATCACATGGGGAAATGGGTACTCGTGCACGATCTCAATCTCATCGGCATATTCGATTCATTCGAAGGCGCCGCCGAGGATGCAGTCCGGCGCTTTGGTCGTGGTCCCTACCTCATCCGGCAAGTAGGTGCTCCGCCGGTAACATTGCCAGCGTCAGTGATGTATTTCCCGACAAATGCCACAAACAAAATGCGGTTTTGACGATTCTCCGGGGGCTCCTGGTACAATCCTCTTGGTGGCGTGGGGGCCTACGCTGGGTGTCAACGTAGGCTTTGATCCGACGTACACGGGTCCGCCGTCAATGCCCGTTCCGGGGATATCAGACATCGGCGCCTTGGTGGATACCGGCGCAACTGAATGCTGCATAGATAACCTTCTGGCTGCCCAGTTGGGTTTGCCGATAGTCGATAGGCGCTCCATTTCAGGCGTCCACGGAAGCCACTTAGCAAACGTTCACCTGGCACAAGTGCATGTCCCCTCGCTGAATTTCACAGTGTACGGCGCTTTTGCAGGCGTGGACCTCGTAGCCGGTGGACAGCAACATCAAGTTTTGATGGGTCGAACTTTCCTTCAGTCATTCACGATGGTTTACGAAGGACGCACAGGAACTGTAACACTGTCTTCGTCTTCTTATTAGTCAGCATCTTCGTCCCTCGGCCTCTCTCCGAATCAATCCTCGCTTGCAGAGACGAGAGCGGCGCGAGCATGAGGTCCCTCCCGGTTAAACGAGTCGCCTCACCGTACTCGTTTAACCGGGGCCGCGTCAACTGCGAAGGCCGTCCGAATGCCTTTTTCAAGGGTCTGGACACCGGAAACAACGCTTCTAATGGGTCGAAAAATGCCGTTGCGCGCATTTTTCAGGAAGGCGTGATTTTGTCTCGTCTTTCCCCGGCCAGAAGTCGCGTAGCGTGGCGCGGGGGGCGCGATGCGCCCAGCGGACGGCCCGCCTGCTTCCGGGCGGCCACCCATCGAAACTCCGACGGTAGCTTTGCCGACCGGCGCTGCAGGCGTTCGAGCTCGACGGCCACGCACCAGAGCGGTAGTGATAGCGCAACGCTGCAATTCCCTTGGCACCGGACGTTACGCGTGCATGGGGGGGTTAAGACGAGTGGCGTGCCGAACTCGTCTCTGCATCAGCTGCCAAGAATCAATTATCGCTGTCCCAGAATCGTGTGTTTATGGGCAAACGAAGTCAGACCTTTCCGCTTCGTCGTTTCATGGTGTTAGAGACGTGCTGCGAGCCAGGTTTTTGGGCAGCTTTCCCTTTCGAGCCTTGGGCCGCAACAAAATGTCTGTTGACTTCAGCGGGAGGTGTGCGCTCAGTTTTCAATGTGTTACGCAGGTCGATCCATCATGCTGGCGGCGACGTTATGTTGCAGTTCGCGCAGAAACTAGACGCTGATGCAAGGCGGAGCAAAGCTGTGATGTTCGTTCGGTGATCTTTCATCGGCGTGTGTACCCTTGTAAAGCGTGTGGCAAATGCCTGCCGCCGCGCTGAGCGCGATGAGGATGTTCGCAAGCATCATGTGACGTTTGTCCCCTCGGAAGCCATCTCTAGAGTGATGACGGAATTGCAGCGCGAAGTGCACCGTCAAGGGTTCCGCTCCTTCCGACAATACCATTGCGGATCTGGGATTAGAGCGTGGAACGCCAGTCCTCCGGAACTGCTATGAATCGGTCTCCTGGCATGAGGCTTTGTTTTGACGCCGTGGTAACATTTGCCCGTGCCAGCTCCAATAATAAGAAACAGACAGTTGTTCGCGATGGACAATGTTCTGCGCCACGAAGAATGCTGGGCAAAAACTACCGAAGACGGAAAGCCCGGCATCAGTGTGCGCGACCACTGTCTGAACGTCGGCTGCGTTGCTGAAGCGCTCCTAGCCTTGCTACCGCCGCAACTCCGCAAGCTAATCCCGCCCGCTGCCGCCACCCTCGCTGCCCTTCATGATGTGGGTAAGGTGTCGCCGGGGTTCCAAGTGAAAAGCGAAGCGTGGTTGGTGCAGCACGCGTTGATGGATCGGGCGCTGAAAGAAGGCTGGAGTGTGCGGGTGTCTGACCATGCCAAGATCAGCCAATTCGATGTGCAGACGTTGCTTCCCAGTTCCCAACTCCACCGCTGGGCGGCGGTCGTCGGTGCACATCACGGACGGATCAAAGGAGAGCGGGTGGAGGTGCGCGAACCGTGGGAAGAGGAACGCCTCCGATTGGCGGTCGAACTCATCGGGGAATTCGGACCGCTGCCGGATCAGCCGCCAAGCGACGCAACGATCTGGTTCGTGGCTGGGCTGATTACGATTGCTGATTGGATTGGTTCAGACGAGACCCATTTCTCCCAGGATGCACGCTGGGATATGCCGGAGCGGCGGAGTAGAGCGCAGACGGCGCTGGCAACGATCAATTGGAAACCATTCCGGACTAGGCAACTGACCGGATTCGGTGAGTTGTTCCCGGAAATCATTCAAGCAAACAGCCTCCAGACCGCGACTGTGCAGATGGTGCGTGAGCCTGGCATCTACATCATTGAAGGGCCGATGGGCTGCGGCAAGACGGAGGCAGCGTTGTGGGCGGCGTATGAACTCGTCGCATCGGGGAAGGCGACCGGGCTGTATTTCGCGTTGCCGACACAAGTAACCAGCAACCGGATTCATCTGCGTGTGAAGCCATTCGTTGACCGGATTTCCGCTGACCCGCAATCAGTGCGGCTGGCTCACAGCGCTTCTTGGCTGGTCGAGACCGAGCCGCCAGCCAAGCTGTACCCGGCCAGCGGGGATGCCGAAGCACGGGAGCATGTCCTCGCGGGACGCTCTTGGTTTGCGTCAGCCAAGCGGGCGCTGCTTGAGCGGTTTGGCGTTGGCACGATTGACCAAGCGTTGTTGGGTATCGTGTCGGCCAAGCATTTCTTCGTCCGGCAGTTCGGTCTTGCCGGCAAGGTGGTGATCCTCGACGAAGTACATACCTACGACCTTTATACCGGCACGCTCATTGGCGCGCTGGTGAAGCGGCTGCGCGAGTTGCAGTGCATCGTCATCATCTTATCGGCCACGCTCACGGAAAAGCGACGTCGCGAGTTGCTCGGATTGACCGGCGACCAGCCGGTCAACGCGGCGTATCCGCTGGTTTCCGGCGTCGTCAGTTCGCTCATCGAACGCGAATGCGAGTCACCGCCATCGAAGATGATTCGGATATGCAACATCTCCGACATCTTGCCGCTGGAAAAAGCCTTGGATCGCGCCCGCCACGGCGAATGTTTGCTGTGGATTCGCAACACAGTGGATGAGGCACAAGAAACCTACCGGGCGCTTCAGGGTGCCAATTTCCAGGGTGGCCCGTGCGTCGCGCTGCTGCATTCCCGCTTCCCCTTTTTCCGCCGCGAAGAACTCGAAGACAACTGGATGAAACGACTCGGCAAACACTCACCGAATCGGCCCACTGGCTGTGTCTTAGTTTCGACCCAGGTCGCCGAGCAGAGTGTGGATATTGATGCCGACCTGCTCATTACCGACCTTGCTCCGACCGACATGCTGCTGCAACGGCTCGGCCGTCTGTGGCGGCACGACGGGCGCATCCGTCCCTGTTCAGACCCCGAAGTCTGGATTCAGATGCCGCATTTGGATGATGCCGCACTGCGTGGCGCATGCGAGAAGGAACTTCGCAAGGCTCTGGGCAAGAGCGCATGCATCTATGCGCCCTACATCCTGCTGCGTTCACTGCAGCAGTGGCGCGGGAGGGCGACGATCAAGTTGCCAGGCGACATCCGCCCGATTCTCGAAGCCACCTATGCCGATCCCACCGCTGCCGAGCCGCCCGCATGGCAGGAACTTCGAGAGCAGTTGGAGAAGCAAAAAAACAAAATGGCCCAGCGGGCAATCAATGCTGCCACTATCTGGAACAACCCGGCCCTGCCAGACGAGGAAGGCGTCCAGACCCGCTACAGCAACTATCAGATGGCCCAATTACTTCTGGCGACTAGGATCAACTCGCTCGACGCCCACTCCGTGCGTCTCGACTTGCTCAACGGCGACAGTGTGACCGTCAACGGCCACGACTGGAGCTTCGAAGTCGCCAAAGTGATCTATCGCAATCTCGTCCGTGTGCCACGCTGGGCCGTTGCGGTCGGCCTCGAAAATCCGCCGGGTTGGCTGGAGAATTACGTCTCGCAACCTGCCCGCGTTGCGTTGGTCCACCAAGGTGGCGACATCCGCTGGCCAGGCGGCGAACAACAGACTGGGCTTACCTATCACGCCGATCAGGGTATCATCATCAATCGCGAACGCGTGTCGCGTGCGCCTGATGAGGAGTCCGATGAATCTTACGGTTGACGCTTGGATTCCGATCGTCCGGAATCCCGGCGAACCAGGAACGGTCAGCCTGCGCGAAGCGTTCGCGCACGGCGAGGAGATTCAGGACCTTGCTGTCCGCCCGCACGAACGGATCGCCCTGATGCGCTTGCTGATTTGCATCGCGCAGGCGGCGCTCGACGGTCCAGCGGATTATGACGACTGGAAAGCCTGCCGGGCCCGCATGGTGCCGTCAGCCCTCGCTTACCTGGATCAGTGGCGACACGCCTTCGAGCTGTTAGGCAACGGCCAGCGTTTCCTCCAGGTTATCAACTTGAAGAGGCCTGCGACCAAGTCCGATGGCGATGATGACGATGGAGGTAACTCGACCAGCAAACTCGATCTCGCGCTGGCCACGGGCAACAATACGACGCTGTTCGATAACGCCGGCGGTTCGGAGCGCACCTTCACGTCCTCTGAACTCGCTTTGTCGCTGACGACATTCCAGTGTTTTTCTCCATGCGGCACGATTGGAGTCGCTTTATGGAACGGAAGTCCTACCCTAGGCTGGAACAGCTATCCAAAGGTATCGCCCGGTCAGAGCGCACACGCTCCCTGTCTCTCCGGTAATATACTCCATTCGTACTTGCGTGGACGCAGTCTGCTCGATTCGTTGCACTCGAATATTATTACGAAGGAGCAAGTAGAAAGGATGTACGGTCACGATGCATGGGGAGAGCCAGGGTGGGAATTTGTACCATCAAACCCGACTGACAAGGGCGCGGTCCAGAATGCGACCATGTCGTATCTCGGAAGGCTGGTTCCCTTGAGCAGGGCCGTTCAACTCGCAGAGGACCACCGCTCGATGATACTCGCTAACGGTCTGGAGTATCCGCCCTATCCAGAATGGCGAGAAACATCGGCTACCATCGTGACCCAGTCCGTCAAGAAAGAGCCGACCCGTGTCGCGCTACGGGCCTCCGTTGACAAAGACGCATGGCGAGAGTTGCATGCTCTGACGGTGATTGCAGTAGACAAGAACACTAACGGCGGTCCGGTGGTGCTGCGAAATCTCACGAACGATGAGGACTTTGACTTGTGGGTCGGTGGGTTGGTTGCCGCAGGCAATGGCAAGTTGGTCGACAGTACTGAGTCCGTGTTCCACATCCCCGCCGCGATGCTGCACGAAACGAACCAGATGGTTTACGAAAAGGGAGTGCGACTGGCGAAGCCCACGGAGTTTCGGTTGATGCGCGCCGTTTCGGTTTACCACAAGGATCTCGGTGACAGTCTTGACCGACCCCAATTGAAAAACCGCCGCTACCAAATCCAGAGCAACGCCGCCGCCCAGTTCTGGACCGACATCGAGAGTGCCGTGCCGCGATTACTGGAAGCCGCCGCCGCTCCAGAGAGTCTTAGCGCTAAGGCAGATTGGTATAAGACGGCGTGGGGGCAATCCGTCTGGCGCGCCGCGCGCGTCGCCTTCGAACGCGCCAGCCCCCACGAGACGCCGCGCCAGATACGCGCGTATGCGCTGGGGCTGAAAACATTGTTCGCTGCGCCCGCCAAGCACGCCGAGGTTGAAACCGAAAAGGAGGCTGAAGCATGAGTGCTAATCAATCCGATCCCAAGGAAGCCGCCGCAAGCTTGTTGGCCTATCTGCGCCAACTCAAGAACGACCGGGGAGCGATGGCCGATTTGCGCTGCGCACTGAATCCTACCAAACTCCCCCGCGCTTGGCCATTACTGGCACGCGTGGGCGGCATCGGCAATCCCCGCATCGAAGCCGTTGCCGGCCTATTTGCGTACCATCCGGACGAAACACATACCGGCAACATCGGCACGACGTGCCGCCGCCTCGCTGCCGAACACGCCAGCTTCGACACCCGCTTCCGCCGCTTGCTGGGGTGTGACCGCGACGAGATTTGCGAGCGGTTGCGTCCCGTAATCCTCGCCGCCAAGCCCAAAGGGATACAGGTGAATTACGAGGAGCTTTTCGCTGATCTTTGTTACTGGTGCGACAACGTTAAGGCCCGTTGGGCGCGTGAATATTGGGGCGCAACCGAAAGTGAGGAATCGGCGGCTCTACCCACACCGGAGGCCGTGCCATGACCCATCTCACCCAAGTCACCCTCGATTTCTCCACCGCAGCCCGGCTACGTTTGCGCGATTGCTACGACTGGCACCAGGCAGTCTGGAAGGCCTTTCCCGGCCGCGACGGTGAGCCGCGCGATTTTCTTACGCGACTCGACCAGCACCGGGAGGGCTTCCGATTGTTGATTGTCTCGCCCTCGCGACCGGTGCGGCCTGATTGGTGTCCGCCCGATGCTGAAAGCTGGAAGACGAAACCGATTCCGGATACGTATTTCTCGCACCACCGGTATGCATTCCAGCTCTGCGCGAACCCGACAAAGAAATTATCCAAGGCGCGGCCCGACGGCTCGTTGACGAAAAACGGCAGGCGCGTCCCGCTGGGGAAGCGCGAGGAACTTGTGGAGTGGATTAAGCGCAAAGGAGAGCAGGGCAGCTTCACTGTGGATGAAGCCACGCTTCGCACGTTCACCCGTGGTCGGGAGTATTTTGAGAGGCACGGCCAGCCCGGCCTACACAGTGCGATGGAATTTCAGGGCGTTCTGACGGTGACCGACCCGGCCAAGTTTCACGGAACCTTCACGCGCGGTATCGGGTCGGCCAAGGCATTCGGCTTCGGCCTGCTAGTGATTGCACCAGTCACATAAGGGAGATCCACGACATCCAAAAGGAGCAGACATGAAACTCATTGAACTCCACATCCTGCAATCGTTCCCGGTCTCGTGCTTGAACCGCGATGACGTGGGCGCACCCAAGACGGCGACGTTCGGGGGCCTCACCCGTGCTCGCGTTTCGAGCCAGTGCCTGAAGCGCGCGATCCGGCTGCAAGCCAAAGAACTGTGTCCGGAGTTGTATGCTGGGGAACGCAGCAAGTTGATCGTCCAGCCCATAGCTGAATCCGCCAAGCGGCATGGTGCTCCGGCTGATGAGGCACTAGAGGCTTCCAAAAAGTTCTGCCACGAATTGGCGACGTTCGACGAGAGCGCATTCAAGAACAAGGGCATACTCAAAGTCAAGACCCTGATGTTTCTTTCGCCCTCCGAGCGGGAGGAAATCGGCAAGGAGCTGGCTGCGATTCTTGAGGACAGCAAGAGTGCAAAAGCCTCAGACAAAAAGATCAAGTCCACCGCTGCCAAGATCCAGGGAGCGAAGCTGAAAGATGCCGCTGATATCGCACTCTTTGGACGCATGGTGGCCACGGACCACTCGCTCACTGTTGAAGGGGCGGCCATGTTCAGTCATGCGCTCTCAACCCATCGTGCCGACAACGACATTGACTTCTACACAGCCGTGGATGACCTTCAGCAGCAAGACCCGACGGTTGAAGAAGAAGACAGAGCGGGAAGCGGGATGATGGGAACGCTGGAGTTTACTTCGGCAGTGTACTACCGCTACGTTGGGCTGAATCTCGGACTGTTGGGTAATGACTCTCATCTCGGTGCCCTCTCGGTGGAGGATCGTCGAACCGTGGTGGACACATTCCTGCGCGCTGCAGTTCTGGCTGTTCCGGGTGCGCGCAAGAACTCGATGAATGCCAACACCTTGCCGGGCTACGTGCTCGGTCTCGTGAAAGACACAGGCCAGCCGCTGCAACTGGTCAATGCGTTTGAGAAGCCGGTTCTCTCTAAGAACGGCCTGATGGACGCCTCCATCGCAGCGCTCAAGGAGCACCACGAGCAGTTGAAAAACACCTGGGGCATCAAGCCGTCGGCGGAAATCGCTATACCGGATAGGCCGCTTGACCAGTTCTGCGCGGAGATTCTTCGCCATGTCTGACACTGCCTACCTCGCGCTGCTGCTAGACGGCCCGCTGCAATCCTGGGGCTTTGCCAGTCGGTTTCAGCGCCGCACCACGGGACTGCACCCGACCAAGAGCGGCGTCATCGGTTTGGTCAGCGCTGCGATGGGGCTGGCGAAAGGTATGCCCGAAGAGGCTGAATGGTTGCCCAAGCTGTCTGCGCTGAAGTTGACGAGTATTGTCCTCCCACGAAACGATGTCCGGCGTCTGGAGGACTTCCACACTACGGGTGGCGGCTACGATAAGAAGACGCATCCCCAGTTCATCACACGCAAGGCATCCGGTGGGCCAAGCAACAACCCAACGGTTAGCCGACGGCAGTATTTGCTCGAAGCCCGCTTCGGCGTGATCCTCGCAGGCGACCGATTTGTGCTGGAGCGCGCCGCCGCCGCGCTGCAAGACCCGATCTGGGGCGTCTGGTTCGGACGCAAGAGTTGCATCCCGGCGGAACTGATTTTTCCCCGCATATTCAATACGCGCCCGGAAGCTGAACGCGCATTCATTGGCGACGCTCCCATCGAACAATTCATCCGCCTGGATGAAGTCGCGACCTTCGACGCGGGCACGGACTCTTACAATGACCAGCCGATCTCTTTCGGTACATCGAACTCCAGCGCGGAGGGGCGCGACTATGCTGTGCGTCGGGTGAATCTCGTAATCGGCAAGACTCCGGATGCATGACCGATGCCCATCTTCGAAAAACCACCGTTGGAGACGCTGACGCCGGCGAAGGATCGGTCACGCTGTCGGCAGTGTTGCTCGGGCCGGGCACTACAGTGACGCACGCGGCCATGAAAGCCTGTGCCGATTCCAACACGCCCGTCTGCTGGATCGGCGAGGACGGGATGCGGTTCTACGCGTTCGGCATCGCACCCAATTACAACAACTTGATGCCTCGCAAACACGCTGCCGCTTGGGCTGATAGGAAGAAGCGCGCCGAGATCGCTCGCCGAATGTTTGTCCACCGGTTCCCCGGCTTGGATGTGCAGGCGTATTCCGTCACGGAATTGCGCGGCATGGAGGGCTTGCGCGTGCGCGCCAAGTACGCTGAACTCGGCCAGCAGTACGGCATAACTTGGAAAGGGCGCAACTACGACAAATCGAACTGGAATCTGGCCGACAACATCAATCGCGCGCTGTCCGCTGCCAACGCCAGCCTCTACGCGCTGTGCGCCGCCGTAGTTTGCTCACTCGGTTATCTGCCATCGCTGGGTTTCGTCCACGACGGCGGCACGCTGCCGTTCATCTACGATGTGGCTGACCTCTACAAGGCAATCATCAGCTTTCCAGCGGCGTTTCAGGCCATACGCCAAGACTCCGACGACAAGGGTGAACTGGTTCGCACTCTGCTCAAAGAGCGCGTCGAACAGGAGAAACTGATGCAGAGAATTCCCAAAGACATGGAGGAACTGTTTGCATGACAATTATCATTGCCCACGATGCGCCCGATGCCATTCGCGGAATGCTTAAACGATGGTTTATTGAGCCGCGACCGAACGTCTTCGTAGGTACGCTCAACCGCCGCACCCACGAGAAAACCATCGATTACATCAAACGCAACGCTGCCGACGTCGGCTTGCTAATCGTCAATAGCTATCCCAATTGCCAAGGCTACAAAATCGAAACCACTGGCCCAACCGACCGCAAGGGCATTGAAGTTAGTGGTCTGTGGATGGTCGCTGAGAAGTGGGAGGAAGAGACGCCGACTGCACCAACTCAAGCGCCCCGTTTTTGCTCTGAACCCTTAAGCTAAATCCTTTGAAATTCAGAGTTCTCCCCACGCGCGTGGGGATGGTCCCCCACGCGCGTGGGGATGGTCCTTCTCCGGCGGTCGGAGTGCCAGCACCAGCGGCGTTCTCCCCACGCGCGTGGGGATGGTCCGCAGTATGCTCACTGGACGAACAGCGACAAACCGTTCTCCCCACGCGCGTGGGGATGGTCCGTGATAGCCATCACGCCGAATAGCCTGCGCGACGTTCTCCCCACGCGCGTGGGGATGGTCCGGCTCCAAACGTGCTGGCCGCTATCGTGCCGCCGTTCTCCCCACGCGCGTGGGGATGGTCCGCAATTGACGGACCTTGCGCACTCGTTCGGTGAGTTCTCCCCACGCGCGTGGGGATGGTCCGGTATGCGTCGTGCCGTCGCTGCGTTCGATGAGGTTCTCCCCACGCGCGTGGGGATGGTCCGGGCTCTCTCAAGACAGTGCAGCCGCTCATCGAGTTCTCCCCACGCGCGTGGGGATGGTCCGCATGGAACACTTGGCCCATTTACGGCGTATCCGTTCTCCCCACGCGCGTGGGGATGGTCCGGTTCTGGAGATACTGCGGATCAAAACCCTGTGGTTCTCCCCACGCGCGTGGGGATGGTCCGGTTCCGCACAAGTCGCTCACCCTCACGGAAATGTTCTCCCCACGCGCGTGGGGATGGTCCGCTCACAGCCGCGATGCACGGCGTCGTCTACGGGTTCTCCCCACGCGCGTGGGGATGGTCCGACTTCGTAGTTATCCGCGTCTCCGGTCGCGGCGTTCTCCCCACGCGCGTGGGGATGGTCCGCGTTCGCTGTGGCGTCTTGCGGGCACGATTGCGTTTTCCCCACGCGCGTGGGGATGGTCCGGCCAGCACCGTGTCTTCGTTGCCGGTGTTGAGGTTTTCCCCACGCGCGTGGGGATGGTCCCTGCACCAAAAGATAATTGGCCTCGTCTCCCTCGAAAACGCAACACTACGCTTGTGCTGGAGGTCTTGGAAAGACGGCATAAGCCCTCCGAAATCGAAAGGACGAGCATGCACAAAGCAACGGAAGGGGTACTTTGTTGCGTTATGTTCCGAATTCGCAATTCCGGTAAAGCATCAAGGCGCCAAGCGGATTGTCTCCGAGTATGCCGTCATCCACCCACAATCTCGGCAGCCCCAAAGTAGGTTTGAACTCCAACCCGATGGCATCGTGACTCAGCCATGAGATTTCGTTCCATTTGATGTAAAGTCGCTTCCACTACCGGAGCATCGTTACAAGGGAGAAGAGTTAAAGGAGGTAAAGGCATGACAGAACTAAGCACAGGGCGGCAAGCAATCATCGAAGCCTCGCCTGAGCCGATCACGATCGATACGGCGCGGACTGCGGTGATCGTCGTCGACATGCAGAACGACTTCGGGAGCAAGGGCGGAATGTTCGACCGCGCAGGGGTCGACATCGCTCCCATCCAAAAGGTTGTTGAGCCCA
>WNGI01004485.1_pt1 | contig 12502 bp, 17 predicted proteins | sample 5400621 | NCBI WGS metagenome assembly WNGI01 (sample SAMN13153374, study PRJNA577476) | soil metagenome | isolation source: 20 cm soil or saprolite under Garry oak tree replicate 1 | place: USA:California | collected 2016-06-15 | reverse complement strand
CTGACAGGACCGGCGCCGCCCGCGGGGTAGAGGGACGAAGGGCCACCGAAGCGGGCGTCTTTCAGCTTCACGCTCGACAACGGCGAAACGCTGACGATCGCGCGCGAGGACCTGCGCCCCCTCTGCCCCTCGCGCCGCAGTTCGAACGTGGGCTTCGAGTGCAGTGCGAAGCCCCGGGCGCGTTTGCCCGTCCCCGGGGCTCCGCACTACTTGAGACGATCAGTGCTGCTTGATGACGACCTGTGCCGAGAAGTCGAACTCGATGGTGTCGGTCGGGTTCACACCCGTGATGCCGAGGTCGGCTGCCGTTCCCGTCTCGGGCGGGCTCGTGCAGGTGACGGTGGCGCGCCGATGCATGCCATGGCCATGGCCCTTGGCCTGGAAGAAGGAGCCCAGCACGGCGCCCGTCGTCAGATCCGTGATGGTGCCCGAGAAGCTGACCGGGATCCCGAGAAGCCGCGGAGACGACACCTTGCCTGTACCCCAGGCAACCGAGTGGTCGTTTTTGGTGGTCGTCACGGTGACGGTGAGGGTGCCGTAACTCCCGCAGGTCAGCATCTGCTGCTCCCTGCCTGCGCTACTGGCTTCGGCCGCGAGAAGCGCAACCAGGGCGACGAGCGGAAGCGCGAGAAAGCGCCGCATGTTTCCCCCTTCTTATGAGGACGATACGGCGGTAGTTCTCGCCGCTGGCGGCGGTTTGGTGCGGAGCGCAGATGCGGATTTACCGACCGTTTACAGGTAGACAGCGCAGAAGCTCGCCGGGCCCGCAAGTGCGACTTTGGCTCCGCAAGCGACAGGAACGTCGCCTCGGCTTCCGAGTGCGTTAGGGCCAAACGTTGCTTTCATGGAGAAGCCCCGCCGGAGCGGGGCTTCTCGGTAGCAGGCCTGTAAGCCGGATTCTGTCTGGGGTGGCCATCCATCTGTGCGGCTACCCGGCTCCTCGGCGGGCCGCGTCGGCGGAGCCTGTTCGCCTTGCACCGGACGGGGTTTGACGAGCCGGCCCTGTCGCCAGGGCCGCTGGTGGGCTCTTACCCCACCGTTTCACCCTTACCGGCCGCGACTCCGGAGATCCGCGACCGGCGGTCTGTTTTCTGTGTCACTTTCCGTCGGCTTTCGCCGCCTCTCTCGTGAGAGCGTCCTGCCCTGCGGTGTCCGGACTTTCCTCGACGCCCGAAGGGCGCCGCGGTCACCCGGCCTGCAGACCGGATTGTACCCCGGTTCCGGCGCTCTCGACTCGCCCGTGCAGGCGCATGGAGCACTCGGGACAGCGCACGAGCGAGCCTTCGTGGAGGACGAACTCCCCGCAGACCGGGCACTCGAGCGACGCTCCGCGCAGCACGGCGAGGAGCTCCTGCTCGAGCGTCCGGTGGAGGGAAGTCGGAGGCGTCACAGTTCTCGGAACACCCCCACGACCTTGCCGAGGATCTGGACGTGCGCGGCGTAGATGGGCTCGAGCACGGAGTTCTCCGGCTGCAGCCGGATGCGGCCGTTCTCGCGGAAGAACCGCTTCACCGTGGCCTCGTCGGCCCCCTCGTCGTCACCGGCGAGGGCGACGACGATCTCGCCGTCCCGTGCGTCCTGGGCCCGCCGGACGACGACGACGTCGCCGTCGAGGATGCCGGCCTCGATCATCGACTCGCCCTTGACGCGCAGCAGGAAGTCGCCGCGAAGGTTCTCGGGCACCGCGATCTCGTCCTCGATGTTCTGGTCCGCGAGCAGCGGCCCACCCGCGGCGATCTGCCCGAGCAGCGGCAGCTTCGGCAGCTCCCTGACGGTCTCGGCGCTCTTCGCTGCACCTTTGGCCCTGCCGACGAGCTCGAGCGCCCTCGGCTTCGTCGGGTCTCGGCGCAGCAGGCCTGCGCGCTCGAGGTTCGCGAGGTGCGCGTGGACGGTGGAGGGCGAGGCAAGGCCAACGGCCTCGCCGATCTCCCGCACCGTGGGCGGATAGCCGTGCCGGTCGACGTACTCGACGAGGAAGCTCCAGATCTCGCGCTGCCGGCCGGTCAACTCGGCTGTCGTCTGCATCTCACGCTCCGGGGGTCGGGGAAGGTGGCGAACACGTGTTCGCCAGCAGGGTACGGACTCCTCCGGACGGAGTCAAACTCAAGGCTGGAAGCGTCGCCGGCCAAGCCGCCGACGCCCGGCCGGAAGTCAAGGGCCGTCAAGCGACGGCCCGAAAGAGAGTGCGCTGGAGAGGACTTGAACCTCCACGGCCTGTTAAGGCCACTAGGCCCTCAACCTAGCGCGTCTACCAATTCCGCCACCAGCGCGAGAGCCCGCGCATAGTAGCCGCGACGCCTAGTTCAGGTAGTTGAAGAGCGCGATGCTGTTGACGAAGAAGAGCACGCTGACCACGAGTGTGACCCGGGTCAGATTCCGCTCCACGACGTGCGTGCCGCCCTGCGAGGCCGGGGTGAAGCCCAGCCCGCCCATGCCTGCGTCGCGGCCGGAGTGCATGAGGATGAGGGAGATCATGCCGACGACGATGAGCACCTGGGCGACTGCGAGAAACGAGAGCATGCGCTCAGGGTAGCCGTCGTCGCGTGACCTCGACGATCGCGCTGACGAGCTCCGACGCGATGCGGTCTTTCGTGACGTACCCGGAGGCGCCCGCCTCCCGCGAGCGGTCGACGTCGGCGCGCGAGTTCGAGCCGGTGAGCATGAGGACCCGGACGTCCTCACCCGCCGAGCGGATCTCGCGCGTGGCCTCGAAGCCGTCGAGCACCGGCATGCTCACGTCCATCAGGACGACGTCCGGGTCGAGCGTCCGCGCGAGCTCGACCGCCTCGCTGCCGTCACTCGCCTGACCGACGACCTCGATCCGCTCGTCGGTGGCGAGGATCGCCTCGAGCGCCTCGGCGAAGAGCCGGTGGTCGTCGGCGATCAGCACGCGGAGCGGCTCGGGTTTCCTGGCGCGGCGGGGCACCCGTTCATCCTCGCTGTTAGCGTCGCCCTGTGGAAGAGGACGTCCGCGAGCGGATCCAGAAGCTGCTGGTGACCGGCGACAACCGGCTCAAGCAGGGCGTCGACCCGGCGAAGGCGCGCGCGAGCTGGGAGCAGGCGCTCGCGCTCGCGCGGGAGGCAGGGCTCGAGGAGCGGATCCGGCCGCTCGTCGAGGTCAGGCTCGCGGATCTCGAGCGGCCGCCCGGCTGAGGATCGCCTCGATCCGCTCGGCCTGCCGACGGATGTCGTGGTCGGCCGTCGCCTCGCGTGCCGCGTCGTTGGGGCACGGCAACGCCGCTGCCTCTTCGAGCCCGCGCGCGAGAGCCTCGACGTCGAGCGGGTCGACGAGCACGCCGGCTGTGGGCGGGACGAACTCGGGCGGCCCTCCGATCCGCGTCGCCACGACCGAGCGGCCGCAGGCCATCGCCTCGAGTAGCGCCTGGCCGAGCGGCTCCACGAGACTCGGCTGGGCGAGGACGCGGCTCTCCGAGAGCAGGCGCGGGATCTCGTCGTGCGGAACGCGCCCGAGCAGCCGGACGCGCTCACGTCCCTCCAGCTGGGAGCGGAGTGGCCCGTCGCCGGCGAAGGTGAGCGTTCCCTCGCCGAGGCGCGCGAAGGCGTCGGCGAGGCGGACGACGTTCTTCCGCTCGTCGAGCGCGCCGACGCAGAGGAAGCCGGGCGGCCCGGCCGGTGCGTCGGTGACCGCGAAGCGCTCGCGGTCGACGCCGCTCGAGACGACCTCGACCTTGCCGCGCGCCTCGGGCAGCTTCGTCTCGAGCTCGCGCCGGAGGTAGTCGGAGACGCAGATCACGGCTGCCGCGCGCCGCACGACGAAGCGGGTGGCGGGCGCGACACCGGGGATCGCGCCGATGTTGCGCACGTCCCTCCCGTGGGCGGTGACGACGAGCGGGGCGCGCCCCGCGAGCGCGGCGATCAGCCCGGAGGGAACGAGGAAGTGCGCGTAGACCACGTCGGGCCGGCTCGCAGCGCGCGCTCTGCGCGCGAGGGTCAGATAACGGAGCTTTCCGCCCGCACGCGTGTCGAGGACGGCCAGCGCGAGCTCGTGGCCCCGTGCCACGAGCTCGCGCTCGACCTGCGCGACGAACGTCCCGAGGTCCGGCGCGTCAGGCCCGGGGTACATCTGGGAGACGAGCAGGATGCGCACGGGGCCAGCGTACGCAGGCCCCGTGCGACGAGCAGCGGCTACGCCGTTGCGGCGTTGCGGACGGCGTCGACGACGAAGTCGGACCGGCCCTCGAAGAGCAGGTCGAGCAGCCGACCGCCGCCGACGAGGCCGACCGGGCGGCGCAGCAGGGCCACGAGGCGCGCCTCGTCGAGCCCGACCGCCCGCGCCGCCTTGACCGCGTTGCGGACGCCCGCTGGGATCGAGCCGCCCGGACCGAACTGCCAGGCCGGGTAGAGCCATTCCTCCTGGCCGCGGACAGCGAAGAGCTCGCCGTTCTTCCGCAGCTCCTCGAGCTCGCGCGGGTTGACGCCGAGGCGGCTCGTAAGCCAGGAGCCCGGGAGCGGTGTGGTGGGCGTGTCGTGCATGTCGGAGTGTCCTCCTTGGTTTCAGGTTCGGGCCGCCGCGCCCACGCGCGCCACCTCAGCATGAAGCCGAGGGCGGCGAGCGCGAGCAGGGCGGCGATCAGGCCGGTGAAGAAGAGGCGGCGGCGCATCAGATCGACGTAGCGACCACACCGGCCGCGGGCTCGGCGGGGACGTAGAGGAAGTGGGCTTCCTCCTCGCCCGCGTTCCAGAACTTGTGCGGCGTGCCGGCCGGGACGGTGAGCCGCCGGCCGGGGCCGGCGACGAGCTTCTTCCGCCCGACCCTGAAGCCGACGCTGCCGCGGAGGCGAGCCTGAGCCCGGACGAGGCCCAGACGCAGGAGCGCATCACCGCGTACCTCGGCGCCGAGCTCGGCGCCGAGCGCGCGGACGAGCTTCGCGTCGAGGGAGCCGCCATGCCGCTCGACGAGTTGCTGGACGACGTAGCCTCCCGGTCATGAGCGACTACACGATCGTCAACCTCGGCGACGTCGAGAACGTCGCCCCGAAGTTCCAGATGCCGGAGGGCATGGACGTGCGCTTCCCGAGGCGCCATCTCGGCTGCACCGTGGGCGGCGTCGGCGTCGAGAAGCTGCCGGCCGGGGTGCGCCAGCCGTTCGGGCACACGCACTCGGCGCAGGAGGAGATCTACGTGATCGCCGAGGGCTCCGGCCGGATCAAGCTCGACGACGAGGTGCAGGACCTGCGGCAGTGGGACATCCTGCGCATCGGCCCCGGCGTAATGCGCAACCTCGAGGCGGGTTCCGACGGGATCACGCTCATCGCCTTCGGCGCTCCAATCGGCGAGGAGAACGACGGCGAGATCGTGCCCGGGTGGTGGACGGGCTAGAGAGCTGAACCGGGAGCGCCGGTCACCGGCGCTCCCGGAACAGATGCCTACTTCCGCCGGTCGACGAGGTCGCTCATCGCCGGCACGTTCTGCGTATCACAGGTGTTGGCGAGGCAGCCGAGATGCCAGCTGTCCTCGATCGTGCGCAGCAGCGAGTAGTGGTTGTACGGGGTGAACGAGGCCGCCTGCAAGTGGGTGTGGCCGCCCCTGATCACGATCGTGAGTACGTGGCCGCCACCCGGGTTGGCATCACAGCAGCCCCGCGTGTCGCCGAAGCCGAAGTCGGTCGGTGACCCGGTGAAGTCGCTCTCGTCCCAGGTGATGAAGATGACCGAGTTCGGCCCCCAGGCCTTCGAGGACATGATCTCGCCGACGGTGTTCGCGAGGAACGTGTCGCCGGCCTGGATCAGCAGCTGCTCGTTCGAGAAGTCACACGGATCGGAGGAGCCCCCGCCGCCCCGGCCGTGCATGTCGTTGCACTGATCCGGACTGATCCACGAGTAGTCGGGCACGTGGTTCGACCCGAGGTCGGTGCTCAGCTGGCTCAGATCGACGAGCTTCGCGAGCCGCGCCGGGTTGTTCTGGACGTCCACGAACGAGATGAACGGGTTGTGCTTCCGCTCGTAGAGCTGGTTGCCGCACGCGTGGTCGAACTTCGTCGCACAGAGCGAGTAACTCTGCATGTAGCCCTTCCACGACTTGTGATGGCTCTCGAGCTGGTCGACAATGTTCGGGAGGTCGACCGTGACGTCGTTGTCGTTGGGGACTCCCGCTCGCGTTCCTGCCGTCGCGGCGATGTAGTTGGGCTGGCTCGGATGCGTGACTCCGTAGTAGTTGCCGGCCACGCCGTAGGTCTGCACCGCCTGGTTGATCCAAGGCGCGTTCGGGTTTCCGAGCAGGGCCTCGATGCCCGTGTTCTCCATCATGATCACGAACACGTGTTGGAGGTGTTGCACCTTCGACGGATGTTTCGGAGCAGCGGGCGCAGCCGCCGTTCCGGTGAGCAGCACCACTGCTGCGATCAGACTGCCGCCGAGCAGCGTCCAGCGACGCTTCGTCATGTTCACTCCCCCCTTTTGGTCTACGGGTGACTAGTGCCTGCTGCGGACCGAATCTATTCAGGCGCGCGCACGCACCGCGTCGTACATCCCCCACTCCTCGCGCAGGGCCTCGCAGATCTCGCCGACCGTGCAGCGCGCGCGCAGCGCCTCGCGCAGCGGCGGGAGCAGGTTCGCGTCGCCGCGCGCAGCCTCGCGCACGTCCGCAAGCGCGGCGGACGCCTCCTCCGGGTTCCGCTCGGCCCGCACCCGCGCGGTCCGCTCGAGCTGGCGCTGCTCAGCGGCCGGGTCGATCTGGAGGAGCTCGATCCGCTCGCCCGACTCCTCCTCGAAGGCGTTCACGCCGACGATGACGCGCTCGCCTGCCTCGACCTGCCGCTGGAACTCGAACGCCGCCCGCTCGATCTCGTCCTGCACGAAGCCCGACTCGACGGCAGCGACGGCGCCGCCCGCCTCGTCCACCCGCTCGATCAGCTCCCACGCCCGCAACTCCAGCTCGTCGGTGAGCGACTCGACGTAGAAGGAGCCGCCGAGCGGGTCGGCGGTGTCGATCGTGCCGGCCTCCGCGGCGAGGATCTGCTGCGTGCGGAGAGCGATGCGCGCTGCGTGCTCGGTCGGTAGCGCGAGCGCCTCGTCGTAGCTGTTCGTATGGAGGCTCTGCGCGCCGCCGGCGACCGCCGACAGCGCCTGGATCGCGACGCGCACGATGTTGTTCTCCGGCTGCTGCGCCGTGAGGGTCGAGCCGCCTGTCTGCGCGTGGAAGCGGAGGGCGAGTGCGCGCGGGTTCGTCGCACCGAACCGCTCGCGCATGATCCGCGCCCACAATCGCCGCGCCGCCCGGAACTTCGCCACCTCCTGGAAGAAGTCGTTGTGCGCGTTGAAGAAGAAGGACAGGCGCGCGCCGAAGTCGTCGGGCGAGAGCCCCGCCGCCACGGCCGCGTCGCAGTAGGCGATCCCGTTCGCGAGCGTGAAGGCAAGCTCCTGCACCGCGGTCGAGCCCGCCTCCCGGATGTGGTAGCCGCTGATCGAGATCGTGTTCCAGCGCGGGATTCGCTCGGCGCAGTACGCGAACAGGTCGGTCGTGAGCCGCATCGACGGCCGAGGCGGGAAGATGTAGTTCCCGCGCGCGATGTACTCCTTGAGGATGTCGTTCTGCACCGTGCCGCGGAGCGCGTCGGGCGCGACTCCCTGCCCTTCGGCGACGAGCTCGTAGAGCAGCAGCAGGAGCGACGCCGGCGCGTTGATCGTCATCGACGTCGACACCTCGCCAAGCGGGATGCCGGCGAGCAGGATCTCCATGTCGGCGAGCGAGTCGATCGCGACGCCCGTGCGGCCTACCTCGCCGAGCGCCCGCGCGTCGTCGGAGTCGTACCCGAGCTGCGTCGGCAGGTCGAAGGCGATCGAGAGGCCGGTCTGGCCGCGTCCAAGGAGGTAGCGGTAGCGCGCGTTCGACTCCTCGGCCGAGGCGAAGCCCGCGTACTGGCGGATCGTCCACGGCCGCCCGCGGTACATGTCCGGGTACGGCCCACGCGTGAAGGGGTATTCGCCCGGCGGCTCGAGCTCGCGCGGCGCGTCGGCGGCGGCGTAGACCGGCTTTACCTCGATGCCGGACTCGGTGCGCCGGTCGCCGGTCGCTGCCACGCACAGATCGTAGGTCTTAGAGCTTACGCGGCGGGGTGGCACCGCGAGCGCACCGGCCGCGGGCTACGCGCGGCCGGCACGCTCGCCGTCCGCGGAGGGACGGACGCGGGGGCAAGGTGGTCTGCGGTCGCTCGCAGCAGCGAGGCGGCTCGCAGGCGGAGACTGCCGGGGCCGCGCAGCCTCTCGGCCGCGGCAACGGCCTCGAGCCGGCGGCGATCCGTCGAGAAGAGGGCGAAGAACTCGGGCGGCTGGGGCATCATCGTGCGTGCTCCTTCTGTTCGATGAATCTCACTGGTTCGAAACTTATCGAACGCTGCCTGGGCTTGTCAAACAAAAATTACGAAGAAGAGCTATCGTGCCGGTAACAGTTCGATGGCAATCGAAAACGTCCAGCCACCCCGCCCCGTCCAGCAGCCGCGAGTCGTAGACGTCTCGCGTCCAGGCCCGGGTCTCACGGTCGAGATCGACGCCTCGGAGGCCGCAGAGTTGCTGCTGAGCATCGCGACCTTGCTCGTCGACGACGAACACGACTCGTACGAGCTCGGCGCATCGCGGATCGGGGAGCTCCGGGCCGGCGCGCCGCCCGAATTGCTCCGCAAGGCGGAGGAGCTCCTCCCCTTCAAGGCGGCGGCGCAGCTGCTCGGCCTGGTCTACACGACGCCGAAGCCACGCACGGCAGCGGCCTTCCTCGACCACTTCGCCGCGACCGATCCGGTCGAGATCCGCCTGCACCTGCTCGGCTACTACACGCGCGGGCACCATGTGACCGAGCCCGAGACGATCCGGCAGGCAGCGGAGGGAGACGCCGCAGCGATCGGTGAGCTGGTGGCCGCGTACAGCGAGTACGTCGAGCCCGACAAGTGCGCGATCCTGGAACGGGCGCTCCACGGCGACCCGGCCGTCAGCAAGGGCGAGCTCCTCGACCTCCTCTCGGGCTGGTCCGAGCACGTCCTGCCCGCGATCGTGCCGGCGGACTACGCGTCACTCGCCGAGCGCGACGTGGAAGCCAAGCGCGAGCTCGTGCGCTCCGTTCCGCCGGAGCAGGTCGTCGAGCGGTTGGCGCCGGGCATCCAGTGGGTGCCCGGGTCCGAGATCGACCGCGTCGTGCTCTTCCCCGTCTACTCGCCGCGACCGTGGGTCTACATGAGCGAGTACAAGCGCGTGAAGATCTTCTGCCCGCCGATCACGCTCGACCGCGAGCCCGCGGCGCCGGGCGATCCGGCCGAGCTCGTCCGGATCTACAAGGCGCTCGGCGACGCGAGCCGTCTCAAGCTACTGAGGCGCCTGCAGGACGGGCCGATCTCGCTCACGGAGGCTGCACAGGAGATCGGCCTGGCGAAGTCGACGACCCATCACCACCTGGCGCTCCTGCGCCAGGCCGGCTTCGTGCTGATCCGGGAGGGCGACGACACGTACAGGCTGCGCCCCGACATGCAGCCGGAGCCCGGCGCGCTGCTGCAGCAGTACCTCGGTACCTGAGCACGCAGGCAAGATCAGAGCGTGCGCGTCACCGTCCGTCTCTTCGCCGGCCTGCGGGAACGCGCCGGCCGCGCGCGCCTCGAGCTCGAGGACGTCGCGCGGGTGGAGGACGTCTGGCCGGCGCTCGGGCTCGGCGACGAGCCGCCCGGCCTGCTCTACGCCGTGAACCGCAGCTACGCGGAGCGCGGGCACGAGCTCGCCGACGGCGACGAGGTGGCGCTCATCCCGCCCGTCAGCGGGGGCTCCTTCCGCCTGGTCGGCGGGCCGCTCGACGTCGCCGCCGTCCTGCGCGAAGTCGAGGATCCCGAGGCGGGCGCGGTCGCGAGCTTCGTCGGCACCGTGCGCCGACGCTCACGCGGGCGCGACGTCGTCCACCTCGAGTACGAGGCGTACGAGGAGATGGCCGAGCCGATGCTCGGGCAGCTCGGCGACGAGCTGACCGCGCGCCACGGGCTGTGCGCGGTCGCCGTCCACCACCGGCTCGGGCGGGTCGAGGTCGGCGAGGCGAGCGTCGTCATCGCCGTCTCGGCGCCGCATCGGTCGGCCGCTCTCGACGCCTGCCGCGAGGCGATCGAGACGCTCAAGACGACGATCCCGCTCTGGAAGAAAGAGGTCTACGCCGGCGGCGAGGAATGGATCGGTCGAGGCTCGTGAGCACGCCGCCCATCCAGGACCCCGGGATGGACCGCGGCCGCGAGCTTGCGATGTTGATCGGGACGTTCCTGGTCTCCTTCGCCGCCTTTTCGTTCGGGTTCGGCAGCTGGAAGTTCGGGCTCGGCTTCGTCCTCCTCATCCTCGTGCACGAGCTCGGCCACGTCTTCGAGGCGCGACGGCAGGGCTTGCAGGTCTCGCTGCCGACCTTCATCCCTTTCTTCGGCGCCTACGTCACCGTCCGGCACGCCGGCCTCCCTCCGTGGCGGAGCGCGCTCGTCTCCCTCGCGGGACCGCTGGCCGGCGGGCTCGGCGCCGCGGCGGTCTGGGCGGTGAGCGCGACACAGGACTCGCACTGGCTGGCACAGCTCGCCTACCTCGGTTTCCTGCTCAACGCCGCCAATCTGCTCCCGGTCGGCTTCCTCGACGGCGGAACGGTCGTCCGGTCCATCTCGACGTCGCGGCGCGGCTGGATCCGGTACGAGAACGGCATCCCGGTCGAGGCGGTCCCGCCGGACCCGGAGCACGCCAATCTCGTCACCTTCCTCTACGTCCTGCTCGCGGCGGCGCTCGTCGCCGGACTGCTCGCCACCCGGCACAGTGGGATCTAGGCGTTGCAGGATCGCGACCTCCTCCAGACGCACCATTCGCTCGAGCATCTGCGGGAGCGCTCGCGGTCGATCGGGCGCGAGTTCCTCTCCGGCTTCGAGGCGGTCGAGCAGATCGACCGGCCGGCCGTCTCGTGCTTCGGGTCGGCGCGCGCGCCGGCAGGGTCGCGCCCGTACGAGCTCGCCCGCGAGACGGCGCGGCTCTTCGCCGAGGCGGGCTGGGCCGTCGTCACCGGCGGCGGGCCGGGCTTGATGGAAGCGGCGAATCTCGGCTGCCGCGAGGGCGGCGGGCTCTCGGTCGGCTTCGGCATCGAGCTGCCGCACGAGGAGGCGATGAACGCGTACGTCGACCTCGGCCTGGTCTTCGACCACTTCTACGCCCGCAAGACGATGTTCGTGAAGGCGGCCGAGGGGTTCTGCGTCTTCCCCGGCGGCTTCGGCACGGCCGACGAGCTGTTCGAGTCGCTCGTGCTGATCCAGACGGGGAAGGTGATGCACTTCCCGGTCGTGCTGATGGGCGAGGGGTACTGGACGCCGCTGCTCGAGTGGGTACGCTGCAGCGCGCTCGCCGACGGGATGGTCTCGCCGGAGGATCTCGCGCTCCTCACCCTCACCGATGACCCGCAGATCGCGGTCGAGACGGTGCTCGACGCGTTCCAAGCCGGCGGCCGGGCCCCGAGCCCGTACGCGCCGCACAAGGCCGACGCGCAGTAGCGTTTGCGGACATGGAGCTGCGCGATCTGCCCTCGGTGGACGAGCTCGCGCGCGAGGCCGGCGATCCGCTCGCCGTGGATGCGGCCCGGACCGTCATCGACAGGGCGCGGGACGAGATCAAGTCCGGGGCCGATCCGGGAGATCTTGCCGCTCGCGTGCGGAAAGAGCTCGCCGACGCGCGGCGGCCGCGCCTGCGGCGCGTGCTCAACGCGACGGGCGTGGTCGTCCACACGAATCTCGGCCGCGCGCCGCTCGCCGAGGAGGCGGTGGAGCGGGTAGCCGAGGTCGCGCGCGGCTACTCGAACCTCGAGTACGACCTCGTGGAGGGCGCCCGCGGGTCGCGACAGGATCACGTGGCGGCGGTCCTGAGCCGGCTGACGGGCGCAGAAGCCGCTCTCGTCGTCAACAACAACGCGGCCGCCGTCCTCCTCGCCCTTGCCGCGCTGGCGGAGCACCGGGACGTCGTCGTCTCCCGCGGCGAGCTGATCGAGATCGGCGACGGCTTCCGGATCCCGGACGTGCTCGCGCGCTCGGGAGCCCGGCTCGTCGAGGTGGGGACGACGAACCGGACGCGCGCGGCCGACTACGAGCGAGCGATCGGGCCTGAGACGGCCGTCGTGCTGCGCGTCCACCAGTCCAACTTCCGGGTGGTCGGTTTCGAGGAGCGGCCGCGGCTCGAGGAGGTCGCCGCCGTCGCGCGCAGCCACGGGCTTCCGCTCGTCGACGACCTGGGCTCGGGACATGTCTCCGCTAGTAACAGACTGTTACTAGGTCAGGAGGAGCCGACGGCGCGCGAGTCGCTTGCGGCCGGCGCCGACCTGGTCTGCTTCTCGGGCGACAAGCTGCTCGGCGGGCCTCAGGCCGGGATCGTGCTGGGCCGCGCCGACCTGGTCGAGCGGCTCCGACGGCACCCGCTTCAGCGGGCGTTGCGGATCGACAAGCTCTCGCTCGCCGCGCTCGAGGGGACGCTCCTCCTCCACCTCGAGTCGCCGGAGCGGATCCCTGTCCTGC
>WNGI01004484.1_pt1 | contig 12502 bp, 12 predicted proteins | sample 5400621 | NCBI WGS metagenome assembly WNGI01 (sample SAMN13153374, study PRJNA577476) | soil metagenome | isolation source: 20 cm soil or saprolite under Garry oak tree replicate 1 | place: USA:California | collected 2016-06-15 | reverse complement strand
GTGCTGCCGGAAGTTCGCGAGGTGGAGCCGCAGCAGCTGCATCAGCTCCCCCCCTCCCCCTCGCCGTCCCGACCCACGAGCGCCACGTACTCGACACCGAGCCGCACGAACTCGGCGCGGTCCAAGTCGGCGTCGAGCGGCCGGTGCTCGAGGAACTCCTGGACCGTCTCGGGGAGCGTCTGTCGGCGGCCAGGGGACCCCGACGCCTCCACGCGGCGGACCTCGGGCCGGCGCAGATCGAGCTGGAAATGAAGCGCGCGGGCCTTGTAGGCGCGGATCGCGGCATGATCCAGGTCCCGGGCGGTGGCCCGAGACACGTCGAACACCAGCTGCCGCACGATCTGTTCGTCGATCGCCGGCTTCGCGCCGGCGACGGCGGCGGCGATCCGCTCGTCCAGGTCTTTCGGCGTGAGGCCCTTCCCCTCGATCGAGGGAAGCTCGATGTGCCGGCGCGTGAGCGTGACCGGTCGGAACTCCACCCTCGCCCTTGGGAGGTGGACGAGCAGGTAGCCCTTCCCGCGCAGCCCGTGTTCCGCTTCGTCGTCCATCTGACCCCAGGGATTGGGGGCAACGTATTCGAGGCTGCCCGCGTACCACGCGTTGGCCTCTACCTGGTGAGCCACGTGGTAGTGGCCCAGGGCGACGTAGTCCCACTGTGCCGGAGCCAGATCCTGCAGCTCGATCGGCGCGCCGCCGTACTCCATCGTCCCCCGACGCTCTCCCGTCCCGGGGAGGTGACCGTGGACGGCGAGAATGTTGAAGGTCGTGCCACGCTGCGGTCGCATGGACGGGCGTTCGCCCTGCGCCACGGCCTGGTGCGGCACGGCGAGCACCGAGCAATCGAGCTTCGAGAACGTGAGACGCCGCGCCTGATCCACCACCACGTCCACGGCCAGTGCGGCGTACAACGGCAGAATGCTGCGCGTCTCCGCCGAGCGAGGCGTGTCGTGCTCTCCGCCGATCATGACAATCGGCGCGTCCGGGAGGCCGGCCCGAAGGCGATGCAGCTGCTGGAAGAGGAAGAGAATCGCCGGGTTCGTCGGGCGCACCGAATGGAACACATCGCCCGCGAGGAGGATCAGGTCCGGACGTTGCGCCAACAGGTCGTCCACCGCGCGGCGGAACGCCTCGGCAACGTCGGCCTCGCGCTGATTGCCCCCGCGCGTCGTCTGCCGGTCGTACTGGCGGAAGCCGAGGTGCAGGTCGGCGAGGTGCGCGAGCTTCACCGCGTCACTTGGCCTCGGTGAGCTGGAGCGACGTCTGCTGCGTCATGGCCATCGTCACGTCCGGTTGACCCGCGGTCCCGGTCTTCATCTTGATCGTGCCGCCCATCAGGGCACGCACCTGGGCACTCCGCTTGAGCGAATACACTTGCTCCCCCGAGAGACTGCCGGACAGCCGCAGCGTGCCGGTCTGCGGGGCGCCGCCCTCGCCCTGCTGCGTCAGGCTGATCGGATCATCCGGAAATGTCGTCTCAATGCCGAGCAACACCGACGTGTCCGCACCGGCGACCTGGATCTCCTTCACGGTGATCTTGGTGCGGGACTTGAGCGGCCGGCTCGCGTTCAGCGCCTGGCGGCCGAGCGGGAGCTCGTGCTCCGCCACCCAGGAGTCGCCGACCCCCACTGGTCCGTCGGGAAGCGGGAAGGCCATCGATTTCATGCTGCTGCCCAGCTGCTCCGTCACCGGAGACGGGGCACCGGTGAGCCCGGTAAAGGCGGCGCTCAGCACGTGCATGCGCTCGTCGTACACGACGGCGCTCTTCATGCCGCGCATCCGGTCGAGCGCCGGCTGCATGGCCCCCGGGCCCATGCCCGGGGCCTCGAGCGAGGTCGAGTCGAACATCACCGTGACGGCCACTCCACCCTGGGCGGGGCCCGTCACCAGCTGGGTGTAGTACATCCGCATCCGGAAGGTCTGCTCCGGCATGACGCTCGGTCCGCCTTCGATGCGCATCGTATTCTGTTGATCGAGCGTGTAGTGGTACGCCGCACCCGCCGGCGGGTGATAGCGCAGCGTGACCTTGGGTCCGCTCGCACCGGCGCGGCAGCCGCCCACCGCGACGAGCACCATCGCGGCGAGGGCGAGTGAACGGACAGCAACCATTCCAGGACTCCTATCGGTTCAGTAGGGTTCGTCAGAGATCGGATTGAGCGGCGCCACACTCTCGCGCGCTGCGGCCGGCGCGGCCACCACGCGGCCGCCCAGCTGTTTCTTGAAGTGCGCGAAGGCGTCCTGAGGCCGTGTCTGGCGCGTCTGGGCGAGGGCGCGGCGCACGTCCTCCTCCCGCCGATCGGCGATCAGATCCTTGACCAGGTTCGGCCGCACTCGCCGGTCGAGCTTCACGAGCTGCCGGACGACCGCGTCCTCGAACGGCAAGTCCGCCGCGGGCGGGAACCGCTCCACACCGTCCCGGCCGCGCAGCACCGCCGGCCGCGGGAAGCGCACGAAAATGGGCTGCGTGAAGTGCGGGTGACGCACCATCAGCTCGCCGATCGGGAGCGTGGCGAGCTTGATCTTGGTGGCGGGCGACAGCACCTGGTAGCCGGGTGTCGCGAGCTCGTCCGAGTCCATGCGCCCGAACACGATGGTGCCCGCGTTGCCCACGACGCGCCGGTGCACCTGGGAGCGGAACTGCTCGGCGCCGAACAGCACCAAGCCAAGGTAACGCCCGCGCTCCGAGATATCGAGCAGCATTTTCTTGACGTAGGTCTCGGGCCCGTCGGCGGGCGCGTACTTGTTCAGCTCGTCCACGAACACGACGACGGCCTCGACGCCCAGGTCGCGGCGCTCGAGGTGCTCGCGCAGCTTCGACACGACGCGCGCGAACACGAGATCCTGCGCGAGCGGATCGACGTTGGCTACGTCCACCACGTAGACCGCGCGGTCCTCGAAGCGACCCCACGGCAGGTCGTTCGACGGACCGTCGTCGGTCACGAGGCCCTTGGCGCGGGTCGAAATGTTCGACAGGCGGTTGCGCACCTTGCGGATGGTCGCGATGTGGTGCGTCCGCCAGGTATCGCCGCGCCCTCCCCCGAGCTCCAGGCCGTCGAAGATCGACCGGAACAGCCGCTCCAAATCGGCGAAGGTGACTACGCGATGCACCCCGCCGAACCCGTCGTCGAACTCCTTGTCCACGACGCGATCCGAGAGGAAGTCGATGAACGCGTCGGCCTTCGCATCGATGTCGTCGCGGTTCAAGAGGACCTCCGCGTAGTCGAGCACCTCGCGCAGGCCCCACACCAGCGGCTCCACATCGCCCACCAGGTCGGGGTGGGTCCGCAGCGTGTTCAAGTTCACGCCGTCGGCCTTGAAGGGGGCGTAATAGCGCACCCGCTCGAACGGCTGCGCCCGGACGGCGAGTCGCTCGTAGCGACGGCGATCTTCGTCCCCGAGCGCGCCGGGCCGGTCCAGAAAGCATAGGTCCGGACCCTTCACGTTGAAGCACACCGCCGCGATCCGCCCCTTGTGGGGCGGGAAGTGCTGGAAGATGGATCCGAGCAGGAACTCGACCGCACTCGTCTTGGTGGCGAGCCCCGAGACGCCCGAGATGTTCAAGTGGGCGGCTTCCGGTCCGAGCAGGAAATCGGCGTCCAGGTAGACCGGCGCCTCGAGGGCACCCGACGTGTACAGACCCACGGGGATCGCCGTGGGCTCGGCCCCGCCGAGATAGGCGTCCATGCGGAGCGCTTGCGCGACGTCCGCGTCGGTCGCCAGGTGCACGCTACCGAGCGGGACCGGCTGCAGCGGCTCCTCGGGCTGCTGGCGCAACACAGCCGCGGTCCACAGGCGGATCTCCTGGCGCACGGTCGGGCTCTCCGCGGCGCGCGCCGGATCTCCCTCCGCGCCGACCACATCGTGAAGCGGCGTGGCGAGGTCCGAGTAGGCGAACCCATCCGTCACGACGCCCCACACCACCTTGCCCCCCTCCCCCTTCTCTGACTCTTCCTCGGTCTCTGCGACCCTGACAATCGCCCCGATCCCGATGCTCGTCTCGTTCGCGGTCCAGAAGTGAAATTGGTGCGGCGTCGCAGGCTTCTGCTCGGTCGCGACCACGCGACCGACAGGTGAAGGCAAGGGATCGCGCCGCTCGATCACGATCCGGTCCGCGGGAGACGAGAGCCGGGATGCCCTAAAGGACTCCCTGTCGGTCGCGGGATGCGGGATGCGGGATGCGCAACGAGGTCGCGCGGGGCGCGTGCCCTCAAATAGGTCTCCACATCATGGATAGGGTAAAGTAACCGATCCCAGCGCCGGTCGGGCGTCGAGAGCGGTGCGCGTTCGGTGGTGAGCCAAGCCGAGATCGCGGATGCTCGGGCGACGGTGTCGGGGTGCGCGCGGGCCTCGACCCGCAGCAACCCGTACAGGAGATCGTTCCCCTCCCAGGGCCACAGCCGGAGATACCAGGAGTAGATCTCACGGCGCGCGCCGCGAGGCTTCGGCCGGAACACGCTGGTGCGGTGCAGCGCCGGCAGCGTCAGCGCACGCTCGAGCTCCGCGCCCGCGAAGTACTCGGCACCATGGCTCTTGACGACCCCCAGGGCGCGCGGGTGCGCGGACAGCGCGGGGGAATCGGAGAGCACCCCGTCCACGAGCAGCCATTCGTCGGAGCCCAGCCTCGAGACCCGCCGCTCCGCGAGGCGCCGCTCCAGCGCGGCGCGCGCCTTCTGCACTTCGATCCGCACCGCCGGTAGGGCGCGGGCCGGCTGTCCGGCGTCGTCCGCGGAGATTTCGACCACGGGGACGCCCGTTCCCTCGAGCGCTCCGCGCACGGCGGCGGGCAAGCGGTCGAGCCGGGTGATGGCGAGCTCGTCTGCCTCCTCGGCAATCGTACGGGGGCGGCGATCAGCCCCCCGGACTCGGATCGCGGCGGCGACGTACGCCCGCACGATCGGCGTGACCCCGGCGTACCCCACCACCCTCCACTGCTCGATGCCGTCGAGAAAACCAACGGCGGCTGGGGCGAGCGCGCGCGCCCCTGCCAGGGGGTGCACGCGAAGCTCCGGGTCCTCCACCGCGTCGGCGCCGGTGAACTCCTCCAGATCGGTACGGCCGACGCTCGCCTCGGGGACGTAGGAGGCCGGTACCACCCCCGCCGCGAGGATCGCGTCGACCCAGGAGCGCGACACCGTCAGCGTGTCCGGAGCGCCCAGCCGAGGTAAGTAACGCGCAGAGCGTCGGTGAGCACGCGCCGGCCCGCACCGTCACCCGCCCGCTCCACCCCCTTCATCTCTTGTACCACCATGTCATGGCGGGCGAGCAACTCCGTGAGCTCCGCCGGCGTGATGAACCGGGCAAAGTCGTGGAACCCCTCGGGCATGGTGTGTTGCACGTACTCCTCGTCCCACACGACCTGAAGGAATCCGGCGATCGTGCGGTTGTGGGTGAGAAAGCCGAGCCCGCCGCCGGGTGCGAGCACGCGGGCAATACCTGCGATGGTCCGCTCCCGGTCGTCGACGTGCTCCAGCACGTCGACGGCGAACACCAAGTCGAAGGTCCCTTCCAGGCCGGCGCCACCCAAGTCCTCGGCAGTGCCGCGGCGGTAGTCGATCGCAAAACCCGAGCGTCGCGCGTGCTCCCGCGCCGCCGCGAGCGATTTCTCCGACGGATCGATACCGGTCACCGTCGCCCCCTCGGCGGCGAGCGTCTCGGCCAGGATGCCGCCGCCGCACCCCACGTCGAGGACCCGCTTCCCCCCGAATCCGCCGAATACCCGTCGGAAGTATTCGACCCGCACCGCGTTCAGCTCGTGCAGCCCGGCAAAGGGGCCGGCGTCGCTCCACCACACGCCGGGGACCCGCTCCACCAGACGCTCGTATTTCTCGGGCTCGGAGAGGCCGCCGAGGCGGGGGAGCTGGTCGCTCATGAGCGGGAAATCTACGGCGAGAAGGAGGTTGGTGGAGGTTGGTGGAAGATGGTGGAGGATGGTGGAGGTCGTTACCGGGCGAGGGCCCGGCAAAGCTGTCGCGTGAGGAAGCGTGCTCGGCACTGGCGGTCGTTGAGAGCCGACCAATCCTCAACTCGTGGCAGTCGCGCCAGGCGTGAAGCCTTTCGTACCGTGACATGCGCTCCAAAATGCGTGGAGCCTGCGGGGATTTGGGACCATTCTGGCGCTCGGAGAGTCATTATGCCGCGATCAACCTCCCCAAACCTCCCCTAGACTCCTCAAACCTCCTGAAGTGTCTTCAGGCTGTCGCCTCGACGTTGGGAAACGGGGGCACGTCTAGGAACCACAGGCCGGCCAGGCGGGAGTTCTTGTCCACCTCGACCAGCAGCAGGTCCGCCACGCGCACCACGCGGGCGACCCGCTGGCGCCCCACGCGGATGTGGAGCACGGACTCGTTGGCATTTTTCTCCACCGTGAGCGCGGTGTCCACCTCGACCGCCGACACGCGCGGCTGCGACTTGCGGCCCGGAAACACGACGCGTCCGTCTTTGGTGGGCTCCGGGATGGGGAGGGTGTCGTGCGTGCGGATGTCGTCCGGCCACGTGACGACGTCCACGCCGTGGATGCACCCGCCGGCGACGTCGATCACGACGAACGAGCCGTCGCCGCCCTCCAGGTCCACGGTCCCGTTGAGCCCCGTCGCCTTCCCTGTGCCCTTACAGGCGACGGACAGGATGTCGGTCTCCGGGTCCCAGCGATAGCTGACCTTGGGCAGCTTGCCGGTGAGTGGCTCGATCCGTGCTTCGAATTGCATCGGCAACCCGCCTTCCAGCCCACGCGGAGGGCGGGTAATATAGGCCGCACTTTCGGGAGGAGCTAGGACGATGGAGCGGCGGGAGTTTTTCACGGTGGCGGGGGCGATTGCGGGGCAGTACGAAACGCGGAACGCGGAACGTGGAACGCGGAACGGGATGCGCGAACGCCTGTTCCGCGTTCCGACTTCCGACTTCCGCGTTATCCCGAGCCAGGAGCCCTCCCTCTCCCCCGAAGTATTCGCCCGCCGCCTCGAGCGAGCGCGCGGCGAGCTCAAGGCCCGCGGGCTCGACCTCCTGATCGCCACGCCCAGCACCAACTACGAGTACTTCACCGGCTACAACCCCGGGCGAAGCGAGCGGCTGATCGCCCTGCTCGTGCCGGTCGCGGGGGCGCCAGCGATCGTCTGCCCCTCGTTCGAGGTCGAGCGCATCAAGCGCCACAGCGTCATCACCGAGCTGCGCGGCTGGGAGGAGCAGGAGGATCCCCACGCGCTGGTGCGCGAAACCGTACGCCGGCTCATCCCGGGATCGGGCAAGCGCACTCTCGGACTCGAGTCGACCACCGCGTACCAGACGTTCCTGCGGCTGGGGCGTGCGCTGCCGGACTGGAAGATCGTGGACGCCGCGCCGGTGACGGAGCGCCTGCGCGTCATCAAGGCGCCCGAAGAAATCGCGCTCCTGCGCCGGGCGATCGCGATCACCCTGGACGCGATGGCCGCGACCTTCGCCCAGCTGGCCGTCGGCGCGACCGAGCGGGAGGTCGCGCAGATCCTGGAGCGCGAGATGCAGCAGCGCGGCGCCCCGGGGGACGGGCTGGTGCAGTTCGGCCCGTCCAGTGCGCTGCCGCACGGCGGCCCCGGGGGCCCGAAGCTGGAGCGGGAGATGGTCGTGCTGATCGATTGCGGCTGCCGCGTGGGCGGCTACACCTCCGACATCACCCGGACGATCTGGTTCGGCGATCGCCCGGCGGACGAGTTCCGCAAGGTGTTCAACGTGGTGCACGATGCCCAGACCGCCGCGATGCAGCTGGGGCGCCCCGGCACGCCGTGCGAAGAGATGGACCGCGCGGCGCGCACGGTGATCGCCACCGCGGGCTACGGCCCGTTCTTCACGCACCGCCTCGGCCACGGGCTCGGCATGGATGGCCACGAGCCCGAGTACCTCGTCGCAGGCAACAAGGCGCGCCTCGAGCCGGGCATGGTGTTTACGATCGAGCCCGGGGTGTATCAGCTCGAGAAGTTCGGGGTCAGAATCGAAGATGACTGCGTGATGACGGAGAACGGAGTGGAGGTCCTGAGCCAACGCGCGGCAAAACTCTAGTCCGCGAGCTTCTTCGCGAATCCGATGATCCGATCGAGGGCTTTCTGGATGCTGTCCAACGACGCCGCGTACGATAACCGCACGTAGCGGTCGTCCCCGAACGCCGCGCCCGGTACGAGTGCCACGCCGGTGGTGGTTACGAGCCGAGTGCAGAACTCCGTCCCAGTGACCGCTCCGAAGGAATCCACCCGGAAGAAGAAATAGAACGCGCCGAGCGGCTCCACAAACTCGACCCCGGGGAGCTCCTGTCGGAAGCGCGCGACCACGACGTCGCGCCGCTTGCGGAACTCGGCCACCATCCGGGCCACGTCCCGTTCCACCTGGTCGTCTCCCAGGGCCACGGCGGCGGCGAACTGGGCGGGATGATTCGCTCCCGTGGTGGTGTGCGACTGCAGCGCGGCCATCGCCTTCGCCACGGGGCCGGGCGCGAGCGCAAGACCGATGCGCCAACCGGTCATCGCGTAGGCCTTGCTCACCCCGTAGATCACCACGACGCGCTCCAGCAGATCGTCCGGCAGATCAAGGAAGGAAGGGGCCGGGCCCGTCCCGTAGTGGATGCGGCGATAGATCTCATCGGCGACGATCCACACCTTGCGGTCGCGGGCCCAGTGCGCGATCGCCTTGATTTCGGCCTGCGTATACACCGCCCCGGTGGGGTTGCACGGTGAGCAGAGGACCAGGCCCCGGGCGCCGGGGACCACGCGATCGAGGTCCCGCACGCTCACCTTCAGGCTCCACTCGGGCTCGCCGGGGACGAGCACCGGTCGAGCGCGGGACAAGTATACGATCTGTGGATACGACACCCACGCCGGCGCCGGAATTGCCACCACGTCACCCGGGCCGAACAGGGTGAAGCACACGTTGAACAGCGACTGCTTCGAGCCGTTCGACACCACGATGTTGTCGGCGTTCACGGGACGCCCACCGGAGAGCAGCGCCAAGTGCTTCGCCGCGGCGGCACGCAGCTCGAGGATCCCTTCGTTGGCCGCGTAGTGGGTCTTGCCCTCGCGAATGGCGCGCACGCCGGCGTCCGACGGAAGAGCCGGCGTCGGGAAGTCGGGCTCCCCGGCTCCCAGGTCGATCACGTCCTCGCCGGCGGCCTTGCGCCGCTTCGCCTCCTGTGAGATGGCGATCGTGGCGGACGTCTCGAGGTGGTGCAGGTTGGGTGAAAGGCCGGACCCCATGGTCATGGGCGGGAGGATAGCCCGAACAGGTAAGGGGACGCAACCCGAGCCCGGGCGTCGTTGCCTTCCGCTCCGCCACGCGCTACCATCCCTTCCGACGGATCGCCCTTTGACAATCGAGGATCGTGTGACGGAAGCAGACGCGAAGGCCGCGCTGGAGCGCGGCCGGCCGGTGGTGTTGGTACGACCCCCGGCCCTGGAGCAGGCGCGGGATGTTTGGGAGCTGCTGGGCCCGCCAGCCCCGGGGCGTGGCCCCGGCGTCGGTCCACGCGTGCTCGTGGTGTGCGCGGACGACGCCAGCGCGGCCGAATGGGCCGCCGCGGCACCGAGCGACCGCCTCATCCACGCCGTCACCGGCCTCGCCCGCACCAGCCGCGTCCTCAAGCAGCGTCCCATCGATATCCTCGCCGGGGCGGTCAAGGATCTCGCCGGGCTGCTGGAGCGCGCCGCGCTCAAGCTCGACGCGGTGGCGAGCGTCGTCCTCGCCTGGCCCGAGGCCCTGGTGGAGAGTGACGGCGCCGCGACGCTCGACACGGTCCTCGGCGAAACCCGCGACGCGCACCGCATCGTGTTGAGCTGGAATCCAGCCTTGCTCGGCGACTTTCTCGAGCGACACGCCCGGCGCGCGCTCGTCGTCGGCATGCCGCCGGTGGACGAGGCAGGCCGTCCGCTCCCGCCGGTCTGCCGCGCCCGCTACGCCGTCGTCCCGTCGGTGCGTCGTTCGGTCGCCGTGCGGGATGCGCTCGACACGCTGAGCGCGACGACGCCGTTCATCTGGAACGGCGGCCCCATCGCACCGCCCGCCTCTCCCCCGGATGCTGTGCTCTGCACGGCGCTCCCGAGCCGTGACGAGGCAGCTGCACTCGCCCGACTGGGAGGCGGCGAGCCCGTCGTCTTCATTACCGCATTCCAGCTGCCCTACCTCCGCTCGATCGCGACCCTCACGCCGCTCGCGCTCGCATCGGGAGCCGACCGCGCGCGCGATCGGGCCGAAGCGCTGCGCGAGCGGGTGGCGGGGCTCCTCACGGCCGGCAGCGTTGACGCGGAGCTCGCCCTGCTCGATCCGCTGTTCGAGCGGTTCGATCCGGCGGAGGTCGCGGCGGCGCTGCTGGCTTTGGTAGGGGAGAAGGGCAAGGCGAAGACGGAAGGGACCACGCCGCTTCCCTCCACCGGGACCGAGCGAGTGAAAGTCTTCGTGGGCGTCGGCAAGAAGGACCGTGCCAGCGCCAAGGATCTCGTCGGAGCCCTGATTCGTGAAGCCGGTGTGGCGAAAGACGACATCGGTCGGATCGAGGTGCGCGAAACATTCAGCATCGTCGAGGTGGGGGCCGGGGCGGCCGACCGAGCCGTCCGGGGGCTCACGGGGACGACGATCCGCGGGCGGCGCGTGCTTGCCCGACTCGACCGGGACCGGTAACGCCTCGGAACGTGCCGGAGCAGCGCGCGGTACAATGCCCGTGCCGTCCCCGACCACTCGCGTACAACCGTTCCTGCTCAGCGGCTACCACGGCGAGCCCACGCGCGGTAGCGTCACAATCCAGGAGTTCGACCGTGCGCAGCGCGTCCGCCGCGCGCTCGCCGGCCTCGGGAAATGGTGGGGCGTCGGGCTGCTCACGGTGCTGATCCCGGTCGCGCACTTCGTCCTCGTGCCTTCGTTCCTGGCCTACGGGCTGTGGCAATTCTTCCAGCGGCTCGGTACGGCGGAGCTCGCCAGCGACGCGCGCGGCACCTGTCCCGATTGCGGCGCCCAACAGCCGCTCGACCTCGCGCCGCGGTGGCGCGCGCCCCAGCCGGTGACGTGCCGGCAGTGTCACCGCGGCTTGCGGCTCTCCGTTCCCTCCTGAGGTGCAAAACGCCGACGGGCCGCCCAGCGGGGCGGCCCGTGAACAGCAAACCCGACCTTCACTCGCTCGGGTTATTTCTTGTTCACCACCTGCTTCAGCTGCTTGCCGGCGCGGAACGCGGGTGCGATCGACGCCTTGATCTGAATCGCACTGCCCGTCTTGGGATTACGGCCCATGCGCGCCGCCCGCTTGCGGGCCTCGAAATTCCCGAAGCCGGTGATCTGGACCTTCGCGCCCTTCTTGAGCTCGGCGGCGATGATCCCCTTGTCGTCAAACAGGGCCTCGATCGCCCGGCCCGCGTCGGCCTTGGACATCTTGGTCCGCATGGCCAGTGCGGCGGTCAGCTCGGCTTTGTTCACGGCGTCTCCTTGTGAGGGTCTAGGGCAGTGAAAACCCTTGGAATTCCGCCCGTTTCGCGGGGTAGCCCGAGAAAACCCGCATAAAACCGCCACAATATGGGGTCCCCCCCCGAAAATCCGCAAGATAGCGGCATTTCCTTGACCCACCCTCCCCGCCCGACTACCCTTCCCCCGCCCCGTTGCCAGACGCCAAGACGCCAAGCCGTAAGGACTGCAATGTTCCACGGTACGCGCCCCGGTTGGATCGAAGTAATTGCTGGCGTGATGTTTTCCGGGAAGAGCGAAGAGTTGGTGCGCCGGGTACGGCGAGCGGTCATTGCCAAGAAGCGCGTCCAGGTCTTCAAGTCGCACCTCGATGCCCGGTACGCCGGGCTCTACTCGGTCAGCACGCACGACGGTGGCACGGTCGAGGCCGAGCCGGTGGATTGCTCCGACGGCGTGATCCGCGCGGTGCGATCCGACACCGAGGTGGTCGCCGTGGACGAAGTGCAGTTCCTGGACGACGGGATCGTCGTCGCCGCCAACGATCTCGCCGACCGTGGCGTGCGGCTCATGCTGGCGGGGATCGACATGGATTTCCGCGGGTTGCCGTTCGGTCCGATGCCCACCTTGCTCGCGGTCGCCGAAATCGTCGACAAGCTCCAAGCTATCTGCGTGGTGTGCGGCGGCCCGGCGAGCCGCAACCAGCGTCTCGTGAACGGACGGCCTGCCCTGTGGGAAAGCCCGACGATCATGGTGGGGGGCCGGGAGTCGTACGAGGCGAGGTGCCGGCACTGCCACAAGGTCCCGAGGGCGGATGAGGACCAAACTGCACTACTCTGAATGTGGAATGCGGAATGCGGAATGCGGAATGGAAGCGCGTCCGTCGATTCCGCATTCCGCACTCCGCATTCCGCATTGGCGTCCATGCTGAACGTTGCGTTGACGGGAAATATCGCCGCCGGCAAGTCGACTGTCGTCGATCTGTTCCGCCGCTGGGGGGCGACGATCATCGACGCGGACGTGCTCGTCCGCGAGGCCCAGGCGCCCGGCGGCGAAGTCCTGGCCGCGATCGCCGGCCGCTTCGGCGCGGACGTCCTGGCTTCCGACGGGA
>WNGI01016069.1_pt1 | contig 12503 bp, 11 predicted proteins | sample 5400621 | NCBI WGS metagenome assembly WNGI01 (sample SAMN13153374, study PRJNA577476) | soil metagenome | isolation source: 20 cm soil or saprolite under Garry oak tree replicate 1 | place: USA:California | collected 2016-06-15 | reverse complement strand
ACGCGCAGCGGATCGAGGGAGAGGACGTGGAAGCGGCAGAGCCCGTCGAGCGCGACCAGCGGGACGCCGAGCGGCGCCACCACGGGGACGCGGAAGGCGAGCCACGGGCTCCAGCCGCCGCGTGCGACGCGCGTCTCGCGGCCGGCGAACTCGATCGTCACCGCGTCCGCCGCCCGGTCCACGCGCAGGCGGAGCGGGATGGTGAGCGCCGGCCGGCCACCGCCGCGCGGATCGGCCGGCCCGGGCACGTCCGCTCGCGCCTCGTCGCCGGCGTGCCGGAGCGCCACCAGCCGCCCGCCGCCGGGATCCTTCGCGTCCGCGGCGAGGTCGTCCGCCAGGTAGAAGAAGGTGCTGTTGGTGCCGAGGAGGTCCGGGACGCCGAGGCCCGAGAGCATTCGCCCGCCCGGCACCGGGTCGGGCGGGAAGGCGTACGGCACGCGCAGCACGACCGCGTGCACGCCGTGCGCGGCCGCGATCTCCCAGAAGGGCACGCCGCGCCGGCGCGTCCAGCCCTCGGCGGGAGCGGTCTCGACCACGCCATGCCAGTAGCGCGGCGGCCGCACTCCGCCCGTGCCCACGTCGGGGAGGTAGGTCGCCGGGTCGCGCTCGATGAAGTCGAAGATGCCGTGGCGCCCCGGCCCCGTCCCGGTCGCGAAGGTGGTCCACGCCACCGGCGACTGCGGCGGGTTGGTCGAGGCGAGCGGGCGGTAGTCGCCGCGCTCGGCGAGCGCGCGCAGGTGGGGCAGCTTCCCCTCCTCCAGCCAGCGCGAGAGGAGGCGCGGGTCGACGCCGTCGAAGCCGAGGATCACGAGCCGCGGCCCGCGGCGCCCGACCTCGTGCCCGCCCCCGCAGCCGCCCCCGATCGCCGCCAGCAGCGCGATCGCCACCCAGAGGATCCGCAGCGCGCTACTCCTCCGGGAACTCCCGCTCGAGCTCCGTGGGATCGGCGGTGACGCGGAGCCCGCGCGGCGAGAGCTTGTAGAGGTTCTGCGCCTTCCAGTGCAGGAAGCGGCCCTGCTCCAGCTCCTTCACGTGCGCCGCGAGCGCTTCGTAGGCGACGCCGAGCCGCGCGGCGAGCCCGTCGCGCGCGTGGAGGTAGGGCGCGGCGGGCGATGCGTCGTGCACGCGCCGGTACTCGAGCAGGATCGCGCGCTTCAGGTTCACGCCTAGGAGGCTGCCGGGGTAATCATGGTGAGCGAGGCGAACGAGCCGGGGAGCGAGAACGGCAAGCGCAGCGATGCGCCGCAGGAGGGAGGAGCGAGCAACCATCTGGCAGCGCGGCTCGCGCCGCGCTCCCCCGGATCGTTCGCCGCAGCCATCATGATTACCACGGCAGCCTCCTGGGTCCCCTGTATCACAGCCGGACGATGTTGTCGCCCTGGAGCCCCGCCATTGCGTTGCGCGTGTCGACCACCAGGCGGGCCGTCCGCGCCACCGCCCGGTAGTCGAACTCGCGATGGTTGGTCAGGATGACGACGCAGTCCACGTCGCCCAGGTAGCCGTTCTGGAGCGGCAGCGAGTCGAGCGCGAAGCCGTCCTCGCGGAGGGCGGGCACGTAGGGGTCGCTGTAGGAGAGGACGGCGCCCTTGTCGCGCAGGAGCCGCATGACGTTCAGGGCCGGCGACTCGCGGGTGTCGTTCACGCCCGACTTGTAGGCGACGCCGAGGACGTGGATGCGGGAGCCGCGGATCGCTTTCCGCTTGACGTTGAGCGCGTCGGTCACCTTCTCCACCACGAAGCGGGGCATGCCCTCGTTGATGTGCCCGGCCAGCTCGATGAAGCGCGGCTCGAAGCCGTTCATCTTGGCCTTCCAGGAGAGGTAGAAGGGGTCGATCGGGATGCAGTGCCCGCCGAGCCCGGGGCCCGGGTAGAAGGCCATGAAGCCGAAGGGCTTCGTCTTCGCGGCCGCGATCACCTCCCACACGTCGATGCCGAGCGCGTGCGACATGAGGGCGATCTCGTTGACCAGGCCGATGTTCACGCTGCGGAAGGTGTTCTCGAGCAGCTTCACCATCTCGGCGACGCGGGTCGAGGAGACCGGCACCACCGTGTCGACGCACTGCTCGTAGAGCGCCACGGCGGCCGCGGTGCAGTCGGGGGTCACGCCCCCCACCACCTTCGGGATGTTGCGCGTGCCCCAGTGCGGGTTGCCGGGGTCGACGCGCTCGGGGGAGAAGGCGAGGCAGAAGTCGCGCCCCGCCCGGAGCCCCGAGGACTCGAGCGCCGGCTGCACGACCTCCTCGGTCGTGCCCGGGTAGGTCGTGCTCTCCAGGATGACGAGCTGGCCGCGCCGGAGGTAGCGGCGGATCTCGTTCACGGCGTTCACCACGTGGGTGAGGTCCGGGTCTTTCGTCTTGCGGAGCGGCGTCGGCACGCAGATGTTGATCGTGTCGAGGTCGCGGATGGCGGCGAAGTCGGTGGTGGCCACGAGCCGCCCCGCCTCGACCGCTTCCGCGATCTCGGCGTCGCTCACGTCGACGATGTAGGAGCGGCCGGCGCCGATGCGCTCGACCTTGCCCGCGTCGACGTCGATCCCGGTGGTGTGGAAGCCGGCGCGCGCGAACTCGAGCGCGAGCGGCAGCCCCACGTAGCCGAGGCCGATGATGCCGCAGCGCGCCTCGCGGCGGCGAATCTTGTCGATCAGGGCTTGCATCGTGAACCTCCTGTGTGCAGACGATCGTGGACGGTGGGGAGGCGGGGCGACCCCGGCGCTCCCGCTCGGGCGCCGACGGCGGACACAGCTATGGTTGGGCGGCGCGCGCGGCGCCCTCGAAGGTCGCGGCGGGGCCGCCCCCGCCTCCCACCTGCGCGAGGGCGGTGACGCTCGCGGGCGGTTACGCGGGCGGCGCGAGCCGGGCGCCGGGGGCCCTCCGCGCGCGAGTCGGGCGCGCCTTCCCGACCTCCAGGCAAGCGCGCGCCGCTGAAAGCATTCGACTCAGGGGCTCCCGACCGCGCGCGGAGGGCCCCCGGCGCCCGGCGGGCGACTCACTCGACGTAGCCGAGGTCCTCGAGGCGCTTGCGAACCTCCTCCTCCTCTTCCTCGGAGTAGGCGGCGTCCTCGACGGGCTCGGGCGGGGGCGGCGCGGGGGCTTCGGGGCGGCGTTCAGCCATGCTGGGCTTTTCCTTCCGGGCCGACCTCGCAGGCGGCGAGCGCGGTCTCGATCCGGCCCTGATGCCGCCGGAGGTCGCGGCCGATGAACACGGCCTGGCTCTCCTCCATCCCGGCCTCGAGCTTCACCCAGGTGAGCTCGTGGCGGCCGCAGGTGAAGTTGAAGAGGCAGTGCCAGTCGCGGTCCGCGAAGCGCACGATGCCCTTGGCGCGCAGGATGTCGGCGGGCAGGCGCCGGAGCAGGCGCTCGAACATCGCCTGCCGGAGCGGCAGCCGGGAGCGGTAGACGAAGCTCCCGATGGCGTCGGCGTGCAGGTGGTCGGAGCCCGCGCGCGCGCGCTCGCGGAAGGCCGCGACGCCGGTCGCGAAGAGCACGTCGCTGTCGAGCGCGCCACGCACGGTCTTCATGCGCTCGGCGCGCGGGTTCAGCTTGGCGAGCCGGCGCTCGAGGCGCGCCACGGCGGGCGCGTCGACCAGATCGAGCTTGTTCACGACCAGGAAGTCCGCCGCCTCGATCTGCGCCCGCGCGACCTCCGTCTCCGCGAGCTGCCGCCCGACGTTGGCCGCGTCGACCACGGTGATGATCGCGTCGAGCCCGAGGCCCGCGTTCTTCACGCGGTAGGCGAGCGGCTCGGGGTCGGCGAGCCCGGTCGACTCGATGATGACGAGATGCGGCTGCGCGGTGTCGATGATCTCCTGGATCGCCAGGTCGAAGCGGTAGTCGTCGATCGAGCAGCAGATGCAGCCGCTCGTCAGCTCGACCATCTTCTCGACGTTGGCGAGGCCGGTCACCACCTTGCCGTCGATCCCGACCTCGCCGATCTCGTTCATGATGACGGCGACGGGCTTCCCCCGAAGCCCGTGCTCGAGCACGTGGCGGAGAAGCGTCGTCTTCCCGCTGCCGAGGAAGCCGGTCAGGATGTCGACCGCGACCGTGCGCATTAGGAGGCTATCCGGGTGGCCATGGCGGCTGCGGCGAACGATCCGGGGGAGCGCGGCGGCAGCCGCGCTGCCAGATGGTTGCTCGCTCCTCCCTCCTGCGGCGCATCGCTGCGCTTGCCGCTCTCGCTCCCCGGCTCGTTCGCCTCGCTCACCATGGTCACCCGGACAGCCTCCTAGTGCAGCGGCGCGCCCGCGAGCCCGTCGGGCACGGGCTGTCCCATCAAGCGGAGCAGCGTCGGCGCGATGTCGTAGATCGACACGTCGGGGAGCCGGCCGCGGAGCGGCGCTGCGGCGCCCGCCGTCGAGAGGATGAAGATGCCGTACCAGTCGTGGTTGGCCTCGTCCGGCCCGGTGTCGTTCTCGAAGGTGTAGAGGTCGCCCATGCCGACCGCGCCGACCGAGCGCCAGTCGAGGTCGCCGAAGTAGACGAGCAGATCGGGGGCGACGCCCGTGACGGTGCGGTAGAGGTCCTCGGGCCGGTAAGCCCTGGAGCCGATGCAGCGCCCGCTCGGGTCCGTGATCGCCTCGATGCCCGCGACGAGGTCGTTGCGTACCCGCTCGTAGTCGGCGGGGTCGATCGTCCCCGAGGGCTCCCGGCCCTTCACGTTCATGAAGAGGCGCCCGTAGTAGCCGCCGTCGCCCCACGCGCTGGTCTTCCCCCAGTCGATCGCCACCTTGCCGATGGGCGTCGGCTTCGACGGCCGCTCCATGAGCGTCAGGTACCCCTCGCGCATCAGCCACTCGTTGAAGCAGAGGCCGCCGTCCATCTTCTTGGCGCCGTGGTCGGAGACGACCAGCACCAGCGTGTCGGACGGGCAGAGGGAGAGCAGCTCGGCCAGCTCGGCGTCCACGTGGCGGTAGTAGTCGCGGATCGCGTGCTCGAAGGGGTTCCCTGCCTCGTACTTGTGGTGTGCCGGGTCCATGTGGCTCCAGAAGCCGTGGTGGATGCGGTCGACGCCCATCTCGACCAGCATGAAGAAATCCCAGGGGCGCGTGCGGAGGAGGTGCTTGGCGAGCCGGAGGTGCTTGTCGGTCTTGTCGTAGACGCGCTTGAGGAGCCCCGCCTTGTCCGCGGTGCGGAAGTCCTCGACGTCGAGCACGTAGCCCCCGGTCACCTGCTCGACCTCGGCCTTGAGCGCCGGCGGGTAGGTGTACTCGCTCCGGGTCGAGGGCGTGAGGAAGCAGCTCACCATCTCGCCGTTCACCGCCGACGGCGGGTAGGTCTGCGGCACGCCGAGCACGACCGTGTGCAGGCCGGCCTTCCCGAGCCAATCCCAGAGGCGCGGCACCTTCACCTGCGCCGAGGTCGCGAATGCGTAGCCGTCGTAGGAGTGGTCCTTGCGGTTGCGGAAGCCGTAGGTGCCGAGCTCGCCCGGGTCGCGGCTCGCCGTCATCGAGGTCCACGCCGGCACCGTGATGGGCGGATGCGTGCTCAGCATGCGGCCGTGCGCGCAGCGGTCGAACACGAGCGCCGGCGCGGCCGAGTCGAGACCGACGATGAAGAGCTTCGAGAACGCCATGCCGCGGGCGCCCGTTTCTATCGGACACGGCCGAGGGCCGCAATCGCGGGGGCGGCCTCGCCGCGACCTTCGAGGGCGACGAGCGCTCCAGGCGTTCCGTCAACCTGCCGCCAGCGGCGCCCGAACGGGAGCGCCGAGGTCGCCCCCGCCGTCGCGCACCGGCGCTGCTATTCCCCCGCCGCGCCCGGGACCAGGCCGCGCGCGTGGCGCACGTAGCCGCCGATCTCCTCGCGTCCGACCAGCACGGTCTCGGCGACCGAGTGCCCCGACTCGCGCACGAACACGACGAGCAGCATGAGTGCCGCCAGGCTGTAGGACACGGCGGTCGAGATCGCCGCCCCCGAGATGCCCCAGCGCGGGATGAGGACGCAGTTGAGCCCGACGTTGACCGAGAGCGCCACGCCCGCCGCTACGATGTTCACCCCCTGGCGGTTCCGGCTGGTGAAGTTCCGCGTGAGGATCATGTAGAGCGACATCATCACGATGCCCGGGAGCATGAGGAGCATGGGCCGGATGGCGCCCGCGAAGCGCGGGCCGTAGAGGACGCGGATGCCGAACGGGCCGAAGAGGAGGCACCCCACGCCGAGCGCGGCGGTGATGAAGAGGGTATTCCGGCAGACCCTCGCAGTCGCCCGGTGCGCGTCGCCCTCCTCGAGCGCGGCGAGACGCGGGTAGAGCACCGTGCCGGTCGCGTCGGGGATCTTCAGGAGCACGTTGGTCAGGTTGACCGCGACCGCGTAGAGCCCGACCTGGGCGGGATCCAGGAAGACGTTGATCATGTACTGATCGATCTGGCGGTGGAGCGTGGCGGCGAGCGTCTGCACGTAGGACTTGCCGCCGAAGCCGAGCATCTCCTTCGCCAGCGGCCCGTCCCAGGCGAGGCGGAGCGGCGTGCGCCGGTGCACGCGCAGGACGAGCCACACGGTCACCAGCGCCACGACCGCCGTCTGCACGATGACGGCACCGATCAGGCCGGCCCGCAGCCAGAGGAGCGCCACCGCCATGCCGACGAGCCCGAAGAGCGTGGGGGCGATCTGCTGGAAATTGTACTCCTGGAAGCGCTGCTCGGCCTGGAGGATGCCGAGGAAGAAGGTCTGCAGGACGACGAAGGGCAGGAGGACGAGCACGAGGGGCAGCGTCACCGCGGGCACCCCGCGCAGCACGGTGTGGAGGAGCCAGCCGCGCCCGAGCCAGCAGACGAGCGCGAGCGCGGTGCCGAGTCCCAGGCCGAGGAGGAGCGAGTTCGACGCCACCGCGGACGTCCGCGCGCCCCGGCGGCGGATGCAGTAGACGTTCGCCACCGGAATGCCGAGCTTCGCGAAGTTGGACATCGTGGCCGGGAAGATGGTGAGCAGCTGGAGAAGCCCGCGCCCGCTCGGCCCGAGGGTGCGCGCGGTGATCACGCTGGTACCGATCCCCAGCGCCATGACCGCGATCTGCGCCGCGAAGATGCCGAAGGAGTCGCGCGCGAACTGCTGCCTACTCATCTGGGGGCCCGTCCAGTGCTCGCCGCGCTTCGCGCGGCTGCGGTCAAACGCCCGCACGGCTCCCGCCGTGCGCCCCAAGTCAACCCCCGCGCGGCTCCCGCCGCGCGCAACGTGGCGCCTCTCGGCGCCGGCCTCCTAGGCATGGCGCCGTCCTCCGGCCGCGGCCAGCGCCGTCGGCCCCATCTCGGTCCTGAGCGGGTAGAGGGCGTAGCCGCCCTCGCGCACGAGGGGCGGATCGCACTCCTCGGCGACGAAGCTGCGCCACAGGCGCGCGACCGACGCCTCGAACGGGTCGCCACCCGCCTCGAGGCCGTCCAGGTCGATCGCCACGTGGGTCACGCCGAGATCGTGCGCGGCCGCGGCCACCGCCGCGGGTGTCGCGAGCCTCCGGTAGTCGAGCAGACCCTGCTCCAGGTAGCTCCCCAGCACGAACGGACGCTCGATGTAGTACGGATGGGGGATCTTCTCCAGCACCAGCACGAGCCCCGCGGCCGGGAGCTCGGCGTTGGCGCGCTCCCAGAAGGCGAAACGCTCCGAGTGGCGGCGGAGGAACTCCGCCGGCGCGAGCCGCCCCGTGGCGACGCGCACCTGGTCGGGCCAGAGCGGCTGGAGGAGGCGCGTGGTGAGCGCCAGGTTCCCGGCGAGCGTGAGGGCTACCACGGCCGTGAAAAGCCGGCGCGGGAGGAGCGCCCGCGCCGCCGGCACCGCGGCGACCAGCAGGAGGGCCGCCCCGGGCACGACGTAGCGCGGATGCGCCCACGCCGCCGACGCGACGATGCCCGCGTAGCCGAGGCCGATGGCCGCGGTGGCGAGCACGGCGAACCGCCGCCGGCGCACCAGGAGGAGCGCCGGCGCGAAGGCGAGCGCGAACGGGCCCACGTCCATGCTCTGCCGCGCCGCGTTCTCGAACGAGTCCGGGTGCATGGTGAGGTCCCAGGGAAAGCGCACCACCTCGAGCCCGGCGTAGGGCCGACCCTCGCGCCGCGCGGCCCAGGTGGTCTGGTACTGCCGGTAGTAGTCGGCGAGGTACTCACTCGCCGCGCTCGACCAGTTCCGCCCGCCGAACACGGAGTAAGCGAAGGGATAGATCGGGTTCCCCGTCTCGACCGCATTGCGCACGTACCAGGGGCTCGCGGCGACCAGCACGATCAGGCCGAAGGCGAGCCCCGCCCGCACCAGCCGGCGCCCCGGCTCCGCGCGCCAGGCGAGCACGCCGAGCAGGGCGGCGCCGAGCAGGGCCGGCACCAGGAGCCCCATCAGCTTGCTCCCGGCCGCGAGCCCCGCCATCAGCGCGGCGCGGCGGAGGTCCCCCGCGCGCCCCTCGGCCGCCCAGGCGAGGAAGGCCGCCGTCCCGAGCGCCGTGTAGAGGACGACGGCCAGGTCCACGCCGGCGTGCGTCATGAGCGACCAGGTGATCGGCAGCGTGAAGAAGAGCGCGCCGGCGATCGCCCCCGCGCGGGGCGCGAGCCGCGCGCCGACCAGGGTCGCGAGCGCGAGCGCGGCGGCGACACCCATGGCGCCGTTCAGCAGCCGGGCGAGCGCGTCGCCGCTGGCCGCGAAGCCGAGCGCGAAGACGAAGTTGGGCAGGAACTGCATCTGCCCCCAGAAGCTCCACGGCGTCGGCACGAGGCCGCCGGCGAGCGCGTAGAGGCGCGGGTAGACGAGCTGGTACTTCGTCTGGTCGCCGCCCACCGGGGGCGCCAGCATGGTGGGCACCTCGGTGGCGAGCACCAGTGCGCACACGAGGACGAGCGGCCAGACGCGTCCGAGAGCGCGCGCGTCGAGGGCGCGACCGGCGCGCGCCAGCGCGCCGCCGCCGGCGAGCAGGGCGGCCGCGCCGAGGAGCGCGATCGGCGTCGCGCGGAGCTGGCCCGCGGCGGCGAGCCCGAGGCCCGCCATGCCCGCCAGGCCGAGGCCCACCGCGAGCCCGGCGAGCAGGCGCTCGCCGGGGGCGACCGGCAAGGCGCGGAGCGCGCGCAGCGCGAGGAGCCCCGCGGCGGTGGTGGCGGCGAGCGCGAGCACGAGGAGGACCAGGTCGGTCATCGCAGCCCCAGGTACCCGAGCCAGTACATCAGGTAGACGGCCGCCGCCCACGCCGCGAGGGCGAGGCGAGCCGCGCGCCGGCCGCCTCTCCAGGCGCGCGCCGCGGGGGCGGTCTCCTCAATATACAAAGGGAACGATGCGCTTCGTCGTGGTGGCATAGCGAGCGTAGTCCGGGAAGGTGCGCGCCAGCGCTTCCTCCTCGCGTACGGTGCGGAGGACGAGGACGGCGAGCGCCGCGGCCGTGACCGCGAGCACCCAGCGGGCGCCAAGCGTCAGGGGCGCGCCGAGCGCGATGAGCGCCTGGCCGAGATAGATGGGGTGGCGTACGAGGCGATAGCAGCCGTGCGTCACGAGCGGCGCGCCGGGCCGGGGCGCGACGAAGGGCGAGAGGGCATCGCCGAGCGTGCGGCCCGCCACGCGGTAGAGCACGACGCCGGCCGCGAAGGCGACGAGCCCGGCCGCCCGCCCGCGCGCCGCACCACCCAGCAGGAGGTCCTCGAGCGGCGCGCCCGCGAGCAGGAGCGCGAAGAGCGCGTGGTGGAGGCGCGTCGGCCAGAGCGGCTCACCGGGCAGCGGCTGCACCGGCTCGGGTGGCGGCGCGGCGGTGGCGCGCACCCGCACCACGAGCACCGCGACGAGCGTCGCGTACGCGAGCCCCCACATTACGGCCATCAGAGACGGGTCGCGCGGGCGGGAGCCGCCTCCTCCTCGGGCGCGGGCAGCGGCCAAACCACCGCGGCACGGCGCCGGCGGCCGAGCGCGAGGCGCATCCGGGCGAGGAAGAAGAGGTTGGCGAAGCCGTCGCGCCAGAGGTTCAGCTTGCTCTCGCCGATGCGCTCGCCGTAGTAGATCGGCATCTCGAGACAGCGCATCTCCGAATGCGTGAAGGCGAGGATCTTGATCTCCTCGGAGAACGCCATGCCGTCCGACTGCAGGGTGATCTTCCCGAGCACGTCGCGGCGGAAGACCCACATGCCCGACTGCGAGTCGATGATGAACTTGAAGAAGAGACACATCATCGTGCCCGAGAGGATGGCGTTGCCGAGGAGCCGGATCGGGCTCTTCGACTCGCCGCTCTGCGAGCGCCAGCGGCGGGCCGAGATGAAGTCGAGCCGCTCCTCGACCAGCACGTAGAGGAGGAGCGGGATCGAGTCGGGCGGGTAGGTCCCGTCGCCGTCCATGGTGACCACCACGTCGCCGCGCGCGGCGGCGAAGCCGGTCTTGTAGGCGCGCCCGTAGCCCTTGCGGGCCTCATAGACGACCCGCGCGCCGGCCGTGCGCGCCACCTCCGCGGTGCGGTCGGTGGAGGCGTTGTCGACCACCACCACCTCGTCGACGAGCGCGGGCATCTGCTCGAGGACGGCGGCGATGCCCTGCTCCTCGTTGTGGCAGGGGATGACTACGGAGATGCGCTTGCCTCGGTACATGATCGTTGTCTCCTCGATGCGTTGTTGCGCGCGCCGGGCGGCGGGGCACCACGCACCACTTCGGCTCCCGATCCTCGGCCCGGGCGCGACTCGCCGACTGTCTCGTCCCCCCGACGGCCGTGTGCGCGCGCCCGGGCCTGCGGGGGTCGCCTCAGCGGTGCCCCGCCGCCCGGCGCGCGGGCCTCAGAGGACTACGCGCGGGCGGGCGCTTCTGGGCCTGCCGCCTTCGTCGTGGGGTGGCTACCGCAGGTGGCGAGCGTGGCGCGGGCGGGGGGTTGCTGGCGGGTGAGCTTGCGCCAGGCTTTGCGGAGCTTGAGACTCGACCACTCCTTCAGCACCGTGGGCATCATGCGCGGGTTGAAGAGGATGTTGATGGTGAGGAAGCACTCGTAGGTGCAGAAGCACTTGGACTCGCGGATGAAGCGGCGCGACTTCTCCGCCTCGGCGCTGAACCAGATCTTGCGGAAGTCGTAGCCGGCGTCGCGGACGTTGCCGAGCTTGCGGTCGATGAGCAGCTCGCAGGGGTACACGTCGCCGTTCGCGAACAGCGCGCCGCCCAGGTTCCCGGCGTAGCAGGGGATCTGGTACTGGTTCGTGCGCACCACCTTGGCGATCAGCCGGTGGCGGACGATGCGCTTGGCGTTGATGAAGTCGGCGAACGGGAAGTGGTCGTAGCCGGAGAGGGAGCCCGCCTTGTACTCCCGCTCCATGTGGTCGGCGTACTGCTCGTACTTCTCGACGTCGAAGAACTTGGAGACGGGCTCCTTGGGCGCGCCGCGCGTGAGCAGCGTGAAGACCGTGTCCACGTCCAGGTTCTCCCGGAGCCACTCGTAGTTCTCGATCAGCACGTCCTCGTTGTGCTTGGAGACGGTAGTCTCCACTTGCACGCTGAAGTTCCGGTGGTGCTTCTCGATCTCGCGCAGCGCCTTGTAGGTCTCGATGGTCCGCTTGAAGAGACCGGGGAAGACCCGGATCTCGTCGTGCAGGGGGCCCACACCGTCGATCGACACGTCGATGTGGAGGTCGAGATCGGGACAGGTCTCGCACAGGTCCTTCACGATGGACACGGTGCGCGCCGTGGTGCTGCCGTTGGTCGGGATGCCGACGTTCCGCACGCCGGTGTTCTTGTGGAAGATCTTGATGATCTCGCCGATGTCCTTGCGCAGGAAGGGCTCGCCGCCGGTGGGGAGGAGGAACATGAGACTCCCCTTCCCCATGCTGGCCGTCAGCTTGTCGATCTCCTCGAGCGAGAGCTCCTGCTTGCGGTAGACCATGGACGGCTCTTCCCACCCCGGGTGCGCGCCGTCGGCGAGGAGACAGTGCTTGCACTTCGCGTTGCACGCGTCGGTGATGAAGTAGACCAGGTAGACCGGCAGCTGCCCGCGCTTCCAGAGCATCTTCCGGCCGTGCTTCAGGTAATCGAAGTAGCCCATCTCCCTCTCGCGTGCGGTCAGTACCGACGACCGAGGCCGTAAGTTAGCATGCCGACCCCGGTGCCCGCCCCTACGACGAGCAGCTCGAGCCAGAGCAACGGGACCGCCGCCAGCGCCCGGCCCGTCCCCTCGCTGCCGCGGATGGCCGCGAGGAAGCTGGCGTTGAGCGCCAGCGTCCCGGCGAGCGCAAACCCGCCCGCCCCGGCGGCGGCCGCCGAGCCGAGCGCGGCGCCCGCGATCAGCGCGGGCACGCCGAGCGTCGCGAGCGGCACGCTCGCCATGTAGCGCAACGGGACCGAGGTGTTGTTGTGCGCGAGCTCCCGGCGCTCGCGGAGCTTGAGTCGCGTCAGCGACACGGCGCGCGCGAAGTCGGTGCGCAGGAGCCCGGCCAGCGAGTAGCGCTTCACGTGCTCCACCTCGAGCTCCGGGTCGATGCAGACCCGGATGCCGAGGCGCGCGAGTTTCTGGCCGAAGGCCGTGTCCTCCACGTTGGGCGTGACGTAGGCCTGGTCGAAGCCGCCCGCGCGCAGGAAGGCGTCGCG
>WNGI01032001.1_pt1 | contig 12504 bp, 11 predicted proteins | sample 5400621 | NCBI WGS metagenome assembly WNGI01 (sample SAMN13153374, study PRJNA577476) | soil metagenome | isolation source: 20 cm soil or saprolite under Garry oak tree replicate 1 | place: USA:California | collected 2016-06-15 | reverse complement strand
GCCGACATCCACGGTGGTCCCGACCGGCCAGGCGTTCTCCCCCGGCACGCTCCAGCCGGCCGGGCCGGATCCCCTTCTGGCCGGCGTCAACCTCGCCGACGTCCACGTCGCAGCGGCCCGCGACCTCTCGCATGCCAACTTCGGACTGCCGTTCATCACCTCGGAGGGTGGCCCGGTCGTCCTCCGGCGGGATGCACCCACCCGGGGGGTGCTGGTCGGCTTCGACCTGCACGACTCCGACCTGCCGCTGCGGGCAGCCTTCCCCATCCTCGTCGACCGACTCACGACCTGGCTGCTCCCGCAGGCGTCACAGCCGAGCTTCCGGCCCGGGGCGGAGGTGCCGCTCGGGGTCACCGGCGGCGGTCTGTCCGTCACGCGCCCGGACGGCAGTGTCGTGCCCATCGCCGCCGACGCCGGCTCGGGCCCCGCGGTGTTCGCTGACACCAACGAGGTCGGCATCTACGAGGTCGCCCGGACCGCCAATGGTCGCCGCCAGGTCCTGTCGCACTTCGCCGTCAACGTCAGCTCGCCGGACGTGTCCGCCGTCGCCCCGGTGGCCCACCCCAACCTCGCCAGCAGCATCGCCCCAGCGACCTCGGGAACGACCCGTAAGCGTCCGCAGGAGTGGTGGCCATGGGTGGGGGGCGCCGCCCTCATCATCCTCAGCGCCGAATGGGCGGTGTTCCACCGTGGCCTCTAGCGTCACGCACGCCTTCAGCCTCACGCACCCGGGGCTCCTGGCGGTCGGCCTGCTCGCGCCGGCGCTGGCCGTCGGCATCTGGGCGCGGCTGCCGCCACCGTTGACGAGCGTGCGCTCCCGGGTGTCCCTCGGTCTTCGGGTCGGGATGCTGCTGCTCATCGTCGCGGCGCTCGCCGGCCTGTCCTTCAACCGATCTCCGGGCTCCCAGGCGCTCGTCGCCGTCGTGGACCGCAGCGCCAGCGTGAACGCCGGCGCCGATCAGGAGCGCCAGGCGGTCCTGGACCTGCAGCGGGACCTGCGCAGGGGCGACCGGCTGGGCGTCGTGACCGTGGGCCAGCAGGCGGTCGTCGAGCAGCCGCCGTCGTCGCCCTCTCTCGGCGAGCCGAGCTTCACCGACTTCTCCACGGCGCCCAACGCCGACTACACGAACCTCGAGGCGGGCCTCCGGCTGGCGGCGTCGCTCCAGCCGACAGACGCCCGGCACCACGTCGTGCTGCTGACCGACGGGCGTCAGAACCTCGGCGACGCCCTCAGCGGCGCGCGACTGTTGCGCTCGCAGGGGGTCCGGGTCGACGTCATGGGCATCACCGTCCCCACGGGGGCAGAGGCCCGGGTCGACGCCGTCGAGGCTCCCTCCTCGCTGCCGGCCGGCGCCACGACGCAGGTGCAGATGCTCCTCAACTCCAACACCGTCGAGCAGGCCACCCTGACGGTCCTGCTCGACGCCGCCGTCGTCTACCGCGCCCCCGTCGCACTCCGGGCCGGCGAGACACAGGTCGGGGTGGCGCTCCCCGCCCCGTCCCCCGGGTTCCACACCGTCACGGCCCAACTCGACCCGCCGCAGGACACCTACTCGGAGAACAACACGGGCACGGCGCTGATCCAGGTCTTGGGGCCGCCGAAGGTCCTGGTGGTGGAAGGGACAAAGGGCGAGGGAACCAACGTGGCGGGGGCGCTGACGGCGGCCTCGCTCAACCCTGCCGTGACGTCACCGGGAGCCGTCCCGGACACCCTTGCGGGCCTCGCCGCCTACCAGGCCGTGGCCCTGGTCGATGTGCCGGCCTCGGCCCTCACCCAGGCCCAGATGGAGACGTTGCGGTCGGGGGTCCGGGACCTCGGCATCGGTCTCACTGCCTTCGGCGGGAACAGCTCCATGGGCCCGGGGGGCTATGCCGGCACCCCGCTCGACGCCACCCTGCCGGTCACCGCCCAGATCCCCCAGCAGCTCAAGAGGCCCCCGGTGGCGGTCGTGCTCGTGCTGGAGACGATGGAGAGCCCAACCGCCGACCAGGTGATGCGGGGGGCGGCCAAGGCCGTCGTGGACCAGCTCTCCGCGCAGGACTCCGTGGGGATTGCCGATGGTGCGTCCGGGATGGTCGTGCCGCTGCAGCCGGCATCGGACAAGGCCAGGATCGACAAGGCGATCCTCACGACCTCGTTCGGCGACCCGCCCAGCTACGCCCCCTACGCCGCGGCGGCCGCGGACGCCCTGAAGGGACAGGTCAACGCCAACAAGTACGTGATCGTCGTCGGTGACGGCGACGCGTCCGACGACTACCCGGGCATCGGCCACACCCTCGCCGCCGAGGGCATCAACGTCTCCGCCATCGGCATCAACGTCCACAGCCAGGCCTCGTTCATGGCCAACATGCGGGCGCTGGCCCAGGCGGGAGGCGGCAGCTTCTACGAGTCCGACGACCCCTCGCAGCTTCCCCAGCTCCTGCTCCAGGACACGCAGAAGAGCGTGAAGCCCTGGATCGTCCAGGGCAGCTTTACGCCGCAGCTCGGATCGCCCAGCCCCGCCCTCGGCGGCATCGACGCCGCCACGCTGCCCTCGCTCGACGGCTACGTCGCCTCCACCCCCAAGCCGTCGTCGGAGGTGGTGCTGCGCAGCCCCTCCAACGATCCCGTCCTCGGGACGTGGCAGTACGGCCTCGGCCGCGCGGTGGCGTGGACCAGCGACACCAACGGCCAGTGGACGAGGAGCTTGCTGTCGTCGCCGGTGGCCGGCACGCTGCTCGCCAACATGGTCGGCTGGACGATTCCCCTCGGGCAGGACCCGAACGTCGCCCTGCAGACGGCGCTCTCGGGCGACCAGGGCCACGTCACGGTCCAGCTCGCCAATCCGCCCGCCGGTGCCTCCGTGGTGGCGAGCGTGGCCGGCCCGGACCGTCAGGGCGTGGCGGTGCCCCTCTCGACGACCGCCCCCGGCCGGTACGAAGGGAATTTCCCCGCCGGCCAGACCGGCAACTATCTCGTGAGGGTCGCCGTCAGCGAGCACGGTCAGGTGACCCATGCGGCGCTGGGAGGCCTGTCGGTGGCGTACTCGGCCGAGTACCGGTTCCTGGGCACCGACGCCGGGTTTCTCCAGGAGATCGCCAGGGCCGGGGGCGGGACGGTGCTGCGCGACGCCGGCTCGGCGTTCAGGGTGGCCCTCCCGAAGGTCGAGGTGAAGGAGTCGCTCGCGTTCCTCCTGCTTGCGGTCGCAGCGCTGCTGCTGCCGCTCGACGTCGCCGCCCGACGGCTCGTGGTCTCCCGCGGCGACCGGAGGGCCTGGTCCGAGGCCCTGCAACGACGGGAGGTCACGGTACCGGCGGCAGTGGAGCCGACGCTGGAGCGCCTGAAGGGACGGCTGGCACAGCAGAGGCCGGGCCGGCCGCCGCCAGGAAATGGGTAGCCTGCCGAGGTCAGTCGCCTTTCGCGCCCAGACGCGCGATCTGCACCTAACCTTGAAGAGAAAACGATCGATACGTTCGCGTAGCCCCGTGGAACAAGCCCGCTAAGCTACGCTACGTGCTCGCCCAAGAGGTAACGAGAGGTAAGCGAGTGTCCGAAAAAACACCAGATGTGCCCGAGCGGCCGTCCCTGGACGGCCTGGAGGCAAAGTGGGCGGACCGGTGGGAGCAGGCCCGTGTCTACCGGTTTGACGCTCCCGGTGACCGGGCGGCGGTGTTCTCGATCGACACGCCGCCCCCCACGGTCAGCGGATCCCTGCACGTGGGCCACGTGTTCTCCTTCACCCACACCGACATCATCGCCCGGTTCCAGCGAATGCGCGGCAAGCATGTCTTCTATCCGATGGGATGGGACGACAACGGCCTGCCGACGGAGCGCCGGGTGCAGAACTACTTCGGGGTGCGCTGTGAGCCCTCGTTGCCCTACGACCCGGACTTCCGGGCACCGGAACCCGTTGCCAAAAAGGGGCAGCGGCCGGTCCTGAACATCTCGCGCCACAACTTCGTCGAGCTGTGCGAGCAACTGACGGTCCAGGACGAGATGGCGTTCGAGGCGCTGTGGCGGCGCCTGGGGCTGTCGGTGGACTGGTCGATGACCTACACGACGATCGGCCGCCACGCCCAACGGGTCTCCCAGCGCTCCTTCCTGCGGCTGCTGCGGGCGGGAGAGGCCTACCAGGCCGACGCTCCGACGTTGTGGGACGTCGAGTTCCGGACCGCCGTGGCACAGGCCGAACTGGAGGACCGTGACCACGCCGGCGCCTGGTACCGCATCGCCTTCCACGGTCATGACGGAGAGAAGGTATTCATCGAGACCACCCGTCCGGAGTTGCTGCCCGCGTGCGTGGCGCTGATCGCCCACCCCGACGACGAGCGCTACCAGCCGCTGTTCGGGACCACGGTGACCTCGCCGGTGTTTGGGGTCGAGGTTCCCGTGCTCGCGCATCCCGGGGCAGAGCGGGAGCGCGGTGCGGGGATCGCCATGTGCTGCACCTTCGGCGACCTGGCCGACGTCCAGTGGTGGCGTGAGCTGAAGCTGCCGACGCGCACCATCATCGGCCGCGACGGTCGAATCCTGCCGGACGCGCCGCCTGGCCTGGAAGATCCCGAGGGTCGGAAGGCGTATGCGGAGCTGGCCGGGGCCACCGTCGCCTCGGGCCGCGAGCGGGTCGCGGCCATGCTGGCCGAGTCCGGCGACCTCGACGGTGAGCCGCGCCCGACGACGCGGCCGGTGAAGTTCTACGAGAAAGGCGACAAGCCGCTGGAGATCGTGTCCAGCCGGCAGTGGTTCATCCGGTCGGTCGCTCACCGCGACGTGCTCCTCCAGCGGGGGGCCGAGCTCCAATGGCACCCGCCCTACATGAAGGCGCGCTACGACGACTGGGTTCGCGGGCTCAACGGAGACTGGCTAATCAGCCGTCAGCGTTCGATCCGTCGTCGGAGGCCCCACCCGGCTACACCGCCGATCAGCGCGACCGCCCCGGTGGGTTCACCGCCGAGGCCGATGTCATGGACACCTGGGCAACCTCCTCGCTGACGCCGCAGATCGCCACCGGCTGGGAAGAAGACCCGGACCTGCATGCCCAGACCTTCCCGATGGACGTGCGCCCCCAGGCACACGACATCATCCGGACCTGGCTGTTCTCGACCGTGCTGCGCGCGGAGCTGGACGCCCACGTCCTGCCGTGGCGCCATGTTGCGCTGTCCGGGTGGATCCTGGATCCCGACCGCAAGAAGATGAGCAAGTCCAAGGGGAACGTCGTGACCCCCATGGACCTGCTCGAGGAGTTCGGCTCCGACGCGGTGCGCTACTGGGCCGCCAGCGGGCGCCCCGGCTCCGACACGGCGTTCGACCAGGGCCAGATGAGGGTCGGGCGCAGACTGGCCACCAAACTCCTCAACGCCAGCAGGTTCGTGCTTGGCTTCCCGGAGCCCGCCGAGGGAGCCGAGATCACCGAACCCCTGGACCGGGCGATGCTCGCCGCTCTGGACGAGGTCGTCCGGCAGACGACCGACGCACTGGAGGACTTCGAGTACACGACCGCCCTCGAGCGCACCGAGCGATTCTTCTGGGTCTTCTGTGACGACTACGTGGAACTGGTGAAGCCGCGCGCGTACGACGAGGCGAACCCGGCGAGCACCCAGTCCGCACGCCTTGCCCTGCGCACTGCCCTGTCGATCGTGCTGCGGCTGCTGGCTCCATTCCTTCCTTACAGCGCCGAGGAGGCGTGGTCGTGGTGGCACACGGAATCCGTGCACACCAGCCCCTGGCCAGCGCCCGTGACGCCCGTGAGTGGCGACGCGGGCGCAGAGGTGATCTCGCTGGCCAGTGCGGCGATCGGGGCCATCCGGAAGGCCAAGTCCGACGCCAAGCGGTCCATGCGCGCACCGGTGGAAACCGTGAACATCCAGGGGCCTGCCGCCAAGCTGGACGCCATCGCCTCGATCAGTTCGGATCTCCGCGCCGCCGGCAACGTCACCGCGCTTCAGCTCGAGCCGGGCCGCGATCACGAGCTTCGGATCGACGTCAGATTGGCTGAGGAGTAAGGCTCAGGCCGAGGTTGGTCGCCTTTCGCGCGCAGACGCGCGATCTGCTCCTACCCTTGAACGGGAAGGAGTCCAGAGCCGGCTGTTAGGTGTGGCCGCCCACCCAGGGGCCGATCCCTGCGACGCGGTGGGGCGTGATCCGGAGCACGAATCCCGGCGGGGGGAACTCCATCGGAGGGAACCGGATGTCCGGGCCGAGGTAGACGTGGGCCAACTCCTGCAGCAGCTCGGGTGCCCCGCCCTCGGTGATGCGGGCGGTGCCGTAGAGGACGAGGTACTCGTCGAGGCCGATGGGGTTTCTCCCGCCCGTCACCATCGACAGGGCGACCCGGGGGTCCCGCTCGACGTTGCGGAGCTTCTGGTACCTCCCGAGGTGGGCGCTCACGATGTCGTCGCCGTCGAGGCCCACCCACACGACGGTGATGTGGGGGCTCCCGTCGCGGCTCAGCGTCATCAGGTGGGCGAGGTTGCCGCTGACGAGGGCTTTGCGCACCTCGTCGTTGAGGACGGACACAGCTACGCTCCGACCTGGTAGCCCTCTCCGGTGATCGCGGTGACAAAGCTGGTGTAGCCGACCCGCGCCTCGTCGTAGTCGATGGTGATGTCCTTGCGGTCCAGGTCCACCTTCACGCTGTCGACGCCGTCGAGCGCGCCGACGGCTCCCTCGAGGGCGTTCACGCAGTGCTGGCAGGTAACTTCGGGGACGGACAGGACTTCCTGGGCCATGACTCACTCCTCCTCGTTCAGTCTCCCGCCATCGTAACGCCGGGCCTCCGCAAATGGGCACAAGCCGCAACCTCCGAGGCCCAACGTCAGGGAGCGACCAGCAGGCTCACGAGGAACTGGGCGCCGATGGCGGTGATCATGGCGATGTAGAGCAGGCCGGTCGCCGACTGGGTAGAGCGGGCCCACACCGTGGACCGGATCATGAGGGCAAGGACGATCGTGCCCACGAGCAACAGCACCCAGGCCCACCAGTACCCCGAGGCCGAGAAGGCCACCAGGCCGGGCAGCACGGCCCGCAGCAGCCTGCCCCGGCTGGCAAAGCCCGCCAGTCCTGCCACACCGAGGGAAGCCAGCATGATCCAGGTGGCCCCTTTCAGGGGTTCGATGGGCAGGCGGGGCTGGTTGAGGTACCAGTGGCCGAGCACCATGGCATGCGTGACGGCCCCCAGGAAGAAGGTGCCGGCCACCGCCAGGGCAATGCCGTCGGTGCAGCCCCCGCAGGTGCGGGAGCCGCCCTGCAGGATCAGCCAGACGCTCAACCCCGAGGCCAGGGCCCCCGTGGCGACCTCGAGCAGCGGCCGCTGCGTATAGACGGCGACGAGGAAGGCGGCCATCAAGCCGGCCAGGACGAACCCTTCGGTGCGCAGGTTGCGGGGAAGGGCGAACGAGATGACAACGACGAGCGGCACGAGGCAGTACACGGCAGCCCGGTAGTGGCCGCGGTCCACCACCCTCCAGACCAGCATCGTGATCCACATCAGGACGAACGTGCCGGCGAACGTCTCCAGGCCGACGAGGACGAAGGCACCAGCGGGGCCGCGCACCCGGAGGGTTGCTAGGCGACGCTGCCGAAGACGCGCCGCACCCTGGAGGGTGCAAGGGCGCTGCCGCGCCGTGCCAGACCGCGAATGGTCCTGAGGACCTCCAGGTCGCCGTGCCAGTGGTCCCGCAGGACCGCGTCGCTCGCGCCATTCAGCAGGACATCGATGGCGATGACCGGAAGAATCAGCTCGTTGATCCGCTTCAGGCCGAGCAACCGCCGCGGGAGCACCCCGACCGGGGTCATCAGGTAGGCGACAATCCCTCCGACCACGATCTTGTTCACCTTCGGTACCCGCGGGCACAGCCTACCCACTTCTTCTCCACTCGTGGACCGCTCCTCCGGAGCGGGCCACGAGCCAGGGGGGATCCGCAGCTTGTCCCCTCCGCTACGCTCCGGGGGCTGCTACTCCCCCCTGGACCCCCCTTGTTCCACACGTCGTTCGCTCCTTTCGGGGCGGGCTCGTTCTTTGCGGGTGGCGTCGCGGAAACCGCAACATGGTTCGCAAAGAACGGGCCCCCCAGCGCAGCCTGGTCCCCTCCGCTGCGCTAGTGGCCCGACACCCGCAGCCTCGCCAGGGAGGCGGCCCCGATGGCCCCGGCGTCGTTGCCGAGGGTGGCGGTCACGATTGGCGGCACCGGCCGACGGCGGCCAAGGCGCCGGTCCAGCTCCAGGCGGGCCGGCTCGAGCAGGAACCACCCCGCCGCGGCCCCGCTGCCGCCGATGACGATCACGCTGGGATCGAAGGCGTTGACGAGGCTGGCCAGACCGGTCCCCAGCCATCTGCCGGCGCGCTGGAGCACCTCGGCGGCGAACTGGTCCCCGGCGTGAGCTGCCTCGGAAACCAGCGCTCCCGTGATCCGGCTCGAGTCGTCGCCCGCCAGCTCCATGAGGATCGAGCCCGGATCGCCAGCAATGCCCTCCCGGGCCATCCTCCCGATGGCGTTGCCGGAGGCCAGGGCCTCCAGGCACCCCCGTTCTCCGCAGGCACACAGGGGGCCTCCGTCGACGAGGGTGATGTGTCCGAACTCCCCGGCGTAGCCGAGGTGCCCGCGGAACAGTTCCCCCCGCAGCACGACGCCGCCCCCGATGCCGGTGCCGACGGTCAGCATGAGCGTGTCGTCGCTCCCCCGGCCGGCTCCGTACTGCTGCTCGGCCCAGGCCGCGGCATTGGCATCGTTTTCCACGATGACGTCAACCTGAAAGCGGCGCCGCACCGCTTCTGCCACATCGGTCTGCCCGTAGATGAGGTTCGGCGCGAACGCGATGCGCCCCGACGGGTATGCGACGTAGGCGGCGGCGGCGACGCCGATCGCCCCCGGCCCGGAACTGGACGCGGAACTGGACGCGGAACTGGACCTGGAGGTGGACCCGGAGCTCGACCTCGGATCGGCGCCGGTGCTCGGGCGATCGTCGGGCCCGGCCCGGCCGATGAGTTGGTCGAGCGCCAGGACAATCGATGCCGTCCCGGCCTCGGGGTCGGTGGGATGCGAGGCGCGGTGGCAGATGGAGCCGTCCTCATCGACGAGGACAGCGAAGACCTTCGTGCCACCGATGTCGACGCCAGCGGTCAGCATGACCCGCCGAGTATAGAAGCGGCGTATCGGGTCCCCAGCGAGGTCCCTTTTCCGGGCCCCCTTGCGGGATCCTCAAGTGTCCCCACAAGGGTGACGAGAATTGAACATAGGCCAATGCACATGACCCAGTCGAACAACGCGGCAGCAAATCGCTCCGAGCGAGACCTCGAGGCCCTGGCGAGCGTCGGCCGGGGGCTGCGGACCAGCGCGGACCTGGACCGGCAACTCGGTCTCGTCCTCCGGCTCGCCGGGGAGGCCGTCGGCGCCAACCGGGCCTCGGTCATGCTCCTCAACCGGGAGACCGGCCGGTTGGAGATCCGCTGCTCGGTGGGGCTCCCCCCGGAGGCGATCCTGGCGACGATCGGCCTCGGCGAGGGCATCGCCGGGTGGGTCGCGGAGCACAACGAGCCCTTCATCCTGCACGGCCCGGTGGCCGACCCCCGTTTCGAGGGCGTCGACCCCACCATCGACTCCAGCCTCTGCCTCCCCCTCGCAGCCGAGGGCAACGAGGACAGGGTGCTGGGGGTGCTGAACCTGACTCGCCAGCCCGGCGATCCGTTCACCGTCGAGGACCTTCGCCTCGCCTCCTCCCTCGCCGACCTTGCCTCGGTGGCCGTGGAAAAAGCCTTCCTGTACGCCAGCCTTCGAGAACGGGAGAGCCGGGTGGCCCGGCTGCTCGAAGCGGCCATGAACGCCCAGGAGACAGAGCGCCGCAGGGTCGCGGAGGAGCTGCACGACGGCTTCCTCGAGGGACTTTCGGGGCTCTTCCTCCAGGCCGAGATCGCAAGGATCACGCTGGGCCGCACGGCGCCGCGCGAGGCGGTCGCCGCGGTCGAGCAGATCCAGGACGCGATCCAGCGGACCTCGGCGAGGCTGCGCGACTACGCGTTCAAGGTCTGCCCCGAATCGGTTGGCGAGCGTGGCCTCGCTGCGGCGCTGGCCGCCATGGTCGAGGAGGTCGGCGGCACCTCGTCCCTGGATGGGCACTTCGACAACCGTTCGGGCGACCAACGTCTCCCCGGCGGCGTCGAGACGATCCTCTTCCGTGTCGCCCAGGAGGCGCTGCGCAACGTCGTGACCCATGCCGGGGCGCGGCAGGTCTGGGTAGCGCTGGAGAGCAACCGGAACGAGGCCCGCCTGAGCGTCCGCAGCGACGGCCGAGCCATTGAGCCAGGGCCGTCCGCCGAGCACCGTTCCTGCACGACGGGCCTCGACACCATGCGCGAACGCCTCGCCCTCGCGGGCGGGAGCGTCGACGTCGTCACCGAGCCGGAGGGCGAGACCCGGATCAGCGCCCGGATCCCGCTGGCCGCCTTCCGTTGACGCCTGACGCCGCCCCGGCATTCAAGAGACGCTCGGTAGCCCCCCGGTAGGCCCTCAGTAGGCCCTGCGGCGGTAGGTGGAGCGGTAGATGAGCAGGGCGATCACAGCGCCGATGACGGAGCCGATCAGGCCGCTGGTCCTGAGCAGCAGGATGTGCCCGAAGATCAGGCTCGCCAGCAGACCCCCAATGAACGATCCCACGATGCCGAGCAGCGCGGTGCCCAGGATGCCGATCGGGTCGGGACCCGGAACGATCAGCCGTGCCAGGCCACCGGCGATCAGCCCGACGGCGAAGAGTGAAAGCAGGAAGACAAGCATGCGGAGTCTCCTTTTCCCGGGCCGGGCTGGCCGGCCTCCCCAGCCGGTCACGGACGCGCCGGCAGGGAAGATGTACCCCGAGAGAGGAGCAGCGTCCGCATCTGCGGCACCACGCAGACACGTGGTGCCGCAGGACCCAAGCAGACACGTGGTGCCGCAGGACCCAAGCATGGGACGAAAGCCCCAAACTGGGTCGCCCAGCAGAGTCGGCAAGAGCGAGTGGCTACGCCCCCGACTCGACCCGCTTCTTCAGCCCTCCGAGCGCCCGGGCGACGATCATCTTCACCGCTTGGCGGCGGATGAACGACGGGACAGGGAACCCGGGATCGATCTCGAAGTTGTAGGTGACCGTGGTCGCGTCGGCCCTCGAGGGTGCCGGGGACATGAGGTACGAGCCCTTGATCAGCTTCACATCGCCCCCTGGCTCGCTCTCCCAGGCGAGTCCGCCCTCGGGATAGCTGTACGCAAGAACGTAGCGGACTGTCTTGATCTTCGCATCCAACTCGAAGGAGGCCCGGGAGGGCCGACCCTGTTCATCGCGGTCGAGAACGGTGGCCTCCTTGAACTCGTCCATCCATTTGGGGAACGAGTCGATGTCGGTCATCACCTGGAAGATCGTCTCGGGCGTGGCCTGTATTTCTATGGACTCGCTGCCTGATTCAGCCGCCATCGCTTGGGTCCTTTCCCGGTACGCCAGTTGTTCGCAGTTGCGGGAGATTCTAGAGCGCAAGGGGAACGGCACGTTGGGTGCGCCGGAAGTAGCCGACGTTCAGGAGATGCGTCCGGCCCAGATGGGTGGACGACAGCAGCGGCTGGTGGATGTGCCCGAAGAACACCCGGAGGGGCTGGAAGTCCCGGATGTAGGTGAGCAGGCCGGCCGAGCCTCGCTCGCGCCGGCGGGCCACGGTGTCGTACGTCAACTCGGGCAGGTCCGGTGGAACGTGCGAGCACACGACGTCGACGTGCCCGAGGGCGGCGAGCTTGGCGTCGTACTCCTCCTCGGCGATCTCGCCGGCCACGCCGAGGGGTGTGGGCAGGCCACCACCGACGAAGCCGACCCGCAGCCCGTCGATCTCGACCACCTTCCCGTCCGCTATCACGACCTCGGGCGCCTCCTGCGAGAGGACCTCGAGGGCGATCCCCGGGGAGTCGACATTGCCGAGGATGAGGTACGTCCGGGGTGGCAGCGCCGCTGCCACCCGGCGGTAGGCGTCACGGATGAGGCTCTGGAAGCGCTGGGCGACCTCCTCCTCCCGGCCCTCCCGCCGGCGTTGCATGACCACCCGCGCCTCGTCGAACCGGCGCTGCGCCCGCAGCCCCACCACTTCGGCCACCGCCTCCGGCCCGTAGACGTCGACGAGAATCCCGTCCATCGCGCCGTAGTCGATGATGTTGATGAGGTCGCCGAGCAGCAGCAGCGTGTCGTCGGGATGGACCTCGCGCACGAGGGCATCGACGCCCGAGTGCAGGTCAGAGACCACCTTGACGGCCACGGGGTCACCCTATCCTGAGGGCTGGCGCCCATCCGGGGTGCCACCGCGTCCCTGCACGACCTGCACGAGGAGAGCCGGAACTGGTCCCGCACCTGGACGCCGATGGGCAACCTCCCGCGCCCCGTCCCCGGGCGGTCCTGTTCGACTACGGGCACACCCTGGTCGACTTCCGCCGGACCGAGGAGGCCTTGCTCGAAGCGTACGGGGCCATCCGCGAAAGCATCGAAGCGGCCCTTGAGATCGAGGCCCCCGAGGTGGGCCATCT
>WNGI01014572.1_pt1 | contig 12504 bp, 12 predicted proteins | sample 5400621 | NCBI WGS metagenome assembly WNGI01 (sample SAMN13153374, study PRJNA577476) | soil metagenome | isolation source: 20 cm soil or saprolite under Garry oak tree replicate 1 | place: USA:California | collected 2016-06-15 | reverse complement strand
GGAAATTCGTCGAGTCCGCTCGGGCTCATGAAGGCTTTGAATCCCAACACTCCACGCATGTGAAGTTCCTCGAGCCGGTCGAGGTTGCCGGGCACAAGGCCACCCCACAATCCGAAATCAAGCCTTGACGATGCCTGCGTCGCGGCGAGCTTTCGGTCGAAAGCGGGCCCGTCGATGGTGACCGGAAGGCTGTTGAGCGGCATGTCGACGAATGAGCTGTAACCGCCGGCGGCGAGCGCGGCCGAACCAGTCGCGATCGTCTCCCAGTCCTTATGCCCAGGCTCGTTGAAGTGCACGTGCGAATCGATGCCACCGGCAAAGATGTGCAGTCCAGAGGCGTCTATTTCCTGTTTGGCATCGTCCAGGTTTATTCCGACAGCACTGATGCGGCCGCCGGCCACCGCGATGTCGGCGAGGCCAGTCGACGAGCTTGTGACGACGGTTCCGCCGCGGATGACCAGGTCGCTCACCGCTCTGTCGCCAGCAGCTCCAGGAACTTTCCGAGGACGTCGATGGCGACGGCGACATCGTCCTCTGTCACCGACTCGGCGGGGTTGTGGCTGATGCCGCCTTTGCAGCGCACGAAAAGCATCGCCACATCGGCGAGGCCGGCCATCACCACCGCGTCGTGACCCGCGCCGCTTGCGAGCTGCATAGGCTTGACCCCGAGATCCTTGATCGCTTGCTCGAGCAAGGTCGTCAAGCGCGTTGAGCATGAAACCGTCGGGTTATCGCTGATCGGGTTTGTCGTGACTGCGATGCTCCGGTGCTTGCCTGTCTGGCCGGCGATATCAATCAGGCGTTCGGCGGCGAGGCGCCGCTCCGTGTCGTCCGGGTGCCGGACGTCGAGGCTGAGCGTTACTTCTCCAGGCACGACATTTGCCGCACCTGGGTAAACCGTGAGCTGCCCAACCGTGGCCACCAGACCCTCCTGGCCCGCGGCATAGGCATCGACCGTCTCGACGAACACGGATGCCGCGACGAGCGCGTCTTTGCGGTGGGCCATCGGTGTCGTGCCGGCGTGAGCCGCCTCTCCAGTGAACGTGAGCTGATATCGCGACTGACCCGCGATCGCCGAAACCACACCGACCGGCAATCCCTTCGCTTCGAGCACCGGGCCCTGTTCGAGGTGGAACTCGCAGTAGCCCAGCAGCTTACCTCCGCTCCACTGATCGTCGTCGATCCGCTGCGGGTTTCCGCCAAAGCCCCGGACAGCATCAGCCATCGTCACGCCATCGGCATCCGCGCGCTCCAGGTCCGCGGCATGGAAAGCGCCTGCCAGCGCGCTGCTGCCGAGGTAGGTGGTTCCGTAACGAAGTCCTTCCTCATCGGCGAATCCGACGACTTCGACGGCGAAGGGAAGCCGAGACGTTGTGTCGTGAAGCCGCTGCACCGCAGCCAGCGCGACCATCACGCCCAGCGGGCCGTCGTACTTTCCGGCGTCTCGAACCGAGTCGAGGTGCGAGCCGAGGATCAATGTCGAGTCTGACCCCGGGGCGCCTTCATATCGGCCCCTCAAGTTGCCGATGTTGTCCTGGCGGATGGACATGCCCGCCTCACGCATCCACGACATGACGTGCCCGTAGGCTCGCCGCATGGCGTTGGACGCGAAGGGCCGGGTCAGGCGGGCCGGTTCCTCGCTGCACCGACCCAGGACGTCGCAGCGCTCCATCACCGTCGCCGCGTCGCGACCCACCTCAGATCGCTTCGAAAGTGATGTCCTGCGCGCCTTCCCACAGGACGAGCTTGCCGAGCGCAGCAAGCTGGTCGGCGCCGCCCTCGATGGTCGCGAAATGGTTGCCCGCGAGCTGTCCCATCTTGCTGGCGAAGACCGTCGGCCCATACGGGAACAGGATCTCGGTCTCGCTGACGCCGCCGGGGTAGAGCAGCAGCTGGCCGGGTGCCGGGTAGCTCGTGGCGTTCTCGTAGCCGAGGTCCAGGGCGAGCTCGCCGAACGGGATCCAGGCCGCCTCTCCGCTCCAGCGCGCCTGGATGATCCGCGTCTTGAGGGGCAGCATCGCGGTGAACCTGGCACAGGTTTTGGGCGCGCGCTCAGCTTCGAGCCGTGCCTCGAACTTCAGGCCGGAAACCGCTATTCTCACCCTGGCCAATTCGCGATCAGAATATAGGCCGGCGGACTTGGGAAGCTGCCTGCAGGCCCGCAGCAGCAGAGCCGCCTCGAGTTCGAGATTGATGGGGAAGGCGCCGCATTCTGGCCATGCCGGCAGGGGCGTTCAATTGGAAACACATGGAGGTGGATCGGGAATGAGACGTCTGACTCTGCTTGCGCTGGCGGCCATCACGGTGGCGGCTTGCGGCGGAAGCTCCAACAACAACACAGGATCTACGGCCCTCAAGGCCGCTTGGGTCTACGTCGGAAGCTCGAGCGACGCCGGTTGGACCAAGGCCCACGACGATGCTCGGGTCTACGTTCAGCAGCAGCTCGGCAGCCAGGTCGTGACGACCTTCAAGGAGAACGTCCCTGAAGGACCGCAGGCCAGCCAGGTCATCGACGACCTGGTCAAGGACGGCAACAAGATCATCTTCGGTACCTCGTTCGGGTTCCAGGACCAGATGGCCGCCGCGGCCAAGAAGTACCCGAACGTCTACTTCGAGATGGCGACCGGCTTCATGCTCGACAAGAACCTCGCTGAGTTCTTCGGCGCGGCCGAGGACGCCGACTACCTGACCGGCATGGCAGCCGGCGCAGCCACGAAGTCCGGCAAGATCGGGTTCGTCGCTCCGTTCCCGATCCCTGAAGTCATCCGCGAGATCAACGCATTCACCCTCGGCGCCCAGGCGACTCACCCGGGGGCGACGGTCCAGGTGGTCTGGACTACGACCTGGTTTGACCCGGGCAAGGAGAAGAAGGCCGCTGAGAGCCTCATCGCCAACGGCGTGGACGTGCTGGGCCAGGGCCAGGACAGCCCCGCGACCGGTGAGGCCGCCAAGGCCGCCAAGATCAAGTGGGCCGGATACGACTCCGATCAGACCTCATTCGCTCCCGACCAGTGGCTCACGGGAACCGTCTACCACTGGGGCCCGTACGAGTTGGGCCGCATCAAGGCCGTGATGAACGGATCCTGGAAGAGCGGCAGCTACTACGGCAGCCTGGCTGACGGCTTCGTCGACATCGCGCCATTCGGCACATCAGTGAGCGCTTCGACACAGACCGCGATCAACGCCAAGAAGGACGCGCTCAAGGCGGGCACCTTCTATGAGTTCACCGGACCGCTGAAGGACCAGTCGGGCGCGGTCAAGGTCGCGAATGGAACCAAGATGACCCTCGACCAGATCCTGACGATGGACTGGTTCGTGCAGGGCGTCATCGGCAACCCGAAAGGCAGCTGACGATCACGAACGATCAGGTCACCGCCGGGGAAGTCCCGGCGGTGGCCATGCGTTCGATCACCAAGCGCTTCCCCGGCGTCCTCGCCAACGACGCAGTCGACTTTGAAGCTCGGCATGGCGAGGTTCACGCTCTGCTGGGTGAGAACGGAGCCGGCAAGTCGACTCTCGCGAGCATCCTGACCGGCCTCTACCGCCCGGACGCGGGCGAGATCGCGATCGATGGCAAGACCGTCGAGTTTCACTCACCGCGTGACGCGACTGAGGCCGGCGTTTCCATGGTCCATCAGCATTTCCGACTCGCCGCCTCACTCACCGTGGCCGACAACATCGTGCTCGGCTACAAGGGCACGCCCTGGTTGCGCACAAATCCCGCGACGATCGAGACGCAGGTGACGGAGCTCGCGAAGCGCTATCGGATGCCCGTGAGGCCCGACGCCCGCGTCTGGCAGCTCTCGGTCGGCGAGCAGCAGCGCGTCGAGATCTTGAAGGCGCTGTATCGCGGCGCTCGGATCCTGATCCTGGATGAGCCGACCTCGCTCCTCACGCCGCAAGAGTCCGAGGATCTGTTCGAAACGCTGCGGCGCATGACCGCCGAGGGCCGGACGATCGTCTTCGTCTCCCACAAGCTCGACGAGCTGATGGCGGTCTCGGATCGCGTCACGGTCTTGCGCGCTGGCAAGCTGATCGGCACGGTCAACACGCCGGACACCGACCAGCACGCGCTGGCGCGAATGATGATCGGCCGGGAGGTGGTGTTCACCCAGGCGAAAAAGAGCCACGACACGAGCCGTGAGACAGCCCTCGAGCTGAAGGACGTCTCGGCCCGGGACGACCTTGGGCTGCAGGCCCTGCACAACGTTTCGCTGAGCGTCCACCATGGCGAGATCGTCGGCGTGGCCGGCGTCGCCGGCAACGGGCAGCGTCAGCTGGCGGAAGCCATCTCGGGCGCGCGCCCCCGGATGGGCGGGGACGTCGTGGTGAAGAAGCGAAAGCTGCGTTCGGGCGACCCTGAGGACGCCATCGTGCACGGAGTGGCCCACGTTCCGGAGGATCGACTCGGGACCGGGGTCTCGCCCAGCCTTTCGATTGCCGAGAACCTCATCTTGAAATCGCACCGCCGATCGCCGATGTCTTCGCGCGGCGTGCTGCGACATGACCGGATCAGGCGCAACGCCCGCGAGCTCATCAAACGATTCGCCATTTCGGCGCCCGGTCCCGATACGCCGACGCGACTTCTATCTGGTGGCAACGTGCAGAAGGTGGTGCTGGCCCGCGAGCTGTCGAGCGTCCCGGAGGTGATCGTCGCCGCCAATCCCACGCGAGGCCTGGACGTCGGCGCCACCGAGGCTGTGCGCAGCCTTCTCCTCGAGGCGGCAGGCAAGGGCGTCGGCATCCTGCTCATCAGCGAGGACCTGGACGAGATCCTCCTGCTCGCGGACCGCATCGCGGTGATCTATGAGGGCAGCATCGTCGGGGTCGTGCCCAGGTCCACCGCCGACGTGCAGCAGCTCGGCCTGATGATGGCCGGCGCCTCGGCGTGAGAATCCAGCGGCGGCTGGAGACCCCTGGTTGGCTTGTTGTTGCGGTGCCGGTGGCGTCGTTTGTTGGGGCAATCGCGGCCACCGCGATCGTCCTGCTCGCTGCGGGAAAGGACCCGATCGCCACGTACGCGCGTCTGTTCGACCGCGCCTTCATCGCGCCCGGCTCTCTGTCGAACACGATGATCACCGCGACCCCGCTGCTGCTCACCGGGCTGGCCGCCGCGGCCGCGTTCCGCATGAGGCTGTGGAACATCGGCGCGGAAGGACAGCTGTACCTGTCGCGGGCGGCCTCTTGTTCGGGGCGGCGTGGGCCGTCATCCCGGGCTTGCTGAGAGCCTACTTCAACACCAACGAGATCATCACCACGCTGATGCTCAACTACGTCGCGGGCCTCCTGCTGACATATCTGATTTTCGGCAGCCGCTCGTTCTGGCGCGACCTGAGCACGTTCAGCGCCCGTGCCTTCCCGCAAGGCAAGCCGTTGCCGGCCGCGGCCATGTGGCCGACGTTCGATCTGAGCGTGGTGGTGCTTCCGTTCGGCTTCGTGCTCGGCCTGCTTGCCGCGGCCGTGCTGTGGTCTTTGTACCGGTCGACCATCTTCGGCTTTCAAGCGCGCGTCCTCGGCGACTCTCCGCCGGCCGCGCGCTACGCCGGAGTGAAGACGCGACGGGTGGTGGTGGCGATGATGGCGCTCTCCGGCGCGCTCGCCGGACTGGGTGGCGCGAGCGAGATCGGTGACTTCCGGCACGTGCTCGACCCGCGCGGTCTCCAGCAAGCGGGCCTTGGGTACGCCGGAATCGTCGTCGCCGCGCTTGCCCGCTACAACCCTTTCGCAGTCGTCCTTGTCGCAGTTCTGCTCGGGGGCCTGGCCAACGCGGGCTACAGCCTTCAAGGCCCTGAATTCCCGGCCGGACTGGTCGGTGTGCTGCAGGGGATGATCCTGTTCTTCGCCCTCGGCGGCGAGCTGCTGATCCACTATCGGATCTCATTCCAACGCGCGCCATCCTCCGTGGCGATCAGGACTTGATTTGAATATCAACGACAGCATCGTCGTCGTTCTGATCGCCTCTTCGATCTTCTACGGGACACCGCTGGTCTTCGCCGCGGTGGGGGAGCTGCTGGCCGAACGCTCGGGCGTCCTCAACCTCGGGGTGGAGGGAATGATGCTGATCGGCGCGGTCACCGCGTTCTGGAGCGTCCAGCACCTCGGCGGCCCCACCTGGCTCGTGCTCTTGCTTGCCACGTTGGTCGGCGGCGCGGCCGCTCTGGCCACCTCGCTCATCCACGCCATCCTCGCTGTGAGCCTGCGCGCCAACCAGATCGTGTCTGGCCTCGCGCTTACGATCTTCGCGGGCGGCGCCGGGCTTTCCTCTTATATAGGTAGTGTCGGCAGGCTCGGAGGCCAGCCCGCCAAGCACGAGTTCACAGCGATCAACGTGTTCGGCCTGTCCAACGCCCCGGTCCTGGGCCCCATCGTGTTTCACCAGAACGCGCTGGTCTACGCCTCGTGGGCGGTGGTGATCGTGACCCTGGCCTACCTCTACCGGACCCGAACCGGCCTGCACCTCCGCGCGGTCGGTGAATCACCGCAAACCGCGGACGTGATGGGGGTGAATGTGGCCCGCTACCGCTACGCGCACACTCTCGTCGGAGGTCTGTTGGCAGGCGTCGCCGGCGCGTACTACAGCCTGGCGATCACGCCGAACTGGATTGACGGAATGACCTCAGGCGCAGGCTGGATCGCGATCGCTCTCGTAATCTTCGCCTTCTGGCGCCCGGAGCTCACCCTCGCCGGCGCGTACCTCTTCGGACTCTTCTCGAGCCTGGGGTTCGTGCTGCAGGCGCACCAGGTCCAGCTGCCGCCGGAATTGTTCGGGTCGCTTCCTTACCTGATGACGGTAGCGGTGTTGGTGATCGTCTCCACCGGCTGGGCCAAGCAGCGCCTCGGCGCTCCCGCCTCGCTAGGCGTTCCTTACGTTCGCGAGGAGCGCTGAGCCCTCACCAGCGATAGGCAGAGGGCCCTGCAAGGAATAGCCTTTGGGTGTGGCAATCCCGATGCTTGACTTCGGCCGAACCGGGCACCCGAGCACCCGCGCGATCTTCGGCGCCGCCTCCCTGTCGCAGGTCACCCAGGTGGCCGCGGATCGGACGCTCGAGGTCCTTCTTCGCCATGGCGTCAATCACATCGACACCGCGGCCAGCTACGGCGACGCCGAGCTGCGGATCCGTCCCTGGTTGAAGCACGAGCCCGGCCGCTTCTTCCTGGCCACCAAGACCGACGCGCGGACCAGGGACGAAGCGCGTGAAGAGCTGCACCGGTCACTGGATCGGCTCGGCGTAGACCACGTCGACCTGTGGCAGCTGCACAATCTCGCCGATCCCATCGAGTGGGACACCGCGCTCAGCCCCGGCGGGGTCATCGATGCGGCGGTCGAAGCGCGGGACGAAGGTCTCGTGCGCTTCATCGGCGTCACCGGCCACGGGGCGCAGATCGCTGCCAACCACCGCCGAAGCCTCGGGCGATTCGACTTCGATTCCGTCCTGCTGCCTTACAACTTCGTGACCATGCAGCTTCCGTATTACGCCGAGAACTTCAAGGCGCTCGCCAGGACCTGTGCCGAGCGGAAAGTCGCGGTGCAGACCATCAAATCCATCGCGCTGCGACCTTGGCTCGGCCGCGAGCACACCAGGACCACCTGGTACGAACCGCTGGAGGATCAGGCCGACATCGACCTCGCCGTCTGGTGGGTGCTCGGGCAACCTGGAATCTTCCTCAACACGGTCGGGGACGTCGATATGCTGCCGCGCGTCCTGGACGCCGCCGAGCGCTTCGACAAGCGGCCCGGAGACACCGAGATGTCTTCGATGCTGGAGCGTGCAAAGGCGGAACCGCTGTTCGTCTAGGCGATGCCCGACAAAGTCGCGGCCCAGTAATTTCCCGCGGGAGCCGGCACGCGCCGGTCTGCGAGTCGAAATCAACCCGCGCGAGCCGGCACCTGCGTGCCGGCAAAGCCCCGCACCCACGTCTCTGGGCCAAGACGGGTCCTTGACCCTACATCCAATATCCTATAGCATCGACTCTATCCCGCTCATTCAGACGAGCAAACGGATGCCAGTTCTGTGCTGCTCGAACAAGGAGGAAGCCGATGAAACCTAGAGCCATGGCCCGAGCACTGGCCATTGCAACCGTGGTGCTCGTCGCCGCTTGTGGAGGGACGACCGGTGGAGGAGGCAAGACCACCGCGTCGGTCGCCATCGTCCCCGGCGGCCCGCATCCCTACTTCGAACCGATGCGGCAGGCGATCGTGGACGCCAAGGCGGACTTCAATCTCAAGCAAGGTACGTTTGAGGTGCCGACCGACTGGAAGCAGGACCTCCAGAACCAGCTTCTGACGAGCCTCGCCGCCAAGGGCTACGACGGCTTCGGCATCTTTCCGACCGACGGCAACGCCGCCAACGGCATCGTCAGCCAGCTGGCAGCCAAGAGCTATCCGGTCATCGCGGTCGGCGGCTGCGTCCAGGAACCAACCAAGACCACGTTCTGCCTGGCGACTGACGTCGGCGCTTCCGCTTACACAGGCGCGAAGGCGGCGATCGCGGCGATGGGCGGAAAGGGCACGCTCCTGCACGGCACCGGACTCCTCACTGACCCGAACACGGTCCTGCGGGTCGACGCCGTGAAGAAGGCCGTGGCCGAGACCAACGGCTCGGTCACCCTGATCACGATCACCGACATCGACAAAGACGCGCAGACCGCTGACACCGCGATCAACCAGGCGCTCGCCGCCCACAAGGACATCACCGGCATCGTGACCAGCGCTTACAACCCCACAGTCGCCGCGGCGAAGGCGCTTCGCACCCTTGGCGACAAGAAAATCAAGATGGTCGGCATCGACGACGACCCCGTTGTGCTGGCGGCCGTCAAAGATGGATTCCTGATCGGGACGATGGGCCAGAACCCATACGGCCAGGCTTACATCGCGGCGTACGTCATCAACCAGGTCCACCAGGGCTGCAAGAAGAAAGGCGGCGCGCCCTACTTCATCGACTCCGGAACGCTGCTGATCAGCCCGGACAAGGCGGCCACGTATAAGGACGATTTCAAGACCCTGACCAAGAGCATCGTCTCGGGATTCAAGGACAAGTACCTCTCCTGCTGATGCGACAGCCCACCACGTCGAGCGACTCCCTCAAAACGCCAATCCGGCGAGTCGACACCTACCTCGTCGACCTGATTCCCGAGCGGCCTCGCACCGATGCGATCCAGAGCTTTACGAAGCAGGAGACGATCTTCGTCGACATCGAGACGTCCGACGGCGTGGTTGGCACCGGTTATGCGTACACGATTGGAACTGGGGGACGGGCCGTTCTCGAAATGCTTCGAAACGACCTGGTCCCCCTTCTGGTCGGCCAGGACGCAAACCAGATCGAAGCGATCTGGCAGAAGCTGTTCTGGTCCACACACGGAACAGCCGTCGGGGCGATCACCAGCCTCGCCCTGGCGGCCGTGGACATCGCTCTGTGGGACGTGCGCGGCAAGACCCTCGGCCAGCCGCTCTGGCGCCTCGCCGGCGGCGCCCGGCCCACCGTCCCGCTGTATGACACTGAAGGCGGATGGCTTCACATCTCGACCGAAGAGCTGGTCGAGGGCGCGATCGCGTCGAAGAAAAAGGGCTGGCCGGGGGTCAAGCTGAAGGTCGGCAAGCCGCGCCCGCAGGAGGATCTCGAGCGGCTCGGCGCGGTGCGGGAGGCGGTCGGGCCGGCCTTCGACATCATGGTCGACGCCAACCAGTCGATGACCTACGCGGAGGCCAAGCGGCGGGCGCATCTTTTCCAAGACCTCGACCTCTACTGGCTCGAGGAACCGCTCCCGGCCGAAGACCTCTCAGGTCATGTCAGGCTGGCGGCCACGACCAACATCCCGATCGCGGTGGGCGAGAGCATCTACTCGCTCAGCCATTTCCGCGAATACGCGGCGGCGGGCGCGGCCGGCATCCTTCAGCCCGACGCGGCCCGTCTCGGTGGCATCACGCCCTGGCTCAAGGTCGCCCACCTCGCCGAGGCTTTCAACCTCAAGGTGGCGCCTCACTTTCTCATGGAGCTTCATGTCAGCCTTGCGGCAGCGGTGCCGAACGCCATCTACCTCGAGCACATTCCGCAGCTCAGGCAGATCACGCACACTGAGATCGAGATCGTGAACGGACAGGCTGTAGCGCCCGAGTCGCCCGGGGTCGGCATCGACTGGGACCGTGAGGCGATCGCAAATCTTCGCATCGGCTAGCGGCCGCTTCACCGGCAGCTCGCTCCTCCGGCAGGTTGCCCTGCTCGCACTCCTGATCGTCACCGCCGGCTTCTGGATCTTCTTCTCCGTCGCGGCCTCCGGCTTCACCTCAGATTTCAACCTCTTCTCGCTGCTGCGATTCGCGGCCATCCAGATCACGATCGGATTTGCGCAGATGGTTGCGCTGTCGATCGGCGACATGAACCTCGCTGTTGGCGCCATCGGCGGGGCAACAGGGATGATCGCCGGCTGGGTCATGCAGGTCCTCGGCCTGCCGCCCGAGGTCGCCGTGCTCTTCGCGCTGGTGGTCGGCTTGGTGCTTGGATTCGGTAACGCGCTGCTGATCACCTGGACGCGAATCAACAGCTTCATCGTCACCCTGGCGACCGCGAGCCTGATCACCGGGGCGATGTTGATCCTCACCCACGCGCATCCCTTCAGCGAGCTGCCTGATTCATTTACCAGCTTTTCGGAGATCGAGGTCGCCGGCCTGCCGGTCTCACCGCTGGTCCTGGTCATGCTTGCGGTCGCCGCCGCCCTTTTCTTCCTGTATCGCAACCTGAGCCTGGGCCGGGAGATGCTGGCGGTGGGCGCCAACCGCCAGGCCGCCCGGATGTCGGGCCTGTCCGTCGACCGGGTGGTGATGTCGACGCATGGACTTTCCGGGGCGCTGGCCGCGATCGCCGGCTTGATGGCGATATCTGCCGACCACACCGCGTCGCCCAGCCTTGGCAGCGACTGGCTGCTGGCTTCGTTCGTCTCGCCGGCGATCGGTGGGACATTGCTTTCGGGCGGGCTCGTGTCCGTGCCAGGCACGGTGCTTGGCGGCGTGCTGCTCGCGACCATCTCCAACGGCCTCCTGCTCGTCAACATCGACAACTTCTGGATCACCGTCTTTCTCGGCGTGGTCCTGCTGCTGGCGGTTGGGCTCGACAGGCTGACCCGTGCGGCCGGAGGTGCGGCCTCGTGATGCAGCGATTGCGGAGCGTCGCCCCGGGCCTCGCCGTCGGACTGCTCGTCATCGACCTGGTGGGCATGCTCGTCCTGTCTGTCGTCACGCCATCGTTTCTCTCGACCTACAACCTCTTCGTCACCGGACGAGACCTTTCGATCCTGCTCCTGGTCGCGCTGGCCCAGATGGTCGTGCTGTCGTTGGGCCAGATGAATCTCTCCATCGGCTCCATCGGCGGACTGGTCGCGATCATCGAGTCGGGGCTGATGGTTCGCTACGGCGTCCCAGTGCCGATTGCGCTGGGTGCCGGTCTGCTGCTCGGCGTACTGTGCGGTGTCGCCAACGGTCTTCTCGTCTACTGGACGAAGATCAACAGCTTTGTCCTGACGCTCGCCACGTCATACATTTTTGCGGGCATCAACCTCGGCATCACGCACGCAACGCCCTTCTATCACATACCCGGCGAGATCAGCGCCTTCGGCCAGGCTCGCGTGGGTGCGTTCCCGGTGATGGCTACGGTGAGCATCGTCCTCACCGTGGGGCTTGCGCTTTTCCTGTACCAGGTGGTGCTCGGCCGGCAGCTGCTCGCGGCCGGCGGCAACCAGCTCGCGGCTCGGCTCTCGGGACTCCCAGTCCGGCGAGCGGTCGTAACCGCTCACGCGATCTCTGGATTCCTCGGTGCGGTCGCCGGCACGATGCTGATGGCCCAGCTCGGACAGGGCCAGCCCACGATCGGCGCGACCTGGATACTCCCGTCGTTCGCCGGCCCGATCATCGGCGGCGCCGCCCTGTCGGGCGGGAGCGCCCCGATCATCGGCACGGTGCTGGCCATGGTCCTCATCTCGCTGATCGACGACGGGCTCGTGCTCGTCAACGCGGACCCATTCTGGGTCCAGTTCCTGATCGGTGCGTTGATCCTCGGGGCGGTCGTGCTGGGACGCACACGCCTGAGCGACATGGTGGCCTTTGTGCTCCGTGCCCGGCCGGCGCCGCGCGAGGAATTGACGAGGTGAGCGCCGAACCCAACGCCATCGCCCCCGAGGTGCGATTGGAGGTGTCGGGGATTCGCAAGCAGTTCCCAGGCGTCGTCGCCCTCGACGATGTCTCTCTTCGATTGCGGGCGGGCGAGATCCACGCATTGCTCGGCGAGAACGGCGCGGGCAAGAGCACCCTGATCAAGATCCTTACGGGCGTCTATCAGCCCGACGAGGGCGAGATCCGTCTTGATGGCGCGCCGGTTCGGTTTGCCTCCCCGCGCTCGGCGCTGGCCGCCGGGATCAGCGTCGTGCATCAGGAGCGCAACCTCATCCCGCAGTTCACGGTCGCGGAGAACATCCTGCTGGAGAGAATCCCGACGCGGGGGCTGCAGGTCGTCGACC
>WNGI01009344.1_pt1 | contig 12505 bp, 11 predicted proteins | sample 5400621 | NCBI WGS metagenome assembly WNGI01 (sample SAMN13153374, study PRJNA577476) | soil metagenome | isolation source: 20 cm soil or saprolite under Garry oak tree replicate 1 | place: USA:California | collected 2016-06-15 | reverse complement strand
CTCACCTATCATTTCGTCGAGCCGATCGAACGCCACCGCGTGATCGTGCGGACGCCGCGCTTCCGGCCGGCGCTGCTCGTGCCCTTCCGGCTGCCGAACATCGCCACGCGCGAGGTGGTGCAACGCTTCGGGCACGCCATCCGGCGCAACCTGCTGGACCGCAACCTCGGCGCTGACGTCGACCAGGTGCGCGGTGCGGACGCGGTGCCGGCCGCGGTGGAGCGGCGGGTGTACGCGCACATCGCCGCCCATCTTCCTTACTACTCGGCCACGATCATCGCCGCCGGCGACCCGGCGGAGCGGTTCTTTGCCCTCGCCAAGCTGCGCGATCCCGGCGGTCGTCCCCTCACCGACGTGATCGAGAACATCGTGGTGGACCGCGTGGGCAATTACGTCGCTTTCCCGCTCCGCTCCATCGCCGACACGACGCCCGAGTGGCGCAGCGCGCTGATCGCGAACGCGACGCAGCCGGCGCGAGCGTCGCAGGAGTTCAGCGTGACCCTGCCGGTCCCGGGGGTGTGGCTACGCTCGGAGTTGTTCCCGGCCCATCTCGCCGCCGATAGTGACGCGGGCGCCGCGGGCGCCGAAGAGGTCAAGACGGAGGGACGCACGGAGCGGCGGAAGCGAGGCTAGTTCCTATCCCCCCTCCGCACGCTCACACGACGGGTCGCCAGAGAAAGAACCCGACCGCGAGTATCGCCTGGCAAACCGCGAACGCGGCGGCGACGCGGCTCACGCGCTCTCGCGGAATTGCCAGCGCGATCAAGAAGAACAGCGGGAACAGGACCGACGTGAAGCGACCGAGCGAGATGAAGAGGTGCGCCGCCACCGGTGGGAAAATGTTGACCGCGACCCAGATGGCGTAAGCGACCCCGACGCGGCGGGCCACGGGCCTGATTGACGCCGCTGCCCAGAGGAACGCCGCGATGTCGCCGGCGTAGACCAGTACTTCACTCAACTTCACGTGCAGATCGTCGGCCGTCCGCACGGGGTCGGGCGCGGGACCACGGCCCATTAACGGCATGCCCCACGCGGCCTGCCCATGGGCCCACGCCAGGGCGTCCCCGAAGCGCGCGTAGAGAAACGCGGCGAACACGGCCGCCCCGACGAGTGGCGCCAGAGCAACCAAGAGGGCCGTCACGCGCTGCCGGTCGCGCCACCACGGCCGCCGGCCGGTGTCCACATCCACAGCGGCCGACGGTCCGGTCGCCGCCATCCACAACAGCGGGAGAGCCAACCAAAAGCCGTTCGGGCGGGTCAGCCCCGCCGCGAATCCCGAGAGCGCCGCCAACGCGAGGGAACGCGTTCGCATCGCATAGAACGCGCCGACCGTCAGCAGCAGGAACAAGGACTCGGTATAGACCACCGAGAAGAACAGCGCGAAGGGGTACGTCGATACCAAGAGGATCACCGGCCACGCCTTGTCCTCCCCCAGCTCGAGCACGGCCAACCGATACAACACCGCCATCGCGCCGGCGAAGGCCGCGAGCGAGATGAGCGTACCGGCGAGCAGGGGATGACCGCCGAGCCAGCCGCCGACCCAACGCATCAGCAGCGGATATAGCGGAAAGAAGACCACGTTCTGGTGGAGAAAGACCGACGGGTCCCAGCGGTAGCCGGCCGTGGCGATCTGGTGATAGAAGTCTGTGTCCCACCGCGCCTGCAGATTGACGAGCTCGTGGGGCGACACGCGCCAGAATGCTTCGGCGGTCGGAGCGGGAATGGTGCCGATCAGCGTCACGGCGATGGCGCCCAGCAGGAGAATCGAAACCCGCGTGCCGATAACACTGACCAGAACAGCGGGACGGAGCTTCATAGTCTCCTCGTGCGAGCGGTGGAGATTCCGGGTGTCCGTCGGCATACAATCTACGGGGGGCAGTGCGCAACTCTGAGCGATGGCCTGGATAGCCACACCTATGCGTTTCCAACGACCGCGTCACGAGACTTTCTTTGCACTACCTGACCAATCTTCACCTGAAGAGAAGCCCTGCAACCAGCAACGCTGCAGGGCTTCACTCATTCGGGACGGCAGGATTTTGACGCGTCCGGCGCGAAACGCCGGTCAGCCACTCCCCGGCGCCAATCTGCGATCTCCGAGGCTGGCAAGTGATGACGACGGCCTGGGACAGCGGCGCGTCGTAGATCGTCCTCCCTACCGTCAACACGACGCTGTATGTTCTCGTTCGGCTCTGGCCGAATGGAACGGCGACGTGCGTATCAGCGACATGAATTGGATGCAGGTCGAGGCGTACCTGCGACGCGATGACCGCGCAGTGCTGCCGCTCGGCAGTACCGAACAGCACAGCTACCTGCGGCTCACGGTGGACTGCATTTTGCCCGAGCGGGTCGCCGCGGAAGCGGCGGACCCGCTCGGCATCCCGGTATTCCCCGTCCTGTCCTACGGGGTCACGCCGTACTTCCGCGAGTTCCCGGGATCCATCTCGCTCCGGGTGGATACGCACCTCCGGGTCGTGCGCGACATTCTCGACGGCATGGCGCACAGCGGCTTCCGGCGCATCATGATCTGCAACGGACACGGCGGCAACGGCGCCGTGCAGCAGTTCGCGCAGGAGTGGGCCGCCGACCACACCGGCTGCAGGGTGATCTTCCACAACTGGTGGAATGCGCCGCGAACATGGGCCAAGGTGCAGGCCATCGATCCCGTCGCGTCGCACGGGTCGTGGATGGAGAACTTCCCCTGGACGCGGCTCGCCGGCGTCGAGCTGCCGAAGGAGCAGCGACCCATGGTGGACATGGACCGGGTGCGCCTGATCGATCCGGTCGCGCTGCGCGGGCTTATCGGCGACGGCAACTACGGCGGCCTTTACCAGCGATCCGACGAGGACGTGCTGGCGCTCTGGCAGATTGCCGTCGAGGAGACCCGCGCCCTGCTGGCCGGTTCCTGGGGGGACGGGGGGGGCGGCACCGCGTAGTGGCGCCACCGACGCGCTGTCTGGTCTGGGGGGCGGGCGCGATCGGGGGCACCCTGGGCGCCTCCCTCGCGCGCGCCGGTCACGACGTGACCCTGGTGGACACCGTCTCCGAACACGTCGCCGCCGTCAATCGCTCCGGCCTCGCGATCTCCGGGCCGATCGCGGCGTTCACCAGGCCCCTGCCCGCCTTCACCCCCGACGCGCTGCGCGGCGCGTGGGACACCATCATCCTCGCGACCAAGGCGCATCACACCGAAACCGCCGCCCGCGCGTTGCTCCCCCATCTGACCACCGCTGGGTGTGTCGTCTCGGCGCAGAACGGGCTCAATGAGCTGGCCATTGCCGGCGTCGTCGGCGAGGCGCGGACCGTCGGCGCCTTCGTGAACTTCGGCGCCGACTACCTCGAGCCCGGCTCGATTCTCTACGGCGGCCGCGGCACGGTGATGATCGGCGAAGCGTTCGGCGCCGAGCGCGTCACCCCCCGCGTGGTGGCGATCCGCGACGCCTGGCGCGACTTCGACGACCGCGCCGCCGCGACCGCCAACATCTGGGGCTACCCGGTGGCGCTCGCCCGGGGCGTACACCCCGAGGCGTTCGACGGCTTTGACCCCGCGGCATACCTGCCGGACGCCCCGCCGGGGGCCGCAGAGCGATCGCTCGATCAGCTCGTGGCGCACAATCGAAAGTCGGCCAAGACGCACAGCGGCATCTGGCGCGACCTGGCGGTCCGCAAGCGGCCGACGGAAGTCGACGCGCAGCTCGGCATCGTCGCCGAGTTGGGCGCCGCGGCCGGCGTGCCGACGCCGCTGACGTCGGCCGTGGTGGCGCTGATTCACGAGATCGAGCGCGGCCGACGGACTCAAGGCCTGGAAACGCTGGACGTGCTCGCCGGGATCATGCAGTGAGCCTGGAATTCACGGGCCGGACCGTCATCGTCACGGGCGCGGCACACGGATTGGGCCGGGCGATCAGCATCGCCTTCGCAGCGCGCGGCGCCGCCGTGTGGGCCTGCGATGTGATCGGGGACGAGCTGGCCGAGACTCAACGGTTGTGCGGGAAGGCGTGCACGACTGCAGTCGTGGATGTGCGAGACAAGAAGGCCGTCGAACGGTTCGTGGCCGAGGCCGGAGACGTGCACATCCTGGTGAACAACGCCGGCGGTGTGCTGGGGCAAGTAGGCCGGCCGCTCGAGGAGGTCACGGCCGAGCAGTGGCAGGCGATCTACGACGTCAACGTGACCGGAGCCTTCTATTGCTCACAGGCCGTGGCGCCCGGAATGAAAGCCGCACGGTTCGGACGGATCATCAACATCTCGAGCGGAGCCGGGCTGGGCGTGAGCCTGACCGGCATCCAGGCATACGCCTCGGCCAAGGCGGCGCAGATCGGTCTCACCCGGCAGCTGGCCCACGAGCTCGGGCCCTGGGGCATCACGGTCAACAACGTGGCGCCCGGATTCGTCCGCTCGAATCCGACGACGGAGAAGCAGTGGGAATCCTACGGCGCTGAAAAGCAGCGCGCGCTCGTCGACAGCATCGCGCTGAAGCGGCTGGGGACGCCGGAGGACATCGCCGCGGGCGTGCTGTTCTTCGCGTCCGAAAGCGCGGGGTGGATTTCCGGTCAAGTACTGGCGATCGACGGCGGGAAGTGACGCCCCTCGCTCCCGTGCTGGCGCGCCTCGAGCGGGGGCACGACCGGATCCTCGCGGAGTTGGTCGAGTTCGCTTCGATCCCGAGCATCAGCACCGATCCCGCGCACGCGGCCGACGTGCACGCCGCGGCGGTATGGGTCGCCGCGAAGCTCTCGGCCGCGGGACCGTTCACCGTCCGGACCATGCCCACGCCCGGGGGGGGCGCGAGCGTCGTGTATGCCGAGTGGCTCGGCGCGCCCGGCGCGCCGACGGCGCTGATCTACGGACACTACGATGTGCAGCCGGAAGATCCGCCCGAGAAGTGGCACAGCCCGCCATTCCGTCCCACGCTGCGCGAGGGCCGGCTCTACGCGCGCGGCGTGTCTGATGACAAAGGCCCGCTGCTCATCCCCATCAAGGTCGCCGAGGCATTCTTCGGGGAGCGGGGGCGCCTGCCGCTCAACGTGAAGTTCCTGATCGAGGGCGAAGAAGAAATCGGGAGTCGCCATCTCGAGCCCTTCATCGCGCAGCACACGGAGCTGCTGGCCGCCGACGTGGTCCTCTCGGCCGACGGCGCGATGTGGCGCAGCGACGAGCCGTCGCTCACCGTCGCGAACCGGGGGCTGGCGGCGCTCGAGCTGACGCTGCGCGGCGCCGCCAAGGATCTGCATTCGGGGCGCCACGGCGGGAGCGTCGCCAATCCCCTGCACGCGATGGCGCGGCTCATCGCCTCCCTGCACCAGCCGGACGGACGGGTCGCCGTGGCGGGCTTCTACGATCGGGTCCGCGAGCTCAGCCCCGCCGAGCGGGCCGAGATCGCCGCACTGCCGTTCGACGAGGCCGCCTACCTCACCCAGGTTGGCGCCGCCGCGACTGTCGGCGAGCCCGGGTACTCGACGCTGGAGCGCCAGTGGACCCGCCCGACGATCGAGGTCAACGGGATGTGGGGCGGCTACCAGGGCCCGGGCACCAAGACGATCGTGCCGAGCGAGGCGCACGCCAAGATCACCTGCCGCCTGGTGCCGGACCAGGAACCCGACGAGGTGGTGGCGCTGGTGACGAGCCACCTGGAACGCCACGTGCCGCCGGGCACGCGGCTGGTGGTGCATTCAGACGGTCACGGCGCGCGGCCGGCGCACATCGCGCGCGATCACGCCGTCGTGAGGGCCGCCGAGGCCGCCCTCGAGAAGGTGTACGGCGTCCCGCCGCTGATCGTCCGCATGGGTGGCACCGTGCCGATGGCGGAATACTTTCAGCGCCTCATGGGACTCTCGACCCTGTACTTCTCTTTCTCGACCGGCGACGAGGACTTCCACGCGCCGAACGAGTTCTTCCGCGTGCACCGCCTGCATGAGGGGCTCGCGGCGTGGGCGCACCTGTGGGAGCGCCTCGGCGGATGACGCTCCAACAGGAAGAAGCCAAGGTCGAGGCGCACAGCGCGGCGCTCAAGAAGGAGCTCGGCGTCCGCGATCTCGTGCTGACCCAGATCCTGTTCATCATCGGCCTCACCTGGATCGGCGTCGCGGGGAAGCTCGGACCCTCGCACGTCGTGCTGTGGCTGCTCGCGGTCGTGCTGTTTTACCTGCCGCTGTCGGCCGTGGTCATCTGGCTCAACCAGCTGATGCCACTCGAGGGCGGACTGTACCAGTGGGCGAAACTCGGCTTCAACCAGACCATCGGGTTCATGGTCGCCTGGAATCTGTGGCTGTACGTGATCCTGTTCGCGTCCGAGCTGGGCCTCACGGTCGCGACCTACCTGTCGTACGCGCTCGGCCCGAGTGCGGCGTGGATGACTACCAGCGCGTGGTTTGTATCCTTGGCATCCGCGCTCGCTATCGCGCTGCTCGCCTTGCTGGCCTTCGTCGGCTTATCGATCGGGAAATGGGTCCAGAACGCCGGCGGCGTGTTCATGATCACGATCTTCGGCGTTCTGATCCTGCTGCCGTTCCTCGGCCTCGCGACGGGTCATCTGCAGTCGTACCACCCGTTCCGCACCGAGATACCCGCGTTCTCGCTGTTCAATCTCAACGTGCTCGGCAAGATGTGCGTCGGCGCGTTTGCCGGCTTCGAGTACATGGCCATCCTCGCCGGCGAGACGCACGCGCCGGCGAGCGCGCTGAAGAAGTCCGTGTACTATGCCGCGCCGGTCATCACCCTGTTCTTCATCCTCGGCACGGCGACGGTGGTGGCCTACATCCCGAGAGACGACATCGACCTCATCGGCCCGCTGCCGCAGGTCCTGCGCGTGGGGTTCGGCCCCTTCGGCATTGCCGGCACTCTCGTCACGATCGCGATCGTGATGACACTGGTGATGCGCGTGTCGCAGATCAGCGTCGCGTTCACGGCGGTGACCCGGCTCCCCATGGTCGCGGGCTGGGACCGCCTGCTGCCCGGGTGGTTCAGCCGCCTGCACGCGACGCACCGGACGCCCGTCAACTCGATCCTGGTGGTGGCCGTATTCTCCTTCGCCATGTCGGTGATCAGCCTGGTCGGCGTAGGGCAGGCCGAAGCGTTCCAGCTGATGTTCAATGCGAGCGGCATCTTCTACGGGCTCACGTACCTCGTCATGTTCGCGATCCCCCTGATCGGCCTCAGGGGCGTGACCCCGCGGCCGCCCTGGTGGGTCAAGGGCGCGGCGTGGTCGGGCCTCGTGATAACGGTCCTGTACACGGTGCTGTCGCTGTTCCCGATTATTCAGGTGGCGAGCGTGGGGGCGTTCGCGCTCAAGATCACGCTGGTGATTGTGCTGTTGAACCTCGTGGGTGTCGGCATCCTGGTCGCCGCGCGGCGGCGGTCCAATTCGGTTGCGGAGGTGTGAGATGAAGCGTTGGCTTATCCTGGTACCTCTGTTGGCGTTGGCGCCGACCACTCCCAGCCTCGCCGGCGACTGGGACGTCTACGTCGCACTCAGTGCGACACCGAAATTCGGCTTCGAGGGTTGGCGCCGGATGGGCTTCGCGCACTTCGCGGGCGCCGACTCGGGGTTCGTTGGGTTCCTGCGGCGCCGCACCGGCGAGCCGATGCTGCTCGCCAACCAGGTCGCGATCACCGGCGATTCGGTGATCCTCACGCAGGACGCCCCGGTGCTGATGCGCGCGGCTTGGCACGGCGACACGCTCGCGGGGCTGCAGTACGTGGACGGCAAGGTCATGGGCCGCCGCTTTCGGCTGGTGCGTCGCACTACGCCGTTCGCGGTGGAGCACGACATCCAGGTGTGGAACATCCCGGCGTCGGACTCGCAGTATGCGGTCACGGAGGACACCCTCGTCCTCATGCCGACGCGCGACGGCGCGCACCTGGCGACGTACATCGCGCGGCCGGTTGGCGCTGGTCCCTTCGGCGTGGTGATGCAGCGGACACCCTACCGCCGCATCCTGCACGGTCCCGGCCGCTGGTGGGCGTCGCGCGGCTACATCTTCATCGGACAGCACGTGCGGGGGCGCGAGGAGTCCAGCGGCGACGTCCGAGACTTCGGCGACTACAGCACCGATATCAACGACGGCTACGACGCGGTCGAGTGGGCGGCGCGCCTGCCCGGCGCCAATGGCAAGGTCGGGATGATCGGCCATTCGGACGAGGGCCGGCTGGTGTGGTTCGCGGCCGTCAGCAACCCGCCGCACCTCGCGGCGATCTCACCTACGGCGGCCACGCCCGATCCGTGGGTGGTCGTCCCCTACGCCGCGATGGCGTTCGGGCCGATCAACGTCGACTGGGCGTGTCTGATGCGCGGCCGCACGATGGACCCGAGCACCGCCGAGCTGGACATCGGCGAGGCGATCCGGCACCTGCCGTTGGCCAACCTGCCCCAGCGCCTGGGCTGCGGCGACGTGCCGCTGTGGGACCGCTGGGTGGCGCACCCCACGCTCGACGCGTACTGGCGCGCGCACGCGGCCACCACGTACATCGACAAGGTGCGGGCGCCGGTATTGTCCATGGCCGGCTGGCATGACGATTCGCGCGGGCCGATCTACTACACCGACTTCCTGCTGCGCCAGCCGCACCACCCCAACTGGCACATCGTGATGAACCCCGGCGCGCACAAAGGCGTGGACTACGTCGCGGGCGATTTCGGTCCGCAGGCGCGCTACGCCTTCCGCGACCTGCAGCTGCGCTGGTTCGACCACTACCTGCTCGGCAGGAACAACGGCGTGGACACGCTGCCCCACATCGACGACTTCGTCATGGGCGACAATGTCTGGCGGCAAGAGAACGAGTGGCCGCTGGCGCGGCAGCATCTGACGAACTTCTACATCTCTTCCGGCGGGCACGCGCAGACCAGCAATGGCGACGGCGTGCTCGACAGCGTGCCCCCCGCTAGAGGCACGGCGGCGGCGGACACGTTCACGTACGATCCGGCCGATCCGACGCCCTATCTCATCGATTCGCGGGAGCTCGAAGAATCGCTCAACGAGGATTACACCGAGCTCCACGCCACGCGGCGTGACGCGCTGGTGTTCACGTCGGCGCCGCTCACGCGGCCCCTCGAGGTCACGGGTGAGATGACGGCGCGGGTCTGGGCGGCCACCGACCGGCACGACACCGACTGGACCATCATGCTGCTGGACGTCTTCCCGGATGGCCATGCCGAACGGGTGCAGGACGGCTTGGTGCGGGCGCGGTTCCGGAACAGCATGTCGAAGCCGGTGCCGGTCGTGCCCGGCCGGGTGTACGCGTACGACATCGATGTGTGGTTTACGTCCATGGTGTTCCAGCCGGGACACCGCCTCCGGGTGAGCATCGCGTCGGCACTGTTCCCGAAGTATGACCGGAACCTCAATACGAACGGGAACTATGAGCGCGACACGACGTTCGTTGTCGCGCATCAGCGGGTGCTACACGACGCGGCGCACCCCACGCACATCACGCTGCCGGTGATTCCGCGCTAGGGGGATCCGGCCCTGGTTCGTCAGCCCCCCAACACAAAACGAGACGGCGGGATTTGAATTCAACGGCCCCCAAGCGGGGCCGTTGTTCTATCGGCACTTACGGCGCGGCGGACTGATCAACTGCCGCGCCTTCCCTCGTTGACCAACGAAAAGCAGGTCCTTCGGATGACAGCTGCGCGACGCTCTGTTGGAAAAAAGAGAGAGAGGAAACGTCACGGACCGGCAGGCGCATTGAACCAGGCGGACGGCGGCCGTGGGAGCGCACTAATCGCGGCGTGCATGATCATGTGACCATGCACGCCGTCCTCCGAGGAAAGAGCCTCAGGAGCCGCTTGGCACAGCCCTGATCCAGGGGATGAACATAAAGGCGTCCGGATTCATGGGATCCGGGACGAAACTGTTCGCGACGTTGAAATCCAGCAGGATCTGCGCGTTCTGCCCTGAGACCTGGACCGGCGCCTCGACCAGCACGCTGATGGAGATCTGGCCGGCACTTCCCCAGCGCACCGGTGCCACCGAGCCGTCGGTTCGCACGACGCTCGAGAGATCGGTGTTGAGTACCACCCGGATCGCCTTGTACTCGGTCGCCGAAAGCTGCGTCGTCCCGAGCAGCGCCGTGTTGCCTCCTTGGAGCGTCAGTAAGTCGTAGCGTTTGTGCGGTGCGACCAGCACAGTCCACGGTTGGTTATCCGCGCCGCCGGTCGTGTCGGTCGTGGTCGAAGCATCGATATGATCGATATACACATTGACGCTCTGTACGCCGCTGAGCGGCGCATCCATCAAGCGCACTTCCGTCTGAACCATGCGCGCCCCTGCGGGGTTCAGTTCCGTAGAGCAAGACCAGGCGATCGGCAATAGGATCGCGATGGCGGCTCTAGTGAGCGATTTCATACGTTCCCTCCATTCTGAGTCGTGTCTTTCTTCGGTGAGCGTGTCGGTGTTCGAGAGGGAAACCCCCGTGGAAACGCGTTCCGTCACAGGGGCCTCGATGTGACCCGGAAGCGGCGCGGCGGGGTTTACCAACTGTGACGCCCACGGACCAGGACGTGATCGCCCGCGTGCTTTCGGGTGACGTGGACGCGTTTGGAATCATCGTGGACCGCTACTCGGGGCGCTTCGCGCGCTTTGCCACCCGCATGCTCGGCAGTCGCGAGGACGGTGAAGAGGCTTTGCAGGATTCCTTTCTCCGCGCCTATCGGGCGCTCGCAACGTATCGCGACCGCGAACTGTTCGCGTCGTGGTTTTACCGCATCCTGGTCAACCGCTGCCGCTCCCGCCTCGCCCAACGCCGGCGTCGGGACGCCGTGGAAGTGCGCCTTGGCGACCACGACGCACCGAGTGTCGGAAACGGGCCGCTCGCTGGCGACCCAGCCGCTTCGATTCTGAGCGCTCTGCCGGTCGAGCAGCGGGAGGTATTTTTGTTGCGTTACGTCGAGGACTTGAGCTACGATGACATATCGGTGATCACAGGCGTGGGCGTATCCGCGCTGAAAATGCGCGTCAAGCGCGGCCTCGAGCAGTTGCGCCAGTTGCTGCGGGAGGGAACCGATGACGAATGATTTACCACCGGAACTCGAGAGCTTCGTGGCCGAGCTCCGCCAGGTTCGGGCGCCGCGCCCTTCCTTTAAGGAAGACATTCTCACCCGAGCCCGCGAGCTGGGCGTCCCACGACGCTCCTGGGTCCCTTCCTGGCGCCTGCTGGTCACCGGCCTCGCCGCCGCGCTCGCCGCGGTCGTCCTCTTCCAGTCGTTCGGAAACCGTGGTGACGCGCGCGCCGTGCCATTCGTGCTCACGGCAGCGAACGCCGTCCGGATCTCGATCGTGGGGGATTTCAACGACTGGGACCCGGCCGCCACGCCATTGCAGCGCGTCGATGGGCAAGGGTGGTGGGTGGTCGTGAATCTGCGGCCCGGCCGCTACCGCTATTCTTTTGTGGTGGACGGCACGCGCTGGATCGCCGATCCGTCCGCTCCTCGCGCCGCGGACAACGACTTCGGGACCGAAAACTCGGTGGTGACGATCCTCGGCGGGCGTCGGTGATTCGAGCTCGTCTGCTGGTGTGCATCGCAGGCGCGCTCGGCGTGACGCCGCGGCTCGCGGCGCAGTCGCCGCGCCTCGAGTCGCGGGTGCCGGCGCCGGTACTCGCCGCCGTGACTCCGATCATCGACTCAGCCCGCGCGGCGGGCCTGCCGATTGCTCCCTTGGAACAAAAGGTTTTGGAAGGCGTCACGAAGCAGGCGGACGCGTCGCGTATCGCCGCCGCGGTGCGCCGCCTTGCAGGAGAGCTCGCGGTCGCGCGCGCCGCACTGGGAGAACGCGCCACGGTGCGTGAGCTCGTTGCGGGAGCCGGCGCACTGCGCGTGGGACTCACGCGCGGCGATCTCGCAGGTGTGCGGAGCGCCCGCGGCGATCATGACGTCGCTGTGGCGCTCGAAGTCGCCACAGACCTGATCAGCCGCGGCGTCCCAACCGACACGGCGACCGGCGCCGTGGTCAGCGTGCTCAAGACCGGCGCCTCGGATCGCGATCTCGAGCAGCTGCGCAGCGGCGTGGAGCGCGACGTGGCCGGAGGGATGGCGGCAGGGGTCGCCGCGTCGCTGCGTGCGCGGGTGCTTGGTGGTTCCGATGCGACGCCTCCACCCAAGCCCCACTGACATGCGCTCGGCCTGTTTCTCGTTCGCCTTGCTCGCGTATGCCGTCACAGTCGTGACGGCGCAGGGCCAAACGCTTGCCACGGGTGAACTCGGTTCGTCGAGCAGGCACGCGGTCGAGGTTCGCTCGCGACTCGCGGCCGGCGTTCCGCTCTTCCGCGAGGGGCCGTTCACTCTCAATGCGAGCCTGTCCGGTGCCGGTTGGATGGGCGCAGGGGGAGGGCTTGGAGTGGCGGACACTGGCGCGGGCTACGCGACGGGGAACGCAACGCTTCACTGGAGGATAGGGGATTCTAGCAGTACCAACGGTGTTTCGGTGCGTTTCGGGACCGGCGGGGCGTGGGATGGCGCAGGCATGCATGGGCTCTCGCTCGCGGCGCTCGGAGTCTCGTTAGCGCGCGGCCCGCT
>WNGI01005503.1_pt1 | contig 12506 bp, 13 predicted proteins | sample 5400621 | NCBI WGS metagenome assembly WNGI01 (sample SAMN13153374, study PRJNA577476) | soil metagenome | isolation source: 20 cm soil or saprolite under Garry oak tree replicate 1 | place: USA:California | collected 2016-06-15 | reverse complement strand
CGATAGCCCCAGTTGTCCTTCGCCTGCCAGGTGTGCCTTTCCAACGGGAGGCCGAGGCCGCCGAATTCGCCGAGCACCAGGGCGCGGGTCGAGTCCACGGGAGGGATGGCGGGCCCGGGGTAGTCGTGGATATCGAGCACGTCGCCCACGCGGGCGTCGGTCCAGCCGCTGGCGTTGTCCACGAGGCGCGTGGGGTCTTCCTGCTTGAGCCAGGCGACGTGACGCTCGGTGTCGTGCTGGCCCCATCCCTCGTTGAACGGCACCCACATGACGATCGCGGGATGGTTGCGCAGCGCCGCGACCATGCGACCCAGCTCCACGTCGAACTGCCGCCGTCCCTCATCAGTCTTGTTCTCGGCGCTCGGCATGTCTTGCCACACCAGCATGCCGAGGCTGTCGCAGTCGAAGTACCAGCGCTCGGGTTCGACTTTGACGTGCTTGCGGATCAGGTTGAAGCCGAGGCGCTGCAGCGTCTCGATGTCGGAGCGCAGCGCGGCTTCGGTCGGCGCGGTGTAGAGCCCGTCGGGCCACCAGCCCTGGTCGAGGGTGCCGAGCTGGAAGAGTGGGCGGTTATTGAGGAACAGTCGCAGTATGCCGGCACTGTCCCGGGCGACCGCGATCTTGCGCATGCCGAAGTAGCTCGTGACGCTGTCACCGCCCGTCCCGGCCGCCACCCGCAATCCATAGAGGAAGGGATGGCCGGGCGCCCATAGCTTGGCGTCGGGGATGCGCAGGGTGAGAAGCCCGCCAGCGGCCCCTGAGGTCGTGTCGACGGACTGGTCGCCGTCGAGCGCTGTCACGCGCACGGGGAGCGCGGTGTCGGGGCCGGCAGCCAGGACGCGCACACTCACCGTGCCCGCGTCCACGTCGGGCCGCACGTCGAGCGACGCGATGTAGCGCCGCGGCACCGGCTCCAGCCACACCGTTTGCCAGATGCCCGTGACGGCGGTGTACCAGATGCTGTGCGGCCTGGCGACCTGCTTGCCGCGCGGCTGATCGCCGGCGTCGGTGGGATCCCACACGCGCACCATCAGCTCCTGCCGGCCAGGCCGCAGCGCCGCGGTAATGTCCAGGGTGAAGGGATCGTAGCCGCCGCGGTGCGTGCCGACCGGCTGGCCGTTGACGAAGACCGTCGCTTCCCAGTCCACCGCGCCGAAGTGCAGGAGCCAACGGGAGCCGCGGGGCGCGGGCGGCAGTCGGAACGTGCGGCGGTACCAGAGTCGCTGCGTGGGAGTGACGGCACGCAGCACGCCCGACAGCAACGACTGAACCGGGAACGGCACGAGGATTGTGCCGTCGAAGCGCTTGGGTCGCGGCGCGCCGCTGTCCTGGACGGCGTAATCCCACGGTCCGTTCAGGTTCAGCCACGCATGGCGCACCATTTGCGGCCGGGGGTACTCGGCGTGAACGCGCTGGGACGTAACGTCGGCGGCCCAGCGCGTCGGCAGTTGCAGCGCGAGGAGGAGGGCTAACACTCCTTGGCCAGGCGCTCGAGCGCGAACTTCAGCCGGATCAGCGCCGAGTCGAGTCGCTGCCGGGTATCGTCGTCGAAGTTCGCGTCGGTCGCGCTGCGCGCGGAGGCGAGGAGATCGAACGCGCCACGCACCAGGTCGGTGGCGGTCTGGCGCGGCGAGCGCCGGTCGGCGCCCGCCTTGCCGTCCAACCCGCGCCGCCGGTCTTCGAGCTGCCGCCGCTCTCCCTTGAGGAGCCGCAACAGGTAGCCGCGCGGGCCCGTGCCGCGGCGGCGGTCCGCGTGGTTGCGCCGCTCTCCTTGCGCCCGGCGGTCATCGGTCATGCCTCAACGTGGAGCCCGGGCGTCGGGCCCGCAAGGCTCGGGTGGCGCACCTCCCAAACGACGCGTATCTCTCCGCTTACACAGCCTAACCGGAAAGCGACCGATGACCTCCCGCCGCATTTCTCTCGCCTGTGTCGCCGTCTTGTTCGCCGCCTCCCCCACAGCGCTCGCCGCCCAGCAGACCGGCACCGTCAGCGGGACCGTGCTCGCCGCGAAAGACGGCGCGCCGCTCGCGAGCGTGAGCGTCGTGATCGTCGGGACGGCGCGCACCGCCCTCACCAATGCGCAGGGCCAGTACCACGTCGCCATCCCCGCCGGCGCGGTCACTGTCAGGGCACGGCTCATCGGCTACGAGTCCGCCGAGCGGCGCGTCACGGTGCAGGCGGGTCAGACGGCCACCGCGGACTTCCGGCTCGCCGCCACGCCGCTGACGCTGAACGAGATCGTCGTCGTCGGCGCGCGCACGTCGCGCACCGCCACGGAGACGCCGGTGCCGGTGGACGTCGTGTCGGCGCAAGAGATGGTCGAGACCGGGCAGACCGAGGTGAACCAGATGCTCGCCGCGGTCGCGCCGTCCTTCAACGCGTCCCACCAGACGATCGCCGACGGCTCCGACCACGTGAATCCCGCGAGCCTGCGGGGCCTCGGCCCCGACCAGGTCCTCGTGCTGGTCAACGGGAAACGGCGCTACTCGAGCGCGCTGGTGCACGTCAACGGCACCTTCGGCCGGGGCACCGTGGGCGTGGACCTGAACGCGATCCCCGCGGCCGCGATCGAGCGCATCGAGGTGCTGCGCGACGGCGCCTCCGCCCAGTACGGCTCCGACGCGATCGCCGGCGTGATCAACATCGTCCTGAAGCGCCAGACGGAGCGGCTGGACGTGAGCACCACCGCGGGGTCGACCCCGGGTGGCGGCAGCGTCTGGGACATGGCCGATCGCCACGACGGCGACGAGATCGCGACCGACGCCAATTACGGCTTCGCCGTCGGGGACCGAGGGTTCTTCAATGTGACCGCGTCGTATCTCAATCGCGGTGCGACCAATCGCGCGGCGCCGTATTCGGGAAACGACATTTTCCGCGGCGTCACGACGCAGGCCGGCACCGATTCCGCCCTCGCCGCGAACGGGCTCACGCGCGAGGACTTCACGATGCGCGTCGGCCAGAGCGCGGCCACCGAAGGGATGGTGTTCTACAATACCCTCGTGCCGCTCAACGAGTCGGCCGAGTTCTACAGTTTCGGGGGCGCCGGCCACCGCGACGGTCTGTCGGCCGGCTTCTTCCGTCTTCCGAGCCAGGAGGGGCGGGTGGTGCCGGAGCTCTATCCCTTCGGGTTCCTCCCGGAGATCCACACCATCATCGACGACCACTCGGCGACCGCCGGCGTCCGCGGCGGCGTTGATGCCTGGGATGTGGACTTCAGCCTCACCACGGGCGGCAACGGCTTCCATTTCTTCGTCGACCACTCGGACAACGCCTCGATGGGGCGGGCGAGCCCCACGACCTTCGACGCGGGGACCATGTCCTTCGGCCAGACGGTCGGCAACCTCGACGTCGTGCGGCCGCTCGGAGCGTGGCGCGGGATGCGCTCGCTCTCGTTCGTCGCGGGCGGCGAGTTCCGCCGTGAGGAGTACCGCATCGAAGCGGGTGAAGAAGCCTCCTGGCAGCTGGGCAACGGCGGGCCCACGCCCGGCGTCGACTTCGACACCACCTCCACCGGGGCACCAAAGGAGGCCGGCGCCCAGGTGTTCCCGGGCCTCCAGCCGTCCAACGAAGTGGACCGGACGCGCAACAGCCTCAGCGTGTACGGCGGGTTCGAGAGCCAGGTCAGCGAGCGCGTGTTGCTCGACGTCGGCGGGCGGCTCGAGGACTACAGCGACTTCGGCCGCACCCTCAACGGGAAGGTGGCTACCCGCTTCCAGGTCGTCCCCGCCCTGGGGCTGCGCGCGGCCGCGAGCACCGGGTTCCGCGCCCCCTCCCTCGCGCAGATCTGGCTCAACAGCGTGAGCAACCAGTTCGTGATCGACGCGAGCGGCAATCTGGTCCCCAATCGCATCCTCACGAGCAACAACGAGAGCCGCGTGACGCAATCCTTCGGCGTGTCGCCGCTCAAGGAAGAGAGCTCCGTCAACCTGAGCTTCGGGGTCGTCGCGCAGCCCGCGCCCAGCTGGTCGGTCACGGCGGACGCGTACCGCATCACGATCGCCGACCGCATCGTGATTTCCAGCCAGTTCAAGGCCTCCGATCCGGCCGTCGGCCCGGTCGTGACGCGGCTGCTGCTGCCGTTCCAGCGCCTCGGCGTCACGACCGCGCAGTTCTTCACCAACGCCGTGGATACGCGCACCACCGGGCTGGACGTCGTGGTGACGCACAGCCGCACCCTCGCCGGCGGCTCCCTCTCCCTCACCGCCTCGGCGAACTTCACGAAGACCAAGGTCGAGCGGGTCAACGTGCCGCAGGCGATGGCCGACACGTTTACGGCCGGCAATCTGTCGGCTGTCCGCGATCTCCTCCTGAACCGCGAGGACCGCAACCGCCTCGAGGACGCCCTGCCGCACCAGAAGGGCGGGCTCGCGGCGCGCTGGGCCCGCGGGCGGTTCGCCGGCCTCGCGCGCGCGACCTATTACGGCACCATCTACTATCGGCATCCCAACGGCCCGGCTAACGACGAGCGCTTCGGGGCGAAGACGCTCTTCGATCTCGACTTGTCGTATGAGCTCCGGGGCGGCGTCCGCCTCGCCATCGGCGGGACCAACCTCTTCAACACGTATCCGGATCGACAGGTCCACGCCACGAACTTCAGCTTGGGGCGGTTCGTCTACAGCCGCCGGGTGACGCAATTCGGGATGAACGGGGGGTTCTACTACACGCGACTGCAGCTGGGCCTGTAGGATGCCCTCCTTCTCGACCCGCTTCCCCAGCCCTCTCGGCGAGCTCGTCCTCACGGCATCGGAGACCGCCCTCACGGGCGTCTTCTTCCCAACTTCCAGGGCCGTTCCCCCTCGCCTCGAAGTGGAGAGGGGGCCAGGGGGAGAGGCACCACGGGGTGAGGTCCTTGCCCGCGCTCGCGAGCAGCTCACCGAGTACTTCGCCCGCACGCGCACCACATTCGAGTTGCCTCTGGACCCGACCGGCACGCCCTTCGAGCTGCGGGTATGGGAAGAGCTGCGCGCGATTCCGTTCGGCGCGACGCGCAGCTACGGCGAGATTGCGCGCCGCCTGGGCGACGTCCGCCTGACGCGTGCCGTCGGCGCGGCCAACGGCAAGAACCCCATTCCCATCCTCGTCCCCTGCCACCGCGTCGTCGGCGCCAAGGGCGAGCTCACGGGATTCGGCGGTGGCCTGGACAGGAAGCGCTGGCTCCTGGAGCACGAGGGGGCGCTGCTCGCGTTAGGAAGGGTCTAGCCAGGGCATGATCCTCGGCAAAACCTTCTACGCCAAGAACCGCAAAGAATGGCGCGCGTGGCTCGCCCAGCACCACCGCGCCGCCCCCGAGATCTGGCTGGTCTACTATAAGAAGGACAGCGGCAAGCCGCGCATCCCCTACAACCACGCCGTCGAAGAAGCGCTCTGCTACGGCTGGATCGACAGCCTCTTGAAGCCGATCGACGCGCGCCGCTACGCGCAGCGGTTCTCGCCGCGCAAGCCCACCAGCGTCCTGTCGGCGATGAACCGCGAGCGCGTGCGCCGCTTGATCACGGCGAAGCGCATGACCAAGGCGGGGCTCGCCAGCATCAGCCACGTCTTCGATCACAAGCGGGACACGAAGCGGAAGGTCACCGCGAAGGTCCCCGCCGACATCGTGCGAGTCTTGAAGCGCGATCCTGCGGCGTGGAAAAACTTCCAGCGCTTCCCCGAGTCCTACAAGCGCATCCGCATCGGCTGGATCGTCGCCGCCCGCCGCCGGCGGTCCGTCTTTCTGCAGCGACTGCGCTACTTCATCAAGATGACGGCGCAGAACAAGCGGTTCGGCATGGTGCAGTGAGCGCGCTGATCTGACCAGGGTCGATTAACCCCGGGGCTCCCTCGCTCGACCGTCGGGTCAGGGGGAGAGGTACGGGGTTCACGGGGCTGAGGTTCCCGCGCTAAGTTCAGACCGTGGCCGAGCTCCGCTTTGCGCTCGCTGATACGCTCGGGCCCGTGTACCGGGTCGAGCGCGAAGTGCGGCCGGTGGGTGAGTGCCGGCTATTCGTCGCGCGCCAGGTCGCGGGCGGCCCCGACCTGCTCGTGAAGGTGCTGCCGCGCGCGCTCTCGCTCGCGATGGACGCGCGCGCGTTCGAGCGCGAGGTCGTGGCGCTCGCCGGTCGCCTCGGCCACGAAGGGCTGGTCGCGCCGCTCCGCGCGGGCCGGGCCGGCCCCTTCGTCTACCACACGCGACCGTTCGTGGAAGGCACCACCCTGCGCGCCTGGCTGCAGAACAACGGGGCGGTGCCGCTGGCGCGCGCCGTCGAGACGCTGCGCGATGTGCTCGACGCCCTGGCGGCCGCGCATGCGGCGGACGTCGCGCACGGCGACCTGCGTCCCGAAAATGTGCTGGTGACGGATGGGCGAACCCTGATCGCCGACGCGGGGATCGTCAACGCGGTGGGACGCTCGCTCACGGCCGGCGCCGTCGGCTCGGCGTGCGCCGCGCTGTGCGCGCCCGCGTACGTAGGGCCCGGCCGCTGGGAGGACGACGAGCCGGCCACGCCGCGGGACGACATGTTCGCGGTCGGCGTCCTGGTGCACGAGATGTTGTTGGGGCGGCCGCCGCGTCCCGAGCCGGAGGCGCTGGAGGAGGAGCGCGCGCTCCCCGCGTGGCTCCCCGAGCTGTTGCGGCGGTGTCGCGCCGCCAAACCCGCCGCGCGCTGGAGCGACGCGGGGGAGGCACTCGCCGCCATGCAGCAGCCGCCCGGCCCGCACGATCAGCCTCGGGCCTGATTTACCCTAGTTGAGTCTTCCGAGGAATCGATCCAACCGGCTTTCGGGGCTGTGTACGTCGCGGCCCAGATAGTCGCGCCGCGCTTCGGCCAGGGCTGCCCGCAGTGCTTCGGCCTCGTCGGCCGCGCGGGTCCATAAGGGCGCGCCAGGGCCGTGGGTACTGAAGATCCGCGCCGAGAGCGCCAACGCCTGCGCGGCGAACGTCACGTAAGCGCGCAGCATGCCGCGGCCCGCGGCCCGCCGCGTCACGCGCTCAGGGAAACAACCCGCCCACCACAGCGCCAGCGCCGCGACGTCGGCCGCTCCCTCGGCCTGGGCCACCGTCCCGTCGGGGAGCGACGCCACGTACCGCGACCACACATCGAGCCCCGTTTCGCCGCGCGCGACGGTGCGCACCGCGCGCCACGTCGCGAACACGACGGGCAGGGTCGCGGCGTAGTCGGCGAGCTCCAAGTCGGCGACGCCGCGGGCGCGCAGGGCCGCGCGCACCGGCACGTACCAGAGGAGGGTCAGCGGCACTGCCGCGGGGGCGCCGCCCCGGCCGCGCACGGCCTCGAGCGCCGCGGGGGAGTCGAGCACTGCGTCCACCTCGCCGGCCTGCACGGCCTGCTCGGCCGCACGCGCTTCGCCCTGGTCCAGCCGGCCGATCTCGGCGACGAGCCGGGCCAGGTCCTCACGCGTCAGCACGCGGTGGATCAGGGGCGTGATCATGTCTCCCTTTCAGTGCAAACCTGATGCCTCGTCGCATGGCGGGCTGCCACAACGGATTGCGGCGCACCCCCACGCGGCGCCGTAGGACAACTGTTGCACATGTGCGCATTTCGCCCTGTGAGGCGCATCACCGATTCCCGCGGACGTGGTCCTCCCTGAGCGACCGGGGCCAAGGGGGGACGGAAAAAGACAACGCCGGAGAGCCCATAGCTCCCCGGCGTTTTCAGTCGCAGCGAAACCCTCAGTCGCGTTCCCCCTCTCCACGAAGGGGAGAGGGGGTCAGGGGGTGAGGCTCCGCAGCGCCTTGAACGGCACCAGCTTCCTCTCCCGCTCATCCCACAGCGTCAGCCGCACGCAGCGGAGGCTCTCCCACAGCGTCAGCGTCGGCACCTGGCGCAGCTCAGGATGATCGTCGAGGGCCTGTTGCAGTCTGTAATTGGGGATGCGGGGATGGAGGTGGTGAACGTGATGCAGCCCGATGTTGCCCGTCGCCCACTGTAGCAGCCTGGGGAGGCGGTAGTAGGAGCTGCCCTGCAGCGCCGCGGCGTCGTAGGCCCAGCGATCGTCGTGCTCCCAGTAGGTCGGCTCGAACTGGTGCTGCACGTAGAACAGCCACACGCCGATCATGCAGGTCAACAGCGTCACGGGCAGCTGCACGAGCACCAGGGACCGGAACCCCACCAGCGTCCCCATCAGGACGATGCCGGCGACGAGTCCCACGTCGGTCCACAGAATGCTGCGCCGCTCACGCGTCCATTCCCGCGGCACGATGGTGGGGATGCGGTGCCGCACGAAGAAATGCAGGATCGCCCCGATGCCGAACAACACGACCGGGTGACGGTACACGCGGTACTTGAACTGCCCCCACCGCGACAGCGCGAGGTATTCGTCCACCGTCAGGGTGTCGATGTCGCCGAAGCCGCGGTGCTCGAGGTTGCCGGAGGTGGCGTGGTGCAGCGCGTGGGTCTTCTTCCAGTAGTGATACGGCGTCAGCGTGAGCACGCCGAGCACCGAGCCGACGAGGTCGGCCGCGCGCGTCGAGCGGAAGAAGGAGCCGTGCCCGCAGTCGTGTTGGATGATGAACAGCCGCACCAGGAAGAAGCACGTCGGGACGGCGAGCAGCAGCGTGAGCCAATAGCCCACGCCGAGGCTCACGTACATCAGCGCCCACGCGGCCGCGAACAGCACGGCCGCGCTGGCGAGCTGCCACACCGAGCGCGAGAGATCGGGCCCTTTGTAGCGCGCGAGGCGCGCTGACCAGGTCGTCTCCGTCTGGCTCATCGCGAACGCGTCAGTTGCGGGAAGCGATCGAGCGCACGTCGACGCTCGGCATCCCCGGCGACGACCGGTGCCCGGGCGGCGGTCCGTACACGATCGCCGGCTTGCAGGTGCACAGCCCGCCGTAGGGCGCGGCCGGCATCGTTGTGGCGATCGGCGGCCGATATGAAATATTCGCCGCTTCGTTGATGAGCCCGCCGCAGGTGTGACAGTGGATAACGCGCATACGACCCGCCCTTCGGTGACAGCCAGGGGGCGGCGCAGTGCCGCCCCCGCACGGCATCCTTCGCCGTGCCACAAGGCTAAGGAAAACGCCGGGCGAAGTCAAAGAATGCACTATAATCAGGCGTGCTCGCCGTGCTGCTCGTCACCGTTTCCATCGCCGGTCTCGTGCTCATCGCTCTCGGCTTACCGGGGCTGTGGGTGATCGTGGCCGCGGTAGTCATCGGCGGTACGGTCACCGGGTTCCACACGATCGGCGCGGGAACGATCGCGATCGTGATCGCGCTCGCATTGCTCGGCGAGCTGTTCGAGCTGTGGTTCGGCTACGGGTTGGCGCGGCGCTACGGAGGATCGAAACGGGCGGGGTGGGGCGCGCTGATCGGCGGGTTGGTCGGCGCCATCATCGGCGTGCCCGTGCCGATCATCGGCAGCGTCATCGGCGGTTTCGTCGGCGCGTTCGCTGGCGCGACGCTGCTCGAGTACTCGCGCTCGCCGGTCGCCGGCGCCGCGGTGCGCGCCGGCTGGGGCGCGCTGCTCGGCCGCGTGGCCGCCACCGCCGCGAAGATGACGCTGGGGATCGTCATCGCGGTGGTGGCGGTGTTCGCCGCCCTGCGGCGCTAGCGCTCCGCCAGCTGCCGCCGGATCTCCGCCTCCCACGCCGCCTGCTCGCGTCGCTCCAGGCCGTGCCCCGTCTCCGCGTCGTAGCGCCGCTGGAACGCCCGCTCCTCGTCGAGAATACGGCGCGCTTCGTAGCCGAGCTGGTCGTCGCCGCGGGCGCACGGCGACGACAACGCCGCGAACCGCCGGCGCATGCGCCGCGCGTACAGCTCCGCGATGTTGAAGTGCGTCTGCTCGTGCGCCAGCACGCGCCGACTCTCAACGCTGTCGCCGAGCACTACCGGCTTGACCCACGAATCGTTGGGGTGAAAGGCGGCGACGACGCGGAAATCGAATGCGCGCCCGCGGCACTTCCACGCGTAGTAGATCCCGTACGCGGTCTTGGCCGCCTCCTCTCCGCTCTGCGGCGGCGCGCCCTGGAAGTCGCTCCAGCTGAGCCGCCGCGCCGCCGACCAGGGGATCCCGCGATGGGGGGCGATGTCGCCCTCGAGCATCGCATCCAAGCTGGGTGATGATGCCGGGGAAGGGTGAACTGCGGGGGAAGGGGATGGCCCCGCGCTGCACCCTGCCAGTCCTACGAGCAACACTACGACCCTACTTCGTGGCGCCATAGCAGGGGAATCTACCCGCGGACACTTCGGCGGCGTTGATCCCGTAGGACGGCAGTCACCCAATCTCGCTAGGTTACGCTCATGCGCGCCCCACTCGTGAAGGTCGCCGCCCTCGGCGTCGTCGGCTTCGCCCTCTGGAAGATCGCCACCATCCTGGTATTCCCCGTCGTCGGCGCCCTGCTGGGCCTCCTGATCAAGGGCGCCCTCATTGTCGCCGTCGTGTTGTTCGCGATGTGGTTCTTCAAGAAGCGGCGGGACGAGGAAAAACCGGCGGAGAGCTAAGGCCGGCTCGGGTAGGCTAACCCCGGGGCCACGCCCCGGGGTTTTTTGCGCATTGACCCCGAGCGTGCGCCCGGGGGTTCACCCCCCTACTGCCTGACCCACGTCGATCGGAAGTCCTCCGTCACCAGCTCGATGAGACGGTTCACGAGCGGACCGTACGCCGTCTTCGGGTCACGCGCCGAGAAATTCAGCTCGCCCCCCACCAGGCTGACCTGCCCGACCTTCTGCGTCGCCCAGGCGCTCGAGCGCCACACCGTGCCGCCGGACTGCGTCGAGAGCATCCGCACCGTGAGATCCACGCGCACCGTCGCCTCGAGGTGCGGGGTCACGAGGCCGACGAGCCCGCCGCTCGCCGTGGGGTTCGTGATCTTCATGTGTCCCGCGAACACGGCGGCCACCCCGCGCTGCCGCCCCAGCTCCTGCGCCGTGGCGATGCCGACTTCCCGTTCGCCCACGCGCTGCAGCAGCGTGTCCGCGGTGCCGAGCTCGAGCACCTCGATCCCCGGCTGCGCCGCCAGCAGATCCTCGGCGAATCGCTCGGTCGCGAACTCGTGCAGCGTTCCCTTGGCATTCTCCACGGTGAACGTCACGAGGCCGAGTCGCGCGAAGGGATGGAGGTCCATGCGCGGCGGGACGAGCACGCGATGCGCCGCGCACGCGATCCCGGACGTGAGCACGAGCAGCGCGGCGATAGCGCGAGTTGGGGAACGGAACCGGCTCTGCGATTGTCTCACGGGACCACCTCTCGGGGGGGGGCTGGACGCACCTAACATAAGGGATGGAGTCCCCGTCGTGTTACAGCCTCCGCACTTCATACTTACCGGCCCCTTGGGGAGCGGTGCACGCGCCTGGCAGTTGGGGCACACCGCATAGCGCGGGCCCCAGCTCGTCGGGGCGCGGCACTTCGGGGGACGTGGCACGATCGACCACGCGCCGGTGGGACGTGAGGCGAGCTGAAGCATCGCGAGCGGCACGTTGACCATGCGCTTGTGCACGTCGAGCACCGCTTCGGTGGCGGTGACCCGGACGACGGCGTACCACGCGCCGCGCCGCAGCGGCACGTTAGCCTCACCTCTCAGCCTGGCGAATTGTCTGCCGGTCATCGGGATCTCCTTCCCCCGATCTCCCCGCCTCGACCACAGTGAGGCGGGGAGCGGGGAGTTCGCTAGCTGGGATTCGGATAGAAGCGCACCTGCAGGATCTTCAAGCCGTTGTTGTCGTACTGCCAGAAAAAGCCCTGGAGGCACGGGTCGAAGAGGCTTACGGTCGTGGCGCCGCAGGCCGTCACCGCCCCGGCGTTGGCGACCGGATCGAGGACGATCGTGGTGAGCGCATCCGTGACGTTCCGGAACCTGCTGCGGCCCGGGTCTCGGATGAAGACTTCGTTTTGCGTCGAGCAGACCGTGCCCGGGTCAGTGAGCGTGATGTCGGTGGCGCAGGTGGTGATCTTGGCCCTCCCACCCGGCGTGCCGAGCGCGCGCGCATAGACGGTGTAGGTCCCGGGCGCGGGCAGCGAGAAGGACGCCTCCCCGTCGGTCCCGTTCTTGTCGAGCACATCGAACGTGCCGGTCGGACTCAGGCCGAGAAGAATCTTCGTGGTGACCTCGAGGTCCTTCCTGCCGAGGTTCACGAAGATCACGTGCCCGCTCGCCCAGTCGGGGTTGGTACTCTTGTCGTGCGAGACACCGATGATGTTGAGACTGTAATGCTGGCCGCTGAGGGCGCCGTTCCCGGTCGTCGACTGCGCGGCGGCCACGGCGGTCAGGCCCGCGGTCGCGGCAGCCAGGACGGCCGCCAGGCAACAGGTGGTACGCATAAGCCCTCCCCTTGTGACGGTGCTTCTTCGGAAATCGCCGAACAACTGTCGATCGACCCGCCGTCCTGAGGCGCCGCAGCTCTGAGAAACGAGGAAGCCCCGCTGGCCGGGTTGAGGGCGCAACAGGGCTTGCTTGAAGCAGTGCTACCGTCTGGGTCGTTGGTACTATGCCGCTCGGATCACGCCCAGCGGAGTGACCGGCGTCACGACGGTTCGGGCCACGGTGGCGCGAGGGTCCACCGGCTACTGGCAAT
>WNGI01004482.1_pt1 | contig 12507 bp, 11 predicted proteins | sample 5400621 | NCBI WGS metagenome assembly WNGI01 (sample SAMN13153374, study PRJNA577476) | soil metagenome | isolation source: 20 cm soil or saprolite under Garry oak tree replicate 1 | place: USA:California | collected 2016-06-15 | reverse complement strand
CCGCGCAACCCGAACGGGGGCGCGAGCGCGCGTATGACGCGAGCGGGTCCGGCGGGAAGGAGATCCATGGAGCGTCTACAGTATCACGCGAACCGGCGACCGGGGAGCCTGCAAGATTGACGCCGCAACCGATCGTCGCAGTCAACGGTGTGCGGCTGTTCACGCGTCGCGCGGGATCGGGTCCTCCCGTGGTCGTCCTGCACGGCGGCCCCGGCGCCCACCACGACTACCTGCTCCCCCAGTACGACCGGCTCGCCCGCGGGCGCACCCTGCTGTACTACGACCAACGGGGGGGCGGGCAGTCACCGGTGGACCGGGAGACGCCCGTGGGATGGCGCGAGCACGTCGCGGATCTGGACGCTCTGCGCGTCCACTGGGCGCTCGACCGGCTCACGCTGCTCGGCTACTCCTGGGGTGGAGTGTTGGCCGTTCTCTACGCGCTCGATCACCCCGACCGGATCGCGAGGTTGGCGCTCGTGTCCACCGCGCCGGCCACCGCACACTGGCGCGCGGAGTTCGAGCGCCGCCTCGCGGAGCGCATGGCCGATCCGCGCATCGTGGAGGGGCGCGCCGCCCTCCAGGCGTCCGGCCTCCAAACCAGCGACCCGGAGCAGTATCGCCGCCGCGCCTTCGCGCTCTCCGTCGCCGGATACTTCCGCGACCCAAGCGTCGCGATCCAAATGACACCGTTTCGCGTGACGGCCCGCACGCAGCAAGCCGTGTGGGACAGCCTCGGCGACTACGACCTCCGCCCGCAGCTCAGAACCCTTCTGACGCGCATCCCGCATCTCGCATCCCGGCTCCTTCACGGCACCTTTGATCCCATGCCGATCGAGGGCGCACGCGAGCTCGCCGCCCTGCTCGACGCCTCGCTCATCGAGCTCCCCACCGGACACGCGCCGCACGTCGAGGCGACGGACGACTTCGTGCGCGCCCTCGACGGCTTCTTGCCGAAAGAGTGAGGACGCCTCAACGTTCCCGAGTGACGGCTACCAAGACCCGACCGCGGGCGCGGGAGACCGCAGCCCAACGCAAAGGACGCGTGCGCAAGATCATCGCGCGCCTGGAGCGGGCCTACCCGGACTCGACGTGCGCCCTGCACCACGCCACCGCCCTCGAGCTCTTGGTCGCGACGATTCTTTCCGCCCAATCCACCGACGCGCGCGTCAACATGGTGACCCCTGCGCTGTTCGCGAAGTACCGCGCCGCAGGCGACTACGCCGCCGCGGACCCGCGTGTCCTCGAACAGGAGATCCACAGCACTGGATTCTTCCGCAACAAGACCAAGTCCATCATCGGAATGGCGCAGGCCCTGGTGGAGCGGCATGACGGGCGCGTGCCCGATACGATGGAGGCGCTGGTCGGCCTGCCAGGCGTGGGGCGCAAGACCGCGAACGTGGTCCTGGGCACCTGGTTCGCGAAGAACGAGGGAATCGTGGTGGACACCCACGTGCAGCGTCTCAGCACGCTGCTCGGCCTGACCCGGGAGAAGACGCCCGAGAAGATCGAGCAGGACCTGATGCAGCTCGTGCCGCGCGACCAATGGACCTGGTTCTCGCACACGCTGATTCAGCACGGACGGCGCGTCTGTATCGCGCGGCGGCCGCAGTGCGCGGAATGCGTGGTGAATCGGTGGTGTCCGTCGTCACGCGTATGACAAAGCGTCACCGGACGCTAGGACGCTATGTTCTAGGACAGCCGCCTCGCGCGTTCTTACCACCTAGCGTCCTAGCGTCCTATACCGCCTCATGACCTCTCTTCCCCCCATCGACCGCTCCGCCCTCATCGCCACCCGCCGCGATTTGCACCAGCACCCCGAGCTCGGGTTCGAAGAGACCCGCACCGCTACGCTCGTGGCGGAGCGGCTGCGCGCGCTCGGCTACGACGTGCGGACGGGCGTCGGCAACACGGGTGTGGTCGCGCTGCGGGACGGCGGCGCTGGGGGACCGGCAGCCAGCTGCGTGCTACTGCGCGCCGACATGGACGGCCTCCCCATTCAGGAAGCGAACGACGTGCCCTACTGCTCCAAGCACGCGGGCAAGATGCACGCCTGCGGACACGACGGGCACGTGGCGATGGGGCTCGAGGTGGCGCGGCGGCTGCACGCCGCACCTCTCCCCACGGGAAGTGCCGTGAAGTTCGCCTTCCAACCGGCGGAGGAGATCGCGGGCGGCGCGCGGGCAATGATCGACGCCGGGGTGCTCGACGCGCCCCGGGTGGACGCCGCGTTCGGAATCCACCTGTGGAACGACCTCCCCGTGGGCACGATCGGCGTGATGGCGGGTGCGGTGATGGCGTCGGTGGACGAGTTCGAGGTCACGATCCGTGGACGCGGCGGGCACGCTGCGGCGCCCCACCAGACGGTGGACCCGGTGCTCGCCGCGGCGCATGTCGTGACGGCGCTGCAGAGCCTGGTCAGCAGGCGCCGCAATCCGTTCGAGGAGGGCGTCGTGTCGGTCACCCAGCTCGCCGCCGGCCACGCCTTCAATGTCATCCCCGACCACGCCGAGCTGCGCGGCACGGTGCGAACCTTCGGGGGCAAGTTCTACGACGACGCGCCCGCGCTGCTCGAGGAAATGGTGCAGGGAATCGCCGCGGGGTTCGGGGGCTCAGCCGAGGTCCGCTACCGCCGCCTGTGCAAGCCGACGGTGAACGACGAGCACATGACGGGCGTGATGCTGGACGCCGCCCGCGAGGTCGTCGGGAGCGAGAACGTGGCGAGCGGGGTTCGCACGATGGGCGGCGAGGACATGTCGTTCTTCCTGGCGCAGGTGCCAGGGTGCTTCGCGTTCGTGGGGTCGGCGCCACATGGCGGGAAGGGCGCGCCGCACCACAGCCCGGGCTTCGACATCGACGAGGAGTCGCTCGTGATCGGGACGGAGTTGCTTACGCGCACGGCGCTGCGATACCTGGACCTCCCCACTCGCTAGATTGCAGGCCCGATGCCTAATCTGCTCGCGTCCGAAGCCTCAGCCTACCTTAAGTCCGCCGCCCATCAGCCCGTGCACTGGCACCCGTGGGGGGAGGCAGCATTCGCCCGCGCCAGGAGCGAGGACAAGCCGATCCTCCTCGACATCGGCGCTGTGTGGTGTCACTGGTGCCACGTGATGGACAGTGAGTCGTACGAGAACGGGGACCTCGCGGAACTCCTGAACCGCGACTTCGTCTGCATCAAGGTGGATCGCGACGAGCGCCCGGACGTGGACGCGCGCTACCAGCGCGCGGTGCAGGCGCTCTCCGGCCAGGGCGGCTGGCCGCTCACCGCGTTCCTCACCGCCGACGGTGACGTGTTCTTCGGCGGGACGTACTTTCCGCCCGAGGACAACCCGTACGGCCGCCCCGGCTTCCTCTCGGTGTCGCGCCACGTGGCCCGGCTGTACCGCGAGGACCGCGCCAAAGCGGCGGGCAACGCGAAAGCCATTCGCCAGCACGTCGCCGAGTCGCTGGACGAGGCGCAGCGCGGCGAGGTCGCGGCCGACGCCGTCACGCAGGCGGCCAGCCAGATGGCGCGCCTGTTCGACATCCGGTACGGTGGCTTCGGCACCGCCCCGAAGTTCCCCGCGCCCGGCCCCGTACAATTCCTCCTCGGCCGCTGGCACGACGAGCGCGAGGCCTGGACGCGGGACATCGTGGAGAAGACGCTCACCGGCATGGCCCGAGGCGGGATTCACGATCACCTGGGCGGCGGGTTCCACCGTTACTCCGTGGACGAGCGCTGGATCGTCCCCCACTTCGAGAAGATGGCCTACGACAACGCGGCGCTGCTGCACGCGTACCTCGACGGCTACGCGGCGCTCGGCGTCCCCCTGTTCAAGCAGGTCGCCGGCAGGATCGTGGACTGGGTGCTCGAGGTGCTTTCCGACCCTGAACGGGGCGCATTCTTCACCTCGCAGGACGCGGACGTCGCCGCCGGCGACGACGGCGACTATTGGACGTGGACGCTCCAAGAGCTGAGACAGGCGTTGCCGGAGAAGGCGTTCCACGTTGCCCGTCATGTGTTCGATGTCGAAGAGCAGGGCGAAATGCATCACAACCCCGGGAAGAACGTCCTCTGGTGGGCGCACGACCCCGCAGGCGACGATGAACAGCCATTGCTGCGCGACGCCCTCCCGCGCCTGAAAGCCACGCGTGACCGCCGGCCTCGCCCCTACGTGGACACGACCCCCTACGTCAACTGGAACGCGATGCTGGCGTCCGCGTTCCTCCACGCTGGTGCCGTGCTCGACCGCCCCGAGGGCAACACACTCGCCCTCAAGGTGCTCGGACGAATCTGGGCCGAAGCCTGGGACGAGGGGCGGGGGATGGGGCACGTGATCGGTCGCACCGAGCCGCGCGGTATGCTCGACGACAACGTCCATGCCGCCGCGGCCTTCCTGGACGCTTTCGAGGCGACGGGAGAGAACGCGTGGGTGACCCGGGCGATCGCCGTGGTGCGGCACATCATGAGCGCCCACTGGGACGAGCCTGCCGGAGGGTTCTTCGACGTGGCGGCGGAGCGGCCCGGCGAAGCGTATCTCGCCGCGCGGGCCAAACCGGTCCAGGACGCCCCCACGTCCTCGGGAAACGGGCTCGCGGCGCTGGTTCTCGCACGCCTCTGGGCCCTGACCGACGACGCGGAGTGGCGCCGCCTGCTCGATCGCCAGCTCCAAACCTTCGCGGGCGCCCTCCCACAGCTGTCACTCCATGGCGCTACGCTGGCGCGCGCCGTGGATTGGGCGGTGCATCCGATCACCCGGATCGAAGTGTCGGGCCCCCGCGGTGAGGGACCCGCCTGCGCGATGCACCTTCTCGCCCTCCAGACGTATCGTCCCCGGAAGGTCGTGGTGCGCAAGGTCGCGGAGCGGCCGGCCGCAGTGGTGTGCGTCGGCACGACCTGCTCTCTTCCCGTGGCCACGGCGCCCGCGCTCGCCGACCTGTTGCGCTAGGGTACATTGCATCCACATATGACCACCAAGAAAGCAGTCTTCGAAACGTCCAAGGGCGCGATCGAAGCCGAGCTGTTCGCGGAAGAGGTGCCCAATACCGTCGCCAACTTCGAGAAGCTCGCGAACTCGGCGTTCTACGACGGCACGAAGTTCCATCGCGTGATCGCGAACTTCATGATCCAGGGCGGCGACCCGTACTCCAAGAGCGGCAAGGGGCCGGTCGGCACCGGCGGGCCCGGCTACACGATCAAGTGCGAGACGCACCGCAACACCCATAAGCACGTGGCGGGGACGCTCTCGATGGCGCATGCCGGCAAGGATACGGGGGGCAGCCAGTTCTTCATCTGCCACTCGCCCCAGAAGCACCTGGACGGCGTGCATACGGTGTTCGGGCAGGTAACGAAAGGCATGGACGTGGTGAACGCGATCGCGCAGAACGACGAGATCCGCTCGCTGCGCGTGAGCTAGCCACCGCCCGCCCGGATGTACCTCGATTTCGCGGTCATCGCCGACTACGCCCTCGTCGATCAGGCCGGCAAGCTCTCGGTCCTCGGCATCTTCCAGCACATCTGGGTGCAACAGTTCCCGGCGATGCACCCCCGCCTGCACCTCGTGCTCCGGCTCAAGGGGAAGCGGACCGAGGTCGGCGAGCACGCCGTGCAAATCCGTCTCCAGGACGAGCAGGAGGCGGAGATCCTGGGCGGGGCCGGGAACGTGACGTTCAACGAGCCGCCGGCGGGCGTGACCGAGATCGAGGCCGGCGCGATCCTCGTCTTCGACGTGCCGTTTCCCCACCCGGGACCGTACCGCTTTGTGATCACGATCGACGGCGAGACGCAGGCGTCGGTCCCCGTCACGGTCTCGCAGGTGCCGCAAGCTCCTCAGGCGCCGGGCGGCGGCGGGCAGGCCCTGCACTAACGCCCGTGCTCCAGCCCGCTGCTCGCGGCCTCCCTCTGCTCGTGCTCGCGGCCGCGCTGGCGCTGGGCTGGAACCTCGCCGGGTACCGGTTGCTCGACCCCGACGAGGGGCGCAACGCCGAGGTCGCGCGCGAGATGGCGCAGGGCGACGACTACCTGGTCCCCCATCTCGACGGCCTCCCCTACCTCGACAAGCCGATCGTCTACTTCGCGGCGTCCGCCGCGCTGATGGAGCTGCTGGGGCCGACAGAGACGGCGGCGCGCCTCCCCGCCTATTTCGCCACGCTCGCCACGATCGGCCTGCTCGTATGGTTCGCGCGCCGCCGCTGGGGCGCCACGACGGGGTGGTTCGCCGGGCTCGCGTTCGCGAGCATGCCACTCACCCTCATCTACGCGCACACCGCCATCTTCGACAGCACGCTCACGCTCTGCACCACGGCGGCAATCATCTTCCTGTTCGAGGAGCGCTCGGCCCTCGCCTGGGCCGCGATCGCGCTGGGGGCACTCACCAAGGGTCCGATCGCGATTGCAGTGCCGCTGGTCGCGATGCTCGTCTACAGTCTGGCTGCCGGCGTGCCGCTCTCCCGCCTCGTGTCGCTCCGCGGGCTCGCGGCATTCGCGGTCCTCAGCCTGCCCTGGTTCCTCGCGGTGAGCCAGCGCTTCCCCGAGTTCCCGGCGTACGTACTCGTGCGCGAGACATTCCAACGGTTCACCACAGCCAGTTTCCACCGCACGGCACCGTTCTGGTACTATCTGCCGATCGTCCCCGTCGCCGCGTTCCCGTGGATCGTCCCTGGGGTCGCCCGGTTAGGGTCGTGGCGGGCGACCTGGGCGAGCCGGCGCGAAGCCGCCGCACGCGAGTCGATCTGGCTCGCGGCCTGGGTGCTTGCTCCGCTCGCGCTGTTCTCGCTCAATCATTCGAAGCTGCCGCAATACGTCCTGCCGCTCATGCCGGCGCTGGCTCTCGCCGCTGCACGCCACCTCGCCGCCGGCGGGCCCCGCACCGCCTGGCGGCCGTCCATGGTGATCGCCGCGGGGCTCGCCGCCGTGCTGATCACCCTTCCCGGCCGGCTCCTCGCCCCGCTGCCGCTCACGCCGGACGAGCGGCTCGCCATTTCGCCGGCGGCGCTGGCCGTGGGTGTCGCGTTGCTCGCGTCGGCGGCCTGCCTCGCGGTCGCCGTCTGGCGTGACGCCCCGCCCCTCGCGGCCCTGGCCTACGCGATCCCCGTGATGGCGCTGCCCTTCGCGAGCACGCGGTTGCTGCGCGCCGTGGCAGACGATCGCTCCGCGGCGCAGCTCGCGGCCGCGGTTCGGCCCGTCCTGGATCGCGCGGCGGCGTCGGGGAACCGTGCGACCGTGTTGGGGGTTGCGGCGTACCCGCCGTCGCTGCCCTTCTATTTGAATACGACCGTCGACGTGGCGACCGCGGACGCGGGAGAGCTCACGAGCAACTACATCGCGGCATTCCAGGATCGTTACCGAGGCATGCCCAACTCTCCGCTGCACCCGCCCGAGTTCTGGAAGATCGCGGCGGCGCGGTGCGCCGCTCCCACCGTGTTCGTGGTGGCGTCGGGCAATCGCGCCGCGCGGAACGATCTCGCCGCGCTGCCGCTCCTCGGCGACGACAATCGCTACGTGGCCTACGGGCCGTGTGAGGGTGCGAGGTAATGTGCGGCATCTTCGGCGCCGTCTCGGTCGCCGGCCGGCCGCTCCGGCACCCCGGCTGCCTCTCCGCCATGGCCGCCTCCCTGGCGCACCGCGGCCCGGACGGCGAGCGCATCGTGGGGCACGAGCGGGCCCGGCTGGGCGCGCGCCGGCTCGCGATCATGGATTTGACCACCGGCGACCAGCCGTTCCAGAGCCCCGGCGGCGCGGTCTGGATGGTGTGCAACGGCGAGATCTACAACGCGCGCGAGCTGCGGCGCGAGGCGACCGCCTGGGGATACCCGTTCCGGTCCACCGGCGACATCGAAACAATCGTCCCTTTCTACGAGCGCTTCGGCCCCGCGGCCGTCGAGCGCCTCGAGGGGATGTTCGGGCTCGCGATCTGGGACGAGGCGCGGGCCACGCTCGTGCTGGCGCGCGACCGCGCGGGCGAGAAGCCGCTGTTCTGGACCGAGCGCGACGGCGAGCTGCGCTTCGCTTCTGAGGTCCAGGCGCTCCTCGTCTACCCCGACCAGCCCCGGCGCCTGGACCCCCGGGCCGCCGGCCTCTACACCGCGCTCGGGTACGTGCCCGCGCCGTACACCATGCTGGCCGGTGTGCACAAGCTGCCTCCCGGTCACCTGCTCCAGGCCGACCGCTCGGGTGTGACCGTCCGCGCATATTGGGATCCCGCCGCCGCCGCGGCGCGGCCGTCGCGCCTCGAGTCCCCGGCCCAGCTGCGGGACGTGCTGCTCCGCGCCGTGGAGCGCGAGCTGATGTCGGACGTGCCCGTGGGCGTGTTCACGAGCGGTGGGCTCGATTCCTCGCTGCTCGCGGCGGCGGCGGCACGCGTGATGGCGGGCGAGCAGATCCACACCTACGCCGTCCGGTTCGTCGAGCCCGGCTACGACGAGAGTCCCCACGCCGCGGCCGTGACCCGCCACATCCGCACGATGCACCACGTCGTGACCGCCGATGCCCCCGCGCTCGAGCGGGCGCTCACCGTCGTCAGCGACGCGCTCGCGGAACCCGTCGGAGATCCCGCGATCCTGCCCACCTACCTCCTCGCCGAGGCCGCGCGCGAGCACGTGAAGGTGGTCCTGTCCGGCGAGGGGGCGGACGAGCTGTTCGGCGGCTACCCCACCTACCTGGGCCACAAGGCGGCAGGCGTGTACCGCAAGCTCCCCCTCCCCGGGCGCGCCCTGCTGCGCTGGGTCGCGAACCGCCTGCCGACCTCGACGGGCAAAGTGACCTTCGAATTCATGCTCAAGCAGCTCGTCGCCGCGGGGGAGTGGCCGCCGCTCGAGCGGCACCTCGCCTGGTTCGGCGCGCTTGGGCCGGACGCCAGCACGCTCGCCTGGGCCGAGGAGCTGCTGAGCCACTTCCCCGCGGAGCCGTCGCTGAACCGGCTGCTGTGGCTCGACTTCGTCACCTACCTCCCCGACAACCTGCTCGTGAAGGTCGACCGCGGCACCATGCTCGCGTCCATCGAAGCGCGCGCGCCATATCTCGACCGGGAAGTGATGGAGCTGATCCTCCCAGCCCCCTCCAGCGTCAAGGTGCACCGCTTCAGCGCGAAGGCGATATTAAAGGAAGCGGCGCGCGGGCTCGTGCCGGGCCCGGTGATCCGGCGCAGGAAGCGTGGGCTCTCGGTGCCCGTCGCGCGCTGGCTCAATACGGACCTCGCGCCGCTCGCCGACCGGCTGCTGCGGGCTCCTCGCCTGGGCGCCGAGCGGGTCCCGCGGCTGCTCGCGGAGCACCGTGCCGGCCGCGCGAACCACGCTCGTAAGCTATGGCCCATCCTCATGGCCGAGCTGTGGGCCGACCGGTGGAACGTGGACCTGGCCCCGGGGAACCCCGGGGCGTCGCCCCGAGGACGGGAATGACGCGTAATGAAGCGTTGACCCTCATGCAGGAGCACACGCAGTCGCCCGGCCTGCGGCAACATATGCTGGCGGTCGAGGCGGCAATGCGGGCGTATGCCGCGAAGTACGGGGATGACCCGGAGGCGTGGGGCATCGTGGGGTTGCTGCACGACTTCGACTACGAGCGTTATCCCAACGCGGCGCACTCCCCCAGCGACGATCACCCGAGCTGGGGGGTGCGCCTGTTGCGGACGAAAGGGCTGCCGGAGGCCTCGTGCCGCGCGATCCTCGGGCACGCGAGCTACACCGGAGTGCCCCGCGATACGCCGCTCGCGAAGGCGCTGTTTGCAGTGGACGAGCTGTGCGGCTTCCTCGTCGCCTGCGCCCTCGTGCGGCCTTCGAGGAGCCTCGGCGATCTCGAGGTCGCGTCGGTCAAGAAGAAGCTCAAGGACAAGGCGTTCGCCCGCGGAGTGAACCGCGACGAGGTGCGCCAGGGCGCGGAGGAGCTGGGGGTGCCGCTGGACGAGCACATCGCCTTCGTGATCCAGGCGTTGCGGCCGGTGGAAGGGACGCTCGGCCTATGACGCTCTCCGCGCCGCTCACATGCGCGCGCACCGTCCCCGCGGATGACGGACTCGTTGCGGCGATCGACCGGGTCACGGGCACGCGGCCGATCGGCGGCAACTTGCTCCAGCATCACCCGGACAGCCCCCGCGCCCTCGACGCGATGCTCGAGCTGATCGCGCACGCCGAGCGCTGGATCCACTTCGAGAACTACATCATTCGGGACGATGCCACCGGGCGGCGCTTCGCCGACGCCCTCGCGGAGCGCGCCCGCGCGGGCGTGAGCGTGCGCGTCGCATACGACGCGCTCGGCTCGTTTGGGACCTCGCGCCGCTTCTGGCGCGCGCTGCGGGCGGCAGGGGTCGAGGTTCGCGTCTTCCACCCCCTCCTCTCCCCACACCTGCTCGATGCGATCGCCCGAGATCATCGCAAGCTGCTGGTCGTGGATGGCGCGCGCGCGATGCTCGGCGGGCTGTGCATCGGTGACGAATGGGCCGGGGATCCCGCACGGGGACGGCTCGCTTGGCGCGACACGATGATCGCCGTGTGCGGACCAGGGGCCGCCGCCGCGGACCGCGCGTTCGCCCGGGTCTGGGAGCAGGCGCCCGGCGGGGGAGATGCGGGAACGCCGCTCCCCGCCGACGAGCTGGAAGCGGACCCGGCCGAGTGCGGGGGCTCGATGGTGCGCATCGTCGCCGGCGCCCCCGGTCGCGCGCGGGTGTACCGCGCCGTGCAGCTGCTCGCGGCCGCTGCGAGAGAGCGCCTCTGGATCACCGACGCGTACCTGATCGCCCCCCCGCCCCTCTACGCCGCGCTGCTCGATGCAGCGCGCAGCGGCGTGGACGTCCGTCTGCTCGTGCCGGGGACGAGCGACCTCCCGGTGATGCGTAACTTCACGCGCGGCGGATACCGGGACCTGTTGCGTGCCGGCGCCCGCATCTTCGAGTGGCAGGGCCCGATGCTGCACGCCAAGACGCTGCTCGTCGATCAGCGCTGGGCGCGCGTCGGGTCGAGCAACCTCAACGTCTCGAGCCTCCTGGGCAACTACGAGCTGGATCTGCTCGCCGAGTGCGAAGAGCTCACGGCCGCCCTGGCGCACCAGTTCCTCCGGGACCTCGGGCGCTCGAGCGAGATCGTGGCACGGCCGCGACGCCGCTTCCTGCCCGCGCGGCTGGTGCGCGCGCCCAACCCTCCCGGCGCCCCGGTCGCCGCGGAGCGACCGCACAAGCGCTCGGGATACGAGCTCGGCGCCGTGACCGTCGTAGCGCTACGCCGGGTCGCGGGCGGCGTGCGGCGCACGCTCGCGGCCACGGCGGCGTTCGCGTTCCTCACGCTCGGTGGGTTGCTGCTCGCGTTTCCCCGGGTGATGAGCATTCTCCTCGCCGCCGGAGCATTCGTGGTCGCGCTGGGGCTGGGCGTGTACGCCGCAGGGCGGCGCCGCTCACAGGATGCGGACGATGGAGCGTGAGCCTCAACCCCCCGGGGAGGTCGCGCGTATAGCACCGGAGACGGACTCGGCGCTCGTCGCCCGCACACTGGCCGGGGACCGCGCCGCATTCGGCGTCTTGGTGGAGCGCTACGCTGCCTCGGTCCGCCGTGTGGCGCGCGCCGTGCTCGGCGATCCCGACGATGCCGACGACGCGGCGCAGGACGGGATACTCGCGGCGCTCGTGAAGCTGCGGCACTACGATCCGGGGCGGCCGTTCGGACCGTGGTTGATGCGGGTCGTCGCCAACGCCGCGACCGATCGGCGCCGCCGCCGCCGGGTGCGTCATACGGAGCAATTGGACCCGGGGTTAGTCGCGGGCGGCACGACGCCCGACGTCGAGACAGACCGTCGCGCCTTGGGGCGGCGGCTCCGCGAAGCGCTGGCCCAGTTGCCCGAGCGGCGGCGGCTCGCCGTGGTGCTGTTCGACGTGGAAGGCTACTCGCACGCCGAGATCGGCCGCACTTTGGGGCTACCCGAGGGCACCGTGCGCTCGGAGGTCTTCCACGCGCGGCGCGCGCTGCGCGCGCTGCTCGAGGATTGGAAGGAGGAAGCATGACGCGTGACACGACGCCGTTCGACCACCGACCCGACCCGGTCCTAGGCTCCGCCCTGCGCGAGGCCCTGGCCGCTGACAACGACGCGGCGTTCGTCGCCCGCGTGCTCGCCCAAGCGGGGCGCCCGGCGGAGGCGCACTGGGATGTGCTTGCGGCGTGGGCGCGCGCCGGGATCGCCGCCGCGGCGGTCGCTGCCCTCATCGCGGGCATCCTCGTGGGGCGCGGCATGAGCGCGGCTTCCTCCACTCCCACGGCTTCCGTGGACGAGCTGCTCGCCGCGGCCGCGGGCCCGTCGGGCGCGCTCGTGACGTCGCCGCAGCCGCCCGACGCGAGCGTGCTGCTCGTGTCGGCAGAGGAGCGGTAGCGCGTGCTCGATCGATCGAAAGCGTGGGCCGTGACACTGCTCGTCGCCGTATTCGCCGCCGGCGCCGCGACAGGCTGGGCCCTGCGTGGCTCGACCGGACGACGCGGCCCCAATCCGCGCGACACCCGCGCCATGGTCGCCCACCTGGCGAAGGAGCTCGACCTCTCGGCCGCGCAGCAGGACTC
>WNGI01006783.1_pt1 | contig 12509 bp, 8 predicted proteins | sample 5400621 | NCBI WGS metagenome assembly WNGI01 (sample SAMN13153374, study PRJNA577476) | soil metagenome | isolation source: 20 cm soil or saprolite under Garry oak tree replicate 1 | place: USA:California | collected 2016-06-15 | reverse complement strand
GTGATCCGCCGGCTCGACCACGAGGGTGGGGGGGGCTCGTCCACCACCGACAGCATTGTGGTTTCTTCCGGGACCTTCAGCGCAAAGCCCGATACCATAGATCTCGCCGACTCGCGTAACCCGAGCTCGTTCACGGCGTCTGTCACCGCGCCGACGGTTCTCGTGACAGGACCCACCCATCAGTACCGCTTCGACCCGGGAAATTGACGTCGCCGTAGCCGCTCCGTCCAAATTGTCGGCGTGCTACGGCGCCCGTGATACGGTGAACTGATAGTCGCCCGACCCGACAGTCACCACGACGTCAGGCCCTCGCTGCTGTACCTCGCGTACGCCCCCCCCCGTAAGTCCACTGACATGCTCGGGCGTCGTTTCCCACAGCGTCACATCGGCCATGGTGTTCGGCGGGATGCTGACCGCGAGCACGAACCGTTGGTCATCGAGTTTCCACGACGAGGCGACTTTTCCGTAGCCGGTCTCGAGTGAAGCGCTGGCGTGGGTGAGCCCGCCCCCCGGGCGGGGAGCGATGTCGACTCGTTTCCCACCTGGCGCTTGTGGGTCGACCTGGATGCCGCCGATCGTGCGGTACATCCAGTCGCCCACGGCGCCGAAGGCGTAATGATTGAAGGAATTCATTCCGGCGTCTTCGAACGAGCTGTCCGGCCGGATGCCGTCCCACCGCTCCCACATCGTCGTCGCCCCACGCGTGATCGGGTAGAGCCACGACGGATAGGTGCGCTGCATGAGGAGTGCGTACGCCACATCGAGGTGACCGGTCGCGCTCAGCACCGGCAGCAGCTGGGGAGTGCCGAGGAACCCGGTGGTGAGGTGCATTCCCCGCCGGCGGACGTCGGCGGCGAGCCGGTCAGCGGCGACCGCGACGAGCGAATCGGGCAGCAGATCGAATGCGATCGCCAGTGCATACGCGGTCTGCGTATTCTCACCCACTCGACCCGCGCGAGACACGAACTCGCGGTTGAACGCCGCGCGCACGTCACGGAACAGGGAGTCGTACCGCGCCGCCTCGCTTTGATTCCCCAGCGCTCGCGCCGCGTGGGCGACGATATCCGCCGAGTGCGCGAAATAGGCGGTGGCGATGAAGTCGGTCTGCGTCGTCGCGCCGGGGTAAGAGGGATCGTCGCTGTGCAGTGCGAGCCAATCGCCAAACTGCCACCCGGGTTGCCAGAGGAGATCGGGCCCGGCGCGGCGGCGCTCGAACTCGACCCAGGCGCGCATGCTGGGGTACTGCCGCTCGAGCATCGCGCGGTCGCCGTACGCAACGTACGTCGTCCACGGCACGATCACCGTCGCGTCACTCCAGCCCGCGGTACCCGACGCGTTGGCCGAGTCGGCGCCCAAAACGTCGGGAATCACCCAGGGGAGGCTGCCGCTTCTGTCCTGATCGGCCGCAACGTCGCCAAGCCATTTCGAGAAGAATCCCGACACGTCCATGTTGAACGCGGCCGTCGGCGCGAAGACCTGCGCGTCGCCGGTCCAGCCGAGCCGCTCGTCGCGCTGCGGGCAATCGGTGGGGACGTCGAGGAAGTTGCTGCGCTGGCCCCAAACGATGTTCTGCTGCAGTCGATTCAAAAGCGCGTCCGATGTCTCGAAAGACCCGGTCTGTGCGAGATCGGACGACACCACGACGCCGGTGATCGTTCCCGTGTCAGCCGGCGCGGGAAGTCCCGTCACCCCGACGTAGCGAAAGCCGTGAAATGTGAAGTGCGGCTCGTAGGTCTCGTCGCCGCCGCCTTTCAACGTGTAGCGATCCGTCTGACTCGCGCGCCGGAGATTGGCGGTGTACAGGTTGCCGTCTCTGTCGAGCACTTCCGCGAACCGCAGCGTGATCACCGTGGCGGCAGAGCCCCGCACTTTGAGCCGAGCCCAGCCGCTGAAGTTCTGGCCGAGGTCGAACACGGTCTCGCCGGAAGGAGCGCGCCGGATGTCGACTGGACGGATCTCACCCACGCGCCGTACTGGCGGCGACTCGGCGGCGATGAGTTTTGCCGGCGGCGCATCGAGCAGCGCCACGCGCGACCAGCCCCGCTCATCGTATGGGGCGTTCGTCCAGCCCGTCGTTTTCCATTGCGAGTCGGACACGATCCGCTCGCTGCGCCCATCGCGATAGCGAATCTCCAGCTGTAGCCGCAGGGCGAGCCGCTTGCCGTACACGTTGCGGTGCGGATCGAAGCCCAGCTGACCGCGGTACCATCCATCCCCGAGAATCGCGCCGATGGCGTTGTCACCTGCGTTGAGAAGGGACGTCACATCGTAGGTTTGGTATTGCAGCCGGCGATTGTAGGAGGTCCACCCTGGCGCGAAGAGCTGGTCCCCAACCCGCCGTCCGTTCAGGTACAGCTCATACAAGCCGAGGCTCGTTGCGTAGACGCGCGCGCTGGCGACGGCGCCACTCAGTCGAAATCCGCGCCTGAGTAGCGGCGACGGACCGCCCGCAGTGTCCGTCGGACCTGTGCCGATCCATGCTGCCGTCCAGTCGGAGGGTTGCAGCAGCCCGGTCTCCCATGACGCGGGCTGGCTCCAGGGAGAGCCTCGACCTTTGGCGTCCCAAATACGAACTCGCCAGACGTAGCGTGTCCGCGAGGTGAGCGCGGGACCCGCGTACGTCACGAACACGGAAGAATCGGCGGTGATGCGGCCGGAGTCCCAGAGTAGGGGCGCAGCATGCTGCGCCCCTACCTCTTTCGTGACCTGCACCTGATAGGCAGCCTGCACGGTGTTGCGATCGGTGCTGGTGATTCTCCAGCTCAGCCGGGGACGCGGCGCATCGATGCCGAGCGGATTCGTGAGATACTCGACGCGGAGTCCGGTCACTGTGGGCGACTGGATCGCGATCGCCAGCAACAGCGTTGTAATCATCCTGCCCGTCCGAATTGTCGGGTGTACTTCACGATCAGCGATCGCGCCTGTGGCTGGCTCCACCGGAAGAAGCCATCCGCGATCTGCCCTTCATTATAGACGATGAACAACCCGGTGTTGGCGGTGCTGAGCCACCCGAACCGCGCGTTGGCCGTCCACGCCTGCGCCTGGTTGCTGTATTGCACCAGCGTCTGGAACATGATCCGTGGCGTGAAGAAGTATGCGATCCGCGGCGCGATCAGCACCCGCGTGAAGCTGCCCTGGTCGAGCCGCACGTCGTTGTATTCGACGCGCACGGACGTCGTGAGAGAGCTGCCCTTCCGGAAACCGAGCGTGGTCGCGCCGCCGCGCCGCGTGCCATTGTAGAACCCGCCCAGATCGAGCCGTAGATCGAGCGTGAACGGCGCGCTCGGGTCCGTCGTCAGATCGAAGCCGAGCGAGGTGTAGTCATAGGAGCCTGCCGGCAGAGTGACGTTGTTGGCGATCTGGAACGGCTGCTGCAGCCCCTGGTGCTCGACGTTGACCTCCGGACCGACGCGGCCGCCGTTGGCGAGCTCCACCTCGGTGAGGTCGAAATGGATGCGGCCCTCCTGCCAGAAGTCGTCCAGCCCGTAATAGCCGCGATAGTTGATGTGCGGAATCCACTGCTTGACCCACGGGAGACTGGGGAAGCGCTTCTTCCACTCCGCGCCGATCTCGTAGTAGCGATAGCCGCCGCCACGGTTCAAGAATCCGACCTCGGGATTAAAGTCGCGGCCCACCTGGATGATTCGGGCGACATTACTCCACGAGCCGGTTTCGTAGCCGAGGCGCGCGCTGTAGGCCACCACGTCGGTGTCCGGGCCGGACGTGGCGGAAGCGGCACCCCACCAATCAATCGTCCACGGATCGCCAATGCCGACGCGGCCGTCCACGGCAAGGACGCGATTCCAGTCGTTGGCATTGCCCGTTGCCAGCCGCTGCACTCCGATCACGCCGATGCGCGAGCGGGCCGCAAGCTCCCGCTGCACGCGCATGACGGAATAGCCCTGATGCTCCGTGAAGATCTCGAGCGCCCCCACGGTTAGGCCGCCGACTCGGCCGGTGAGCCGGCCGCCCCCGACAATCGGCACGGGCTGGCCCAACGCATCGATGCCGATGCGGCGCGTGAAGAACAGATCGACCGCCTGCGGCGTCCCTGCCGAGAAGACGCCCGCGTTCTCGAGAAAGAACGGCCGCTTTTCGGGGAAGAACAGTGGAAAGCGCGTGAGGTTGGTGCGCTGCTCGTCCACTTCGACCTGCGCGAAATCGGTGTTGACGGTGAGGTCGAGCGTGAGACTTTGCGTGACGCCGTACTTGATCTCGCCGCCGACCTCGTTGCGTCGCTGCGCCGCCGTATCGACGACAAAGTTGCGCTCGGCGCCGCCCAGGATGTACGGCGTCGCGGTCAACACGCGTCGCGAAGGCACCTGGACGCCTGCCAGCGTACCCGCGCGCGAGATCTTCATCAGGCTGAACTGGCGCGGAATGAACGACCAAAACGACTCTTCGCTCTTGCGGCGGATCGAGCGCACGAGGTTCAAGCCCCAGGTCTGGGACTCACCCGCGCCATAGCGGAGCGTCGTGAATGGAATGCGGAACTCGGCGTACCAGCCCGCCGAGTCCACCGACGTCGCCACGGTCCACGTCCCGTCCCAGTTGAGGTTGAAACCGCCGAGCGAGCCGGCCGACGCGCGCGTCTGTCCGGGCAGCTGGATGCCCCCGCCCTCCCCTTCATTCACGACCTGCGCATCGTACTCGATGGCCGCCGGCGTCGTGGTGAACACGAAGCCGTTTTGACGGTCGTGAAAGGTGTCGAGGAGAAACCCGAAGTAGTCGCTCTTCGAGATGTCGCCGTCGCGGACCTTCTCGCCCACGACGATGCCGCTCTTGTCGGAGTCGTACAGCCACGCGCCGACGTACAGCGCCTCGCCATCGGTAATGATGCGGACTTCAGTCCGCTCGGTGACCGGTTGGCCTTCGTGTAGCTCGCGCTGGACGAATCCGGTGATGGGCGTTGCCGCCTGCCACACGGAATCCGTCAGACGACCATCGATGACTGGTGGAGTAGCGACGACGCGCGCAGCAGCTGCAGGGCCCTGGACGGCGCAGAGCGATGACAGGACGACGGCTAACATAGGGTCCCAAAAGCTGGGTTCGAGCGGCCAGCACGGCAAGCGCGGGGACGAGCCTCCTTGACGCCGCCTTGACGTAGCCGGCCCATGTTGGCCGTGACCTCATCATGCTCGAGCGTGCCTATGCGTTACTCAGCTCCACTGTTCGTTCTGCTCGCCCTGACGACGCCGACACTCACGAGCGCGCAAGGCGACTCTATCGCCATGGCAGCCATGGCTCGCCTGCAGCCAGGCAATTCCATCCGGGTGCACGTTATCGGGCAAGGCTGGTTGAACGGATCTGTCACCCAAAATTACGTCGATAGCCTGGTGCTGAGTTCGGACCAACACGAGCGCGTCGTTCCAACAGTATCCCTGGACTCAGTGCTGGTGAGACACGGGCACGCCGGGATAGGGGCTGGAGTGGGCGCGCTGGTTGGCATGCTCGTTGCTGCCAACGCGAAGTGCGAAACACCGCCCGCGACCAACCTGAGCGACGCAGTCGCGAGCATTGGCCCGCAGATTGACTGCGGTATGAAGCACATGATGGCTGGCCTTGCCGTCGGTGCGCTGATCGGTGCCATCATCGGCGGGGCGACGGCTAGTTGGGAGCACCGAGTGCCTGTGGAGGAGCCGCGCGCCTCGCCAGCGGCATCAGGACGAGTAGTCCGACAACCGCCACCACCACTACCATGACGACGACTTTCGGATCCGTGAAATTCTGGCCGCCGACCACGAGCGCAGCGGCAATGTTGCGCTGGGCAGTGCCCAGTGCCAGCACGCTTTTCGTCTCGTGTGCCCGTCCCCCGAGCAGCCAACCCAGGCCGAAGCCGACCAGCAGGAACAGGACGCTCGCCAGGACGCCACGGGTGCCGAACAGGTCCAGGATGTTGCGCACGTTCGTCACCAGCTGGAGCACGATCATTAGAACGAGGCTCACCGTTGAGACGCGATTGAGAAGGGCGGCGCCTCGACCTGCGGCCTGCACATATCGGGACCTTACGGCGAGTCCGATCGCAAGTGGAACCAACATCAGCAACACGAGCGACCGCGCGATCTTCGCTGCATCGACGGAGACCCCCTTGAGCAACAACGGCAGGACCAATGGCATGTAGCCCACCGTCAGGACCATGAGGAGCACCATCAAGCCAACCGCGAATGCCAGACTTCCCCTCGCAACGCCCGCCAGCTTTGGAAGGAACGGTGCGCCAGCGGCGGCGCCCAGCAGGAGCAGCGCAACGCCGAGCGGCTGATCCAGGCGGAGCAGGCGGGCAATGACGACGGCCGCGAGCGGCATCAGGACAAAATTCGCCAGCAGAGCGAGTGCGACGAGCCGTCCGTTGCGGAGCGGATCGAGGATCTGCGCGATGGTAAGGCTCAGCCCTACGGCCAGCATGCTCGAGACCACGAAGGCGAGTATGGCGAACGGAACCGCCTTGCCCAGAAGCTCCATGATGTCTCCCATGCCTACATCCGGGCCAGATTCTTCCAGAAGCTGGCGAGGCTGTCCGTGCCGCCGAACAGCGTGGTGAAGATCGTCGAGTCCGCCATGAGAATGTGTCCGCCGCGGGTGTCCCGAGGCGGCATCCAGAGGCACGAGTTGAACTCCTTGTTGCCCGCTGCGGTGAACGGGTGTGGGCGCTCGAGGTCCACCGGTTGCCTGGTCAGGACATGGATGCTCGACGTGTCCTGGGTTGTCACGGCGTAATGCGGTAAGTGGAGATGGAAGTTGAACGTCGTGACGCCATTCAGCAGGCCAAGCCTATCCACATCCTTGTTGACCGTGAGTGGCGCGATCTGCTTCGTGCCTTTGACGACCGCGGGGCGGAGGCCGTACTGATTCATCACCGGCACGCCCAGCGCCGTCATCAACGACCGGGTGTATTGGCTAAAGCGTTGTTGACGCGGAACCAGCTCGTCGCCGTGGTGGCGGTACTCCATCTGGCGCTGCTGCAGGTCGTCGGCGAACCCGACATCGTGGTGAGGTCCGATCATCAGGCAGGTGTCTTCGCGCTTGAGCCACTCCCGGATGGCCGCGATCTCATCCGCAGACGCTTCCTGCTCGGCGAGAAGATGGTCGAGGCCGAACACCAGGAGCGTGTCGGTGTCCGCCAGGATCCGTTCATCGATCGGCAGTTTGTAGCCGGCCTGATCGATGCGCTGGAACACCGCCACGGGATGTCCCGTGACCTCGCTGGCGGCCTTTTGGAAGTCGAGCGTGGAGCGATGAAACAGCTCCAGTGTGCCGGCGATGCCCTGGAGAAAGTTCATCGCATCCCACTCGGTGGCCTCGTAGTTGGGCCACCCAACCCGGCGCACCTCCGTCAAGGTCGAAAAACGATTGTCGAGCTCCGTCGTGTCGCGGTTCGCTTCCCACGGGTAGCTCCACGTCCAGTAGATGCTCAGCCGCCGTTTGCCGCGCGTGTATTTGCGGGGCACGTGATTCTGATTGTAGGTCCGCGCCGGCAAGGTCCCGCCCATATCGCTCTCCGTTTCCTGTCCGCAGTTCCGGGGGGGGAGGGCCGTCAGAAGGCGACGGAGCCGGAGATCTGCAGCGAATAGCCCTGGAACGTCGATCGGTTCGAGAATTCCCTGTAATACTTGAGGCCGAGTCCGACCCCTCGTGTCGGGAGACTCAGATTTCCTGTGAAACCCAGTGCGTTCACCGCATAGCGCGCATCGGCCTGCTGCGGGGTAATCCCCGGCCCGCGCTTGCCGGTGGTCTGCCGCTGCTCATAGCCGACGATTCCGACCTGCAGCCCGGCGTCGTCTTGTAGCGGAAACGCCCGCGTCACGGAGTAGTCGATGTCGATGTTCTGACCCGGTTGGACTCCCGTCCCATCCTGCGTGCTGTGGAATTCGTACATCTGGAATGCGGAGATCGCGGTGCGCTTGTCCTTCGTGAGGTAGACCGTCTGACCCGAGGCCACGACGTGCGTCCAATAGCCGGAACCGACGTTGTCGCTCGCTCCCGCTTCGAACCGGCCGGTCGGCGCCAGAAATCCATAGATGGCGCGGATTCCTACGCGCTCGGTGCGCCAGCCCAAAATCACCGGTTGATAGTAGGAATCGGCCAGGCCGCCGCCGCCGCTGATCGCACCCGCGCTGTCTGATGCGAGCGAGTTGTTGGCGATTGGGACTGTGACGGAGGCCGAGTATCTCGCACCGCCCAGAATCTTCTTCCCGCTCACCCAAACGAGCGAATTCATGTCCATGAGTACCGAATTGCTCCCCGTCGCCAGGAGCTCACCATCCGGTCCTCTCGATTCACTCCGCGAGTAGAACAGGAACAGGTTCGCATAGGTAAACCCAGGCTCGGCGGTGCTGCCGGAGTTGGTTGCGCTCATCCCCAGCGGGTAGACTCCTCTGTTCTGCGCCCACGCCTGGTCCCACCCGATGAACGGCCCGGCGACCGCGCTTACCGCCACGGCGACAATCCACGCGTTCCGGCGGGCCCGGACCACCACTGTCATGACTTGGCATGTCCATCGCCGAGGGTCGAGAGATATCGAAGCGCTTTGAGGCCCGGCAGGAAGAAATAGGCCCCTCCGCGAACCGTGGTGAACGCGGGCAGGCCGGTGATGCGCTGTTTGATCGGCCGTTTCGGAATCTTGAACTCGAGCGTGCCGTCCTGTGTCCCGATGATCGGATCGCGTTCGTTCCCGAGCTCGTGGAAGTTCTTGTCGTTGATCCACACATTCTGCGCGAACTCGAACTGCCGGATCAAACTCCCGCAGACGACGAACGCGGCGATGCCGCGCTCGACCCCATCGTCCGGGGCACCCTCCGCGAGTGGAGGGCCGTACGTCGCGCCGCGGCGAATCATCCGGCGGCGGTTCATGTTGGCTCCCGTATCGCGCGGATTCATCCGGCGGCAATGCGAGCCCAGCGGTACCGCATAGCCGTGCGGATCCTGGTGCTTGTAGCCGAAGTCGTTGTTGCGCTGCATGTCGGCACCGAGCGCTGGATCGTCTTTCTCCGGCGCCAGCACCAGCGGCGCGCCACTGCGCCAGCGACCCATCAGCTTCGCGGCAATCAGCTCTTGCCCCTCGGGAGTCTCTCCATGTTGCCGCAAGAAGTCCCGAAACGCGCCCACGTGCTCCTGCAGGCGGCGATAGGCCAGGTAGCTGCCGTTGCGAGAGAGGGCTTCGGGCTGCGGCAGAGTTACGTGACCGTCCTCGTCCGGATAGCCGAGGATGAACTCCCCGGCCTTGAGCGGCGCCCCGGATCCGGGTGTGGGCTCGCCGGTTCCTTCGATAACGGGCTGCGACAGCCGGTCCCGATACCCGAAGTGGTCGTGGGCATAGTCGAACGGTGGAGTGGCCTCGAGCTCGAGCGTCGAAAGCATCTCCACACCCGGGCATTGCGCGAGGAGCTTCTGGTGTTCGGACACACACCGCGCGCGCTCGGCCGCGTCTCGGGCGAACAAGATGCCGATCGCATGCAACTTGTCACTCGCCAGCCCACCGACCCAGGTGTCGGGATGATTGGGTCCCGTGTCGCCGAGCATTTCTGCCCGGGCCACCATCCCTTGTCTGAACTCTTCCGGAAAACTGGCCAGCGACGCGTCATCAACTCCCAAGGCACGCAAGCCGCTCCACGTGAATGCCAGCGTGACCCAGCGTTTGCTCGAGGCGACAGTGCTCTCGACTTCCGCCGCCGATTGCACTTTATCGAGCAACCCTGTGAGCCACGCCCGTCCACCGGCGGCGTCCCGGAATGACACGAACGCGTATAGGCCGTTGAGGGCGGGGGTTCGCGTCAGCAGGATGTGTTGGATGTCATCCAGCTCGAGCATCTGCGAGGCGCCGGCCATGTGAGCGTCACTGCATCTGGTCGAGCATCTCGGAGAACGCCGCCTTCAGCTTCAGCGCTTTCTTGATCTCTTCCGCGCTTACGAACGGATACTCGCCGTACTCCAGGAAGCTCGGCCGCTGGTGCTCGCGTACGAACTTGATGAACGCCGGAGTGTTCGTTTTCCAGTCCGCCGGGAAGCCCTCCAGGTTCTCGAACACGGTGTTTATGCCGTACTTCGAGAACAGTGCTACGGCGTCCTCTGTGTACTTGTCGAAATCGGTGTCGAAGATGCCTTGATACATGAAATAGGTTTCCTTGCCGATGTCGAAGAGGACCCAGCGGAGGTAGTGCAGCTTGAGTACGGCAAGACCATCCGGCAAACCCGCGATGGTCTGCTCGATCTTCGTGCCATACTCCCGAATGGCTTGCTCCCTGCCAGGCTTGATCTTCGCAATGATCGTGAACCCGTAGCACGCGGGAGTCCTCGGGAAGACGGGACCGTACCTGCCCTGCTCCAGCTGAAAGAATCCCTCTTTCGGAATGGCCATCGCCGCAGGCTTGGTCCAATCGCGTTGGATCGAGGTCCCTGCGGGTGGTGTCGATGTCGGTGTCGATGTGGGTGTCGATGTGGCTGTCATAGTCGTGCTCGTGGCGAAAGGAGGTGTGTGATTGCGCTGTCTTGGGAGTGTAGGTCAAAGCTCAGGGGGGCGGATACTACACCTTGGGGCAGCTTGAACCGTCAAAGCGAGAAACGGCGGCCACATGGCCGCCGCTCCCGCTAGCGAGGATCCCGTTCCTCGCGTTCCTCGATCGATCACGCCCCGCCTAGTTGCTGACGGTCACCGTAACGCCCGTGGACTGCTTCGTATGGCCGGCGGCATCCCGCGCGGTTGCGGTGAGCGTGTAGGTCCCATTTGCCACACCACGCGAATCCCACGAGAGCGTGAATTTCGTCAGCGCGTCGGTGGTGACCTCCGCTCCGATGTTCTGACCGTTCACCGCGAACTGGACGCCAACGAGAGCCCGATCATCGACGGCCGTCGCCGTCAGATTCACCGTGCCGGTCAGCGTCGAGCTCCCGACGATCCCTGGCGAGAACAGGGAGACGATCGGCGGTGCGATGTCGGGCAGCGCGGTCGGGTGCCTGGCCTTCCACTGGGCGACAGCGTTGTTCCAGTAGTCGAGCCCCGCTTGACCCGTCATGATGGTGAAGCAGGTCTTGCCGTTGAACGTCAGCGGGAAGGTATAGGGAAACGCGCCCTGACCCAGCCACACCATGACGTTGTTCGAACAATCGGCGAGCTTGCCGACCGGCGGCGCCATGGTCTCTCTGATGCCGTCGCCACTGCTTTCCCACGACTTGGAATCGGCGCGGAACACATTGTTGTACAGGGCGAGCTTGGGACCGATCGCGTCCCACTTCCATAACGGATTGCCATTCGGAAGAGGGCCAGAATACGCCTGGTCCATGTCCTGAAGACGCATGAGCGAATTCTGCATCACTACGAGATTATTGCTGCCGTCCAGTGTCGGCGAATAGTAGCTCTGTGAGCTCATTCCCTGGTAACAGCCGTCAAAGAACGAAGAGTCGATCGTCCCACTATTCAGGAAGTCGTTCTCGATGCAATCGTCCCGGCTGTATATGACGTGCACATTCCGAATGCTCCACCCGCTGTCTCCCTGGGTATCCATGCTGACGCCATCCCCATAGGAGAATACGGTAAGGTTCTCCACCTTATACAGTCTTGCGCTCGTCGAGCCTGTAACTCCAGGAACCATCCCGTACTTGTCGTGCATCGTCGGCCAGGGCGTGCTGGGCGGGAACTGTCCGAGGATCTCGCCACCACTCCAACAAATGTTCGAGCCGCCGCCCACATTCGTCGCACTGTTCACCGCCGTTGGAAGCAAGAACTGAGCAGTAGTCGCGTCGATCTTGGTGTTCGCGGCCAGGCTCGTGTTGCCGTAAGCAGACGTCCGCACGCCGGCTAAGGTGACAGTGGGGCCTGTCTGGGTCAGGCATGAGCCGCTGGGGGGCGGCGGCGGGGGCGGCGGCGGCGGCGGCGGCGGTGGAGGCGGCGGGGGAGGAGGAGGCGGCGGCGGCGGCGGCGGCGCGGCCGTGACCGTGATCGTGGCACTGCCGCTCTGCGTCTCACTCGTCGCGGTGACCGTCGCCGACCCGGCCGCAACGCCCGTGACCCGCCCGCTCCCATTCACCGTCGCTACCGCCGGCGTGCCGCTCACCCACGTGACCACACGCCCGGTCAGCGGCCCGCCCGCCGAGTCCTGCGGCGTCGCGCCCAACTGCACCGTCGCACCCACCCCAATACTCGCCGTGCTGGGGCTCACGCTGACCGACGAGACCGGCACTGTCGTCACCGTCACGAGCGCCGTGTCGGATTGCGAGCCCGGCTGACCCGTCGCCACAATCTTCACGTTCCCCGGCGTCGAGCCCGCCTTGTAGCGGCCGCGGTGGCGGCCGCCGCTGGTCGTGGTGTCGATGATGCTGCCGCTCGTGACGCTCCACATCACGGCCACAGTCGCGGTGTCCCCCGTGCTCGTGAGGGCGATCGCCGTGAAATCGAGCATCTGGTCGGTGTGGAGCGTCGCGATCTTGGGCGCGACGGCCAGCAGCGCCGGCGGGGTACTGGTGTCCGTGGGCCTTCTTAACTCACAGTCCCCGGTGAGTGCGGTGGCAACCAATACAGC